>Ga0209253_10001971_pt1 | contig 18069 bp, 12 predicted proteins | sample FrelakmetBRP12BR_FD_187145 | JGI IMG/M metagenome (GOLD analysis project Ga0209253, IMG submission 187145) | Freshwater lake sediment microbial communities from the University of Notre Dame, USA, for methane emissions studies - BRP12 BR (SPAdes)... | ecosystem: Environmental > Aquatic >... | reverse complement strand
CGCATCGCCGAAATGCTGCGCGAGGCCGGCACGCTGCTGGCGCAGCAGGGCGCCAATCCGTTCCGCGTCAACGCGTACCGCAAGGCCGCCGACACCGTCGACGGGCTGGAGCGCAGCATCCGCGACCTCTTCGCCAACGAAGGCACGGCAGGCCTCGATGCACTGCCGGGCATCGGCGAAGGCCTCGCCAACGCGATTGCGCAGATCCTGGCCACGGGCAGCTGGAGCCAGCTCGACCGGCTGCGCGGCACGATCGACCCGCTGCAAACGTTCCGGTCCGTGCCGGGCATCGGCCCCGATCTGGCCAGGGCGATCCACGACACGCTGCACGTGGACACCCTCGAGGCGCTCGAGGTCGCGTGCCACAACGGGCAGCTGGAGTCGGTGCCGGGCATCGGGGAAAGACGCGCCGCCGCCATCGCCGCCGCGCTCACGACGATGCTCGACCAGCGCCGGGCACTGCGCCGGCAGCCGCAAGGCCGACCGGTCACCGCCGACCCGCCGGTCGACGTGCTGCTCGACGTCGATCGGGAGTACCGGAGCAAGGCGGACAAGGGGAGCCTGCCGACGATCGCGCCCAGGCGCTTCAACCCCGAGGGCATCGCCTGGCTGCCGATCCTGCACACCCACCGCGACGCCTGGCACTTCACGGCGCTCTATTCCAACACGGCGCGCGCGCACGAACTCGGCAGGACGCGCGACTGGGTCGTCCTCTACTTCTACGACGACCAGCACGCCGAGCGGCAGCACACGGTCGTCACGCAGACGCGCGGCGCGCTTCTCGGCAAGCGCGTGGTGCGGGGCCGCGAAGCGGAATGCGCGGCGCTCTACGGCCACGCGTGACGGCATTTCGCCACCGGGCGCGCGGGACAACTGCGGAGCCGAAGGCCGCCGGCCCGCCGCAACAGGGGGGCAAAGCGGCGGCTGGCGGCTACGGCTCGCCGGCTTCCTGCTCCTTCACCGCCATCTGGTCCGCCGACCATTCCTCGTAGCAGCCGGGGCCGCAGAAGTGCAGGACGTAATCCTGGTCTTCCGAGTGGAGCGCCACGGACTTCGGGATTTGCTTCTGGCAGACGGCGCAGGCCACCAGCTCCGTTCCGCTGACCTCGGGCTTGTCGATCATCTCGGCACCTCCTCTGGCGACACGGGTTACGGCCGAAGGCGAGCACAGCTCGATCCGGCCCGGCGCAACACCAACCGATCCCAGGAACAACGCATCCTATTCCGGCTGCCGATCGACGGGCTTGATCCGGCGCAAGCAAGTCCCTACGAGCGTTCCCGACCCGTCTCTTCGAGCGTGAAGCCGCGCCGGGCCGCCGGCGTCAGTCACCCAGCGCGAGGCTGCGCACCCGGCGCGAGGCGACGATGTCGCCGCGGACGAACTTCTGGTGATTGGTCTGGATGGCGCTGGGGAGGTACAGGTAGTTCACCATCATGCCCAGCGATTCGCGCAGCCCCTTGCGGGACGGGTCCGCCAGCCAGTTGATGCGCTCCAGCCGCGCGCCGTTGTTGAGGTGAAACCTCGCCACCGGATCCTGCGCGGGCTCGCTCCCGTCGCCCCGGTGAAGCAGGTAGGTGGCGCACAGCTGCGTCAGCGGCTCCTTGAGCGACTCGAGACGCACGGCCGCGCCTGCCACGTCCGCGGCAACGCTGGCGAGGCTCCCGTTCAGCTGCCGCGCCACGGCCTTCAGCGCCTGTGCCAGCGGCTTGTTGCTCTCGGCCTCCGGCGCCGCGAGCAGCGGAGCGAGCCACGCGGCGAAGCCCGGGATCGGCGACAGCGTGCAGAACACCTTGAGGCGCGGCAATTCCTGCGACAGCACGTCGACGACCTTCTTGATGAGGAAGTTGCCGAGCGGCACCCCGCGCAGGGCCGGCTGGCAATTGCTGATCGAGTAGAAGACCGCGGTGTTCGCGCGGCTCGGATCCTTCGACGCGGATTGCGCGTCGAGCAGCGGCGGCACCGCCTCGGCGATCCGGTCCATCAGCGCCACCTCGACGAAGATCAGCGGCTCGTCGGGCAGCGCCGGATGGAAGAACGCATAGCAGCGGCCGTCGGTGTCGAGCCGCCGCCGCAGGTCGTTCCAGCCCTGGATCTCGTGCACCGCCTCGTGCACGATGATCTGCTCCAGCAGGTAGGCGGGCGTGTGCCAGTCGACGCGAACGATCTGCAGGAAGCCGGGATTGAACCACGACGCCAGCAAGTGGCGGAAGTCCGCGTCGACCGCCTCGAGCTCGCGGAAATCGCGCTTGAGCTCGAGGATCCGCTCGCGCATCCGCAGGATCGCGGCGGTGCCGCCGGGGGCCCGGTTGAGCCGGCGCAGGAGCTCCTGGCGCGGCGGCTCGGCGACGGCGGAAAGCCGTGCGAGGTTGGCGGCCGAAGCTTCGGCGGCGTACGCCTGCGCCGCCACGAGCACCTGCTTGGGATCGGGGGAGAATTCCGCGAGGAGCGCCGCGAAGAAGCGTTGCTGTTCCTTCCGGTCGAGACCGCGATACAGGTCGAGGGTCGCCTTCGCCAGCGATACGCCGGCCCCCTCGCCGCGCGAGGTCAGGACGCTCCTGCAACTGGCAACGAGGCGCCGCACCGCAAGGCCGTCGCGCGCCAGCGCCGCGGCCTGTTTCTGGACGGATTCGAACATGGGGGGCAAGGCGGAGGCTCGGAAGTTGACCGCGTGCTTTCGAGTATAGAGGCCCGTTGCGCCACGGGCCAGCGTCCCGACCGGCCCTGCCCTTCAGCCGCGAAGCCCGTTGGGCGCCCCGCGGGATTCGATCTGGGTCAAGGTCGTTTCGCCAATTTGTGCGACAGTTGCGCCGATCAATCCCCGGCGGACGCGACTCCGCCACCCCAAACCGCTCCGGAAAGGCAAAAAAATGAGACTGCTCCTCGCTGTTCTTGCAACGATTCTTGTCGGTACCAGCTGGGCGGCGGGAGGCCCCCCCGCCGCCCAGGGCGCATCCCTCAAGGGCGAGGTGCTCGAGGTCAGGGACGTCGACGCCTACACCTACCTCCGCCTCAAGACGGCCGAAGGCGAGACGTGGGCCGCGGTCAACAAGGCTCCGGTCAAGAAGGGCGCCGTGGTGACGATCGAAAACACGGCGGTGATGACCAACTTCGAGAGCAAGACGCTGAAGAAGACGTTCGACCGGATCGTCTTCGGCAGTCTCGCCGGCACCGGCGCCGGCGCCGTTGCCGCACCCAAGGGCGCCGACATGGGCCAGGTCCACCAGAACGTCGCCCAGGCCCCCGCCACCGCCGACATCAAGGTGCCGAAGGCCACGGGCCCCGACGCGAGAACCGTTGCGGAGATCGCGGCGAAGAGGGCCGACCTCAAGGACAAGCCGGTGCTGGTCCGCGGCAAGGTCGTGAAGTTCACCCCGGGCGTCATGGGCAAGAACTGGATCCACCTCCGGGACGGGACGGGCACGGCCGCCGACGGCACGAACGACCTCGTCGTCACGACCAAGGAGGAGACGCAGGTCGGCGACGTCGTGCTGGCCAGGGGCATCGTGCGCACGGACGTCGATCTCGGGTCCGGCTACGCGTACAAGGTGCTGGTCGAAGAGGCGACGCTGCGGAAGTGATCCGCATCGCTGCCGGATTTTCGACGGCGGGCGCGCGCGGCCGTCAGGTCAGCGCGCGCACGAGCCACAGCGTGAGCGCCGGCCAGTAGGTGATCACCAGCACGACGCCCAGCAGGATCGCCACGTACGGCAGCACCGCCCGGTAGACCGACGGCAGCGTCGCGTCGAACCGGTAGGCCGACAGGAAGAGGTTCTCGCCCATCGGCGGCATCAGGTAGCCCAGCTCCATGTTGGCGAGGAACACGACGCCCACGTGCACCGGGTCGAGGCCGTAGGCGGCGACCAGCGGGACGAGCAGCGGCACGACGACGATGATCGCCGAATAGATGTCCATCAGCGCGCCGACGACGATCAGGAAGAGATTGAGCGCGAGCAGGAAGACGTACGGCGAGGCGATCATCGCGCGGACCAGCGCGAGCAGCTTGGCGGGGATCTGGGCGAGCGTCAGGTAGTTCGTGAGCGCCAGCGCGACGCCGAGGATGATCATGAACCCGCCGACGAGCGTCGCGCTCTGCACGACGACCCTGGGCAGGTCGCGCCGGACGTCGAGCTCGCGATGGATCACGCACACGATCACCAGCGTGTACGCGACCATCAGCGCAGCGGTCTCGACCAGCGTGGCGAAGCCGGCCAACAGCGCCCCCAGCAGGACGACCGGAAGCGACAGCTCCCACCGCGCGGCCAGGAACGCCGCGCGCAGCTCGCCGCCGTCGAAAGGTATGCGCCGCGCTCCGCTCAACCCGCCGCGAATCGCGCCCAGGGCGGCCACCCCGCCCACCAGCAGCAGCCCCGGAATGATGCCGCCGACGAACAGCTTCTCGAGCGGCACGTCGGCGTAGAACGCGTAGAGGATCACGGGAAGGCTCGGCGGAAGGAACATTCCGATCGAGCCCGAAACCGTGAGCAGCCCGACGGCGTTGCGGCTGGTGTAGCCGGCATTGACGAGCATCGGCAGCAGCAACCCGCCCAGCGCCACGATCGTGATTCCCGACGCGCCGGTGAGCGGCGTGAAGAAGGCCAGCAGCAGCACGACGACGACGGCGAGGCCCCCCGGCACCCAGCCGACGAGCGCCGACAGGAAGCGCAGCAGCCGCTGGCTCGCGCTGCCCGACGAGAGAATGTAGCCGCCGAGCGTGAACAGGGGGATCGCCGGCAGCAGCGCCGACGTGCTGAGCCGGAAGCTCTCGCCGGGCACCGCCGACAGCGGCGTGCCGTCCGCCCAGCCGAGGAGCAGCGCCGCGCCCGCCATGGCCGCGAAGATCGGCAGCCCGAGCGCCGCGGCGAAGAGGAGCGCGAGCCCGAGCGGCCAGAGCGTCCAGCCCGCAGCCGCCGGCGGCACCAGCATGAGCGCAGCCGGCACGAGCAGCCCGAGCGAGACGAGCGCGCGGGTCGCGCCGCGCTCGGAGGCGTGCAGAACGAAACGCAGCCCGATCGCGGCGAGCGCGAGCGGCATCACCAGCGACACGCACCAGACCGGAATGCCCCACACGGCCGTCGCGCCGAAGCGGAAATCCACGCGGATCAGCTCGACGCTCGCGAACAGGAGAACGCCGGTGATCGCGAGCCCGACGAAACCCACGACCACCTTCGCGCGAGCCTGCCAGCGCGGCGGCAGCAGCGCGGTCGTCGCGAGCGCCAGCAGCCGGTCCGAGCGCGCGGCCAGCGCCGCGCCGGTGAAGGTGATCCACAGCGTGAGGAACTGGACCGCCGACATTCCGCCGGGAAGGCTTGCCCCGAAGACCTCCCGGCTCGTCAGCTCGACCAGCGGGACCGTCACCAGCAGCAGGAACACGCCGATCGACAGCGCGTCCTCGATCCGCGTTGCCGGTGTCGCGGCGATCTCGGGAACCGCGATGCTCGCCCGCGGAGGAACGACCGCACTCGGCGATGTCCCGTCCGCCGGCGCGCTCATCGTGGGACACCCTTGGCGCTGCGCGCCTTCCCTCCGGGAGGGAGCAATTCGGGCTTGGGACGGCCCGGCGCGCTCATCGTGGCGCAGCCGGGTTGCGGGCGCTGCGGAATTCGCGGTCGCTGCGCATCACGTCGTCGTACAGCTCGGCGGGACAGAACGGGCCGCGCAGGCCGGGGTAGGCTTTCTCCGCCTCGGCGCGCCATTGCGCGCGCTCGGCGTCGGAAGGCCGCACGACGACGAGACCGCGCTTCTGCATCTCCCGGATCGCGTCGTCGCCGGCCTTGCGCCCGACGTCGCGCATCGCCACGCCCTGCCGGCGCGCGGCGTCGATCAGGCGCGGGCGCAGGTCCGCGGGAACTCTCGCCCAGGCCTCGGCGTTGACGACCGTGGCCGCGTTGAGCGCGCCCCAGTTGATATCGAGCATGTGCGGGGCGACCTGAAAGCTCCGGTCGAGCAGCGCAAACAGCGGGGGCGCGACGGTGGCGTCGATCAGGCCCGTCTGGAGGCTCGTCAGCATCTCGGTGGCCGGCAACGGCACGACCCTGAGGCCGAAGTCCTTGTAGACCTTCTCGAGCTCCGGGTCGCCCGAGGTCGTCCACAGGCGCTGCCGGCGCAGGTCGGCCGGCAGGCGCAACGGTTCCTTGGAGAAGATGTGAACCCAGCCGGCGATCGCCCAGTTGAGGACGAGAAAGCCCTTGCGCTCGAGCCGCCGCTCGATCTCGGGCGCGATCCGGTCGCGCACGAAGTCGAGCTCGTCGGTCGAATCGAACAGCAGCGGAATGTTGAGGCAATCGAAGCTCCGGTCGAGCGCGGGCAGCCCCGAGCCGGACAGCGTGACCGCATCGATCACGCGCCGCTGCAGCTTGCGCACCAGCTCGTCCTCGCCGCCGAGCACGCCGCCGGCATAGATGCGCAACTCGACCTTGCCGCCCGAGGCTTCGCGCCACGCCTGACTGATCTTCAGCAGCGCGTCGGTCCAGACCGATCCCTCGGGAGCGATGGTTCCGAGCTTGATGACCACCTGGGCCGCGGCCGGGCCGGCCATTGCCGCTGCCAGGACGAGGCAACCGAGCCAGCGAGCGACGAGCCGCATCACGATCGTTCTCCTTTCGCGCATGGCGCCCCTAGTCGACGAAGAGCAGGTCCGCCTGCGTGCGCAGCCAGAGCGCCCGGCGCTGCGCGAGCGCGTTCTGCAGGCGCTCGTCCGGGCGCGCGTTGTCGTCGACGGCGAGCGCACGGTCGAGCAGGCCGTCGAACTGGCGCCGATTCTGGTCGCGCACCGCGATCGCCTCCGCATACGCGACGAAGAGCCCTGCGCGCGTGCCGCCCGAGAGCTCCAGCGCGCGCGCGTAGTGCCGCTCGATCGCGCCGCGATCGACGGCACCGGGGCGCGCTGCGTACCAGCTCACCGCGAACTCGTGCAGCGACCCCGCATTCCAGGCTTCGTCGAGCTCGATGCCGCGGGCGAGCAGCGCCTCCACCTCGGGCAGCCGGGCCAGCATCGCCGCGTCCTGCTTCGCGTTGGCGATGGCGAGACCCAGCGCCGCCATCGAAAGATAGAGGAGATCGACGTCGTGCCGGTCGCCGATCGCGCGCGCGGCCCGCGCCGGGTCCTGCGCGAGCTGCGAACGCAGCGCCGGGTAGGCGGTCTCGAGACCCCGCATCGCGTAGTCGAACGACCGCAGTGCGAGGCGCTGCGCCCGCGCCCGCGTCGCGTTGGCGAGGTCGACGTCGTCGCGCGTCTGCTGCTCGGCGCTGAAGCCGACGTAGCCGTATGCGTAGAGGAGGTAGGCGCGGCTCGCCGCGAGCAGCAGGCCGCGGTGGCGCGGCGACTCCGCGACGAGGCTGTCCATCAGCTTGACGCTGAACGGAAGCGCGTCGCCGACGAGCGTGACGTCGGCGTCCGATTGGTACACGGAGCCGCCGGACGCCAGCGCGTTGCCGATCGAGTCGACCGCGAGCTGCCGCAGCGAGCACCCGGCGACCAGCGCGAGCGACGCGGTCATCACGGCAAGCCTCCGCCAGTGCGCACCTGCCCCTTCGTTCGTCCGCATCGTGATCGTCGGCGCACACGCCGCCGTTTCGCCTCGGCCCCGGACCCCTCTCCGCACTCTACGACGCGGCACGTCCGGGCCGTTGACCTAGGACAAGGCCCGTGGCGAATGCGCGCGCCCGGCGCTGGCCGGCTGCCCGCGCCTGCGCCGGGGGCGCGCCGACCTACGCTGCCGGCGGTTGCGTGGCGACCATCGACTCCCGCGCGGCGAACCGCTCGTACCATGCCGCGACGTTTCGCCGTTTGTCGCGCCAGCCCAGCGACGAGAAGCGGAAGTCGAGATAGCCCAACGCGCAGCCAAAGGCGATGGTGCCGATGTCGACGCGCCCGCCGAAACCGCCGGCGCGCGCCTCGAGCGCGTCGAGGCCGGACGCGACCTTCTGGAGCTGGCCCGTGGTCCAGTCGTTCCAGCGCAGCGCCTCGGGCCGCGCCACCGTCTCGTAGCGCGCCAGCACCGCCGCATCCATGATGCCGTCGGCGAGCGACTGGTCGACGAGCGCACTCCAGCGCGCCGGGCCCTCGCGCGGGATCAGGCGGCCGTCGCCCTGCGCGTTCAGGTACTCGCAGATCACGCGGCTGTCGTAGAGGACCGCGCCGTCGTCGGTGAGGAGCGTCGGGATCTTCCCCAGCGGGTTGTGCGCGACGACCGCCATGTCGCGATTGACCGGATGCGCAGCCGCCGTCTTGAGCTCGATGCGCTCGCGCAGGCCGAGCTCGTGGGCGGCGACGAGGCACTTGCGCACGAACGGGGACGCAGCGGCGTAGTAGATCTTCATGGCACTCTCCTCGGGTTTGGGCTTGGCGGGGGCGTGGAAAGAACGGGCAGCACGCATCGTAGCGCAGGTGCGGGATTGATCGAAGCGATCCCCGATGCGGCGATACCCGCCGACGCGAGGCCACTTCCCGATTGACCAGAACCGACCCGGCCCGGGATACTCACGTTCGCATGGCTGGATCTTCTCTCCTGTGAGCAACCCGATTCCCACCCCGAACGTGCGTACCCGCGGCTGGCTGCGCCCCGGCAACCTGCTCCTCGCGTTGCTGCGGCGCCTGCTCTACCTGGCCATCCGCACGCGCGTTACGCCGGAAGCGGCGGAAGCGCTCGGCGTCGATCGCGGCAAGCCCGTCTGTTACGTCCTCGAGGATCGCCATCTGTCGAGCCTCCTCGTGCTCGAGGAGGAGGCGCCGCGGCTCGGTCTGCCCTCCGCGCTCGATCCGATCGCGATGGAGTACCCCATCGGGAAGCGTGCGGTGTTCTCGGTGGTCATCAACCGCAATCCGTTGAGCACGCGCACGGCCGAGCCGTCGGCGATGCTCGCGCAGCTGACCGCGGCGCTGATGGGCGACCCTGCGCTCGACGTGCAACTGGTGCCGGTGGCGGTCCTCTGGGGCCGCTCGCCCGGGTCGCAGGATTCGCTGATCAAGGCGCTGTTCGCCGACGCGTGGGCGAGCGTGGGTCCGCTGCGCCAGCTCCTGATCATCCTGGTGCACGGCCGGCAGACCCGGGTGACGTTCGTCGAGCCGATCTCGCTGCGCCGCCTGGTCGGCGACGAAACCGACGCGCCGACGGCGACGCGCAAGGCGAATCGCTTCCTGCGCTTTCATTTCCGCCGGCTGCGCGAGTCGGCGATCGGTCCGGACCTGTCGCACCGGCGCAACCTGATCGAGACGATGATCACGTCGGACGCGCTGCAGGAGGCGATCGGCGAGGAATCCCGGCGGCTCGGCGTGAGCGCCCCGGCGGCGGAGGAGCGCGCGCGCAGGTTCGCCTGGGAGATCGCCTCGGACTTCAGCTATCCGGTCGTGCGTGCGCTGGAGCTCCTGCTCGCGCGGCTGTGGAATCGACTGTACGACGAGGTCGTCGTCCATCACGGCCAGGAGCTCGCGAAGGCCGCCCCGGGGAAGGGGCTCGTCTACCTGCCCAATCACCGCAGCCACATCGACTACCTGCTCCTCTCGTATTTCATCAACGCGCAGGGGCTCGCGCCGCCGCACATCGCGGCCGGCGCCAACCTGAACTTTCCGCTCGTGGGACCCGTGCTGCGTCGCGGCGGCGCGTTCTTCCTGCGCCGCAGCTTCAAGGGCGAGCCGCTGTACGCCGCGGTGTTCCGCGAGTACCTGCACGCGATGCTCGCCAAGGGCTTCCCGATCGCGTACTTCATCGAGGGCGGCCGCAGCCGCAGCGGACGCACGCTGTCGCCGAAGGGCGGGCTGCTGGGCATGACGCTCGAGAGCTTCATGCGCGAGCATCCGCGACCGCTGCTGCTGGTGCCCGTGTACTTCAGCTACGAGAAGCTGCTCGAGGGCGGCGCGCTCGTCGCCGAGCTCGAGGGGCAGCCCAAGCGGCGCGAATCGCTGGGAGAGTTCCTGCGGGTCGGGCGCCACCTGCGGCACGAGTACGGCAGCGTGCACGTGAATTTCGGCGCGCCCCTGTCGCTGGACCATTTCCTGGACGGCGAGGCGCCCGGATGGCAGGCGCTGCAGGGCGACGAGCGGCGGGACGCGGCGCGGCGACTCACCGTCCCGCTCGCGCGCGAGATGGCGCTGCGGATCAACTCCGCGGTCGTCATCAACCCGATCAACCTGTTCGCGATGGCCATCGTGCCGAGCCCGCGCTACGCGCTCGACGAGCGCGCGCTCGCGCAGCAGATCGAGTGGCTGAAGGCCATCGAGTCCCGCCGCCGCTATTCGGAGGAGGCCGTGCTCACGGCGCTCGAGCCGGCGGCCGTGATCGCCGAGGCGCTGAAGCTCGGCTTCGCCGCGCGCATCACGCATCCGCTGGGCGACGTCATCACGGTGCCGGAGCGGCAGATCTCCACGCTCAACTACCTGCGCAACAACGTGCTGCACGCGTACGCGCTGCCCGCGCTGGTCGCGAGCCTGCTCGCCGGCACGCGCGAAGTCACGCTGGACAGCGTCGCCGCATTTGCGGAGGCCGCGCAGCCGTTCCTGCGCGCGGAGCTGATGCTGCGCTACTCGCGCGAGGAAGCGGTCGCGGAGTCGACGCGCATCGTCCAGCTCTTCATCGAGCTCGGGCTCGCGCGGTCGACCGAGGACGGCGCGATCCGCACGGCCGACCGCTACAGCCCCGAGCATGCCGGCCTCGAGCTCCTCGCGCGGTCGCTGCGGCACCTGCTGCGCCGCAACTACCTGACCATCGCACTGCTCACGCAGGTCGGCTCCGGGCAGCTGCAGCGGGCACGCCTGGAGGAGCTGATGCAGATGCTCACGCAGCGCCTGTCGCTGCTGTTCGAGTTCGCGCCGCCGGATTTCTACGAGCGCTCGACGTTCGCGTCCTACATCGACAACCTGATCGAGACGGGCATCGTGGGCGAGGACGCAGAGGGCCGGCTGCATCTGGACGAGCGCTCCCGCACGTGGAAGCGCAGCGTCGAGCGGCTTCTCCCGGCGGACGCGGTGCTGGCGATCCGGCGCGTCGCAGTCGATCACGCGGCGGCCGCGCCGCCCACCTGAGCGGCGTCGAGGGGCAGGAAGCCGTCAGCGCGCCCGGACGCCGGGCGCGACGCGCCGGCCTGCGGCGGCCCGGCGGGTGGTCACGGGCTTTTCGGGTGGTGCGGCAGCTTTCCTGCGACGGGCAGCGGCCCGCTTCGCGCGGCGCGCCTTCTCCGCGGCCGCCGCCGCCGCGGCCTTCGCGCGTGCGGCCAGCGCCAGCCTGCGCACCCGGCGGATGTCCGCGTCGGAGAACGGCCCGTTGACGCCGGAAATGGCCGCGAGTTTCATGCCGTGCTTGCGGCCGAGCCGGTAGATCTCGCGCACCTTCTCCCATTCGATGTTGCGGCCGACGGTGAAGTTCTCGAACTTCCCTTCCAGCGCCAGCACGATGGTCTCGGCGAGACAGGCGTAGGCGACGTTCTTCGGCAGCCCGATGTTCCCCATCGACACGCTGCCGGGAAGCTGGATCTCGCCGGACTCGATCACCAGCACGTCGGGACGCTTGGCGACTTCCTCGGGCGGCAGGTCGAGCGGCCGCGCGACGTCGGTGATGACGCACCCGGGCTTCACCTTCATGATGTCGAGGATCTTCTTGCCCGCGCCGGAGGTCGCGGTCACGATCATGTCCATGTCGGCGATGTCCTTGTCGGCGCGCGAGGACAGGAACATCCTGGCATCCGGGGTCTCCTTCAGGATCGATTCCTTGAGCGACAGCAGCTTGGCGGTTTCCGGCGACACCAGGTAGACCTCCTCGGCGACCATCGCCATCATGCGGGCGCAGACGGAGCCGATGGCCCCGGTGGCGCCCACCACCATCGCCTTGAACCGGACCTTCTCGCCGCGCGTCGGCGTGGGGACGAGACCGAGGCGCAGCACCGCGTCGTGCGCGGCCCAGAGGGCGCCGGACGCGCTGTAGCTGTTGCCCGTGGTGATGGGCAGCGGCGCGCGCCTCGCCACCGTGAGCCCCGCGTCGCCGACGACCTTGGTGAAGGCGCCGAGGCCCATGATCTGCGCGCCCAGGCTCTTGGCGATCCGCGCCGCGTCCAGCAGGCGGCGGTAGGTGAACTCGGGGCTGTGGCTCATGATCTCCTTGGGCGTTCCGCCCACGGAGATGAGCCAGCCCTCGGCTTCCACGCCGGTGGGCGACTTGATGCCCGTGACCTTCGAGTAGACGAAGGGCGGCGCATAGGCCATCACCTTCTCCAGCGTGTCCATGAACACGGGCGGCGACACGTAGGAGAGCAATTCGATCGGCTTCACGTTCTTGAAATACTCCTGCGACAGCGGATGGATGACGAACGCGAAGCGGTTGACGCGCCGGAAGCCGTTCGGATAGAGGATCCGCGGCTCCAGCTGCAGGCTGGTGATGATCTCCAGGTAGTCGTCCTCGAGGATGTCGTCCGGCGCCTTGCCGTTGGCGGCGACGATCATCGCGTCGAGGAGGCTCGGGCCCAGCACGTGGTCGAACATCGCGGGGGCCCCGTCGATCACCATCGTGACGCCCTTTTTCCTGAACTGCGCGACGCGCGCGTCGTTGACGGTCGACGTGACGATCGTCTTGCCGGCGAGCTCGTCGTCGCCGAAGGCGTCGAGCTCGTGCACCGGCGCGACGATGACCGTCGCGTCGCGCATCGCCCGGCGCAGCAGGAACTTCGTCCATTCCCTGACGGGGACCGACGACATCACGCTCGCCGGCGCCCAGTCCATCACGTAGTGCGCGCCGCCGGTGTAGAGCTCCAGCTGGTCGAGCGAGGTCAGGAGCTTGGGCACGCCGAGCTGCAGCAGCGGGTCGGCGAACTCGAGGTTCTGCGTGTACTCCGCCATCGCCTGCGCCAGCTTGTAGTTGGTCATGCCCGAGAAGAACAGGACCCGGGCGTTGTTGAAGTAGTCGCCCAGCTTGACCTGGACGTGGCGCAGCGCCCATTCCTGCAGGATGTCGTTCAACCGGCCGCCGGTCGTGATGGGAACGCGCGTGACCGCGCTCTTCATCCGCGCGCTGTCCTTCTCGACGTAGCGCCGCGAGCCGACGGTGTAGCTGTCCTTGACCACCGCCAGCCCGATCGCGTCGGCGTGCTGCTCCCAGTGCTTGAGGAGCTTCACGGCCTTGGCCGCGCTGCCATTCGTGCCCAGCCGCCGGATGTTGAAGCGCTGGCCGAGAAACCGGGCGTCGAACTCGAAATCCTGCTCGCCTGCTCCGAGGCTGATGCCGACCACTTTCTTCATTCCATCCTCGCGGAAAGGACGCCACTTAGGTGGCGATGCGCGTCGACCCGCCGGCTAGCACCGGTTCCTCCTGGGCGTCGGTGCGCCGTGCCCGGCGCTTCCCGTACCTCCCAGACCCCTGCCCCCACCGGAAATTGTACGGCGATCCCCCGCCGCGAAACCCGCCGCGCTTTGACCTGAGTCGAAGAACCTGCTCGGGAACATGGCCCGGGAAGGCCGTTTGGTGCAAGCTGATCAGTCCGAAGACGTGATCGCGAGTGCGAAAATGGTCGAGATTCCGAGTGTCGTGACCGACCTGGTGCGGTCGGTCGGGCTGTCGGCGGCGATGCGTGCGGCCGGCGTCGTCACGGGGCTGCTGCCGATCCCGCAGCCGATGCTGCTGGTCGGCCCGGGATCGAGCCGGCGGCTGGGGCAGGCGCTCTGCGGGCTCGGCCACCGGAAGATCCTTGTCGTGACGGACCGCGTCGTCGCAGAGATGGGCCTGCCGGACGCACTGATCAAGGCGCTGTCCGAAGGCGGCACCGCGCACGTCGTCTTCGACGGAATCACGCCGGACGCGCCGATACCGCTGATCGAGCAGGGGATGGCCTTCTACGTGAAGCACCGCTGCGATGCCGTCGTGGCGATCGGCGGCGGCTCGGTCATGGACGCCGCGAAGACGATTGCGCTGGCGGTCGCCAACAACAAGCATCCCCGGAAGCTCGCCGGGTACTTCAAGGGCTTGCGCTCGCCGGCCCCGATCTACGCGGTGCCCACCACCGCCGGGACCGGGTCCGAGGTGACCGTGGCGGCGGTGGTTTCGGATCCGGAGAGCGGCAGGAAGCTCGTGATCGCCGACACGCGGCTCGTGCCGACGATGGCGGCGCTCGATCCGTCGCTGATGGCCGGGCTGCCGCGCCACGTGACGGCGGCAACGGGCATGGACGCCCTGACGCACGCGATCGAGGCGTTCGTCGGCAACTGGTCGACCGGCCATACGGACCGCATGGCGCTGGCGGCAGTCGGGATGATCTACGCCAACCTGCGCATCGCCTACCGTAACGGCAGGAACCTCGAGGCGCGCGAGCAGATGGCGCTCGCCGCGACCTACGCCGGCATCGCGTTCACGCGGGCCAACGTCGGATATGTCCACGCCATCGCCCACCAGCTGGGCGGCAGGTATCACACGCCGCACGGCCTCGCCAACGCGATCATGCTGCCGCACGTGCTGAAGTTCCTGAGCCCGGCGATCACGCGAAAGCTCGCCGTGCTCGCGGTTCGGGCCGGGGCGGGAAAGAAGGGGGAGCGACCTGCGGTGCTGGCGAAGAAGTTCCTGGCCTCGGTCGAAGCGCTCAACCGCGATCTCGGGATCCCGCGCCAGCTCGATGCGCTGCGCGAAGCGGACATTCCCGAGCTCGCCAAGGCCGCGTGCTGGGAGGCCGACACCAACTATCCGGTGCCACGCTACATGTCGCCGGCAACCTGCGAGGAGATTCTCCGGCAGGTGCTGCCGAAGGGCGCGCCGCGCAGGAAGCGGTAGCGGTCCCGCCCACCGCGACGGGCGAGGAGTCACGCGATGGCCACGCACCCGATGGCGCCCATGGACGCCGCCTGGTACCACATCGACGGCCCGGTCAATTTCGCGATGGTGACCGGCATCCTGTTGACGGGAGAACCGCTCGACTTCGACAGGGTGAAGGCCGTCTACCGGCAGCGGCTCGCGCGCTTCGACCGTTTTCGCCAGCGCGTCGTCGAGAAGGGCCTTGCCGTGGCGACGCCGCACTGGGAGGACATGCCCGGCTTCGACATCGGAGCGCAGCTGCATCACGTCGCGCTGCCGGAACCGCGCGACCAGGCCGCGCTCGTCGACCTGATCAACGACCTCGCCAGCACACCGCTCGATCGCGAACGCCCGCTGTGGCAGGCCCACGTCGTCGACGGTGTCGGTGGCGGCAGCGCGCTGATCATGCGCATGCATCACTGCATCGGCGACGGCACGGCGGCGATGGCGGTGTGCCGCGAGCTGTTCGACACGACGCGCCGCGCTCCCCTCGAGGGGGCACCGACAATCCCGGGGGCGCAGCGCTCTCCCGAGCGGGCCGACACCCTGTTCGCCCCGGCCCTCGCGACGGTCGCGAGGTCGGCGCGTGCGATGCTCGCGACCGTCGACGCCGCACTGGATACGGTCGCCCGTCCGCAGCAATTGCTCGACAAGGCGGCGCTCGTCGTCGACGGCGCCGGCATGCTGGCGGGCGAGCTCTTGAAACGGCCCGACCCGGCGTCGCCGTTCAAGGGCGAGTTCGGGCTGCAGAAGCGCGTCGCGTGGTCGGAGCCCGTCGCGCTCGCCGACGTCAAGACCATCGGCGCGCCGTCGGATGCCAAGATCAACGACGTGCTCGTCGCCGCGATGACCGGGGCGCTGCGTGCGTATCTCGGAAAGCGCGGCATCGACGTCAGGCACACGACGGTGCGGGCGATGGTTCCCGTCGACCTGCGCCCGCCCGGACGCGAGCGCGAGCTCGGCAACGAGTTCGGCCTCGTGATCCTCGAGCTCGCCGTGCAGAAGCGGGAAGGACTGCAGCGGCTGCGCCTGACCAAGACGCGCATGGATGCGCTGAAGCGCTCGCCGGAACCCGTCGCCATCATGGCGCTCTTCAACCTGTTCGGCCGCGGCCCGAAGGCGTTCCAGGACTTCGCCGTCGACCTGTTCGGCAGCAAGGCGAGTGTCGTGATGACCAATGTCGCGGGGCCGCGGAAGAAGCTCTACCTCGGCGGCGTGCCGATCGACCGCTTCATGTTCTGGGTGCCGCATCCCGGAAGGCAACTCGGGATGGGGATCAGCATCCTGAGCTACAAGGGGCAGGCGACGCTGGCGGTCATCGCCGACGCGCACCTCGTCCCCGATCCCGAGACGATCACCGCCGGGTTCAACCGCGAGTTTGCGCGGATGCTGCAGGCGATCCGGCGCCGGAGGACGAAGCGGGCGCCCGCACGACGCCAGGGCGCATAATCCGGCGAAACCCGCCAGGAAGGATGCGCCATGCTGCAGAAGCTCCTCTGCGTTGCCGTCGTGCTCGCCGTCGCCGCGTGCTCGAAAGCGCCCGAGAGCGCCCCGCCGTCCGCGGCGAAGGCCGTCGCGCCCGCGACGCCGGCCGTCGCTCCCGAAAAGGCCCCTGCCGAGTCCGGGATCGCCTGGGAAAAGGGCGACGTCGACGCCGCGTTCGCGAAGGCCAGGGCGGAAAACAAGCCCGTCTTCCTGTACTGGGGCGCCGTGTGGTGCCCGCCCTGCAACCAGGTGAAGGCCGCCATCTTCAGCCGGCAGGACTTCATCGATCGATCGCGGTTCTTCGTGCCCGTCTACCTCGACGGCGACAGCCGGAGCGCGCAGCGGCACGGGGCGCGGTTCAAGGTCGGCGGCTACCCGACGATGATCCTGTTCACGCCGGACGGCACCGAGATCACGCGCCTGCCCGGCGAGGTGGACGCCGCCGAATACATGCGGGTCCTGGCGATGGGAATGAACGGGGCGCGTCCGGTCAAGGCAACGCTCGCCGCCGCGCTCGGTACGCGCCGCGGTGCCGCCGACGCGAAGCTCACGCCCGAAGACTGGCGGATGCTGGCCTACTACTCGTGGGACACCGACGAGCAGCAGCTGGTCCCGCAGAAGGACGTCGCGGCCACGTTGCGCCGGCTCGCGCAAGCGTGCCCGGCGGAGCAGACGGCCACCGCGACGCGGTTGCGGCTGAAGGCAATCGCCGCGGCGGCGAGCGCCAAGAACGCGAAGCCACGCGACGAGAAGGCCGCGCGCGAGGAGCTCGTGAAGGTGCTCGCCGACCCCAGGGTCGCGCGCGAGAACTTCGACCTCGTGGCCGGGTCCGCCGGGGACGTCGCCGGCAATGTCACGCTGCCCAAGTCCAGCGAACGCGCCGCGCTCGTCGCCGCCTGGGACGCCGCGCTGCAGCGATTCGTCGCCGACGCGAGCCTGTCCGCCACCGACCGGCTGTACGCCGTCGGGGCGCGCGTCGAACTCGCGCGGCTCGATGCGCCCAAGGGCGCGCTGCCCGAGCCCCTGCTCGCCAGCGTGCGTGAGCAGGTCGCGCGGGGCGACAAGGAAACCACCGACCCCTACGCCCGCGAGACCGTCGTCAATGCGGCCGGGCACGTGCTCGCAGACGCCGGCCTGCTCGACGAGTCCGACGCACTGCTCAAGGCCGAGCTCGCGCGCTCGGCGACGCCCTACTACACCATGCTCGGGCTTGCCGCCAATGCGAAGAAGCGGGGCGACAAGGCGGGCGCCATCGATTGGGCCGAAAAGGCGTACGCCGCGTCGAGCGGCCCGGCAACGCGGCTGCAGTGGGGCGCGGGTTACGTGAACAGGCTGATCGAACTGACGCCGGACGACGCGGCACGCATCGAGAAGGCAGCGGGCCAGGTGATCGGCGAGCTGGAAGCCACCCCCGACACGTTCTACGACCGCAACCGGCGCGTGCTGGAACGCATGGCGGGAAAGCTCAACGAGTGGAACGGGAAGAGCCTGCACCCGGATTCGCTGAAGCGCCTCCGCGCGCAGCTCTCGGGGGTCTGCGCGAAGCTCCCGGCCGGCGACCCCGCGCGCGCCGCGTGCGACGGCGTGTGGACCGCGCGCAAACCGCCGGCCGCATAGCCGCTGGAGCCGCCTCGCGCAGCGGGGGCGCCGGTTCGTTTCCCCTACACCAGCGCCTTCAGGAGCTTGAGCAGCAGCTCCCTGGCCGGAATCTGCAGCACGGCAACGACGAACATCGGCACGACGATCGGCACGATGATCCCGGCGAGCGACGCCTTGCCGACCGGCAGCGAGCGCATCGACCGCACGGCGTCGAACATCGTCGCC
>Ga0209253_10001970_pt1 | contig 18073 bp, 16 predicted proteins | sample FrelakmetBRP12BR_FD_187145 | JGI IMG/M metagenome (GOLD analysis project Ga0209253, IMG submission 187145) | Freshwater lake sediment microbial communities from the University of Notre Dame, USA, for methane emissions studies - BRP12 BR (SPAdes)... | ecosystem: Environmental > Aquatic >... | reverse complement strand
GGCAGCGACGCCGCCCTCGGGCGTCCGGAGGACCGTGTGGCTCCACGCGATCAGCCGGCGGGCGCCGTCCCGCGCGAGGACGGCGTGCTCGAAGTGCGCCGGCATCGAGGCCGAACGCAGCATCCGCTGGAACAGGGGGGCCACGATCTCGCGCGTGTCGGGCGGCACGCACCGCTCGAGCCACGGCGCCCCGAGGACATCCTCCTGGCGCCAGCCCGTCAGGATCAGGAAATGATCGTTGCAGTAAGTGACCCGCCCCTTCGCGTCCACGATCACCGCGAGGAGGCTGATGGTGTCGAGGAGTTCGCGCAGCTTCTGTTCGGCGGAGCGCAGCGCCTGCTCGGCCAGCTTCCGCTTGGTGATCTCGCGGGTGGCGACGAGGAGGCTCGTGGTGACGCCCTCGCGGACCACTGGTGCCACCCGAGCCCACCACCAGGTGATGCGGCCGCGCTGGTCGGGAGCCTGCACCTCGAGGTCCGCGGATCGCCCCGTACGCCAGGCCCGCTCGAGGGTCCGGGCGACCGTAGCCCGCTCCTCCGGGACGACGAGTTCCCCGATCCGGAGTCCCGCGAGCGCCTGGGGCTCGTAGCCGGGACGCAGCCGGTTCGCGTAGCGGATGAGTCCGTCGCGGTCGGTCTCGAGGATCAGGTCGGGGACGTTGTCGAGCAACGAACGGAGCCGCGACTCTGACGTCCGCAGCTCCTCCTCGAGGCGCCGGAAGGCGCTGAGGTCGCGGGCGGATGCGGGCTTCTTCTTCGGGGGCATCAGAAGCCTCGGTCGGCGCCGCGTGGGGGCGACCGCGGCATGCCCACAAGGTGCGGGTCGCGCGCGGCCGGAGTCAAGCGCCGCCGCTACGGGTTGTGGATGGGGCCGGACCCGCGCCGGTAGAGCTCGAGCACCTCGCGCGCCTCGGCGCGGCAGACCCCGCGCACGAAGGCGATGCCGCGGTCCCGCAGGTAGGCGTACGACTCGGGGAAGACCGGGCCCTCGTCGAACCGCAGCAAGGTGGCGTCCTCGCGCGCGGCGCCGCAGACCACGCGCTTCACTCCGCTCCACAGCGTCGCGCCCAGGCACATCGCACAGGGGTCGCACGACGTGACGAGCTCGTGCTGCGGCAGGCCCGGCGCCGCAAGGGAGAACGAGCCGAGCCGCTGCTGCGCCATCATGAACGCCACGACCTCGCCGTGCAGGACCGCGTTGTGCAGGCGCACCACGCTGTTCGTCCCCACCGATACGAGGCGGCCCGTCGCCGTCTCGAACACCGCCGCGCCGAAGGGCCCACCCGTGCCGCGCTCCACGTTCTCTCTCGCGAGCCGGATGGCGAGGCGCACCTTCTCCTCGTCCGAGGCGCAGCGCCGGTCCCAGTCCACCACCTCCGCCACCCACGCGGGGTAGGCGATGCGGATCTCCGGCGTCGGGCCCCCCGGGGCGGCGCCGTTCACGCCGACTTGATCTCCGTCCAGATGCGGTCCCACGCCTCGGTGTCCGCGCCCAGGTCCCTCTGGTACTCGAGGTGCCGCATCTCGTCGGCGCTCGGGTAGGGGATCGGGTGCGCCTGCCGGGCGGCGGCGGCCCGGTTCGCGGTGCCGTAGCCGGTGGCGTCCGCGATGGCGGCGCCCACCTCGGGCCGGAGGACGTAGTTCAGGAACTCGTGCGCCGCGCGCGGGTGCGGCGCGTCGGTCAGCACGGCCAGGGTGTCGGCCCAGATCTGCGAGCCCTCGCGCGGGAAAGCGAACGCGATGGCCGGCTGCTCAACCATCGCCTGGGTCGCGTCGCCGTTCCAGAGCTGCGCCACCCACACGTCGCCGGCGATGAGGTCGGCCTTCACCGGCGCCGACTTGTAAGCGCGCAGATTGGGCTTGGCGCGTACGGCGTCGTCCCGGGCCTCCCGCAGCTCCAGCGGATCGACCGAGTTGGGCGAGCGCCCGCGCCAGATGAGCATCGACCCGAGGACCTCGCGGACGTCGTCCATCATCGTCATCTTGCCGCGCCACCGGGCGTCGGACCACACCGCCTGGCTCGCCGCGATCTCCCGCACGCGGTCGCGCCGGTACGCGATACCGGTGAAGCCCCAGTGGTAGGGGACGGTGTGCGCGTTGCCCGGGTCCCACGGCGGGTCGATGAAGGTCGGCTCGATGTTCGCGAAGTTCGGCAGCAGGTCGCGGTGCAGCGGCATCAGTAGCTCCGTGGCCTGCATCGCCGGGATCAGGTAGCTCGACGGCACGACGACGTCGTAGCCCCGCGCGCCGGACTGCAGCTTGGCGAGCAACTCCTCGTTGCTCTCGTACGTGTCGTACGCGACCCTCACACTGAACTCGCGCTCGAAGCCGGCCACGGTGTCCGGCGCGATGTAGTCGGACCAGTTGTAGACGTTGAGCTCTTTCTCGAGCGGCCCGAGCCGGCCGGCGGCCGCGGCGCCCCCGCCCGCCTCTCGCCTGGCACAGGCGGCCAGGGCCCCGGCCGCCGAGGCAGCCAGCCCGCACTCCGCCGTGCGGCGCACGAACTCGCGCCGGGTGAGCGTCCCCGGCCTCACGCGATCCGTCATAGAGCCCCCTCCGTCGGTTCCCGTCCGCGGGTCAGTCGGTCGAAGAAGAAGATGAGCACCGTGGTCACGACCACGAGCACCGTGCTCACCGCGTTGATGGTCGGCTCGATCGTGCGCCGCGCCATCGAGTAGATCAGCACCGGGAGCGTCGTCGAGCCGGGGCCCGACACGAAGAAGGTGATCACGAAGTCGTCGATCGACATCGTGAACGCCAGCAGCGCCCCCGCCAGGATCCCCGGCCAGAGCAGCGGGAGGGTGACGCGGCGGAACGTCGCCACCTCGTCCGCGCCGAGGGTGAGCGCGGCCTCCTCGAGCGCGCGGTCCATCCCCTCGAGCCGCGCGCGCACCACCACCGTCACGAACGACACGCTGAACGCCACGTGCGCCACGACAATCGTAGGGATGCCGAGCGCCATGTGCAGCGTCGCGAAGAGGAGGAGCAGCGAGATGCCGACCACGATCTCGGGGGTCACGATCGGCAGGTAGAGCAACCCCTCCAGCAGCGTCCGGCCGCGGAAGCGGTGCCGCGCGAGCGCCAGCGCGATCATAGTGCCCAGCACCGTCGAGACGAGCGTCGAGACGGCCCCCACTGTGAGGCTGACGCGCAGCGCCGCGAGGATGTCGGGCCGCTCGAGCAGCCGCCGGTACCACTCCAGCGTGAATCCCGTCCACTGCACCGAGTAACGGGACCGGTTGAGCGAGAACACCGCCAGCACCAGCACCGGCAGGTGCAGCAGCACGAAGCACAGCGCCGTGAAGGCGACGAGGGAGCGCGGGACGCGGCGCCTCACGCGACGGCCTCCATCGGCGCACGGTCGCGCAGCCGGAGGTAGGCCAGCACGGCCACCAGCACCACCGCCATCAGGATGAACGACGCGGCCGAGCCGAAGGGCCAGTTCCGCGCCGCGCCGAACTGGTTCTGCACCAGCGTGCCGACCATCATCTGCTTGGCGCCGCCCAGCAGGTCGGGCGTGAGGAAGGCCCCCAGCGCCGGGATGAAGACGAGCATGGCCCCCGCCACCACGCCGGGCGCCGAGAGCGGCAGCGTGATCCGCCAGAACCGCGCCAGTGGGCGGGCGCCGAGCACCTCCGCCGCCTCGAGCAGCGTGGGGTCGAGCTTCTCGAGGGAGACGTAGATGGGGAGGACCATCAGCGGCAGGTAGCCGTACACCAGCCCCGCGAGCACAGCACCGGGCGTGTAAAGCAGGACCAGCGGTTCCCGCACCACGCCCAGCGCCAGCAGCACCGCGTTGACGAACCCGGTGTCGCGGAGGAGGAAGATCAGCGCGTACGTGCGGACCAGGAAGCTGGTCCACAGCGGCACCACGACGAGGAACAGCAGCAGGTTCTTCCAGCGGCCGGCCCGCGCGATCGTGTAGGCCACGGGGTAGCCGACCACGAGGCACAGGACGGTGCAGGAGACCGCCAGCGTCACCGTCCGCCGGAAGACCCCGAGGTAGAGCGGGTCGAGGAAGCGGCGGTAGTGCTCGAGGGTGAATCCGCCCGTCACGCCGCCGTACACGCCGCGCGTCATGAAGCTGTAGGCGAACACGACGGCGATCGGTACGAAGAAGAAGAGCAGGAGCCACAAGGTCCCCGGGCCGAGCAGCGACGCCGCCGCGAGCTGCGGCCGCCGGTTCAGCCCCGCGAGCAGCCGCCGCGCACCGCTCATTCCTCCTCCAGCACCTGGCAATCCTCGGGGAGCCATCCGATCGCCACCTGGTCGCCGGCGCGCCACGGCACGGGCTTGGTCAGCTGGCCCTCGTTGCGCAGCGCGACCCGCGCGTCGGCACCCTCGGGCAGCCGCACCAGGACGTGCACTGTCTCGCCCAGGTAGACGACGTCGCGCACCACGCCCGGGAGAGCGTTCTCCGCCGGCGGGACCTCGTCCGGGCGCCACACGTCGTGCCACTCGGGCCGCACGGCGATCCGCACCGCCCGGCCGGGCGCGACGCCGTTCACCGCGGGTATCCGGAACCGCAGGCCGTCGTCGCGCGCCACCGTCGCCACCGCGCCGTCCCGCTCGGCGACCGTGCCGTCGAAGAAGTTGCACTCGCCGATGAAGTCCGCCACGAAGGCGGTGCGCGGGTTCTCGTAGATCTCCGCCGGCGTGCCCACCTGTGCGACCCGCCCCTGGTTCATCACGGCGATGCGGTCGGACATCGTGAGCGCCTCCTCCTGGTCGTGCGTCACGTAGACGAACGTGATGCCGAGCTGCCGGTTCAGCGCCTTCAGCTCGAGCTGCATCTCCTTGCGCAGCTTGAGGTCGATGGCGCCGAGTGGCTCGTCGAGGAGGAGGATGGCGGGCTCGATGACCAGCGCGCGGGCGAGTGCCACCCGCTGCCGCTGGCCGCCGGAGAGCTGGGACGGCATCCGGCGCGCGTAGGTGTCGGGGTCGAGCCGGACCAGCCCGAGGGCCCGTCGCACGCGCTCCCGGATCCGGTCCGCCGGCACCCGGCGCTGCTCGAGGCCGAAGGCCACGTTGCGCCGGACGTCGAGATGGGGGAAGAGCGCGTAGTTCTGGAAGACCATCGCGACCGGCCGCTCATACGGCCGCCGCCGGTTCACGACCTCGCCCAGGAGGCGTACGTCGCCGTCGTCGGGCTCTTCGAGGCCGGCCACCAGCCGCAAGGTCGTCGTCTTGCCGCAGCCGGAGGGACCGAGGAGGGAGAAGAACTCGCCGCGGCGGATGTCGAGAGAGACGGCATCCACCGCGGTGACGGTGCCGAAGCGCTTGGAGGCGCGGGAGAGCTGGACGACCAGATCGCTGGACTGTGGACCGGTATCGGTCACCTCAGTGAAGCCCCCTACAGGTCGTAGTAGAGTTCGATCTCGTACGGATGCGGGCGGTTGAGCACGTCGCGCTCCTCCCGCCGCTTCCGCTCGATCCAGCGCCGGATCAGGTCCTCGCTGAACACCCCGCCCTCGAGCAGGAAGGCGTCGTCCGCCTCCAGCGCGTCGATCGCCTGGCCCAGCGACGTGGGCAGCGACTTGATGGAGGCCCGCTTCTCCGGCGGCCACGAGAAGATGTCCTCGTCCACCGGCCCGAAGCCCAGCGCCGAGGGGTCCAGCTTCTTCCGGATGCCGTCGAGGCCGGCCATCAGCTGCGCCGCCACCATCAGGTACGGGTTCCCCGTCGCGTCCGGCGGCCGGAACTCGAAGCGCGAGCTCTCGGGCCGGTTCGCGTACTTCGGGATGCGGATCGCCGCGCTCCGGTTGCCGACCGAGTAGATGGCGCTGATCGGCGCCTCGAAGCCCGGGACGAGCCGGCGGTACGAGTTCGTCGAGGCGTTCGTCCACGCCATCACCGCGCCGCCGTGCGTCAGCATACCGGCGACGAACTGGCGCCCCGTCTCGCTCAGCGCGCCGTAGCCCTTCGGGTCGTGGAAGACGTTGACCGCGCCCTTCCACAGGCACTGGTGGAAGTGCATCCCCGAGCCGGCCTCGCCGTGCAGCGGCTTCGGCAGGAAGGTGGCCGTCATACCGAGCTGGATGGCAGTCATCCGCACGACGTACTTCACCAGCAGGACCGCGTCGGTGGCCCGCGCGAGCGGCAGCAGCGGGATCTCGATCTCGCACTGGCCCGGACCGCCCACCTCGTGGTGATGGTACTTCACCTCCAGGCCCATCGTGTCGAGGTGCATCGCGACCCGCGTCCGCGCGTTGTGCAGGTGGTCGTGCGGCGGGATGGCGTGGTAACCGCCGTGCGCGGGGATCGTGTAGCCGCTGCCGAGCGAGCGGCTGTGCCACTCGCCCTCCGACGACTCCACCCGGTAGCTCGCCGAGTTCGGCGTGTTCTCGAACGAGACCCCGTCGAAGAGATAGAACTCGAACTCCGGCCCCCACACGCTCCTGTCCGCGACGCCCGAGGCCCTGAGGAACTCCTCCGCGCGGCGGGCGATGGTCCGCGGGTCGTAGGGGAAGAGCTTGCGCGTGTCGGCCTCGAGCGTGTGGCAGATGAAGGACAGCGTCGGGACCTCGTAGAACGGGTCCACGAACGCCGCCTCGAGATCGGGCTGCAGCACCATGTCGCCGGAGCTGACCGACTTGAATCCCACGCTCGAGCCGTCGAAGCCGACGCCCCGCTCGAGCAGGGAGGGCGTGAATCGCTGGGAAGGAAGGGTGACGTGGTGCCAGCGACCCCACAGGTCGCAGAACTTGAGGTCCACCATCGCGATCCCGTGGTCGCGGACGTAGGCGGCGGCCTCTTCGAAGGAGCGGAAGACCATCGGTTCACCTCAGGGGGGTGCGCGCCGGTCCGTCCGCGCGCGTCGCCCGGGTCCGGCGAAGCCGGAGCCAGGAGCGCCGAAGCCCCGCACAAGCTATACCAGCGGGGCCGGGCCTGACAGGTGAGGCAGGTCAGGGGTCACCTCTGACCTCCTCACGTCCTCAGCTCGAGTGATCGTGCACGATGCGCCAGCGCCCCTCGACTCGCCGCACCACGAGTGAGGTCGGGCCGGTCGAGGTCACGGAATCTCCGCGCATCAGCACGTAGAAGGCGACGGCGTTCGCCACGTCCGGGCCGAGCAGGTCCACCTCGAGGTCGCGGAAGGAGAGCGAATCGCGCACGCCCCCCGGGCCGAAGCGCGGTGCATAGCGCTCCCGGATGGCCGCCACTCCGCGCACCACGCCGCGGCCGGTCACGAACGTCGCGTCGGGAACGTAGTCGGACATGAACCCGTCGAGGTCACCGCGGTTCCAGGCCCCGGCGCCGTGCTCGAGCATGGCGGCGACGCCGGCACGCGCCTCCGCAGCGTCCGAGGTGGGCCGGCGAACCACCACGTGGACGCAAGCGGCCAGAGCGAGCGTCCCGGCGAGCAGCGCGGCGGGTATCGAACGAGGCGAGATGCGCATCAGAGACTCCCGTAGGGATATCAACCGTCCGCAAAGCTACGGCTGGCGGCGTCCGGCGCCAGCGTCGCTCGCGCGGGCGACCACGGCAAGGATGCGTCGTTCGTTCAATCAGCGTAAATAGTTGTCGTCAATAGACTAAGGACACCCGTGAGGTGTCGCCTCTTGACTTGGCGCGATCATTGTGATATCATGGCCATATCACACTGGAGGAACCAATGATTCGCGAAGTCGAACGGAAGCTGACCAACGGGTTGGTGATGGTGCTGGTGCTCTTCGTGCTGACCGCCGGTGGCGTGTACGGGTTCGTCCGCGCGCTTCCTCCGGAGGGCCAGCAGCCCGAGAGCGTCCTGGCCCTGATCGGCTGGGTCTTCTATCTGATCCTGGTCATCGTCGCCTGGGCCGGGCTCTTCATCGTGAACCCGAACGAGGCGAAGGTCATCCAGTTGTTCGGCCGGTACGCCGGGACGGCGAAGGACCAGGGGTTGTGGTGGGCGAACCCGTTCTACTCGAAGCGGAAGATCTCGCTCCGGATCCGCAACTTCGAGACGCCGAAGATGAAGGTGAACGACATGCGCTCGAACCCCATCGAGATCGCGGCCATCGTCGTGTGGCAGGTGGTGGAGACGGCGGAGGCGATGTTCGAGGTGGACAACTACGACAACTACGTCCACGTGCAGAGCGAATCGGCGCTGCGGAGCCTGGCCACGCACTACCCCTACGATTCGCACGCGGAGGGGGAGAAGGCCCTCGCGGTGCACACGGACGAGATCGTGAACGAGCTCAAGGGCGAGATCCAGGCACGGCTGGAGAAAGCGGGCGTGAAGGTGCTCGAGGCGCGGATCAGCCACCTCGCCTACGCACCGGAGATCGCCCAGGTGATGTTGCGCCGCCAGCAGGCCAATGCCATCATCGCTGCGCGGCAGCGCATCGTCGAGGGCGCCGTGGGGATGGTGGACATGGCGCTCGAGATGCTGTCCAAGCGCGAGATCGTGAAGCTGGACGAGGAGCGGAAGGCCGCGATGGTGAGCAACCTCCTCGTGGTGCTCTGCGCCGAGCAGCCGGCGCAGCCCGTTCTGAACACCGGTTCGCTCTACCAGTAGGCCGGTGTGGCGGAGCGCAGGGCGTTCCTGCTCCGGATGGACCCGGAGACCTTCGCGGCGCTGCAGCGCTGGGCCGCGGACGACCTGCGCAGCCTGAACGCGCAGATGGAGTTCGTCCTGCGGCGCGCGCTGCTCGCTGAGAGACGGCTGGGGCCCCGGGCCCCGCCGGTTTTCGATCCGCCGGTCGGGAACGGTGACGTCCCGGCCGGCACCAAGGAGCCGTGACGATGCACGCGCACGTGATGCCGAGCCAGCTCCAGACGGCGGCCCGCGTCCTCGCGATCCTGGCGGCGCTCAGCCTCACCTGCGCCGTGACGGGGCCCGCGCAAGAGCCGGCCGCCGACGCGGGCCTCCTCCGCTGGTTCCAGGGCCCGCGCGAGATCGGCCGCGAGTCGTTCCGCCGCACACCCCTGCTCTTCGAGACGGAGACGCAGGTGCCGATGCTGAACCTCAAGCTCCGGTACCGCTCGCAGTACGACGCCGAGGGGCGCCTGGTCCGCTTCGAGGCCCGCGCCTTCGACGCCCGCGCCGACACCGTGTTTCGGACCTACACTGCGGTGGTCCAGGGCGACACCCTCCGGATGCGGCAGGTCGGCGGCCGGCCCGCCGACAGCAGCTGGGTCAAGGCGCTGCGCGTCGAGGCGGTCACGCCGTCGCAGTCCATCGCCGCGATGCTCGAGCTGGCCCAGCGCGCGGCGGGGCGGGACCGCGCCTACGTGGCGTTCTCGCCCGAGAGCAACGACACCATCCGATTCGAAGTCTCCTTCCACGGCGACTCGGCGGACGTCCGGCTCGGCCCCTTCTCGATGGCCGCGCGGCTCGGTCCGTCGGGCCGCGTCGAGCGCCTTGAGATCCCGATGCAGCGCCTTCGCGCCGAGCGCTGGGACGGCCGCGACAGCCTGCCGCCGCTCGAGGGGACGCGGCGCCCGACGCCCGACTACTCCGCGCCGGCGGGCGCGCCGTACACGGCGGAGGAGGTGCGCATCCCCGTGCGCACGGCGGCCGGCGACACCTTCGGGCTTGGCTGCACGCTCACCCTCCCCCGGACCGGGCGCGCGCCGTACCCCGTGGCGGTCACCATCACGGGCTCCGGGCTCCAAGACCGCGACGAGAGCCTCTGGCCGCTGCTGCCCGGCTACCGGCTCTTCCGGCAGGTGGCCGAGCGGCTCGCCGGCGCGGGTATCGCCACGCTCCGGTGCGACGACCGCGGCATCGGGGCCTCCACCGGCGACGCGACGCGTGCCACGACGCAGGACTTCGCCGAGGACGTCGGCGCCGAGGTCGTGTGGCTCCAGCAGCGGCCGGGCATCGCCCGGGACCGCATCGCCCTCGTCGGCCACAGCGAGGGAGGCGTCATCGCGCCGATGGTGGCGGTGATGCGCCCGTCCGTCGCCGCGCTGGTGCTGATGGCGGGCACGGCGAAGAACGGCGTGGAGGTGCTGAAGGACCAGGTGGCGTGGCCCATCGAGAGCACGCCGGGGCTGAGTCCAGAGCGCAGGGCCCAGCTCCGTGCCGAGGCGGTCCGCGCGATCGAGACCGACACCACGGCGATCCCGTGGCTGCGTTTCTTCCGGCAGTACGAGCCCCTGCCCACGGCCCGCCGCGTGCGCCAGCCGGCGCTCATCCTCCAGGGTGCGCTGGACCGGCAGGTCACGGCGGGGCAGGCGGACACGCTCGCGCAGGCGATGCGCGCGGGCGGGAACCGCGACGTCACCGTGAACATCTTCCGCGGACTCAACCACCTCTTCGTCCCCTCGCCGACCGACGGATCGCCGAGCGAGTACCCCTCGCTCACCGATACGGCGGTGAGCCGGGACGTGCTGGACGTGATGGCGACGTGGCTCAGCCAGAAGCTGCGCGCGGGTGCGGCAGGAGCGCGGCAGCCGGGACGCTAGCCGTCGGTCTCGATGGGTCGGACGGCCCGTGTCGCCTCGACGGCGGCGCGGGCCGTTTCGTTCGGCGGGGTGGGCGCCCCTTGCGATGGTGATATGACCATGGTAATATGACTATGGTGACATCTTCGTCCGGAGCACTCTGATGGCGGCGCGAACAGGGAAGGGCAAGACGGGGGCGGGGAAGCGGCGGAGTGCGTGGAAGCCCGGCGATCCGCCCACGCCTGCCGTGGTGCGGGAAACCGCCGTGGCGCCCGCCGCCTCGGTGCCGGCGGGCGTGTTCAAGGCCACCTGTCTGGAGCTGATGGATCGGGTCAAGGAGCGGCGGGAGGAGATCGTGATCACCAAGTACGGCAAGCCGGTGGCGAAGCTGGTGCCGGTGGCGGATGAGGACGCGGTCCGCCGGATGGCGCGCGGCTGGATGAAGGGCACGGTCCTGTGGTACGGGGACGTCATCTCGCCGATCGACGTCGAGTGGGAGGCGATGAAGGACTGATGGCCGGCGCGCCCCTGCTGCTCGACACGCACGTCTGGCTCTGGTACGTGGAGGACCGCACACGGGAGATGTCCGCCGCGTGCGTCGAGGGGCTGGATCGAGCGGCCGAAGAGGGCCTGCTGCGCCTCTCGGCGTTCTCGGTCAGGGAGATCGCGATGCTGGACGCGAAGGGGCGGATCGCGCTCTCTCGGGAGTGCGGAGAGTGGGTGACGACGGCGCTCTCCGCCCCCGGCGTGCAGCTGGTGCCTCTCGACCCGGCGGTCGCCGTCGCCAGCACCCGCTTGCCCGACGGGTTCCGCTCCGACCCCGTGGACCAGATCCTCGTCGCCACCTCCCGGGTTCGTGGCTGGCCCCTCGTGACGCGCGACCGCCGCATCCTCGACTACGCGCGTCGCGGCCACATCCGTGCCGTGGATGCGAAGGCGCGGCGCGTCAGGCTGTAGAGTTCACCTCCGAGGCGATCTCGCCCAGCACCTCGCGGCTCAAGTGATGGCCGCCCCCGTACGTCACGACCCTGGACGGCACGCCCGCGCGGACTAGGCGCGCCTCGTCCTCCGCGACCCTGGCGCGGTCGTAGTACCTGTCCTTCTCGCCCCATACGAGCAGCACCGGCAGGCGGCCGAAGCTCGGCGTCACGGCGAAGTCCAGCTCCGGCGGCAGGTAGCCGCCCCACAGGATGAGCTGGTCCACGCGGGTGGTGCCCTGGGCCGTCCAGCGCACGGCGGTGGCAGCCCCCTGCGAGAAGCCGAGGACGCGGAAGGTCACGCCGGCGCGCTCGGCGCGCCGGAAGACGTGCCGCGCCAGGGCGTCGAGGTAGGCCACGTAGTCGGCGATCTCGCTCAGGCGGTCCTCGCGTGTCATCCACGAGGCGCCGGTGCGGCCGGCGCCTGAGAGCTGCGGCTCCTCGTGCAGGTAGAACCGGGAGAGCGCCTCGGGCGCGACGAACAGCCTCGACCCGTCGTCGAGGACCTCGAACTGGCGCAGGAACCGCTCGGCCAGCTGGCTGTAGCCGTGGCAGACGAACCACACCTCGCGCGCGCCGCCTTCGCCCGGCTCGATGGTGACGTAGCGGGCGGTGCGCTCGACGGTGAGGTGGTGCTCGTGCAGCATCGGGGGAGCCGGTCTCCCGCGCCGGGTTGCGGCGCCGTCTCGGGTTGCTATGCAGGGGGGGCGCTGACCAAGTTGCGGGACTGCTGTCGCCACCGCAACCACACCACCGCGGCGGAGTGCCGTCCGCAGATGGGAATCCCGGTGCCCTTCCGACCGCTCCGATCCGTCCTCGCGCTCGCCGTCGTCGCGCCGCTGTTCCTCGCGCCTGCGGCTGGCCGCGCCCAGCAGCCCGCCGCCGCGCCGGCGCAGGACACGCCGCTCCAGGCGCGCTACCGCGCCGCCGCCGACCGGCTAATCGATACCGCCGTGGCGGACAGCGCGGCGTGGCAGAAGATGGCCCGCCTGACCGACACCTTCGGCCACCGTCTCGCGGGCTCTGAGTCCCTGGAGCGCGCCCTCGACTGGGTGCTGGAGGAGATGCGCCGCGACGGCCTCGAGAACGTGCGCGGCGAACCGGCGATGGTGCCCCACTGGGTGCGCGGGAAAGAATCGGCGGAGCTCATCGAGCCGCGGCGCATGCCGCTGCCGATGCTCGGCCTGGGCGGCAGCGTCGCGACCCCGCGGCGCGGCATCACCGCCGAGGTGCTCGTGGTCTCCAGCTTCGAAGAGCTGCAGCGGCGCTCCGCCGAGGCGCGCGGGAAGATCGTGCTCTTCGACGAGGTGTGGCGCGGCTACGGACCCACCGTCCATTACCGCGGCAACGCGGCCAACGCGGCGGCGCGGGCCGGGGCGGTGGCGGCGCTGATCCGCTCGGTCACGCCGCACGCTTTGCGCACACCCCACACCGGCGCGATGCACTACGACTCGGCGGTCACGCGCATCCCGGCCGCGGCCCTCACCGTCGAGGACGCGATGATGCTGCACCGGATGCGGGACCGCGGTGAGCGCGTCGTCGTGACGCTCCGGATGGAGGCGCACGCCCTTCCCGACTCGCCCTCGCAGAACGTTATGGGCGAGATCGTGGGGTCCGAGCGGCCCAACGAGGTGGTCGTGATAGGTGGCCACACCGACTCGTGGGACGTGGGGCAGGGCGCGATGGACGACGCCGGCGGCGTGGTCGTGGCGTGGGAGGCGGTGCGGCTGATGCAGCGGCTGGGCCTCCGGCCGCGGCGCACGGTGCGCGTGGTGGGCTGGGTGAACGAGGAGAACGGGACCCGCGGCGGCGAGGCCTACCGCGACGCGCACCGGGACCAGCTCGACGACCACGTCCTCGCCATCGAATCGGACGGCGGGGTCTTCCGGCCGACGGGGTTCGGGTTCACCGGCTCGGACTCGGCGCGGGCGATCGTCCGCCAGATCGGCGGCCTCCTGCGTCGCATGGGCGCCGACTCGATCGAGGGCGGCGGCGGCGGGACCGACATCGGCCCGATCACAGCCCTCGGCGTGCCCTCGATGGGTCTCGAGACCGATGGGCCGCGGTACTTCTGGTATCACCACACCAACGCCGACACGCCCGACAAGCTCGACCCGCGCGAGATGGCGCAGTGCGTGGCGGCGATGGCGGTGATGGCCTATGTGGTGGCGGACCTGCCGGAGAAGCTCCCGCGCGGCGCGCCGCCGGCCCGCGGTCGCTGAGGTCGGGCCGCCGTGACACTGCTCGGTTGGCTGGCCGCGGTGTCCATCATCGCGACGGGCGCGGCGATCCAAGGCTCGGTCGGATTCGGGCTCGGCGTCTTCGGCGCCCCCATCCTCCTGCTCATCGATCCGCGGCTGGTGCCGGGTCCGATGCTCCTCGACGCGCTGCTGCTCACCGTCCTCGTCGCCGTGCGCGAATGGAAGTGGGTCCGGCTCGCGGACCTCGGCTGGTCGGTGCCGGGCCGCCTGCTGGGCACCGCCATCGCCGTCTGGGTGCTGGGCGCCATCCCGGCCTCGCGGTTCCAGCTCGCGATGGGCCTCTTCATGCTGCTCGCGGTCGCGGTCACGGCCCTGGGACCGCGGCTCCCCCTCAATCGGCGCACCCTCTTCGGGGCCGGCACCCTCGCAGGCGTGATGGGGACGATCACTTCCATCGGCGGCCCGCCGATGGCGCTGCTCTATCAGAACGAGGAGGGGCCGCGCCTCCGCGGCACGCTGGCGGCGTTCTTCACACTCGGCGTGATCTTCTCGATGGGCGGGCTCACGATCGCGGGCCGCTTCGGGTGGACCGAGGTGAAGCTCGCGGCCCTCCTGCTGCCGGGGATACTCCTCGGCTTCTTCCTGTCGCAGTGGACGGCGAAGCGCCTCGACAAGAGCCACACCCGCGCGATCGTGCTGGTGACGTCGGCAGTGGCGGGCGTGCTGGTGGTTGCGAAGGGGCTGCTGTAGCGGGCGGCGGCCTCAGGGTGCCTCGGCGGGGTCGGCCGCCGCCATACCCAGGGCATACGCGGCCTCGTCTCCGGATTGCTATCTTTCAAGAATGAGCGATCAGGGTGCGGCGAACGTCTTCCAGACGATGAACGCGGGATACTCGCAGCTGATGTACGAGCAGTGGCTGCGCGACCCGATGTCGGTGGATGAGGAGTGGCGCGCGCTCTTCTCCAACGGCCAACAGGGGCTCGAGCCCGCTTCCGCGCAGGAGCTGGTGTTCGGCGCGGCGCGCCCGGACGCACCGGGCGTATTGTACACCGGCGCACCGTCTGCGCTCCCCGCGGCGCCGCCGACTCCGCCCGCCCCCGCCGCCGCCGGCCCGCCCCCCGTCGGCACGCCGATTCCCATCCGGGGCGGCGCGGTCCGCATCGTCCAGAACATGACGGAGTCGCTCAGCGTCCCCACGGCCACCAGCTTCCGGGACGTGGAAGTCGCCGCGCTCGACCTCCGCCGCCGCGAGCTCAACGCGGCGCTCGCACCGCGCAGGGTCTCCTACACGCACCTCATCGGGTACGCCCTGGTGCGGGCCGCCGCGTCGCACCCGGTGATGACGCACGCGTTCGGGCTCGTCGACGGCGCGCCCCACCGCCTCGACCCGGGCGGCGTCCACCTCGGTCTCGCCGTGGACGTCGAGAAGAAGAACGGCACGCACACCCTGATGGTGCCGGTGCTCCGCAACGCCGCTGCGCTCGACTTCGCGGCGTTCCACGCGCTCTACGAGTCGCTGGTCGAGCGCGCGAGGGCCAACCAGCTGCTGCCTGACGATTTCCGCGGCGCCACGATGACGCTCACCAACCCCGGCACCCTCGGCACCACCGCGAGCGTGCCGCGGCTGATGGCCGGGCAGGGCACGATCGTCGCCACCGGCGCCATCCGCGACGCGGGCGGCCAACGGCTGATGACCATCGGCAGCACCTACGACCACCGCATCATCCAGGGCGCCGAGTCGGGGATGTTCCTGCGGACGCTCGACCGGCTGCTCCAGGGCGGCGAGAGCTTCTACGAGTCCATCGCCGAGAGCGTCGGTCTCGCCTCGTCTTCGCTCCAGCCGCTGCCCGCGAGGGGCGCCGCGCCGCCGGCCGCCCCCGCTTCCGCGCCCGACCTCCAGGCAGTGGCCGCGGCGATGTCGCTGGTGAAGGCGTTCCGTACGCACGGCCGCCTCGCGGCCCGGCTCGACCCGCTCGGCAGCGCGCCGCGCGGCGACCCGTCACTCGACCCCGGGACCCTCGGCCTGTCGGAGGAGATGATGCGCCGCATCCCGGCGTCCATCCTCCGGGTCGCCGTGCCGGGCATCAGCTTCGCCGAGGCGCTGCCGCACCTGCGGGAGACATACTGCGGCGCCATCGCCTACGAGAAGGAGCACATCAACGACCACGAGGAGCGCGAGTGGCTCCACCGCGTAGTAGAGAGCGGCGCGCACCGCCTCCCTCTCACGCCGGCCGAGCGCCGCTGGCTGCTCACGCGCCTAACCGAGGTGGAGACGCTCGAGCGCTTCCTCGGCAAGGCTTACCTCGGCCAGAAACGCTTCTCCATCGAGGGCCTGGACGTCCTCGTCCCGATGCTCGACCTCGTGATGGAGATGGCGGCCCACGCCGGTGCCCGCGACGTGGTTATCGGGATGGCCCACCGCGGGCGGCTCAACGTCCTCGCCCACATCGTCGGGATGCCTTACGAGTCGATCCTCGCGGAGTTCGAGGGGGGCCGCGGCGTCGAGAGCGGCCACGCATCCGACTCCGGCACCGGCGACGTGAAGTACCACCTTGGCGCACAGGGCGCGTACGCGACGCCCTCGGGGAAGCCGGTACAGGTCACGCTCTCCTCCAACCCGAGCCATCTCGAGGCGGTGAACCCCGTGGTGGAGGGGCGCACGCGCGCCATCCAGACACTGCGGAAAGGGCGGTACGCGCACCTCGACGTGTCGGTCGCGCTGCCGGTGCTCATCCACGGCGACGCGGCGTTCGCGGGCCAGGGCGTCGTGGCGGAGACGCTGAACCTGGCGCGGCTCGCCGGCTACACGACCGGCGGCACGCTGCACATCATCGCCAACAACCAGGTGGGCTTCACCACCGATCCCGAGGAGTACCGCTCGACCGCCTTCTCGTCGGACCTCGCCAAGGGCTTCGACCACCCGATCATCCACGTGAACGCCGACGACCCGGAGGCTTGCCTAGCTGCCGTGCGGCTCGCGATGGACTACCGGTCGCGCTTCCACGGCGACGTGGTCATCGACCTCGTGGGCTACCGGCGCCACGGCCACAACGAGGCCGACGAACCGGCGTACACGCAGCCCGCGATGTACGAGAAGATCGCCAAGCACCCCTCCGTGCGTGCGCAGTGGGCTGCGCGGCTCGCGGAGCAGGGACTCGTCACGGCGGACGAGTCCGCCGCGGAAGTGCAGCGGGTGTACGACCGGCTGGTGAGCGTCCAGCAGTCGGTGAAGGCCGGCCGGCTCAAGAAGGAGGAGGATGCCTCGCCGCGGCCCGAGACGCCGCGGGCCCGGCGCGCCGACGTGGAGACGTCGGTGACGGCCGAACGGCTGACGGTCCTGAACGCGCGGCTTCTCACTTGGCCCGAGGGGTTCACCGTGCACCCGAAGCTGCTGAAGCAGCTCGAGCGCCGGCGCGAGGCCCTGGGCCCCAGGGGAGGCATCGACTGGGCACACGCCGAGGTGCTCGCCTTCGCGTCGCTGCTCGTCGAGGGCGTGCCCGTGCGGCTCACCGGGCAGGACACGGAGCGCGGCACCTTCAGCCAGCGGCACATCGTCCTCCACGACGCGAAGACCGGGACCAAGTACGCGCCCGTCCAGCACCTCCCCGGTGCGCTCGCGCCGTTCGAGGGGTACAACAGCCCGCTCTCCGAGTTCGGCGCGATGGGTTTCGAGTACGGCTACAGCGCCCAGGCGCCCGAGGCGCTGGTGCTCTGGGAGGCGCAGTTCGGCGACTTCGCGAACGGTGCCCAGGTCGTCCTCGACCAGTTCCTGGCGTCGGGCTTCTCCAAGTGGGGCGAGCGCTCGCGCCTGGTCTTGCTGCTCCCGCACGGCTTCGAGGGGCAGGGCCCCGAGCACTCGAGCGCGCGGATCGAGCGGTTCCTGCAGCTCACCGGCGAGAACAACATCCGTCTCGCCAACTGCACGACGCCGGCGCAGTACTTCCACCTCCTGCGCCGCCAGGCGAAGCTCGCCGACGCGCGGCCGCTCGTGCTCTTCACGCCGAAGAGCTTCCTCCGGCACCCACTGGCCTCATCGTCGCTGGGCGACCTCACGGGCGGCACCTTCCAGGCGGTGCTGGACGATCCCTCTGCCGCCGCGGCGCGCGCCCGGGTCACGCGGGTCGTGCTCTGCAGCGGCAAGGTCTACTACGACCTCGTGGCGTCCGACGCGCGCAAGACGGCCCCGCACGTCGCGGTGGTGCGCCTCGAACAGCTCTACCCCCTGCCCGTCGCCGAGCTGGCGGAGGTACTGGCCTCGTACTCGAAGGCGAAGACCGTGGCCTGGGTGCAGGAGGAGCCGCGCAACAAGGGCGCGTGGCGGTTCATGGCCACGCACGCGAGCGACGTGCTGCCGGGCCTGCGCTACCTGGGGCGCACCGAGCGTGCGAGTTCCGCCGAGGGGTACCACGCGGCCCACCTGGCGGAGCAGGCGCGGATCGTGGCGGAGGTGTTCGGGACATAGGGGCGCCGCTGGCGCTGCGTCGCAGGGGCACGGAGACCTCGGGCGCTGCGTCGCGGAGCC
>Ga0209253_10001969_pt1 | contig 18083 bp, 13 predicted proteins | sample FrelakmetBRP12BR_FD_187145 | JGI IMG/M metagenome (GOLD analysis project Ga0209253, IMG submission 187145) | Freshwater lake sediment microbial communities from the University of Notre Dame, USA, for methane emissions studies - BRP12 BR (SPAdes)... | ecosystem: Environmental > Aquatic >... | reverse complement strand
CGTTGGACTCGCGCGCGCCGCGGCATCGAGAACCGCGCCGATCTGCACTTCCACGCGCTTGGCGAGGACATCTATGCTGGAGATGCGCACGGCGTCGGACGGAATGACCGCCGCGTCCATCCAGGGGCCGGCCGCGTAACGGCGGAAGTCCTTCCGCGGATCGGCCTTGCGATCCATCGTCTCGACCGAGAAGCCGTAGGGGAAGCCGAAGTTCTCGAGCACCGTCGGTTTCGCCGGTGGCGATCCACCCGCGGTCGTCTGCGCGTTCGCCGCTCCGGCGATGCCGATCAGCAGCCCGATGCCGGCTGCCAGTGCGATGCTTCGTGATGCTTGGTGCATGCTTGTCCCCTTGCCTTCAATGACCGCCGCCCCGGGGCGGCGCGTCTGCGCGCCGCGGACCCGAGGCACGTCGCAGCCGGTTATGGATCGACCCTCAAGTCTCGCCGTCAGTACTGGATGCTCAAGCCGACCGTCCAGCCATTCACGTCGGGACCGAACAGGTAGCCCGCCGCCAGCCGCACGCGCTCCGACTTCGGCTGGTCAGCGTGGAGCGGCACTTCGAAGCCGCCCCGACTTCGGCGACGGACGTGAAGCCCAGCGCGTCGCTGTTCGCCCCGAAGAATCCGGCATAGCCCCCGTAGACGACCCAATTGAGCGAACGACCGGCCACGGTGTATCCGACCGGCCGCGCGCAGTCGGCGCGGATCGAATAGATGTTCGCCGTCTCGCGGAACGACTGCGCAGTGTCCGACTCGTCAAAGCTGTCGATCCACGAGCGCGCAACATGCGCACGGAAGGTCGCTTTCGCCTCGCCAAACGTCGTCGCGTATTCGAGGCCGATGCTGGGCGTGACCAGCCACGCGTTGGTCTGCCAGTTGAAGAGGAGACCGTCGAGAAACGGCTGCAGGGATGCGGCGGCACCACCGTAGCTTGCACCGTTCTCGAGGCGAGCGACGCCGATGTCCAGCGCAGGCTCCAGCGTGAACCCGTTTCCTAGCCGAATCTTGGCGAGAAGTCCGCCGCTCGCGCTGTAGGCCATCCACTTGCTGCCTATCGTGCCGCTGTCGGCGGGCGGCAGGTTGACGGTGAAATCGTCCTTCAGGCGCAGGTAGCCGCCGGCCACACGCCAGTAGAGGTCGGTGTCGCCCGACAGCGTGAGCCAGCGGGATTGATAAGGGAGCCGGAACACGTCGAGCGTGGGCTTCTTCGCGGTCGAATCAATTTCGTAGCTGGCCGCAGAAATGTCCGGCGTGGCGGCAAGCCCGATGATCTGTACGTAGCCCGCGCCCAGCCGTGCGCCGTCGACCAGCGCGCGAACGTCCACTGGTACGGTCTGCGCCTTGCCGCTCGCCGCCGCCAGCAACAGGAGAACGAATCCGAGCTGCGAACCGCGTCGGGAGAAGGACCGCGTCATGCGCTTCGTGGATCGCGGGTAGCCATGGAACCGGGCGAACCGATGGCCCTACGGCTCGCCATCTCCGCGGCGATCAATAGCCGTTCCAGTTCGGAGTGTTGCGATACGGGTAGTTGCTCGACACGCGACGTCCCGAGGAGATGCTGTGGTTCTGCCCCGACGGCAGGTTCGGGTAATCCCCGGGGCCGTAGGTGTGGCAGTTACCCTGGAAGTACGCATCGCTGCAGAAGATCCAGTAGCCCGACTCGACCCGCAGCGAGCGCGCCTTGTCGTTGAACCCCGTGCCGTCGAGATTCGACACGCCCGACGCGCTGACGACGAAGGTCTGGCCGGTCAGGTTGTAGGCGGAATAAAGGACCGCGCGCGAGCCGGAGCCCCAGTTCCCGCCACCGTACTGGTTTCCGCTGTTGCCCCAGCCGCCACCGCCGTCGGGCGTCCAGCCGAGCTCGCGAACCGACGATATCCTGTCGTTCATGCCCATCGACCTGAGCGAAGGGTATTGGCCCGGACCCAGCGTCTCGCACCGGCCGCGGAAATAGGCGTCGGCACAAACCTGCCATTGTCCGGTGAAGATCTTGATCGACGACGCCCGGTCGTTGAATCCGCTGTCGGCGAGATTCGAAACGCTGTTGCCCGAACGGATCGATTGGCCGCCGTAGCTGTCGTGCTCGTACAGCACGAGCTGGGCGTTGGCCGCGGAAGCGGCAATGCTGCAGGCGAACGCGACTGCGAACGCGCTCTTGCGATGGCCCATGGAAATCCCCCTATCCGAGAAACTCGCCGAATGTAGCGAATCGCCCGGGACTCCGCGTCGGGTCGCTCCTGTCAGGGATTTCCTGACACGCCGCAACAGGGTCGATCGAAGCAGCGGGCGCAGCGGAACGTGCGCGGTGGCGATACCGGATGCGCGCGCGGGCAGCGGCGCGAATCTACTCTTCCGGCGAAACGATTCCCGCCCGAATCGCGAATCGAACGAGGCCGGAGAGATTGTCGATGTCGAGCTTGTTCATGAGCCGACTCCGATACGTCTCGACCGTCTTCGGACTGATCGCGAGCAGTTCAGCGATTTCCGTCGTACTTTTACCCGCGGCAAGCAGGCGGAGTACCTCCCTCTCGCGCGCGCTCAGTTGTTCGCTGTCGACCTGGGCGCTGCGCCGCTGCGCGATCGGTTCTCGCTTGACGCCGGTGGGCGGGGTGTATTGTTGCCCCCGCAGGACGGCATCGATCGCATTGACGAGTTGGTCGATCGCTTCGTTCTTGAGCACATAGGCGCTCGCCCCCGCCTTGCGCATGCGCTCACGGTAATACTCGTCGGCGTACATGGACAAGGCGATGACCCGGGTATCGACCGATGATTCCCGTATCCTTCGCGTCGCTTCGATACCGCCGATCCCCGGCATTTCCACGTCGATCACCGCAACATCCGGTTTCAGGGCCGACACGAGCCGCAGCGCTTCCTCGCCGCTGCCCGCTTCCCCCACGACTTCCCAACCGCTCTGTTCCCGGAGCAGCACCATCAGGCCCTGGCGAAAGATCCGGTGATCGTCCGCGATGATGATCGTCGTGGTCATGGCGTCTCTGCGCTTCGTTCCTGCTAGTTCGGCTCGTTACCTGCGTCCACGGGGCGATGTCCGTGCGCGGCGTCTTCCTGCAGAGGAACCCGGACGCAGGCGCGGGTTCCCGTCGCGCCCGATCGAATGGACAGATCTCCGCCGACGAGCGCGAGACGCTCGCGAATGCTAAACAACCCGAACCCTCCACCACTGCGCTGCTTTCGCGCGGGATCGGCGAAACCCTTGCCGTCGTCGGTCACAGTGAGCAGGACGTTTGCGTCGTCGACTTCCAGCTCGATCGTGCCCGTGCTGGCCGATGTGTGCTTGGCCGCGTTGTAGACGAGCTCGCGCGCGCACTGAAAGAGGAAAATGGCAAGCTCCTGCGGAAGCTTGGCCGGCGACGCGCCACCACGAAACGAGAAGGCGATACCGGAGCGCGCGGTTGCGCGCGAGGCAAGCCAGCGCAGGGTCGGTGCCAGGCCCTCCTGATAGAGCATCGGCGGGCTAAGCTCGAACTGCAACGAGCGCAGCTCGTCGATCGCTTCGCGCATGAGCCCGAGACCGGTTCCCATCCGCTCGGCAGATGCCAGTTCCGTCTCTCGGCCCAACGCGCTGAACTGCATCTGCGCGAGCGCAAGTTTCTGCATCGGGCTGTCGTGGAGTTCGCCGGCCAGTCGCCGGCGCTCGCGTTCCTCCACGAGCGACAGATCCTTCGCGAGGTGCTTGAGGCGGGCATTGGCCCGATTCAGGCGATACGTGCGCTCGGCGAAGACCAGCAGGAGGGCCAGCACAGCCACTGCCAGGGCCTTCCACAACAGCGAGTAGTCGATGCCGTGCTCGTACCGGATCGAAATCCAGTCCCGATAGATCGCGTCGCGCTCGGCTGCCGGAATCGCGTCGATGGCCTTCTGCAGGATGCCGGGCAGGATCGACCAGTCCTCGCGGACGGCCATCCCCAGCCGGTACACGAACGGCGTCTCGCCCGCGACCTTGATCTGCGTGAGACCGGACTGTCCGATGTAGTAGCTGGTCGTCACCAGGTTGCCGATGAATGCGAACGCCTTGCCGTCGGCGACCGCCCGCAGCGCCTCACGCGTGTCCTGCATAGGCAGCAGCGCGAGATCGGGCCACTCCTTGCGTAGCCACGGTTCCACCGCCTCTCCCTGGACCACGGCCACCGTCTTTCCGCGCAGCGACTCCGGATTGCCCAGGTACGCCACGTCGGCGGCCGAGAAGATCGCGGCGGGAAACGAGAGATAGGGCTCGGTGAAGCGCATGCGTTCCCGCCGCTCGGGGTTCGCGGTGACGGCGGGCAGGAGATCGATCTCGCGCTCACCCAGCCGCCGCATCGCGTCTGCCCACGACGGACCCGGCACGACCTCGAAGCGCGTGCCGAGCACGCCACTGATCCGGTCGAGGTAGGCGAGCGACATGCCGCGGGGGGTGCCGCCGCCATCGACGAACTCGACTGGCGCCCATTGCGGATCGATGGCGACCCGCACGACCGGATGCTGCGCAAGCCACGCGCGCTCCTCGGCCGTGAACACCCCAGCGAACGAGGCCGAGCGCCGCAGATACTCGGCGCCGAACCAGCGCTGGTACAGCGGCTCGAGTTCTTCCCTTTTCAATGCAGCGAGACCCGCGTTGAGAATGCCGACCAGTTCGGCGCGGTCCTTGCGGATCGTCATGACCATCCGCGCGTCGGTTTCGCGCACGATACGCGTCGGGGAGAAGCCCTGCACGCCGTTGCTCGCCCGCCAGTACTCGAGCGAATAGGACGCGACGGCTACATCGATGTCGCCGCGGAGCAACTGCCGGGCGAGTTCGGCGTAGCTGTCGACGGCGACCGCGACGATGTCCGGCCGCTCGGCCAGCACCCGGCCGATCCGCAGCGTGCCCTTCACGTAGCCGACCCGCTTGCCGCGCAAGTCGTCGAGCCCGGCGGGCTGTCTTCGCTCCAGGTCCTCGGTGCGCAGGAAGAAGAAATCGTAGTCGGTGAAAAAGGGTTCGGTGAACTCGAAGCGATCCCGGCGCTCGGCAAGCGGGGCCGTCAGCGTCAGGCCGTCGATCGCTCCCGACTCGGCCTTCGCCACCATCTCGTGCCAGGGACCCACGTCGAGCCGGATGTCGGTGCCGAGCTTGCGGTTGATGAGGTCGAGGTGGTCGGCAGCGAGGCCTTTGACCTCACCCTTCGAGCCCTTGATGACCCAAGGGGCCCAATCCTCGCCGGCGCCGAGGAAGATGCGCGGATGCGCCGCGAGCCACGCCCGCTGCGAAGGAGTCAGGAGGGCCGGACTGGTCTCGACGGCTTTCGCGCCGGACGCGGCAAGCAATCCGACGCAATACAACGCGAGGGCGAGAAGTGAACGCAGCAACATGTCTGCCGGTAGATTTGAATGCCGGTATGGTGCACGTTGGACCCGGTCCCCCCGAGCCGAAAACCGTCGCGGTAGCAGAAAGCAACGGAAAGCATACCCTGCCGCCGTTTGGGGCGCAGGGAGGACGGACGCGGCCACGGTTGTTGTGACTTCTTCCGGGGAGAGACCACGCGAGTGCAGAGTCGATCCGCCGACGGAGCGATCCGATGCGCCGCCGACTACGTAGCCGTAGCCGAGTGCGCGCCCTGATTCAGGAAATGCAGGAGGTGCTGCAGAAGGGTGGGACCAGGAACTTACTGGTCCACCCGCGGACCCCGCCGCGGGCGCAGCAATGGGTTAGAGACTTTAACCCATTGAAAAGTTTGGTGGCCAAGGGCGGAATTGAACCACCGACACAAGGATTTTCAGTCCTCTGCTCTACCAACTGAGCTACTTGGCCAAGGGGCGAATTATAGCAAAGTGATCCGACCGCCCGTAACCGGCCGTTCGCCCGCACCGGGCGCCTGCATTCAGCCCCGGAAGAAGTCCAGCAGCTCCGCCGCCGTCTCTTCCGGCGCCTCCTCGGCGAGGAAGTGCCCGGACGGCAGTACCTTCCCGCGCACGTCCGCCGCCACACTGCGCCAATCGCGAACCGGATCGAACAGCCGGTTGACCACGCCCTTCGATCCCCACAGCACCAGCAACGGGCAGGCGATCCTGGCGTCGGCATCCGCGGCATCGTGCTCGAGGTCGATCGAGGCCGCGGCGCGATAGTCCTCGCAGCTCGCGTGGATCGTCGCCGGATCGCCGAAGCAGCGCTCGTATTCGGCCAGCGCGCGCGGATCGAAGTGCCGGAGCCCAGACGACCATCCGGCGAGCTTCCTGCGGAGGTAGTAGACCGGGTCGGCGCCGATCAGCCGCTCGGGCAGGTCGAACGGCTGGATCAGGAAGAACCAGTGGTAGTACGCCGTCGCGAAGGCCTTGTCGGTGGCGCCGTACATGATGCGCGTCGGCGAGATGTCGAGCATCGCGACGCGCAGGACGGCATCGGGGCGATCGAGGCACAGCCGGTGCGCAACGCGCGCGCCGCGATCGTGACCCGCGAGCCGGAAGCGCGAAAAGCCCAGCGCGCGCATGACCTCGACCTGGTCCGCCGCCATCGCGCGTTTCGAATACCCGGCGTGGTCCGCGCCGCCGTCGGGCTTCGACGAATCGCCGTAGCCGCGCAGATCGCTGCAGACGACGGTGTAGTGCTCGGCGAAACGCGGCGCGATCCTGTGCCACATCGCGTGCGTCTGCGGATAGCCGTGCAGCAGGAGGAGCGGCGGGCCGCTGCCGCCGACGATGCAGTGGATCTCGGCGCCGGACGTCACGATCCGTCGCGCGGCAAACCCCGGAAACAGTGCGTCGGCGGCGCCGCTCACCGGTTCAGTCCACCTTCGCGCCCGACTTCTTCACGACGTCCGCCCACTTCACGACCTCGGCCTTCACCATGGCCGAGAACTCTTCCGCCGAGTTGCCGACCGGCTCGGCGCCGAGCCCGATGAGCTTCTCCTTGACGTCGGGCATGCTGAGGATCTTGACGATCTCGGCGTTGAGCCGCTTCACGACGTCCGGCGGCGTGCCGGCCGGCGCGAACACGCCCTGCCACGAGCCGACCTCGAAGCCCGGCAGACCGGATTCGGCGAGCGTGGGCACGTCCGGCGCGATCGCGGAGCGCGTCGCCGTGGTCACCGCCAGCGCGCGCAGCTTGCCGGCCTTCGCCAGCGGCCATGCGGTCGTGATGTTGTCGAACGTCATCGTCACCTGCCCTCCGAGCACGTCCTGCAGCGCCGGCGGGCTGCCCTTGTAGGGGATGTGCTGCATCTCGACCCCCGCCATCGCCTTGAAGAGCTCACCCGAGAGGTGCTGCGACGTGCCGTTGCCCGAGGACGCGAACGAGTACTTGTTCGGATTCGCCTTCAGCAGCGCGATCAGCTCCTTCACGTTGGTCGCCGGCACCGACGGATTGATTACCAGCATGTTCGGCACCCGCGCGATCAGCGTGATCGCGACGAAGTCCTTGACGGGGTCGTACGGCAGCTTGGCGTAGAGCGACGCGTTGATCGCGTGCGTGCTGATCGTGCCGCCCATGATCGTGTAGCCATCGGGTGCGGCCTTCGCGGTGAACTCCGCGCCGACTCCGCCGCCCGCACCGGGCTTGTTCTCGATGACGACCGGCTGGCCCAGCGCGAGCGCGAGCTTCTCGCCGACCGTGCGGGCGAGGATGTCGGTCGTGCCGCCCGGCGCGAACGGGACCACCCACTTGACCGGTTTCGACGGCCAGGCCTGCGCCTGGGCGAGCGTCGCAAGTAACGCGAGCGCGAGGCCGGCGATCCCGCTTGCAATGCGTTTCACGATGGCATCCTCCGTTGTGGCAACCGCTGCGTTTGCCTTCTTTAGGCCACGAATGCTTCGGCCTGCTTCGCGTCGATCCCGACCGAGGCGGCTGCCGCGATCAGGTCCGCCCACGTCTTGTCGTCGAGCGGAACGCCGCTCGCGAGCCGCGACGCGCGATTGCGCCGCTCGACGTCGCCCGGCGCCAGCACGGGCTCGCCCCGTCGCGCGGGCGGCGACGCCTTCACGAAGTCGACGAACCGCCGCGCCTCGCGCGCGACCCCGCCCTGCGGATCGTACACGTCGGGCGCGATGTAGATCGACAGCATGTTGTTGCGCAGGATCGTGTCGTCGGGGTCCGAGCTCCGTCCGGTCGACACGGCTCCCGCGAGCAGGTCGGTCACCATCGAGAGACCGGAACCCTTGTGCGCGCCGACGGTGAGCAGCGCGCCGCCGGCGTAGAAGTCCTTCGGATCCGTCGTCGGCGCGCCCGCCTTGTCGATGATGCAGCCCTCCGGCATGCGCTCGCCCTTGTTCAACGCCACCATCAGCTTGCCCTCGGCGACGGTCGACGTCGTCACGTCGAGAACCACCGGATCGCCGCCCGCGATCGGCACGCCGATCGAGATCGGATTGGTGGAAAGCCGCCGGTCGCTGCCGCCGAACGGCGCGACGCGCTGCGCCCCCGACGTGTTGAGGAAGTGGAGCGACACCTGGCCCGCGGCCGCCGCCATGTCCGCCCAGTCGCCGACGCGGCCCAGATGCCCGCAGTTGGTGAGGCCCACCATCGCGATGCCCTTCTCGCGGGCCTTCGCGATGCCGAGCTCGGCGGCGAACTCGCCGATCACCTGCCCGAAGCCGCGGTGACCGTCGATGATCGCGATCGTGTCGCTCTCGAACACGATCGTCGGCGGCGTGTTCGGCATCAGCGTGCCGTCGCGCATCCACTCGAGGTACTTCGCGACGCGGAGCACGCCGTGCGAGTCGTGGCCGACCAGGTTCGAATCGACGAGGCGGCGGGCGACGGTCCCCGCCTCCCCGGCGTTGCAGCCGGCGCCGCGCATGATCGCAGCGACGAGGTCGACGAGCTTTGCCGCGGGGATCGCTTTCATGGGTCACCGATGCGGTTGGGATCCGGCGGTTGCCGGCAGCCGGAGATGCGGGCCGCACCCCGTCAGTGGATTTCCGGATCCGGCGTCGGCGCCGTGCCTTCGAGGAAGTCGAAGTCGCAGCCGTGGTTCGCCTGCGTGATGTGCTGCTGGTAGAGCGCGCCGAAGCCGCGCTCGAACTTCGGCGCGGGCCGCTTCCACGCCGCGCGCCGCCGCGCGAGCTCGGCGTCGCCGACCTTGAGCTCGAGCCTGCGCGCCGGCACGTCGAGCTCGATCAGGTCGCCGTCCTCGACCAGCGCGAGGGTTCCGCCGACGAACGACTCCGGCGCGACGTGCAGCACGCACGCGCCGTAGCTCGTGCCGCTCATCCGCGCATCGGAAATGCGCAGCATGTCGCGCACGCCGGCAGCGAGCAGCTTCTTCGGGATCGGCAACTGGCCCCATTCGGGCATTCCCGGCGCGCCCAGCGGCCCCGCATGCTTCAGGACCAGGACGGAGTCGGCCGTGACCGGCAGCGCGGGATCGTCGATGCGGGCCGCCATGTCGTTGTAGTCGGCGAAGGCGATCGCCGGGCCCGTGTGCCGGAGCAGGCGGGCTTCCGCCGCCGCGGGCTTGATCACCGCGCCGTCCGGCGCGAGGTTGCCGCGCAGCACGGCGAGGCTGTCGTTCGCGACCAGCGGATTGTCGCGCGGCCGGATCACGTCGCGGTCGAAGATCTCCGCGCCCGCGATGTTCTCGCCCAGCGTCCTGCCGTTGACGGTGCGCGCCGTCGGCGTCAGCAGATCGCCGATCGACGCGAGCAGCGCCCGCAGCCCGCCCGCGTAGAAGAAATCCTCCATCAGGTATTTCCCCGCGGGCCGCAGGTTCGCGACGAGCGGCGTCTTCCGCGCGATCGCATCGAAACGATCGAGCGACAGCGCGACGCCCGCGCGCCGCGCGATCGCGACGAGATGCACGATCGCATTCGTGGAGCCGCCGAGCGCGAGCACCGCGGTGATCGCGTTGTCGATCGCGGCGGCATCGACCACGTCGCGGGGCTTGAGATCCTCCCAGACCATGTCGACGATCCGGCGGCCGGTGTCGGTCGCCATCCGCGCGTGCCGCGAATCGGCCGCGGGAATCGAGGCCGCACCGGGCAGCGTGAAGCCCATCGCCTCGGTCGCGGACGTCATCGTGGATGCCGTCCCCATCGTCATGCAGTGGCCGGGCGAGCGCGCGATGCCGTTCTCGATCTCCTGCCACGTGTCGTCGGTGATGTTGCCCGCGCGCAGCTCGGCCCAGTACTTCCACACGTCGGACCCGCTGCCGAGCGTGCCGCCGCGCCAGTCGCCGCGCAGCATCGGCCCTGCCGGCATGAAGATCGCCGGCAGGTTCATGCTGATCGCGCCCATCAGCAGCGCCGGCGTCGTCTTGTCGCAGCCGCCCATCAGCACGCAGCCGTCGGCCGGATACGAGCGGAGCAGCTCCTCGGTCTCCATCGCCAGCAGGTTGCGATAGAGCATCGTGGTCGGCTTCTGGAAGGGCTCGGACAGCGTGATCGCCGGCATCTCCACCGGGAAGCCGCCCGCCTGCCAGATTCCCCGCTTCACTTCCTCGGCGCGCTGCCGGAAATGCGAGTGGCAGGGATTGATGTCGCTCCAGGTGTTGATGATCGCGATGACGGGCTTGCCGAGGTAGTCGGCGCGCGAGTAGCCCATCTGCGCGCTGCGGGAACGATGGCCGAACGAGCGCAGGTTGTCGACGCCGTACCAGCGGTGCGAGCGCAGCTCTTCGGGCTTCCTGCGGATGGCCATGGCGGGCTCCGATCGTGGGTCGGCGACGACTGCGCGCCATTATACGCAGCCGGTTTTCCCGGCTCGCGCGGGGCGGGCTCCGACGCCGGCGCGGACGAGACGCGCGCGCCCGTGGCCCCTTGCGCGCGGCTGCCATCGCGTTATATTGGCGGCGAGAGCGTGCGCGTGCGCGCGTCTCCCGCGGATGCGGAACCGTCGTCGGCGACCGGCAGCACCGCCTGCGGCGCTGTGCCGCCGCGCGTGCCCATCGAACGAGGTCGCCATGCCACCGCACCGCTCACCCGCATCGGCATCCCTTACCGGCAGCGTTCGGGCGGCGATGCTCGCGCTCACGCTGCTGTGGCCGATCGTCGCGCATTCCGCGGCCGCGCCGGCTCCGCCCGAAGCGAAGCTCTTGACCACGCAAGCGGAGGAGCAGGACGCCGAGAAATTCTTCGGTTCGATCGTCAAGGTGCAGACCCGCGCGGTGCCGAACGCGCGAAGCACGGCGAGCCTCGGCCGCGAGCGCGAAGGCACGGGCGTCGTGATCGGCGACGACGAGCTCGTGCTCACGATCGGCTATCTGCTCGTCGAGGCCGACGAGGTGACTCTCGTCGACCAACGCGGCCGGACGCTGCCCGCGCGCATCGTTGCCTACGACCACGCAACGGGGCTCGGGCTCGTGCGTGCGGTCGTGCCGATCGGTGCTTTGCCGCTGGCGCTCGGCGATTCCGGAAAGCTCGCCGAGCGCGACCCCGTGATGATCGTCAACCACGCCGGCGCGGACGACGTGACGCTTGCCTATGTCGTTTCGAGGCGCCCGTTCACCGGCAACTGGGAATACATGCTCGACCAGGCGATCTTCACTTCGCCGCCGGCGCTGAACTGGAGCGGCGCGGTGCTCGTCGGCAAGGACCTGAAGATCGTCGGAATCGGTTCGCTGATCGTGCGCGAGGCGGGCGCGGGCGAGGCGACGCTGCCCGGCAACATGTTCGTGCCAATCGATGCGCTGAAGCCGATCCTCGCCGATCTCGTGCGAACGGGACGACGTGCCGGAGCCGCGCGGCCATGGCTGGGTGTGGCGGCCGACGAGGTCCAGGGCCGGCTCGTCGTGTCGCGCGTGTCGCCCGACGGGCCGGGCGATGCGGCCGGCATCAAGGCCGGCGACATCATCCTCGGCGTGGGCGGCGAGGGCGTCCGCACGCAGGCGGAGTTCTACCGCAAGGTCTGGGCCCGCGGCGGGGCCGGCACGGACATTCCGCTGCGGATGCTCCAGGGCATCGATATCAAGGAACTGCTGGTTCACTCGATCGATCGCACCGAGTATTTCCGGCCGCGGACGACGCACTGACCGCGGGCCCGGACACATCCGTCGGCGGCGCCAGCCGCCAACGTTGATCCGGTAGAATGCGCGGGTTTGCCGGAACCCCCGCGCGTTAGGGCGACCGCGCGCTCCCCGACGCCCCCGATGCTGGTCTACGCCGCAACCATCTTCGTCAGCGCGTTCCTGCTGTTTCTCGTGCAGCCGGTGATGGCGAAGCAGATCCTGCCGTGGTTCGGCGGCTCGGCGGCCGTCTGGACCACGTGCCTCGTCTTCTTCCAGACGGCGCTGCTGGCGGGCTACGCGTACTCCGACCTCGTCGTGCACCGGCTCGCCCCGCGCGCGCTGGTCAGGGTGCACACCGCGCTGCTGCTCGTCTCGCTGGCGGTGCTGCCGATCGTCCCCGGGATCCACTGGAAGCCCGCCGGCGCCGAGAATCCATCGTGGCTCATCCTCGGCCTGCTCACGGCTACGATCGGGCTCCCCTATTTCCTGCTGTCGACGACGAGCCCGCTGGTGCAGGCGTGGTTCGCGCGCGCACGCCCCGGGGCGAGTCCGTACCGGCTGTTCGCGCTGTCGAATCTCGCGTCGATGCTGGCCCTCGTCGGCTATCCGTTCCTGCTCGAGCCGTGGGCACCGACTCGCGCGCAGGCGCTCGGATGGTCGGCGGGCTACGCGCTCTTCGTGGGGCTCTGCGCCGCGACGGGCTGGTCGAGCCTGCGCCATCGCGCGACGCCGAGGGTCGTCGCCCTCGACCAGGCAGCCGGCGGCGACGAGGGCGGCACGCAGGACGCCGCGCCGCCGTCGCCGGCGCGGCAGGCGCTGTGGTGCGCGCTCGCTGCAACGGGCTCGATCCTCCTGCTCGCGGTCTCGAACCACATCACGCAGAACGTCGCGGCAGTGCCGCTCCTGTGGATCGCGCCGCTCGCGATCTACCTGCTGACGTTCATCCTCTGCTTCGACGCCAAGGGCTGGTATCGGCGCGACATCTTCCTGGCGATGGCGGCGGCGGCGCTCGGGGTGATGGCGTGGACGCTCGCCGACCCCGCGCTGACGCACGATCTGGCGCTGCAGATCGGCGTGTTCTGCGGGGGGCTCTTTCTGGCCTGCATGTTCTGCCACGGCGAGCTCTTCCGCCTGAAGCCCGCGCCGAGACACCTGACCCGCTTCTACCTGATGGTTTCGCTCGGCGGCGCGCTCGGTTCGGCGCTGGTCGGCGTCGTCGCGCCGCTGGTGCTGCCCGCGTACTTCGAGCTCGCCGGCGGTCTCGTCCTCGCCGCGCTGCTGCTCCTGTGGCAGGTGCGCCGCGAGCACGCCGTGTACGGCGTCCTCGCGGTCGCGGCGGTTCTCGCGACGGTCGGCTGCACCGCGTGGTCGATCCGCGAATTCTACGAAGACACGGTTGTCGCCGCCCGCAACTTCTACGGCGTGCTGCGCGTGAAGAAGCTCGGGACGAACGCCAATCTGCACCGCTCACTGATCCACGGGACGATCCTGCACGGGACGCAGTACCTGTCGCCGGACCTGCTTGGGCAACCCACGACCTACTACACATTCACGTCTGGCATCGGCCGCCTGCTCGAGTCGCTGCACCCGAGCATGACGCCGCTCAAGGTCGGCGTGATCGGACTGGGAACCGGAACCCTCGCGGTGTACGGTGCCAAGGGGGACGTCTTCCGCTTCTATGAGATCAACCCGGACGTGATCGCGGTCGCCCGGCGCGACTTCACCTACCTGAACGACAGCGCGGCGACGATCGAGCTGCCGCTGGGCGACGCCCGCCTTTCGCTCGAGCGCGAGCCGAGCCAGCAGTTCGACGTGCTGGCTATCGACGCCTTCTCGAGCGACGCGATCCCGGTCCACCTCATCACCGCGGAAGCGCTTGGCGTCTACCGCCGACACATGAAGCCCGGCGGCGTCATCGCCTTTCACGTGACGAACCGGTTCTTGAATCTGGTTCCCGTGGTCGAAGCGCTGGCACGCGTCCAAGGCCTGCACATCATCCATGTCGCGGACGAGCCCGAATCGGGAATCGCCAGCCGCAGCGACTGGCTCCTGCTCTCCGACCGACGCGAATCGCTGGACCGGGCCGAGCTGACCGAAGCGGCGAAGGAGGTCGAGGTGCGCAAGGACTGGCGACTGTGGACCGACGACTTCAACAACCTGCTGCAGGTGCTGAAGTAGCGTGGGTCCGGCGTCAGCCGGATCAAGGCGATGCAGCCGCCCGAAGGCGGCCCCACGATGCCGGGACGACCTTGTCGCGGCGCTACAATAGGTGCGTGGATTCGAGAGCCGATGACACCATGCCCGCGCGCGACCCGGCGCCCTACCGTGCGCTCGTTCATCCGCCCGGCGCACGGTACGTCGAGGCGTTGGATCAGCGGGCGCTGCCGCACGCGGTAGTGAACGCCAGGATCGCCGACGCCGACACCGCGGCGCTGGCGATCCGCAGGATGTGGGTACGCGGCGCGCCGTTGATCGGCGCGGTCGGGGCCTACGGCCTCGCCCTCGCGCTCGACCGCGACGCGAGCGACGTCGCGCTGGCGAAGGCGCACGCCGCGCTGGACGCGACGCGGCCCACGGCGATCAACCTGCGCTGGGCACTGGACCGTGTGCGCGCGGCCGTTGTCCGGCTGCCCGAGCGCGAGCGTGCCGACGCCGCGTGGCGCGAAGCCGACGCGATCTGCAGCGAGGACGAGGCGATCAATCATGCGATCGGCACGCACGGGCTCGCGCTGCTCCGCGCCATCTCGCGGCGCAAGGGCGGCCCGGTGAACGTGATGACGCACTGCAACGCCGGCGCGCTCGCGACCTGCGGCTGGGGCACCGCCACGGCACCGCTCTTCCTCGCGCACGCCGAGGGCCTTGCGCTGCACGTCTGGGTGAGCGAGACGCGGCCGCGACTGCAGGGCGCGAACCTCACGGCCTGGGAAATGGGCCGGCGCGGCGTCCCGCACACGCTGTTCGCGGACGTCGCCGGCGCGCTGCTGATGCGCCGGGGTGACGTCGACATCGTGCTGGTCGGCGCCGACCGCGTGGCGGCGAACGGCGACGTCTGCAACAAGATCGGCACCTACGAAAAGGCGCTGGCCGCGCGCGACAACGACGTGCCGTTCTACGTCGCGCTTCCGTCGCCGACGCTGGACCCCGCGCTCCCGTCCGGCGACGGGATACCGATCGAGGCGCGCGCGCCGGACGAGGTGCTCGCCGTGACCGGTCGCGACAGCTACGGCCAGACGACGACGGTCGGCATCGCCCCGGAGGGCACGCGCGCGGTCAACTACGCCTTCGACGTGACGCCGGCGCGACTCGTCTCCGGGCTCGTCACCGAGCGCGGTATCGCCGCGGCGGATCGCGCCGCGATAGCCGCCCTGTTTCCGGAGCGCTTCCGGTGAACGCCGCGGCCGTCGACGAGCGCGCACTGCGCGAGGCCGTGATCGCAACCGCACGCGAGATGAACGCGCTCGGCATCAACCGCGGCAAGGCGGGAAACGTCAGCGCGCGCCTGCGCGCCGGGGCTTTCGACGGCTACCTGATCACGCCGACCGGGATGCCGTACGCGGAGATCGCGCCGGGAGACGTCGTCGCGCTGCCCCAGGACGGCGGGGCGGACGCGGCGCGGGGGCCGCGGCTGCCGTCGTCGGAGTGGCGGTTCCACCGCGACATCTACCGCGCGCGGCCCGACGCCGGCGCGATCGTCCACACGCACGCCCCCTTCGCGACTTCGCTCGCCTGCCTCGGCCGCGGCATCCCCGCGTTCCACTACATGGTCGCCGTCGCCGGCGGCAAGGACATCCGCTGTGCCCCGTATGCGACGTTCGGCACGCAGGTGCTGTCCGATCACGCGGTCGCCGCGCTCGAGGGACGCACTGCCTGCCTTCTCGCCAACCACGGGATGATCGCGGTCGGCGCGTCGCTGCCGAAGGCGCTCGCGCTCGCCGTCGAGGTCGAAACGCTCGCCGAGATGTACTGGCGGGCGCTGCAGATCGGCGAACCGGCGCTGCTCCCCGATGCGGAAATGGACGTTGTCCTCGCGAGATTCCGGACCTACGGCCAGCCCGATGCGTAAACGGTCCGTCCGCCCGGCCCGGGCGACCGCGCGGTCGCCGGCACGGGTCCGGCGCGAGGCGGGGCGAGGCCCGAGGCTCCGCTACACTGTTCGCTGTCTACGACCACGAGGCTCCCCATGCCCGATCCGATGCTGATTGCAAAGAACGCGCAGACCGAGCTCTTCCTGCTGCCGGCGCTCGCCAATCGCCACGGCCTCATCACCGGCGCAACCGGTACCGGGAAGACGGTCACGCTGCAGGTGATGGCCGAGCGCTTCTCGCGGATCGGCGTCCCCGTGTTCATGGCCGACGTCAAGGGTGACCTGTCGGGCATCACACAGGCGGGTGCCGCGTCGCCCAAGCTTCTCGAACGCCTGAAGCTGCTCGGCGTCGACGAACCGGCGTACGCGGGCTCGCCCGCCGTCCTCTGGGACGTCTTCGGCGAGCAGGGTCACCCCATCCGCGCGACGGTCTCCGACCTGGGTCCGCTGCTGCTGTCGCGCGTCCTCAACCTGAACGAGACGCAGGCGGGCGTGCTCGCGCTCGTCTTCAAGGTCGCCGACGACGGCGGGCTGCTGCTGCTCGATCTAAAGGACCTGCGCGCGATGCTGCAGCACGTCGGCGACCACGCGCAGGAGTTCCAGACCAACTATGGCAACGTATCCGCCGCGAGCATCGGCGCGATCCAGCGCGGCCTGCTCGCGCTCGAGCAGCAGGGGGCCGAGAAGTTCATCGGCGAGCCGATGCTCAACGTGGACGACCTGATTCAGACCGACGGCGACCGCGGCGTCGTCAACATCCTCGTCGCGGATCGGCTGCTCGCCGCGCCAAAGCTCTACTCGACGCTGCTGCTCTGGCTGCTGTCGGAACTCTACGAGCGGCTGCCGGAAGTCGGCGACCCGGACAAGCCGAAGCTCGTCTTCTTCTTCGACGAGGCCCACCTGCTGTTCTCCGACGCGCCGAAGATGCTGCTGGACAAGATCGAGCAGGTCGTGCGGTTGATCCGCTCGAAGGGTGTCGGCGTCTACTTCGTCACGCAGAATCCGCTCGACGTGCCGGAGACGGTGCTGGGGCAGCTCGGCAACCGGGTCCAGCACGCGTTGCGCGCGTTCACGCCGCGCGACCAGAAGGCGGTCAAGGCGGCCGCCGAGACGATGCGCCCCAACCCGAAGATCGATACGGCGACGGTCATCACCGAGCTCGGCGTCGGCGAGGCGCTGGTGTCGTTCCTCGACGCGAAGGGGCGTCCCGCCGTCGTCGAGCGCGCGTACGTCGTGCCGCCGGCGAGCCGCATCGGTCCGGCGACGCCGGAAGAGCGGCAGCGCGTGATGGCACAGTCGGCGTTGGCCGGGGTCTACGAAAAGGCGGTCGATCGCGAGTCCGCGTACGAGCGGCTGAAGGGGCGGGCCGACGCGGCACCTCCGGCGGGTGGCGCTACACCGTCCGGCGGCGGCAGCTGGACCGACTCGATCAAGGACTCGCTGGGCGGCCTCGTGTCGGGCAGCGGCCGCAAGGACAGCCTGGTCGAGGCCGTCGCGAAAAGCGCGGCGCGCACGGTGGGCTCGTCGATCGGGCGGGAGATCGTGCGCGGCGTCCTCGGGTCGCTCCTGGGCGGGCACCGGCGCTGAAGCAGAAGGCCCACCGCGGGCGGGCCATGCACGAACCTCAATCACCGGCACTGCAAAAAGCGAAAGGCCCACCGCACGGGTGGGCCTTCTGCTTTGAGGGTGCCTGACGATGACCTACTTTCGCATGGGCAATCCACACTATCATCGGCGTGCCGCCGTTTCACGGTCCTGTTCGGGATGGGAAGGGGTGGTTCCAGCGGGCTATGGTCGTCAGGCATTGACGGTTGGCCGCGCGCACGGTGTAAACCCCTGGCGCGCAGCCGCATTCGGAAGAAGCAAAGTCTTGGGTTAGATTGGCGCCAACGCCATTAACCGAACCGATCGGAACCGAGCCGATCAGCACTCACGGTTATGGGGTCAAGCCGCACGGGCAATTAGTACCGGTTAGCTCAAGGCATTACTGCCCTTCCACACCCGGCCTATCAACGTGGTGGTCTGCCACGACCCTTCAGGGGGATCAAGTCCCCGGGAGATCTCATCTTCAGGCACGTTTCCCGCTTAGAT
>Ga0209253_10001968_pt1 | contig 18098 bp, 22 predicted proteins | sample FrelakmetBRP12BR_FD_187145 | JGI IMG/M metagenome (GOLD analysis project Ga0209253, IMG submission 187145) | Freshwater lake sediment microbial communities from the University of Notre Dame, USA, for methane emissions studies - BRP12 BR (SPAdes)... | ecosystem: Environmental > Aquatic >... | reverse complement strand
TCACCGCCGACGGCAAGGCCGTGGGCCGCGAGCGGATCGCCGCCGACATGGAGGCCTGGGGCGCGGAGCCGGCGACCGCCGCCCTCGACGCTTTCCTGGCCCTCGACTACCGGATGAAGGCGACCGTGACCGCCTGGCAGATGCGCGAGGTCGATGGCGCCCAGACGTTCAACGACCATTCCGACCTGGCCTACGACGCGACCGTCCTCGCCGACCTGGCCGCCCTGCACGTGGACGCCGCGGCATGGCTGGAGCCGCTCGTGGCCGGCCTGCCCCGCCTCGCGGCCTACCGCGAGCGCCTCGAGCGGGCCAACGCCGCCGCCCAGGGCGGGGACCAGCGCTACGTCGCCTCGCCCCGGGTCGACAGCTACCACAGCGCCTGGTTCGAGCTCCACGAGGACCTGATCCTGCTCGCTGGCCGCACCCGGGCCGACGAGGTCGCCGCCGGCCGGGCCTGAGCCGAGCCCGGCGCCGGCCGGGAAGAGAGGAGCCCCGCATGTCGATCGCCGGTCGCCGGGTCATCGTCACCGGCGCGTCCAGCGGGCTGGGCGCCCACGCGGTCCGGCACCTTGCCGGACTGGGGGCGCGGATCCTCGCCGTCGCGCGCCGGGCCGACCGGCTCGGCGATCTCGCCGCGGAGCTGGAGGGCTCGCCAGGGCGCGTGGTCCCGTTCCGCGCCGACGTCTCCCGCGATGCGGACGCCCGGGCGATGGTGGCGGCGGCCGTCGAGGCCTTCGGCGGGATCGACGTCCTCGTCAACAACGCGGGGAGCGAGGTCCAGGGCCCCATCGACACCCTGGCCGACGCGGACTTCGAGGGGATGCTCCGGGCCAACGTCACGAGTGTCTTCGTCTGCATCCGGGCGGCCCTCCCGGAGCTCCGCAGGAGTGGCGGGGCCGTCATCAACCTCGGCTCGACGGTCGTCTCCCGTCCACCTCGGGGCCGCTTCGGATACGTCGCCAGCAAGGGTGCCGTCGAGGCGATGAGCCGGGCGCTGGCCCTCGACCTGGGGCGGGACGGGATCCGGGTCAACGTGATCCGTCCGGGCATCATCCCGTCGGAGCTGCGCGGCATGACGGAGGAGGCAGAGCGCGCGAAGCTCGAGACGGGGACCGCATTCGGCAGGCAGGCCCTGTCCGCGGTCGGCGAGGGTCGCGACGTCGCCGAGGCGATTGCCTGGCTCGCCGGTGACGGCGGGCGCTGGATCACCGGCGCCGTCATCGACATCGACGGCGGCTACACGCTCGGCGCGGCCGACATCCTCTGACCGGCGGCACGCCTCAGCTTCTCGGCGCCCCGTCGACTCCCGGCGAACGCCGCCGCGCCCCGTCCTCAGGGCGTGACGATGATCTTGATCGCGCCGCTGGAGCGGTCGTTGAACGTCGCGAGCGCCTCGGCGTAGTCCGCCAGCGCGAAGCGGTGGGTGATCATCTCGCGGACCCGCATGCGGCCCTGCTCCACGTGCGGCATGACCCGCCGCATCTCGCCGGCCGACGCCCGCGAGCCGACGAGCTCGAGCTCGTCGAGGACCAGCCGCTGCATGGCGATCTCCACGCCGACCGTCGGGATCCCGACCGCGGCGCAGCGGCCGCCTCGGCGGAGCATCTCGAGGGCCCATTCGACCGCCTCGGGCACGCCCGCGCACTCGAGGGCGACGTCGGTCCCCAGCCCGCCGGTCATCGACCGCACGGCGCCGACGGGGTCGCCCGCAGCGGTGTTGACGGTCTCGAAGCCCAGCGCGGCCGCCTTCGCCAGCCGTGCGCCGCGGCCCACGACGATGACCCGGCCCGCCCCCCGGATCCGGGCGGCATCGCCGCCGAGGAGGCCGATCGCGCCGGCCCCGGTGATCGCCACGGTGTCGCCCGGCGTGACGTTGCCCCGGTTGGCGACGTGGAGGGCGATCGAGGCCGGGTCGATGAGCGCACCGTCCTCGAACGTGAGCCCGTCGGGCAGCGGGAAGACGCACTTCACGCCGTGGACGACGAACTCGGCGTCGGCGCCCGCGACGTTGTGGCCGTACTGCCGGTGGAGCCCCTCGCGACCGTAGTTCTCGCAGAGGTTGTAGCGCCCCTCGACGCACTCGCGACAGACGCCGCAGGCGTCGTGGGACGTGCCCGCCACGCGGTCTCCCACCTTCCAGCCGAAGCGCTCGGCGCCCGGGCCCAGGGCGGCGATCTCGCCGGCCCACTCGTGGCCAGGCGTGAACGGGAAGGCAGGTGGCCAGAAGCCCGGGTAGTCGCCCCGGATCAGGTGGGCGTCCGTGCCGCAGATGGAGACGGCGCGCACCCGCGCCAGGACCTCGTTGGGGCCCGGCACGGGGAGCGGTAGCTCGCGGATCTCCATCCGGTTCGGCTCGGTGACGACGAGCGCCTGCATGGTCTCGGGCATGGAAAGGCCTCCCTGGCGGGGTGGGGACGATGAGGCGGGCCCGCGGCATCCGGCGGGCGCAAGGAGGGGAGGGCAGCGACGGCGTCAGGCGCCGGGGATCGCCCCCGTCAGCTTGTCGTAGAGCGAGCCGGCGTTGAGGTTCTGGATGTACTCGAGCATGTAGCCCTGCCCGATGTCGACCGGCCCGAAGCGGTCCTTGAAGCTCACCCGGGCGACGGTCTCCTCGCGGGACCAGCCGGCCGCGATCGCCGTCGCGACGGCCGTCTTCCACTCCATGAGGTGCGACCGCTGGACGTCGAGGTACTGCTTCGGCACGACCGGGCCGTGGCCGGGGACGATCCGGTCGAAGTCGAGCGCCCGGATCCGCTCGAGGGCTGCGAGCCACTGCTCGACGTTCGAGGTCATGAGCCAGGTCTGGCACCCCGAGAAGATCGTGTCGCCGGTGAAGACGACGCGCTCCTCCGGCACGTGGACGGCGAGCTGGCCCGGGGTGTGGCCGGGCGTGTGGAGAAGGTTGAACGTGTGGTCGCCGACGCGGAGCGTCAGGTCGCCGGTGAAGATGATCCGGCCCTTGTTCGGGTCGCGGTAGTACTCGTCGCGGTCCGGCCAGAGCGCCGCGCCCTCGGGGTCGTCGAGATCGGTGCCCTTGGGGTTGTCGCCGGGGACGGACTCGTAGGCGTAGGCGAACGGGTCGAGCTCCGGGTAGACCACCATGAACCGCTCGTAGAGCTCCCGGTGGTTGACGACCGTGCCGGCGCCCTTGAAGAAGTAGTTGCCGAAGATGTGGTCGACGTGGTGCTCGGTGTTGACGATGTAGCGAATCGGCCCGTGCGACTCGGCCTCCCGGCGCATCGCCACGGCCTTCGTCGGCAGCTGCGGCGTGTCGATGACGACGACGCCGTCCGAGGTCGTCACGAAGCTCGGGTTGCAGCCGCGAAGCTTCGTGTTCGTGAAGACGTTGGGGGTCGCGCGCTCCATGGCGATCGACCCGGTCCGCGAGGCGAGAGTCTCGGTGGTCACCTTGACGTTCCTGTCTACTGGGTCGCCGTCAACCCGCCGTCGATCCCGAGGATCTGGCCGGTGACGAACGAGGAGGCGTCGGAGCAGAAGAAGATGACGGCGCCGGTGAGGTCGCCCGTCCCGCCGACCCGGCCGAGGGGGATTCGGCCGATGACGCCCGCCTTGAACGCCGGGTCGTCGAGCAGCATCGCCACCTGCGGCGTATCCACGAAGGTGGGGGCGATCGCGTTGACGGTGATCCCGTGCTTCGCCCACTCGGTGGCCCACTGGCGGGTGAGCGAGCTGATGGCGCCTTTCGCGGCCACGTACGCCGAGTAGCCGGCGTTGATGCCGAGGGAGGCGCGCACCGATGAGATGTTGACCACGCGCCCGCCGCGGCCCGTGGCCTTCATCGCCTTCACGGCGGCCTGGGTGGCGAGGAGCGTGCTCCGCACGTTGAGCTCGTAGATCCAGTCCCACGCGTCGCGGGGGTACTCCTCGGCGTCGAAGAGCACCTTCCCGGCCCCGCCGCCGACGCAGTTGACGACGATGTCCAGGCGGCCGAAGCGCTCCACGGTGGCCGCGACGATCCGCTCGCACTCCGTCTCGCTTGTCACGTCGGCGCCCAGCGCGAGGACCTCCGCGCCGGTTTCGCGGATGGTCGCGGCGGCCGCCTCGGCCCGCTCGTCGGTCACGTCGACGACGGCCACGCGGGCGCCGGCCCCGGCGAGGGCGGCCGCGATGGCCGAGCCGATCGCCCCGCCGCCGCCGGGGATCAGGGCGACGCGGCCCTCCAGGCTGAAGACGTCGAGCTGGCTCATGGCTCTCCCTTCGCGGACCGCGGCGGGGTCATCCCTTCAGATCCCGTATCATCGATTATCGAGCATACGCCGACGCCGTGATCCGGTCAACGAGCGCGAGCAGGTGGAGGCTGGCCATGGACGAGCGCGAGGCGGTGCAGCGGGCGCGCGACCTCTTTCTCGACGACCGCAACGTCCACGGCTGCGCCGAGACGACGTTCATCGTCCTCAAGGAGGCGTTCGGCCTGCCGGACAGCGCGAGCTCGGCGGCGGCCATGGCGCTCAACGGCGGCGTGGCCTACAGCGGCGGGATCTGCGGCGCGATCTCGGGGGCCGCCATGGCAGTCGGCCTCCTCGCCGAGCGACGGGTCGCCGACCACCGCGCGGCGAAGCGAGCGGCACGCCTCGTCACCGCCCTCCTGATGCGCGACTTCGAGGACGAGCACGGGGCGGTTGACTGCCGCGAGCTGGTGGGCATGGACCTTCGGACCGAGGCCCAGCACCAGGCCTTCATCGAGAGCGGGATCTGGCGCGACCGGTGCCTGCGCCAGGTCGAGTTCTCGATCGCGCGGCTGGCCCCGCTGGCCGACGAGGCGACGTGGGCGGAGACGCTCCGCCAGCTGGAGGAGCGGGAGCCGTGACCGCCGCCGACCGGTCGCCGACCGCGCCCGGCAGCGCCGAGACGGCCGGTCGACGTACCCTCCGGGGATGACCGACCAGCAGGGCACCTCCACCCCCGGCCGCCGGCTCCGGACCGCCGAGCTGCTGGCCGTCGGCAGCGAGCTGACGGCGGGCGAGACGCGCGACACCAACGGCGGCGAGCTTGCGCGATCGCTGTCGCTCCACGGGGTCGCCGTGCGCCGGATCACGGCGCTCCCCGACGACCTGGCGCTCGTCAGGGCGCAGCTCCGGGAGGCGCTCGACGCGGTCGATCTCGTCGTGGCGACCGGCGGCCTGGGTCCGACGCCGGACGACCTGACCCGCGAGGCGATCGCGGCCGCGGTCGGCGAGGAGCCGGCCGTCGACCCCGAGCTGGAGGCCTGGCTGCGGGCGCTGTTCGCCCGCCGCGGGATGGCCCTCCCCGAGGTCAACCTCAAGCAGGCCTGGCTGATCCCGTCCGCGAGGTCCATCCCGAACCCCAACGGCACCGCGCCGGGGTGGTGGGTCGACCGGCCCGACGGCCGCGTCGCCGTCCTCCTCCCGGGGCCGCCGCGCGAGCTGCGCCCGATGTGGCACGACTGGGCCCTGCCCCGGCTCCGCGGGCGCGGCCTCGGCGACGGGCGGGTCGTCCGGACGCTGCGGACCTACGGGATCGGCGAGTCGCACGTGGCGGAGCTGCTGGGAGAGACGATGCTGCGGGCCGCCAACCCCGTCGTCGCGACCTATGCCCGCGCCGACTGGCTCGACGTCCGGATCTCCGCGGTCGACGAGACCGACACCGCCGGGAGGGTCGTCCGGTCCGCGACGGAGATCCTCGAGGAGGCCACGTCGGCCGTCCGGGAGATCCTCGAGGGGTTCGTCATGGCGGAGGGTGAGACGACGTGGGCCGACCTGGTCGCGGAGGCTGCGGCGCGGGCCGGGGTCCGCTTCGCCGTCATCGAGGCGGGCACCCACGGTGCGCTCGGGGCGCTCCTGGCGGAGGTGCCGGCCCTGGAGCGGGAGACCGCCCTGGGCCCGCAGGTGGCCCGCGACGTGGCGTCGTGGCCGGTGGAGGCCGAGGCTGCCGACGCCGCCCTGGCGGCCGGGGTGGAGATCGGCCTCGCGCTCGTCGCCCACACGGACGGCACGAAGACGCTGCTGCGGGCGGCCGTCGCCGACCCCGCGGCGGGGTGGACCCGCGTCCTCGACCTGCGCCTCTTCCAGCACGGCGCCCATGGCCGCTTCCGGGCGGGCGTCGCCGCCGCCGCATTCCTCGTCGAGGTCCTCGGCGCGGCTCGCTGACCCTCACGGGGCGGGGAATCACAGCGCCCCCGGCCAGGGTGGGGGGAGAGGCCGAGGGCGCTGGATAGTGACGCACCGGGGAGGGGGGGTTCGACCGGTGCGTGCGGGTGAAGGATGCCGGGCGCGGCGGATCCGTCCGTAGGGCCGTTCGGCCCCTCCTTGGGGGACCATTGCGCCGGGCTCCTTCGCCGCGAGGCCGTCTCGAGGGGTGTGCTACGATCACCAGCGCCGCGCTGTGCGGCGAAGCTCCGCGTGGTCGACCCCCCTTCTCGAACGGACCGTGCGTTCTGCCCCTCCCTGTTCGGGAAGAGATGGAGGTCCCACGTGGCCACCGGAACCATCAAGAAGGTCATCGCCGACCGCGGCTTTGGCTTCATCGTCGCCGAGGATGCGAAGGAGTACTTCTTCCACCGCGGCGGCCTCGACTCCTCGCTCGACTTCGACCGCCTCACCGGCGGCGAGCGCGTCGAGTTCGAGATCGAGCAGAGCCCCAAGGGCCCCCGCGCCTCGCGCGTTCGCGCGGCCTGACGACGGTCTCGAAAAGGCCGCTCGCGGATCGCGCGGGCGGCCTATCCTCATCGTGTCTGATCGGCCGGAGTGGCTGGAGGGCATCGTGGTGAACGACGTTGGCTCCGCTGCGCGGGCCCCGGAGCGGTCGCCCCACCGGCGGTTCAAGCGTCGGGAGCTCGTCCAGGCGGACGGGACCGTGCTCGGGCTGAACGCCGACGGGTCCATCGAGCTCCGCGCCGTCGATCGCACGGTGGTGCGGACATGGAGTCCCGACGATCCCGAGTGGAGCCTGCACGCCTTTCGCTTCGGGATCCGCGCCCAGGCGCGCACGGTCGCACCGCGGGGCCCCGACACGGGCTCCGCGAGGCCCGGGTCCTGATCGCTGAGGTGGTTCCCGTGAAGAGCCTGCAGGCGCAGATCGACAAGCTTGCCGTGTGCACGCCGGCGCAGCGCATCGAGCTGCGCGAGCCGATCCTCGCGCACGGCGTGGAAGCGGTGGCTCCGCTGGCGGCCCTCGCCGCCGAGGATCCCGAGCTCGGGCCGTCCGTGACGGCCTGGCTGGAGGTCCTCGCCAAGCGCGACGAGGAGGCGAAGACGCCCGTCGTCGCCGCCCTCCGGACCCTCGTCTCCAGCTCCCAGGAGGACACCCGCCGCCACGCCACGGAGGCGCTCGGCCGCCTCGGGGTGTCGGTCTCCGCGTCGCGCGCGCGCCGGGTGACGGCCGCCAAGGCCTGATTCGGAGAGCCGCGGCGCGGACGCGGCTCAGGGCGCCGCGGCTAGCGCCCGAGCACCGCCGTGAGCCGTGCCTTGCGCAGGTTCTCCCGGACCACCCACGCGACGTCGGGATCGGCGACCCTGCGCCAGCGCGAGAACGCCGGCAGGCCGTCCACCGGGTCCGCCGCGATCGCGACGCTCCAGCAGTACCCCAACGCCTGGCGCAGCGTGCGGTAGGCGTCCTCCCGCCGATCGCGGGCCCCCGGGAGCGTCGCGGTGACGGCGTCGAGGATCGCCAGCACCCGTCGGGCTGCGGCCCGTTCGCGCAGGAGGCGCGGCTCGCAGGTTCCTGCCGCTGCCGCTCGCTGCTCGTAGCGGCTCCCCGCGGCCCAGCGCTCGGCCTCGTCCAGCATGGCGGGAAGGTCCGCGTCGCCCCAGCGCTGGAGCGCCATCGCGACCGCCTCGCGGACGCGCCAGCGTCCATCGCCGGCGTGTTCGCGCAGCTGCGCGAGCAGCTCCCGCCGCCCGTCGGCGATCAGCCGACCCAGGCCGACGACCCCGCAGAACGCCTCGAACTCGTCGCCGGAGCGGGCGAGCTCCTCGAGCGTCGCCGGATCTGCCTCCTCGGCCACCGCCTGCGCCAGCTCGAGGTTGCCGCGCGGCCCCGGCAGGCCGGAATGCTCGGCCAGGTAGGCCGGGAGATCGTCGACCTCGCGGAGGGCCTCCCGGTAGCCGCGAATCCGCTCGCTCATCGGGGGCCTTGTGCGCTGCCGCTCGAACGCCCGGCCGCTACGTCAATCGGCGGCGCGGAAGAGGTAGATGGCCCAGCCCAGCGTGGTGCGCCCCCAGCGCAGGTAGGCGTTCGCGCCGACCCGCACCCGCTCGAGGAGCGCTGGCACGTCCGGGTCGTCCGGGTGGGCGACCGCGTACCGCTCGGCTGCCCGGAGCTGGAGCATCTCGTAGCGTTCCCAGTCGGCGTCGCTGCTGGCCATGACGTAGAGGAGCGTCAGGCCCTCCTCGACCCCGATCCCGGAGTTGCCGTGCAGCGTGGAGAACTCGTCCTCCCGGTGGCCGCCCGCGACGAGGAAGTCCGGGTCGGGCTCCCGCTTCCAGTACGGCTCGCCGACGAGGACGAGGCCGCCTGGCCGGGCGACCTCCCTCAGGGCCCGCAGCGTCCCGCGGTGGCCCCCCCAGATCCAGCTCGCGCCCAGGCATGCGGCGAGATCCGCGCTCCCGGGCTCGGGCAGGTGGGCCGCAGCGTCGCCCTCGACGAAGGTGAGGTCCGCGGCAGGCACCCGCGCGGCAGCCCGTTGGCGAGCCACCGGCAGCTCGTACGGGGACAGGTCGACCCCGACGCCGCCGGCCCGGTATCGCTCGGCGACCCGGACCAGGAGCTCGCCCTTCCCGCAGGCCGCCTCCCACACCCGGGCGCCCGGTGGCAGGTCGAGGAGGCCGACGAGCTCGTCGATCCGCTCGGAGCTGGTCGGGTTGCAGATCACGTGGTCGGCATGGGTGATGGCGAAGTACTTCCAGGTGTCCATCGCTCGATTGTGCGCGGGACGGCACCGGCCCGTGCGCCAGCGGCGCCCGCGTCAGGTGGGCGTGCCGCCGGATCGACGGCGGCCGCGCGACAATGCTGCGCATGGATGTGTCGACCACCGCGGATCGCTTCTCGGCCCGCAGCCCGTCCGACGGTGGCCGCCCGCCCTCCGCCGTCGTCTTCGATCTCGGTGGCGTGCTGATCGACTGGGACCCGCGGCACCTCTACCGGTCGCTGTTCACCACCGAGGCCGACATGGAGGCGTTCCTGGCCACCGTCTGCACGCCCGAGTGGAACGCCCGCCAGGACTCCGGCCGCCCGTGGGCGGAAGCCGTGGCGTCGCTGGTCGCGCAGTTCCCCACGGAACGGGAGCGCATCGTGGCGTACCACGAGCGCTGGCCGGAGATGCTGGGCGGGGCGATCGAGGGGACGGTGGCCGTCCTCGGCGAGCTCCGCGATCGCCGGGTGCCGGTCTACGCGCTCAGCAACTGGTCGGCGGAGACGTTCCCCGTCGCCCGGGCCCGGTACCCCTTCCTGGGCTGGTTCGACGGCCTCGTCATCTCCGGTGAGGAGCGCCTCGCCAAGCCGGACCCACGTCTCTTCCGGGTCCTCCTCGAGCGCCATCGCCTGGCCCCGCGGTCCACGGTGTATGTTGACGACAGCGCGCCGAACGTGACTGTCGCGGCCGAGCTCGGCATGGTGGCCCTGCAGTTCACCGGGCCGGCAGCTCTTCGCGCGGACCTGGCCCGCCTGGGGCTCGTCGGGGAGCCGGGCGCCGAATCGGGCGCCGGACCAGTCACCGCACGGGTCGCCGCGCCTCGAACCCGCACGAGGGAGGACCCCGCCGGATGAGCGCCGTCGACTTCGCCCGCTTCGAGGTCCTGACCTTCGACTGCTACGGGACCCTCATCGATTGGGAGGCGGGGATCCTGGCCGGCCTGCGCCGGGTCCTGGACGCGCGCGACGTCGCGGCCGACGACGAGGACCTCCTGGAGCGGTACGCCCGCCACGAGGCAGCCATCGAGGCCGGCCCCTATCGTCGCTACCGCGAGGTCCTCGCGCGGGCCCTCCGTGCGGTGTGCGGCGAGGTCGGCGTCGAGCCGACCGGCGAGGAGGCGGCGGCCTTCGGCGGCTCGGTGGGGGACTGGCCGCCCTTCCGGGATTCGCCGGACGCCCTGGCCCGCCTCGCCGAGCGCTTCCTGCTCGCCGTGATCACGAACTGTGATGACGATCTGTTCGCGGATACGAACCGTCATCTGGGAGTGACCTTCGACTGGGTGATCACCGCTCAGCAGGTGGGCAGCTACAAGCCCGACCGCCGCAGCTTCGAGGTCGCGCTCGAGCGGATCGCCGTGCCCCGGGAGCGGGTCCTCCACGTTGCCCAGAGCCTCTTCCACGACCACGTCCCGGCGAAGGAGCTGGGGCTGACGACGGCCTGGATCGATCGGCGGCGCGGCCGCCTCGGCAGCGGCGCCACCCCGCCCGCCGCCGCGGCGCCGGACCTCATCGTCACGGACATGGCCACGCTGGCCGACCTGGCCACCGCGTAGGAGGGCCGTACCGGGCCCCGGGCGCCGGAAGTCCGACCCGCAGGGCGGCCGCCGGGGTCGGGCTCAGAACACCCGGCGCACGCCCGGAAGGCGCCGCAGGACCAGGGCGCTCACGGCCAGCGACCCGGCGAGGGTGGTCAGCACCAGGAGGGTGGCCTTCACCACGGCCGGCGCGGGGAGGTCCAGGAGCACGTAGGCAAGCGGGTACAGGATCAGCGGGTGGACGTAGTAGATGCCGAACGAGTTGACGCTCAGGGTCCGCCAGGCGGGCCCTGAGCCGTTGACCCATCTCTGGAAGAGGGCGGTGCCGGCGACGACGGCGGTGAGGCAGAAGGCGGCGAACAGGAACGCCGCGATCGCCTTCTCGGGCATGGTCGCCGGAAGGCCCCTCAGCCGGAAGACCAGGTAGGCCATGCCGGTCAGCACGCAGCCCCAGCCCCACGGCCCCAGGGCGGGCCGGAAGCCGCTGGCGCTGAACCAGCCCCGCCGTTCGGCGTAGACCCCCAGGACGAAGAACCCGACGTAGAAGGCGATCCGCGCCGGCTGCACGGTGAACGGGAGCAGGAGCCTCCAGTCGTCGAGGCCGAGGGATGGCGCGAAGAAGGCCGACCCGGCGGCAGTCAGGGCGATGAACGCCACGAACAGGCGGGGCCGCGGCTGCTCCACCCGCGGCACGCTGGCAGCCAGGCGCGAGCTGGCCGCATGGACCCACGCGAGGACGAGGAACAGGGCCAGGAGGACGCCCAGGAACCAGTAGACCGACTGCTGGAACATCGGCCCCCAGAAGTCCGTGGACCAGAACTCCAGGTAGCCCATCGGGTTGTCCCGCGAGACGTAGATCATGTAGGTCGCGATCGGGGCGAGGAAGACGACCCCGACGACCCACGGGATCCCCAGTCGCACCATCTTCTCCCGGACGAAGCCTCCGATCCCGCGCCGCTGGAGCGACGGGAGCGCGAAGAACCCGGCCACGAAGAAGAGGGCGGGCATGGTGGGCACGTCCACGAGGAGGACGAGCATCGTGAAGGGGAGGCTGCGATCGGGGTCGAGGACATACCACCATTCGGGCGCGTAGACCATGTAGGTGATCGAGGCGTGGAGCACGATCACCATCACGATCGCGAAGGCCCGCAGGTTGTCCAGGAAGTAGAGGCGCGGCCTGTCGCTCATCGTGGTCCTCGAGCGGCTGCGGGATCACTCGGCGCCCGACCGCGACCTCCCTTCCTCGACCGCGGTGCGCCCGGCGGCGAGCGTAGGCGGGCGCCGTGCCGGACCACAGTGCCGCAGGTCCCGCGGCGGAAGGTCCGGACGGCCGGTCCCGGGCGCGCGTCAGCTCCGCGCGGCGAGGTCGTCGAGGTAGGCCTTGATGGACGGCACCGCCATGAGCCGCCGCTCGAAGTAGTCGTTGACCGCGCGCAGCGCCTCGTCCTTGACCTCGTCGACCTGGGCGGTCCGTTCGGCCGATCCGCGTCGGCCGCGGAGGTTGTTGCGGACCTCGAGCAGGTGCCGGACCATCTCCGCCTCGGAGCGGCCGTCGAGCGCCGCGATGGCCGACATGATGAGCGCGTCGGTCTGCTTGAGGAGCGTCTCGTAGTCGAACTCGGCGCCGGGGCGGTCGGCCTCGTCGAGGGTGCGGATCTGGGCGGCCACCTGGTACAGGACGGTCGTCGGCTCGTCGAAGAGCTCGCGGAGGTAGGCCGCCTCCGCGTAGCGGCCCGTGAGGCGGAAGATGTTGTAGAGCCGCCGGGCGACCTTGCCCCAGTTCGGGTCCTTCGTTGTGTACTTGACGACCTCGTGCTCCAGCTGGTCGACGTACTCGTCGACCGCGTCCGCGGAGAGCTGCTCCACGAGGCGCGTGAAGAGCGGCAGCGACTCGGCCTCGAGGTAGACCTCCTGGAAATACGGGTCGATGAAGCCGTCGAGGGCGGTGATCGCGCCGTCGGGCGCTTCCCACGTCACATCGAGCATGTTGCTGGCGTTCGCGAGGGCCCGGCGGGCGGGATCGGCCACGATCCAGTCGAGCTTGCACCAGCCCGGGTCGGCCGCGGCCTGCTCCCAGGTGAGCTCGTCGGGCCGGCCGTCGTGGACGATCGCGACGCGGCCGGCGACGACGTCGTCGGCGGTCCAGGAGATCGGGCTCCCGCCGCGGACCGGCCGGCCGTCCCGCTCCGCGTCGAACGGGTAGCTGCCGAACTTCACCTCCCAGAGCCGGAAGGTCGGCCCGACTCGCGTCGCGAGGGCCTTCTCGCGGATCACGTCGGCCAGGATCCCGCAGGCCTCCTCGCGGGTGGGGGCGGCGATGTGGATCCGCTCGAAGTAGTCACAGTCGCCGGGGAAGGACTGGACCTTGTCCTGGGCGGCCGAGCCGGAGAGAGCGAGGGCCGTCAGCACCGTCGGCGGTCGGTCGGGGAAGCCCACGATGTCGCCGATCGCGCGAAAGCGCGCCAGGTCGCGCGCCGTGAAGTCCAGCATCGAGACCCGGTGGCCGTAGATGCCGCTGTCGACGTCGACCACGATATCGCCGCCGCTCGCCTCCGCCTCGAGGGCCGAGACCCACTGGGCGGCCTCCGCCTCGTCGAGCTCGACGCCGAGCCGCTTGGCCGAATCGATCACGCTGGCGAGCGCCGCCTGTCGCCCGATCTCGTCCGTGCTCATCGCCGCCGCCTCACTGCTTCGTGGGCGTCTAGTATCGGGCGACTGCACGCGGAAGGACGGCCGGTGAGCGCAGAGACCTGGATCAGCGTGGACGTGGAGACGTCCGGCCCCACGCCCACGACCGGCAGCCTCCTGGCGATCGGCGCCTGCCTCGTCGACCGCCCGGAGGAGGGGATCGAGCTGCTCCTCCGCCCGGACCCGGCGCTTCCCTGGAACGACGACGCGGAGGCGATCCATCGGCTGAGCCGAGAGCGACTGGCCCGCGAAGGGCTCCCACCTCGCGACGCGATGGAGCGGTTGGCGGCCTGGCTGGAGGCGGTCGTGCCGGCGGGGAGCCGGCCGGTCTTCGTCGCCTTCAATGCGCCGTTCGACTGGATGTTCGTGGCCGACGCCACGTGGCGCCACCTCGGCCGGAACCCCTTCGGGATCAGCGCGCTCGACCTCAAGGCGCTCTACCTCGGCCGTCACCTGGACACGGTCCTGCGGTGGGGCGCGACGAGCAGCGATCACGTCCGTGCGCGCTACCCGGTCGACCTCCCACACACGCACGAGGCGCTCGACGACGCGCGGGAGCAGGCCGCGATCTGCCGGCGGATCCTCGCCGGGACGGGCGTCCCGCGCGGGAGCGCATGAGCGGCGCGGCGGTCGCTCCCCGGCGCGCTCGCGCCACCTGCAACCGCGAGGCCGTCCCGCGCGTCGTGGAGGCATGAAGACGAAGCTCGCCGCCCTCCTGTCGCTCGTCCTGGTCCTCTCCGCGTGCTCGCCGGCGGCCTCGACCGGTCCCGGCACCTCGCCCGGCGGCGATGCGGCGCTCGCCCGCGCCGACGTCCCGCGGGCCTCGGCCGCTCCCGCCGACGCGGCCTCCGCCGGGGCCGCCATCAACGCCTTCGGGCTCGACCTCTACCGGGAGATCGCGGCCGGCACGACCAATGCCGTCTTCTCGCCGGCCAGCATCGCCCTGGCCCTGGGGATGGCCCGCGCCGGCGCGCGCGGCGAGACGGCCGCCGAGATGGACGCCGTCCTGCGTGCGCTCGCCTCGGACGAGCACGCCGGCTGGCTCAACGCGCTCGACCAGGCCCTGGCCTCGCGGAGCGGCACCTTCGAGGACCTGGGGGGGAACGCCCTGCCGGTCGCGCTGCGGATCGCGAACGCGCCCTTCGCCCAGCGGGGGATGCCGCTCGAGCCGGCCTACCTGGAAGCCCTCGCCGCGCGGTACGGCGCCGGCCTTCGCCTGGTGGACTACGTGGCCGACACGGAGGGGGCGCGGAAGCTCATCAACGGCTGGGTCGCCGATCAGACCGAGCGGCGGATCCCCGAGCTGCTGGTCCCCGGCGTCCTGACGCCCGACAGCCGGCTCACCCTGGTGAACGCGATCTACCTGAAGGCACCCTGGCTGGAACCCTTCGCGGTGGAGGCCACGGAGCCCGGCACCTTCACCCGGGCCGACGGCACCACCGTCCAGGTGCCGCTCATGGCCGCCTCGGCGGCGATGCGCCACGCGCAGGCGGCCGGCTGGCAGGCCGTGGAGATCCCGTACATCGGCGGCTCGCTGGCCATGACGGTCATCGTTCCCGACGACCTCGCGGCGTTCGAGGGCTCCTTCACGGCCGACCAGCTGGCCTCGATCACGGGCGGCCTCGCGGAGACACAGGTCACGCTGACGTTCCCGAGGTTCTCGATCGAGACGAAGGCCCAGCTGGCCGACGTCCTGGCTGCGCTCGGGATGCCCTCCGCCTTCGCCGACGACGCCGACTTCTCCGGCATCACGACGGCCGAGCAGCTGGTGATCTCGGATGTGATCCACCAGGCGAACATCGACGTGGACGAGAAGGGCACCGAGGCCGCCGCGGCGACCGCGGTGGTCATGCGGGCCACCGGAATGCCGGTCGAGCCGGTGACGGTCCGGGTGGACCGGCCGTTCCTCTTCGCGCTCCGCGACGTGCCGACCGGGGCGGTCCTCTTCCTCGGCCGCGTCGGCGACCCGTCCATCACGCGGTAGTCGGGCAGGGGGCCACGCCGTGTCGGCCGGTCTGACCGGATCGATCAGGACGGGTCGGCCGCGCCGTTCGCTGGCCGATTCCGCGCATCCCGCGTTGACCTTCGTCCATCCCCGATCGTGACCCTTGGCCGATACCGCCGGGCTTCCTGGGAGGCGTACGGTACGGCCAGCGAACGGACCGCCAACATCCGGACCATCTCCGGCGGCGCGTCGACCCTCCGGCGGGATGCCGGGCGGCGGCGGAGCCGGAACCCTTTCCGACCCGGCGGTCCGTTCCGATTCCCGGGCCGGCCGGCGCCGCCGTGCGGAGAGGCCGCGTCGAGGCTCAGGGGTACTCGGGGAGCCCCAGCAGGCCGGGGACGGAGACGCCGTCCTCCAGCTGCTCCCACCAGATCCCGGCGCCACCCTCGATGATTGCCACGTCGAGTCGCTGGGCCTCGGTTGCTGCCTCGAGCCATCCAAACCAAGCGACTGGAACGCCGAGCTCCCGACCGTCCTCGAGCGTCACGCGGAGCAGGCGAGCGTCCACGGTGACCGCTGCTGCCCGCGGCCGACTAAGCGCCGGACCGCTCGTCGAAATACTCATGCCAATGCCTCAGCAGCTCGGATCGATGCATGACCACGATGCGGCGAATGCGCTCGATCTCGCGCGGAGTGTAGCCCGCCGACTCGCGGAGGCCGGCGGGCGACACCATCATGGCGGCGCCCTCTTCACCGGCGCTTGCGGGTCAATTGCGCCGCTGCCGTGGTCGTCAGCTCGCGTAGGCGACACCGACGACCACGAACGCGACGAGCGTTGCCACGGTCGCCAGCGAGAGGGTGTTCACGACGTAGTCGTGGTCGATCTCGGTGACGCGGTCGGCGCCGGCAGCGGCGCCGGTGGACGCGTCACCGTCGGCCGGGGAGCCGCCGGCGCGGGCGTGCAGGTAGAGCGGGATCACGAAGGGCGGAGGTAGCACCGCCATCGTCATCACTGCCGCCTGGAACAGGCGGTCGAGACGGAGCAGGCCGTCGATCACGATCGCGTTGAAGGCGAGCGCCAGCGCGACCCAGATCGTCATCCGCACGACGACCGTCCGAAGCGGCGCGCCGAGCGAGCCTCGCCGGAGCCGCGTCGTGTAGCCGATGACGATCGCGATGAGCGGGGTCGTCATCGCCCCCACGAGCCCGAGCGCCCGGAGGACGGCTTCGCCGAGGGGGGACGCGTCCAGCGCCGTCCCCAGCCCCAGCGCGCTGCCGGCCACCCCGGCCGCGATCGCGAGGACGACCGGGGTCCGGGCGAATGCCGTCGCCGTCCCGCGCATCGTCGGCGCGCGGCCGCTGGCGCGGTGCGTCAGCCACGTCGAGAGGACGAAGAAGACGAAGGGGACCTGGCCGAGATCGACGATCGCGAAGTGGTAGAGCTCCTCCTGCCCGAACACCCCGCCGTAGATCGCGTAGCCGATCATCCCGCCCTCGAACCCGGCTAGGAGGCCCGGCAGGAGGGGCGAGCTGAGCCCGACGAGCCGCCCGACGAGCGGCCCGGCGGCCAGAACGGCGACGCAGGCGACGAACACTGAGACGACGATCAGGGCGTACGGCGGCTGGAGCGTCACCCGCAGGAAGGTCGGGAAGAGGGCGGCCGGGAGGGTCACGAAGAGGACGAGCCGCCGCAGGTCGCCGATCGTCGCCGGCTGCAGGAACGAGCGCCGGCGGAGGGCCGCGCCGAGGCCGAACAGGAGCAGCACCGGGAGCACCTTCGCAAGGGCGTCGAGCGATGCCACGCCGTGTCCTTTCGGGCGGGCGGAGGGGAGTGGACGCGCCGCGAATGATGCCCCGCCCGCCGGGCGGGATGACCACGTCCGCGACGAGCGGTTCGTGGCCCCGCGGACCCCAGTCCGGATCGACGCCCGGTTCTCGTCGGGGCTGATCGTGAGCGGCGACATCTCCCTCCCGGAGGGGGCGACGTGGATGACCGCGGTCGACGTCATCGACGACGACGACCGCCTCAAGCCGCTCGCCAACGCCCAGGTCATCGTCGACCGCCGGGTCGTGCGCGAGGACGTGACGGCGCTCGTCCGCCTCAAGGCCGCCCTCTACCTTCACGAGGAAACCGGGACGGGCGTGATCGCCAGCCTCCTGGCCGAGGCAGCGGCCGAGCGGGAGGGTAGCGCCTAGCTCCGCGGCGCCGCGGCGACCCGCGTCGGCGCGCTACGTCCGGGCCGCCAGGGCCAGCTCTGCGATCTCCCGCTCGATCTCCGGCGGGTAGGGCTGCAGGCCCGGCCGTGCCCCCATGGCCCCCCCGCCGAGGATCCAGGCGATGCCGAGCGGGAGGAGGATGAGCGGCGAATCGGGGCGGATGTGCTGGAAGCAGGCAACGCGCGTGCCGGCGAGGTCGAGCGTCGCGACGGACTCCGCGAGCTGGCTCAGGACGGGCCGGGTCACCCGCCACCAGGACTGCTCGGCGGCGTCGATCCGCTCCGCGAGCGATGGGTCCTTGATGCGCATGGGGCACCACCTCCGTGGTGGGGAGTGTTCGCCTGGCCCCGACCGGGCTCAAGAGGCGTCGGTCACGAACGGCGGCGCCGTGCGCCGCCACGGTGTCGCTCGGGTGGCTCCCATCCTCCAGCACCTTGAGGCCTTGGGGCTCCTGGTCAGCTGTTCTTGGGCATGAGCACCGCGATTACGTTCAGCGTGGGCTCGATTGAGTTCCGCCCCCCTTTGTCCGATCGGCAGGGCCACGGTCGAGCGTCCCGGGGTCCACCTGGATGCCCGCCCGATCGACCGCGGGATGGCGCCGCCTCACGGCCCCGATCTCGAGCCCGAGCGTGTTCCTGGCGTCGACCAGCCCCGGCTGGAGGTCACGGCCGTGACCGCCCGCGAGGCGTCGATCCCCGAGTCGCCGAACGCCGGGGTGAGCGTTCGCCGCCACGCGGCCCGGAAGCCCGCCGGGCGCTGGGGGAGGCGAGGTGATGCCTTGCCGCTGCGGTGGCCGGCGGACGACTCTCCGCCATCTCCGCCGG
>Ga0209253_10001967_pt1 | contig 18099 bp, 13 predicted proteins | sample FrelakmetBRP12BR_FD_187145 | JGI IMG/M metagenome (GOLD analysis project Ga0209253, IMG submission 187145) | Freshwater lake sediment microbial communities from the University of Notre Dame, USA, for methane emissions studies - BRP12 BR (SPAdes)... | ecosystem: Environmental > Aquatic >... | reverse complement strand
CATCACCTCCGCCGGCCGGCCGCGCGAGTTGTAGTTGCTGGCCATGCTCATGCCATAGGCGCCGGCGCCGAGGATCGCCAGCAGGTCGCCCGCTTGGGCGGCCAGTTGCCGCTCGCGCGCCAGCCAGTCGCCGGACTCGCAGATCGGGCCGACGATGTCGTAGGTGCGTGCCGGGCCGTCGCGCTGCGCAACCGGCTGCACGTCCATCCAGGCGTCGTAAAGCGCGGGCCGGATCAGATCGTTCATCGCCGCGTCGACGATGAGGAAGTTCTTTTCCACCCCGGGCTTGACGATGTTCACGCGAGTGAGCAGCGCTCCCGCGTTGCCGACGATCGACCTCCCGGGCTCGAACATCAGCATCTTGCCGCCGTAGCCGCGTGCATCGACGCGCGCGATGAGCGCGCCGATGAGTTCAGCGGCGGCCGGCGGGGTTTCGTCACGGTAGCGGATGTCCAGCCCGCCGCCGAAGTCAATGTGCGCAAGGTCGATGCCGTCGCCTTTCAGGGCGTCGACCAGGTCGAGCAGCCGTTCGGCCGCTTCCAGGTAGGGTGCGATGTCGCCGATGCGCGAGCCGATGTGGCAGTCGATACCCACCACCTCGATGTGCTTCATCGCCGCCGCGCGACGATACAGCGGCAGCGTGTCGTCATAGGCGACGCCGAACTTGTTCGACCGCAGCCCGGTCGAGATGTACGGGTGCGTTTTCGGATCGACGTCCGGGTTCACGCGCACCGATACGCGCGCGCGCTGGCCGGCAACTGCGGCAACCCGTTCGACCATCTCGAGTTCGGTCACAGACTCGAGGTTGAAGCACAGGATGCCTGCGGCGATCGCCCGCGCGATCTCGCCTTCTGTCTTGCCGACGCCCGAGAACACCACCTTGCCCGGATCGCCACCGGCGGCGATCACCCGCGCCAGTTCCCCGCCCGAGACGATGTCGAAGCCGCTGCCGGCACGCGCCAGCAGATTGAGCACGGCAAGATTCGAATTGGCCTTCATCGCGTAGCACACCAGCGACGGGCGACCGCGCAACGCGGCGGCGTAGGCCGCAAATGCGCTCTCGATCGCGGCGCGCGAATAAACGTACGTCGGCGTGCCGAAACGCGCGGCGATCTCGGCCAGAGGCACATCCTCGCAGGCAAGATCGCCGCCGCGGCGCTCGAAGGCCCCGGGCGGCCGTGCGAGCAGCGGCGCATTCATTGCCGGCGCTCCTGCGCTGGTGGCACATCATGCGTAGCCGGCGGCGCCTGCTTTCGGCGCGCCTCCTCAGGCAGCACCAGCGGTCCCTTCTGGCCACAGGCCGCAAGAACAGCGACCGTCAATACAATCGAACACAGGGATCGAAGCATCGAGGCAATCTAGCATGGGCATGAATGAACCCGAGTTCCTCGCCGCGGCCGAGCGGACCCTCGCTGCGATCGAGTCTGCGGTCGAGGCCTGCGACGCCGACATCGAGACGACCCGCGCCGGGAACGTGCTGACACTGGAACTGGCCGACGGCTCCAGGATCGTCGTCAACAGCCAGACGCCGATGCGGCAGATCTGGGTCGCGGCAAAGAGCGGCGGTTATCACTATGAATGGCGTGAGGGCGCCTGGCGCGATACGCGCGACGGTTCGGAGCTGTTCGCCGCGCTCTCGCGTGTGCTTTCCGCGCAGGGCGGCCTCGCTGTCCTGCTGCGTGCCGGCTGACGACTTCCCCCACCGTTCACGCTCGGTCCGCTCGCCGTCCCCGTGGGGGCGCTCAGAAGATCTGCTCGCGGACCTTGGTGGTCGCACCCGGCTCGGCGCCGGGCAGGGCATCCTCCAGGCCAACGCTGGCCACGCCTTGGCCCGGCTGGAACTCGGCAAAGTAGACCTCGCCACCCACATTGACGACGCCATCGGGTTCAGCCATGAGCACCGGTGGCCGGCTCGGCAGCACCTTGGCCATGTACGAAATCCAGATCGGCAGCGCCAGCCCGCCACCCGTCTCCCGGTCGCCAAGGGGCCGCGGCTGGTCGAAGCCCATCCACGACACCGCGACGATGCCGCCGCCGTAACCGGCGAACCAGGCATCGTGCGAATCGTTCGTTGTGCCGGTCTTGCCGGCAATGTCGTCGCGGCGCAGGCGTGCCGCGCTGGCGGCGGTGCCGTAGCGCGTGACGTCCCTCATCAGGCTGTCCATCACGTAGGCGTTGCGCGCGTCGAGAACACGGCTGCTCTCATCGCCGGCCTGCACCCGCTGCGCGGTCATGATGACGCGGCCGCGTGAGTCGGTGACACGGTCGATCAGCACCAGCGGTACACGGTAGCCGCCATTGGCAAAGACGGCATAGGCGCTGGTCATCTGCCAGGGGGTCACTGAGCCGGCGCCAAGGGCCATGGTCAGGTACGGCGGATGCTTGGCCGGCTCGAAGCCGAAGCGGGCGATGTGCTTCTGTGCGTACTGCGGCCCGATCGCCTTGATCACGCGGACCGACACCAGGTTCTTCGAACGTGCCAACGCCTGACGCAGGCGCAGCGGACCGTCGAACTTGCCGTCGTAGTTCTTCGGCTCCCACAGCTGCCCCCCGGTTTCCGCCGGGTCGACGGCCAGTGGCGCGTCGTTGATCAGTGTGCTCGGCGTGAAACCGCGCTCGAGCGCTGCCGAGTAGACGAACGGCTTGAAGCTGGAGCCCGGCTGCCGCCAAGCCTGGGTGGCGTGATTGAACTTATTGAGGTTGAAATCGAAGCCACCGACCAGCGCCCGCACGGAGCCGTCGCGCGAATCGGCGGCGACGAAGGCGGCTTCGACCTGTGGCAACTGCACGATTTCCCAGGCGCCCTTGCCACTTCGCGCGACACGGACCAGTGCGCCGGGTGCGATGCGGCGGGCCGGCTGCGCCTTTGCATCGAGCGCGCGGGCGGCAAAACGCAGGCCCTCGCCGCTGATCTCGATCGTCTCGCCCCCCTGGATGAGCGCCTTGACTTCCTTGGGCGACGCTTCGACGATCACTGCCGGAAACAGGTTCGGACTTTCGATCGCCTCGACGATGGCGTCCTCGATCCGCTGATCGCGCTGCGCCGGGTCGGCCGGCAACTCGATAAAAGCCTCCGGCCCGCGGTAGCCGTAGCGGCGGTCGTAGCTGAGGACCTGGCTGCGCACCGCCTCGTAGGCCGCCAACTGCTCGCCGCTGACCAGGGTCGTGTAGACGTTCAGTCCAAGCGTGTACGTTTCTTCGCGGAACACGTCGAACATCGCCTGTCGCGCCATCTCGGCGGCGAACTGCGCATGAAGCAGCGACCGCGTCGAATTTGGCGAGTAGGCAGCCATCGCCTGGCGCGGCGTGAAGGGCTCCGCCACCGCCTGGTCGTGCTCGCGGGCCGAGATGTAGCCGAGTTGCAGCATCCGTGACAGCACATACTGCTGCCGCACCTTGGCCCGGCGCGGGTTGACCCACGGGTTATAGGCGCTTGGCGCGGCCGGTAGCCCGGCGAGGATGGCCGCCTCGGCCACGGTCAGTTCCGGCAGCTTCTTGCCGAAGTAGGTCTGCGCCGCGGCGGAGAACCCATAGGCGCGCTGGCCCAGGAAGATCTGGTTGACATAAACCTCGAGGATGCGGTCCTTGCTTAGTTCGGATTCGATCTTGAACGCCAGGGCGATCTCATACAGCTTGCGCAGGTAGCTGCGCTCCGAACTCAGGTAGAAATTGCGCGCGACCTGCATGGTGATCGTGCTGCCGCCCTGGCCGCGCCGCCCGGAGGTGAAATTGGCGACCATCGCCCGCACCAGGCCCGTGTAGTCGACGCCGCGGTGGCGATAGAAGGCATCGTCCTCGGCCGCGAGAATCGCCTGCTGCACCCGCCTTGGAACCTCCTGGATCGGCACGAAGTCGCGCCGCTCTTCGCCGAATTCGCCGATCAGGATGCCGTCTGCCGTCCAGACGCGCAGCGGAATGCGCGGCTGGTAATCAGTGAGCGTCTCGATCGACGGGAGGTTCGCGTAGGCCAGCGCGAATACGAATGCCAGAAGCAGCGCAGCGACCACTAACCCGGCGGCGCCAGCAATGGCCGTGCCGATGAGTGCCCGTGCCCAAAGGGGAGCGTTGCGCAAATGCTGCATCAGCGGGGCTTCGAATGCTGAAGACCGGTTGAACACCAAGGCTAGCCAGTTTGCGTCCGGCTGGCGGCCCTGCCGCGCGTCAGGGCGGGGTTCCTGCCACCGAACTTCGAGGTGAAGAGAGCGAAGTCTAAGGCTTGCGCCTGCCGTAGTTGGCCCATATCACGCGACGGCCTAGCCTGTTCGGTGGCCTCGTCCGAGGCACATCGTCCGAGTCGCTGACGCTTCGATCGTCCGTACGTAGGGCTTGTGAAGGTTTGAGTCTTGTTGATAGGATTTCAAGTAGGATCCAACAAAATCGCGGTAAACGCTCGAAAGATAAGGAAAAATCTCCGCGAGTTCCAGCCGTTCGGGTGGGCTCGACGCGAGACAGGTCCTTGTTGGCCAGGCCCGGTTGTTGAGGCTTGGCGGTCGAGACGAGCTGCGCTTTCGGGAGCGCCGCCTTGGCTTTTGAGTTGCCCTTGTTGTCGAGCAAGACGCCAGTGCTGGTGGGACTGGACATCGGTTCGTCGAGCGTGAAGCTGGTCGAACTGTCGCAGCCAACGCCCGGGACATTCCGCCTCGAGCGCTATGCCATCGAGCCGCTGCCGCGCGGCGCTGTCGTGGATGGCAATTTCGACAAGATCGATGTCGTGGCGGAGGCCGTCAAGCGCACCTGGCGCCGTTCCGGCACGCGGATCAAGAACGTGGCGATGGCGCTGCCGGCCTCGGCAGTCATCACCAAGCGCATCGCCTTGCCCGCGAGCCTGCGCGACGACGAGATGGAAATGCAGGTCGAGAGCGAGGCGAATCAATACATACCGTTTGCCCTTGATGAAGTGAGTCTTGACTTTCAGGTGCTCGGCCCGATTCCCAACGCGCCAGACGACGTTGAGGTTCTGATCGCCGCCTCGCGCAAGGAAAAGGTCGAGGACAGGATGGCGGTCGCGCAGATTGCCGGGTTGAAGCCGGTGATCATCGACGTCGAGTCCTACGCGATGCGCGGTGCTCTCGAGCGGCTAATCGAGCAGTTGCCCAACCGCGGCGAAGGGCTGGTGATTGCGGCCTTCTACCTCGGCGCCAATTCAACGATTGCCACCGTGATGCACGACGGCGAGGCGATCTACGAGCGGGACCAGCCTTTTGGGGGCCAGCAACTGACCAGCGACATCGCCCGTGCCTACGGCATCTCGGTCGATGAGGCCGAGCAGAAGAAACGCACGGGGGACCTGCCCGCCAGCTACGAGTCGGACGTGCTGCGGCCGTTTGTCGAGGCGGCGGTCACCGAAATCACGCGCGCGCTGCAGTTTTTCTTCACTTCCACGCCTTACACGCGGATCGACCAGATCATGCTCGCCGGAGGCTCGGCGGTGCTGGCCGACCTCGCCGACGAGCTGATGGAGCGCTCACAGGTGCCGACATCGGTGATCTCGCCGTTCAAGGGAATGGAGATCGCCAGCGGGGTGCGCGAGAAGCAGCTGCGGCTGGACGCGCCGGGGCTGCTGACGCCGTGCGGCCTGGCCATGCGGAGGTTCGATACATGAACCTGTGGTCGAGCGGCAACGAGCTGGCGGCCGTCCCGGGCGGCGCGCCGGAGCCTCGACGCGCGTGGGGGCAGTCATGAGGATCCGTGTCAACCTGCTGCCCCACCGCGCCGAGCGACGCCAGCGGCAGAAGAAGGCGTTTGTCTTTTTCACGGTCATCAGCCTGCTCGCCGGCATAGCGCTGGTGCTCGCGGTCTGGAGCGTGTTGCAGGGACAGATCGCCAGCCAGCGGGATCGCAACGAATTCATCTCCGCCGAGAACCGCAAGCTCGACCTGCAGATCCGCGAGATCGCCACGCTGCGCCAGGAGATCGACGCGCTGCGGGCGCGGCAGCGTGCGGTCGAGGACCTGCAGGCGGATCGCAACCAGCCTGTGTATCTGATGGACGAGCTGACCCGGCAGGTGCCGGAGGGCATCTACCTGAAGTCGGTCAAGCAGGAGGGCAGGAAGGTCAGCGTGGCAGGCTGGGCGGCCTCCAACGAACGGGTGTCGGAATTCCTGCGCAATCTGCAGGCCAACTCGAAGTATCTCGAGCGACCCGAACTGATCGAGATCCGCGTGTCCGGCCAGCAGCCACCCGGCGTGCAACGCCGGCTGTTCGACTTTTCGCTGAACTTCGGGCTGCAGCAGACCCCGGAACGGGCCCAGCTGCAGCCGGATAAGACGGCGGCACCGGCGAAGACGGCAGTTCCGGCGAAGAAATAGAGCCCAATCCCGCGGCGAGGCAACTTGCATGGCAATCGACGTCCGACAGTGGCTGTCCCAGTTCCAGGGGCTGAGCTTCGACAACATCGGCACCTGGCCGCTGCTGCCGCGAGCGGTCGTCTGGATCGTGGTGGTCGTGGCCTGCGCGGTCGCCGGCAAGTTTCTCTTGTGGGACCAGCAGTCCGAGGAACTGGAACGCCTGCGCACCGAAGAGCAGACCTTGAAGGACCAGTATCGCGCCAAGCTGCAGCAGGCGATCAACCTCGACGAACTGCGGCGGCAGAAGGAACTCGTCGGCCAGTACGTGCTGACGCTTGAGAAGCAACTGCCGAGCAAGTCCGAGATGGATCAGCTGCTGTCGGACATCAATCAGGCGGGCATCGGGCGAGGGTTGCAGTTCGAGCTTTTCCGGCCCGGGCAGACCGCGATCAAGGACTACTACGCCGAGTTACCGATCGTGGTACGCGTGTCCGGCCGCTACCACGACCTGGGCGCGTTTGCCGGCGACATCGCCAATCTGCCGCGCATCGTGACGCTCAACAACCTGAACCTGACGGCGCAGCGCGACGGGGTGCTGGCGCTGGATGCCACGGCCAAGACCTATCGCTACCTCGATGAAGAGGAGCTGGCCGCGCTGCGCAAGGCACGGCAGCCGGCCGCCAAGAAGTGACGCCACGCCGATGAACAGCACACGACGATTTTTTCTGATGCTGGCCGCCGCGCTGACCGCCGGCTGTGCCCCGTCGAACGAGTCCGAACTTCGCCAGTGGATGGCCGAGGTGCGGCAGCAGGTGCGTCCGGTCACGCAGGCCGTCACGCCGCCGAAGGAGTTCACGCCTTACAGCTATGAAAGCCGCAGCGTCGTCGACCCTTTCGACTCGCAGAAAGTGGTGATGGCGGTCAGGCGGCAGGAGAATGTGCGGGCCACCGCGAGCGCGATCCGGCCGGACCTCGACCGCCGGCGCGAGGCGCTGGAAGGCTTCCCGCTCGACCAGATCAAGATGGTCGGCACCATGCGCCAGAACAACGTCAACGTCGCCCTGCTCAATACGGGCGGCGCCACGCACATGGTCCGGGTCGGCAATTATGTCGGGCAGAACTTCGGCCTGGTCACGCGCATCTCCGAGACGGAGGTGCAGATCAAGGAAATCGTTCAGGACGCGGCGGGCGAATGGGTCGAACGACCCGCCACGCTGGAACTGCAGGAAGCGGCGCGTACAGGGGGCAAGAAATGAGGATGGCGGTCAACGTACTTCTTGCTGCGGCATTCATCGCCGCGGCCTCGATGCCAGTACTTGGCCCCGTGCCGGCGTGGGCACAGACCGCCACGGCGGCCAACAGCGTCGAGCGTGTCGAGGCCACGCAGACTGCTGCGGGAGTGCTGCTGACGATCCAGTTGCGCTCGCCGCTGAAGGATGCGCCGCCCAGCTTCTCGATCGCCAATCCAGCCCGCATCGCCATCGATCTTGCCGGCACCGGAAACAACGTCGGCCGCAGTTCGGTGGAGTTCAACCAGGGTGATCTGCGCTCGGTGAACATCGTGCAGGCGCAGGAGCGCACGCGGCTGGTGCTGAATCTGCGCCGGTCCGTGAACCATTCGGTCACGGTCAGCGGCAACACGGTTCAGGTAGCGCTTGGCGGACTGGTCGAGGCGACGACTTTCCGCGCCGCGGAAGCGCCCGCGGCGGCGCCTGCTGTCGCCCCGTCGGCCGCAGCGACCGGGCCGCGCGCGCTGCGCTCGGTCGATTTCCGCCGCGGCGCAGAGGGTGAAGGACGAGTCCTGGTCGACTTGTCGGACCCCAACACCAGCGTCGACATCCGCGAACAGGGCAACCGGGTCATCGTCGACTTCCTCGGCGTGACCGCGCCCGAGTCACTGCGCCGGCGGCTCGATGTCACTGACTTCGGCACGCCGATCACGATGGTCAACACGAGCCAGCAGGGCAGCAACGTGCGCATGGTGATCGAGCCGCGCGGCATCTGGGAATACAACGCCTACCAGAGCGACACCCGCTTCGTGGTCGAGGTCAAGCCGGTCAAGGAAGATCCGACGCGCCTGATCCAGGGCACGCGTCCGGGCTACCAGGGCGAGCGGCTGTCGCTGAATTTCCAGAGCGTCGACGTGCGGGCGCTGCTGCAGGTGATCGCCGACTTCACGGATCTCAACATCATCACCAGCGATTCGGTCGGCGGTTCGATCACGCTGCGCTTGAAGGATGTGCCGTGGGACCAGGCGCTGGACATCATCCTGCAGAGCAAGGGCCTGGACATGCGCAAGAACGGCAATGTGATCATCGTTGCCCCGCGTGACGAACTGGCGGCGAAGGAGAAGCTCGATCTCGAGGCGCGCAGCCAGATCGCCGACCTGGAACCGCTGCGCGCCGAGAGCTTCGTCGTCAACTATCAGAAGGCCGAGGACGTGCGCAAGCTGCTGGTCGACAGCCAGCAGCGCATGCTGTCCAAGCGGGGCACGGTGGTCGTCGACCCGCGTACGAATCAAGTGTTCGTGCGGGACACCGCTGCGCGACTGGAGGAAGTACGTCGCCTGCTGCAGCGGATCGACATCCAGGTGCCGCAGGTCCTGATCGAGGCGCGCATCGTCGAAGCCTCCGACACCTTCAGTCGCAACCTGGGCGTGCGCCTGGGCGGCTCCAGCGGCTACCCGCGCGAGATTGGCAGCTCCGGCGCCTATGGCACCGGCGGCGGGCTGGGCGTCACCTCGACAACCGGCCCCGGAGGCTCCGTCAGTACGACCACCTCTTCTCCCAACGGCGTCGGTGCGATCGGCGCTCCCGGCCTCATCAGCAACGCTAATTTCGTCAACCTGCCGGCGGCGGGCATCGGTGGCCTCAGCCCGGCGGGCGCGGCGCTGACGCTGTTCAATGCGGCGCTGACGCGTTTCCTGACGCTGGAAGTTACTGCCCTCGAAGCCGACGGCAAAGGCAAGATCATCTCCAGCCCGCGTGTGGTCACTGCCGACAAGGTCAAGGCGGTCATCGAACAGGGCACGGAGATTCCCTACCAGGCTGCATCGACGGCCGGCAATACCGACATCCAGTTCAAGAAGGCGACGCTGCGCCTCGAGGTCACGCCGCAGATCACGCCGGAGGGCTCGATCTTCCTCGACGTGAAGGTCAACAAGGACAGCCGCGGGCAGGAAACGCTGTCCGGCCCGGCAATCGACACCAAGAACGTGCAGACGCAGGTGCTCGTCGACAACGGCGGCACCGTGGTCTTGGGCGGCATTTTCGAGCAGCAGGACCGCAACACGGTCACCAAGGTGCCGTTCCTCGGTGACCTGCCGTGGCTGGGCTACCTGTTCAAGACCACCAGCACGGTCAGCGATCGAAGCGAACTGCTGATCTTCATCACGCCGCGCGTGGTCACCGGTCAGGTGGCGGGCAGCAGGTAGCCCGGCATCTTGCGCAGGCCAAGCGCCTAACACATGAGTTCGGAGACAGTGCCAATGCCTGAGATGTTGAACGTTGTCCGCGCCACGGCGAACCATGGACTGAGGCACGCGGGCGCCGCGCTTGCTCTTGCCGGCGCGCTGCTTCTGGCGGCCTGTGGAGGCGCAGAGGCGCCCGGAACCAGTTCTGGCAGTGGTGGCGGTGGGACGACGCCTGCCGCGCTGGCTCTGGAGCTGAAGCTGGTTGACAGCGGCGGCGCAAGCGTCATTCAGCTCGCCGCCGGCCAGTCGGTGCAGGCCCAGGCGACGCTGAAACGCGGCAGCACGCCGGTGGCCAACGAGATCGTGACCTTCTCCGTGGAGTCCGGAGGCCTGGCGACGCTTTCGCCCGCGGGCGGCACCGTGCTCACGGACAGCAACGGTGTGGCGCGCATCGGGCTGGCCGCATCGACCACGCAGGCCGGCGCGACCCGGCTGTCGGCGAACGCGACCGTGGGCAGCGACAGCGCCTCGGCGACAGCCAATTTCTCCGTCAGCTCCGCCACCAGCGGCGGGGCGCTGACGCTGGACCTGAAGCTTCTCGACAGCAGCGGGGCGAGCGTCATCCAGCTTGCCTCTGGCCAGTCGGCGCAGGCGCAGGCCACGCTGACACGCGGCGGCGCGCCGGTGGCCAACGAGATCGTGACCTTCTCGGTTGAGGCCGCTGGACTACTGACGCTTTCGCCCGTCGTCGGCGCCGTGCTCACCGATGCCAACGGCGTGGCGCGCGTCGGTGTCACCGCATCGACGAGCGAGGCCGGCGCGAGCCGGCTGTCGGCGAGCGCGACCGCGGGCAGCGACAGCGCCGCGGCGACGACCAATTTCTCCGTCAGCCTGGCCAGCGCCGGCGGGCTGAAGATCGCCTCGTTCACCGTCTCCGCGCCGACGGGCGGACTATCCGCCTACGGCACGGCGTCGCTCGCCGTCACCGTCACCACCAGCGCCGGCGCGCCGCCGCCGCAGCCGGTGACCGTTTCGTTCTCCTCGACCTGCCCGCAGGGCAAGGCGACCATCACCGCCAGCGCGACCACGTTGCCGAACGGCTCGGCGCAGGCGACCTTCACCGATGCTGGCTGCGCGCCGACCGCCGCGGTCGATGTGACGTTGACGGCAACGATCGCGACCGAATCGAAGTCCCAGGTGCTGCGGGTGAATTCTTCGACCGCAGGAAGTCTGCGCTTCCTCTCGGCCGATCCGTCGACGCGCTCGATCACGCTGAAGGGGCAGGGCGGCGTCGGGCGGCAGGAATTCGCGACGCTGACCTTCCGCCTCGTCGACGTAGCCGGTAACGGGGTCCCGAATGCCGACGTGTGCTTCGACGCGACCACCTATGTGGGCGGCCTGAACCTCGACGGCTTCAATGTCAGCGCACTCCCACCGAGCCCGGGCTCCACGGCGCTTTGCGGCACCGACAGCACGCTGAAGTACGTCAAGCGCACGCTCACCGATGGCACGGTGGTCGTGCAGGTCAATTCCGGCACGACGCCGACGCCGCTTCGGGTTCGGGCGCGCACGCTCTACCCCGCCAGTTCGAGTACACGGCTCGAGACGGTGTCCGATTCGCTTTCGATCTCCACGGGTCTGCCGCTGCAGAGCACGTTTGATGTCTCGATCAGCAGTTCCAATATCGAAGGACGCGACATCAGCGGTTCGACGGCAAACATTACGGCGAGGCTGGCGGATTACTTCGGCAACCCCGTTCCCGACGGAACGGTCGTCAACTTCATCTCCTCAGGGGGTGCGGTCTGCACGGCCGACCGCGGCTCGTGCTCGACAGTCAACGGCGCCTGCACATGCACGATGACCAGTCAGGAATTCCGCCCGGCCGATGGGCGCGTCGTGGTGCTTGCCTACGCGGTGGGACTGGAGGACTACGTCGATGCTAACAACAACAACCAGTACGACCTGGGTGAGACCTTTACGGACATGCCCGATGCCTACGTGGACGCCAACAAGGACGGCGTCCTGTCAGCCGGTGAGCCGACACTTCGGTATCAGAACCCGAACGTGTATTCGCCCTCCGGCGATGGCAAGCGCGATACGGCGCATCTTCGGCGTGGTGTTCCCGGAATCGTCGGGCCGATGGTCATCTTCAGTGGCTCGAACTCGCCGACGGTGATCATCCCTGCCGTGTACAAGCAGAACGGCGCGATCCGGATTCCGGCGAGTAGTTGTTCACCGTCGGCCGTCATTCCGTACCGGCTGACCGTCTTCCTGGAGGATGGATTCGGGAACCCGGCGCCAGCCAACAGTTCGGTCGCACCAGGCAATGGGGCTCCGATCGTCGCGGCCGGAGTCGACCCGCCGGCCGTGCCCAACCTGGTCATTGGTGGCCCGATCAAGGCGCGTGACTATCCCGATGTGCCGAAGACGACCACCTCTCTGAATGATGTGCAGTTGCTTGGCACATGGCATCAGGTGACCCTGACTCCGACGACTGCGGAGGGTGGTGCCAGCTGCATTACCGGGCAGGTGGGCGTTGGCATCCGGGTGACCACGCCTAAAGGTATCTCGGTCGACGCGAGGGTTCTGTTCGAGGGTGAACCGCGTTCAACCGCGCGCTTTGCCGTACCTGTCGTTGTCCAGTAGTTCGTTGTGACCGAGCCGCGATCGGGCGACGGACCGCGGCTGTTCCTCATCGGCATGATGGGCGCCGGCAAGTCGACGGTGGGTCGGCTGCTGGCGCGGCGCTGCGGCCTCGACTTCATCGACTGCGACCGCGAACTGGAGGCGCGCAGCGGGGTCAGCGTCGCCACGATCTTCGAACTCGAGGGCGAGGAAGGCTTCCGCCGTCGCGAAGCCGCGCTGATCGATGAACTGACACAGCGACCGCGTACGGTGCTCGCCACCGGCGGCGGGGCGATCCTCGGCGAGGACAACCGCAAGCACCTGCGCAGCCGCGGACTGGTGATCTACCTGCGCGCATCGGTCGACGAGATCGTGCGCCGCACGCACAAGGACCGCGCGCGGCCGCTGCTGCAGACATCGGACCGGCGCGGCCGCATTGCGCAACTGCTCGCCGAGCGCGAAGCGCTGTACGACGAGATCGCGCACGTGACCGTGCAATCCAACTCCGGCAACCCGAACCGGCTGGTTGCCAAGCTGCTCGAGGACGAGCAGGTTACGGCGGTGCTGCAGGACCGCTGACCGGCGCGCCGGCGGTTCCGGCACAAAGCTCAATAGAATCGGGCCATGCGCCGCCTCCCGGTCGATCTCGCTGGCCGCCCCTACGACATCCACATCGGCTCCGGACTGCTCGGCCGGCTGGGCGAGTTCGTGCAGCCGCTGCGGCCATCAGGGCTGCTGGTCGTCACCGATGCGCGCGTCGGTCCGCTTTACGCGGCGCGGGCGCAGGCTGCTTTGCGACCCGTGGCGCCGACCGCCGTCTTCGAACTGGCCGGCGGCGAGACGGGCAAGGACATGCGCGCGGTCGAGGCGGTGCTCGATGCGCTGCTTGCTGCCGGCGCCGATCGCAGGAGCATGGTCATCGCGCTCGGCGGCGGGGTAGTCGGCGACATCGCCGGCTTTGCCGCCGCGATCTACATGCGCGGCATCCGCTTCGTGCAGGTGCCGACCACGTTGCTGGCGCAGGTCGATTCGTCTGTCGGCGGCAAGACCGGCGTCAATCACCCGCGCGGCAAGAACCTGATCGGCGCCTTCCACCAACCCGAGGCGGTTATCGCCGACACCGACACGCTGCGCACGCTGCCGCCGCGTGAACTGTCGGCTGGACTGGCCGAAGTGCTCAAGCACGGCCTGCTCGCCGACGCGCAGTACTTCGCCCAGGTCACGGACGACCTGCCGCGCCTGCTCGCCTGCGACGAACAGGCGCTGACCGCGGCGATCGCCCGTTCGTGCCAGATCAAGGCGGCGATCGTCGCCCGCGACGAGAAGGAATCCGGCGAGCGCGCACTGCTGAACCTGGGCCACACCTTCGGCCACGCGATCGAGGCACTGACCGGCTACGAGCGCTGGCTGCACGGCGAGGCGGTCGGCTGCGGCATGTGCCTCGCGGCCGACCTGTCGCAGCGGCTGGGGCTGATCTCACGCGTCGATGTCGAAGCGATTGAGAGGGCGGTTGCGGCGGTGAGCCTGCCGACGCGGATCGACGGCCTGAGTCGGACCGCGGCGCTCGAATCGATGCGTGGCGACAAGAAGGCGGAGGCCGGCGAGATCCGCTTCATCGTGCTTGAGCGCATCGGCCGTGCGACTCAGCGCACGGTTCCAGCGGCAGCGCTCGATGCGACGCTGGCCGCCGGCGGTTACCAGTGAGCGCCTTCGAAGCCGGGCTTGCGCCGTACGCGGCCCGGGCCGCAGTCACGCGCGGCCGCGTGCACGCCGAGCCTGCGGCAGCAACGCGCAGCGAGTTCCAGCGCGATCGCGACCGCATCGTGCACAGCACGGCGTTTCGCCGGCTCGAGTACAAGACGCAGGTGTTCGTCAACCACGAGGGCGATCTGTTCCGCACCCGGCTGACGCACTCGCTCGAGGTGGCGCAGATTGCCCGCGCGCTCGCCCGTCTGCTGGCCGCGAACGAAGACCTGGTCGAAGCAATCGCGCTGGCGCACGACCTCGGCCACACCCCATTCGGGCACGCTGGGCAGGATGCGCTGAACGACTGCATGCGTCCGTATGGCGGTTTCGAGCACAACCTGCAGTCGCTGCGCGTGGTCGACGAGCTCGAGGAACGTTATGCCGCCTTCAACGGGCTGAACCTGTGCTTCGAGACGCGCGAGGGGATACTTAAGCACTGCTCGGCGGACAATGCGCGGCGCCTGGGCGAACTCGGCGAGCGCTTTCTGCGCCGGCGCCAGCCATCGCTCGAGGCGCAGATCGCCAACCTGGCCGATGAGATCGCCTACAACAACCACGACATCGACGATGGCCTGCGCTCGGGTCTGCTCACGCTGGCGCAGCTTGACGAGGTGCCGGTGTTCGCGCGTCATGCGCAGGCGGTGCGCGGGCAGTACGCGGGCATCGGCGAGCGGCGGATGATCCACGAGACGGTGCGGCGGATGATCAATGCGCTCGTGGTGGATCTGATCGCCGAATCGCGCCGGCGCATAGCCGCAGCCGCGCCGGCCTCGATCGACGGTGTCCGCACGGCGCCGCCGCTGGTCGCCTTTTCCGAGCCGGTGCGGGCCGAGGCCGACGCGCTGAAGCTGTTTCTGCATGATCATCTGTATCGTCATTATCAGGTGATGCGGATGACCGAGAAGTCGCGGCGCATCGTGCGCGAACTGTTCGAGGCCTTTCTCAACGAGCCGCGGCTGCTGCCGACCGATCATCGCCAGCGCGCCGAGCATGACCGCCCGCGCGCCATTGCCGACTACGTCGCCGGGATGACCGACCGCTACGCGATGAAGGAGTATCGGCGCTTGTTTGCGGTCGGCGAGATCTGAGGCGAGGTGGGTTGGAGCATGGGTCGACCGGATCCCGCATCGACAGCGCCGAAGCAGGTCGCCCGACCGATGATTTCGGTGCGCCGCCGCAGGCTGCTCGCGTGCGCCTGCTGCACCTCGGCCAGCGTGTTCGTCCCAGCCTTGGCGAGGGCCGCTGGCGAGCAGGTCAGCGCCGCGCCATTGGCAGATGATCAACGCGCTAGCTCGACCGCGCCGACCTCCGTAACAGGACGCACTGAGGACTGGCGGGCGCGGTTGCTGCAGGGTGCGCGTTCACTTTGGCTGGTTCGCGGTGAGACGCAGATCCGCAGCACCTACTGGACGCCGGAGGTCGGGTACGACGGCGACGCCTACAAAGAGATCTGCTGGCTGCTGCGCGATGTGCAGGCGAACAAGACCTTCGCGATGTCTCCGCGGCTGCTCGACCTGCTCTGCGGCTTGCAGAACTGGCTCGCGTTCAATGGCCTGCACCAGCCGATCCACGTCAACTCGGGCTACCGCACATTCGCCACCAACTGGAACACCGAGGGCTCGGCACTGAACTCGCGCCACGTGCTCGGCAAAGCGGTCGACATCACCGTGCCCGGCGTGACGCTCGCCCGCCTGGCCGGCATGGCCAGCGTCTTTGGCCAGGGCGGCGTCGGCATGTACCTGAACAAGGGCTTCGTCCACGTCGACACCGGCGAGGAACGCGTCTGGATCAAGTGAGAAAATCGGGGTCAGAGTCCAATTTCTCGCGCCATCCGCGGCGTGATTCGAGATGTCTCGCCTGCCGCGCCTGACCGCCCCGGGTCTGCCGCACCACCTGATCCAAAGGGGCAACAACCGCCAGACGATCTTCGTCGACGAGTTCGACTGCGCGCTCTTTCTGCGCGAACTCGCCGAACTTGCCGGGGTGCACGGCCTGGCGATCCACGCCTACGTGCTGATGCCGAACCATGTTCACCTGCTGGCCACGCCGGTGCAGCACGAGACCCTCGGCCGTCTGATGCAGGCACTCGGCCGCCGTTACGTGCGTCGCTTCAACGACCGGCACCGGCGAACGGGCACCCTGTGGGAGGGCCGCTACCGGTCGGCGGTGGTCGAAACCGACCGCTACCTTCTGGCGTGCATGCGGTACATCGACCTGAATCCGGTGCGGGCGGGGCTGGTCAGCGAGCCGTCGACTTACCGTTGGTCGAGCCATGCCCATCACATCGGGCTGCGCGTTGATCCGCTGGTCTCTGAACACGCCGTCTACTGGGCGCTCGGCAACACACCGTTCGAGCGCCAGGTTGCCTATCGGCGTCTGTTCGAGCAGGGTCAACCGCCCGGCGAGATCGACGACATCCGCTATGCCACGCAGCATGGCTGGGCACTCGGGCAGCGCGCTTTTGTTGAGAGTCTGGCCCAGGAGGCTGGTCGAAGGGCGGCGCCGGCTCATGCCGGGCGACCGCGGAAATTGCCGGGCTGATCTGGCTTCGACGGGGCCAGGAGCACTCTGTCCCCGATTTTTCTCGAGTGGCGAAAGAACCAAAAAAATCGGACTCTGACCCCGATTTTTTTGGTTGTGGCGGGTGCTGCGGCGCAGTACATTGGTGCGCTGTAGCTTGGAGCTCACCATGGACTCTCGCCGCACTGACGACCGGATTCTCGATGATGCTGTGCAGCGGGGCATGTATTCGCCCGGCTCGGAGCACGATGCCTGTGGGGTCGGGTTTGTCGCCCACATCAAGGGCAAGGCGAGCCACGGACTGATCGGGCAGGCGCTGCTGATCCTGGAAAACCTCGACCACCGCGGCGCCGTGGGTGCCGACCCGCTGTGCGGTGACGGCGCCGGCATCCTGATCCAGATCCCAGATGCGCTTTATCGCGAGGAGCTCGCCAAGGTTGGAATAGCTCTTCCGCCGCCGGGTGAATATGGCGTTGGCATGATCTTCCTGCCGCAGGAGCACGCCTCGCGGCTGGCCTGCGAACAGGAACTCGAGCGCACGGTGCGCGAGGAAGGGCAGGTGGTGCTCGGCTGGCGCGACGTGCCGGTCGACCATGACATGCCGATGTCGCCGCTGGTGAAGAACCGCGAGCCGCGGATCCGCCAGATCTTCATCGGCCGCGGCACGGACGTGATGGTGCCCGATGCGCTCGAGCGCAAGCTGTACGTGATCCGCAAGCGCGCCAGCCACAAGATCCAGCGACTGAAACTGAAGCACGGCAAGGAGTACTTCGTGCCGTCGATCTCGGGCCGCACGGTCGTCTACAAGGGCCTGTTGCTGGCCGACCAGGTCGGCCGCTACTACCCCGATCTGCGCGACCCGCGGGCGGCGACAGCCATCGCGCTCGTGCACCAGCGCTTCTCGACCAACACCTTCCCGAGCTGGGAACTCGCCCATCCCTATCGAATGATTGCCCACAACGGCGAGATCAACACGGTCAAGGGCAACTTCAACTGGATGCGCGCGCGCGAGGGCGTAATGAGCTCGCCGGTGCTCGGCGATGATCTGAAGAAGCTGTGGCCGCTCATCTACGAAGGGCAGTCGGACACCGCCTGCTTCGACAACGCGCTCGAGTTGCTGACCATGGGCGGCTACCCGCTGGCGCAGGCGGTGATGATGATGATCCCCGAGGCGTGGGAGCAGCACACGCTGATGGACGAGGGTCGCCGCGCCTTCTACGAGTACCACGCGGCGATGATGGAGCCATGGGACGGCCCGGCGGCGATCGCCTTCACCGACGGCGTGCGCATCGGCGCCACGCTCGACCGCAACGGACTGCGCCCGGCGCGTTACATCGTCACCGACGAAGACCTGGTGGTGATGGCCTCCGAGATGGGCGTGCTGCCGATCCCGGATGCGCGCATCGTCAAGAAGTGGCGGCTGCAGCCCGGCAAGATGTTCCTGATCGACACCGAGCAGGGCCGCATCATCGACGACGCCGAACTGAAGGCGCAGCTGGCGGCGGCCAA
>Ga0209253_10001966_pt1 | contig 18102 bp, 16 predicted proteins | sample FrelakmetBRP12BR_FD_187145 | JGI IMG/M metagenome (GOLD analysis project Ga0209253, IMG submission 187145) | Freshwater lake sediment microbial communities from the University of Notre Dame, USA, for methane emissions studies - BRP12 BR (SPAdes)... | ecosystem: Environmental > Aquatic >... | reverse complement strand
TTAATAGATATTTTATATGCACGCTCACCAAAGACATCTTTTATTACCTTCGTTTCCATTTTGTCATTTAAAGGAGTAGATGTTCCATGAGAATTGATATAATCAATCTCTTGATGAGAAATACCTGCATCTTGTAAACTCATCTCCACTGCCCTGGCAGCTTGCTTGCCATCTGGTGAGGGCTGTACCATATGAAAAGAATCATAAGTGGTGCCGTAGCCAATGATCTCCCCGTAAATGCGTGCTCCTCGTTTCAAAGCATGCCCAAGCTCCTCTAATACGACAATTCCCGCACCTTCACTCATTACAAAACCGTTTCGTTCAGCATCAAAGGGTCTGGATGCCCTCGCAGGATTTCCATTAATCTTTGACAGCGCATCAATCACACAAAATGCCCCAAAGGCAAGAGGTGCTAGTGGCGCCTCAGCGCCACCTGCAATAACCATATCTATTTCACCATTTCGTATTATATCATAAGCATAGCCCACTGCGTCGGTTCCCGCAGCACACGCTCCACCAATTACATTGCTATATCCTTTCATCCCCAGAGCAATAGAGATTTGACTGGAAGCAGAACCTGTAAAAAGACTTATGGCAAGATAGGGACTCACTCGTTTTAAACCTTTTTCCAAAAAGAGGGCATGCTGAGCTTCAGCCAGAGGAATACCTCCCATGGCTGAACCCACTACTACCCCTGCTTTTTCAAGAAAGTTATCACCTACTTTAACACCTGCATCCTCAACAGCCATCTTAGCACAGGCGAGAGCGAACTGAGAAAAACGGTCCATTCTTTTGGCAGTCTTTGGATCCATGTAATTGGTGGGATCAAAATTCCTCACTTCACCAGCCACCTGACAGGGGTACGTAGTTGCATCAAATCTGGTAATCCTAGTAATACCCGACTTACCTTCTTTCAAAGATTTCCAAAACTCATCTTTCCCTATACCATTGGGAGCAATTACACCTAACCCCGTGATTACAACTCGCCTCTTCAATGTAAACCCCTTTCATCTCAACCAGTTCACTATTTAATCCTTGTAAATCTCCAAATAAATTCTACACCACTTCTATGTATCACCCATTTTCTGCCGCTTATACTCAAGAATTGCCTTCACGTGCTTGTCTTCCCAAATCCTCCATCCCCTCCAGTCTTTCCTGGCAGTAGTAAGTTCAGGGATCCGAGTACCTTCAGAAATCCACCTCCTTAAGGTGGCTTCTGAAACATCAACCTTTTCTAGGAATTCTTTTGTAGAGTAACTCATTTCGATTTTCCTTATATAATACCTTTGATATGAATGATTGTATTGATACCTATTATAGGTATTATTTATTATTAAAAAAAATTTGTCAATTAAAATTTAATGTTTTCAGTTAATTAAGTTAATACAGACACTCAAAGAATATATGCTTCAAACTAATATAGAATGAGTTTCTTAAAATTTGATTTAATTGGATTTAAAGAAACAACAAGAGGATTGAATCAAAAATGTAGTGTGGTCTGGAGAGAAATAGATTTAATTAATGCGCAGGAAAATGCAATTAGATATAAAACACATTTTAGAAGAAATAAGTACAACCCATAAGGAATGAAATGCCGGTAGAAGTGTATTTTCCATTAAGACCATCAAGGTTTCTTCGGGTATGCCTGTCATCCAAGACTAACACCATAGTTGCCAAATCAATAGTAAAATTATTCCTGGTATAACCAACTCCCAAACTGAATAAATTAGCATCTGCATCAGGTACCATCGGTCCTAATGTTCGCTCTGGGACCGGAGACTGATCGAAGATATACCCTCCACGCAAAGCCCAGGTGGGATTCAATTGATATTGAACGCCAAAGTTAAAAGCGAATACATCTCTCCAATCCTGCAATTCGGATCTCATGCTAGGGGGAACCAATAAAGAATCTCTGAATTTGGGCGCAAGCTTATCATAGACAGACCAACCAGTCCACAATACTCCTGTCACAAAAGTCCACTTCTCCCCTACCCGAACAGAAATATCTGCTGCAACCGTTGGGGGGAGCTCTATGCGAGGAGATATATCGGTGTCAGGATAGAGTGCCTCTAATACAGGAGGAAGGTGATAGTGGGCATGCCCATCAAATTCAAGGTTAAATTTACTCCGGTATGAAACACCGAACCTCCATCGATCACTAAGCTTTAATAGAATCCCCAGATTGTATCCCCAGGTATCATCAAACCCTTTTAAGGTAATACTACCTTCAGAAATACCTAGGGGTAATCCTATCAATTTATTAGGATCAATCACCCGTCTTAGTTTAAAATCTGAATAGAGATAGTCAATCCCTGCTGCAACCGCAAGGCGTGGATGTATCTGAATAGACACCACTGGATTAACACAGAAAGTCCTCATAGCGGAATAGGTAGATACAGTCCTTCCCTCCCAGCGAGTAGGCCACTCAGTTACTAAACCGAAGGGGGTAAAAATTCCTCCTCCCACACTTATTCTATTGTTAATTTTGTGAGTAAGATATCCTTGCAGGAGCGCAGCAAAATCATTATCAATCTCAGTTCTTTTTCCACTTTCTGATCCCCTGAATGATGTATCGGGAAAGACAAGATGAAAACCGGTGCGAAGCTGTGTCCCCTCAAGTTGATTAATGCCTGCAGGATTGTAAAAAACAGCAGAGGCATTATTGGCTATAGAGGCAAAACTATTACCCATCGCTGCAGCTGCCGCATCCTGGTTATAAACCATAAATCCAGCAGAGTAGCTAGAGGAACAAAACAACATTGTCAGAATTATTAACAGCAGACTTATTTTTATGATTTTATTTACCATGGTGACACATCTCAAACACTTCTATAGAACAACTTTGTTTTCGGTTGAAGGACACTAGAACTTTATTAAAATTCATCTCTCTCTGACAATTATTTATTTTCTCAAAACGCTAGACAAAGTATTTAGTCTTAAAATTCTTAGCTTTGATACTGAAGGACTTAGGTGAGGAAGGGTTGTCTTAAGAGAAATGATACATCCAAACCGGTAGAAGATTTTTTAGACAAATACTTGGCTTAATTGCTTCTCTCCCATTTCTTTTGCCTTTCCTCTCAGCATATTTTCAACCTGAGACAAATCGGCTTTAATAGCATTCACCTTACATAATCTCACACAGTTATAGCACAAAAAACACTCAGGCCCGAATTGAGGGTAAGGGTTACATGTAATTGCCTGGGCAGGGCATACCTCTTCACAGCTACCACACTGGGTACAACTGTCGTCTAGTTTTTTTTGAGGAAGCAATTGTTTTGCAACCTCGATATTCAACTTCTGCATTGATTCCTGGATTTCACGAGGCTGATAATTCAAAGTCTCAAGCGAGAGCGGTTGTATGTCATCGCTTAATAATTTTGCATCAACCTCTCCCACCAGTCCTCTCATCATATCATCATCCTCAGCATCAGGGTGGTTTTCGCCCAGAGGTTCTTTAAACTGCCACATCATAGAATGAACCGCCAGTACTTTTGCCGCCCCCAAAACGGTATAGCCTTTTTCATTAAGCATCTTTCCCATCTCATACAGGGCAATCCCGCTGGTAACAGCACCCCAGGTAACAAAAGGCACCGCATAACTTCTCCGGCTTTTAGGCAACTGAGCGATAAAGTTCATAATAGGAGGTACCGCGTGACCGGCGTACACCGGAGATCCCACCCATAGGCAATAGTCGTTTATAAGGTCACCACATTTAGCACCTAAGTTCACGAGATCATCCCGGCTACCCAGATCAATCACTCTTGGCGTATATCCAATGTTCTTAAGTGTTGTTATAATAACCTGCGCTACCTGCCGCGTAGTCCCTGCCGGGGAAGAATAGATCACTAATGCCTTGGGATCGCTCAACGCCATGGGTCCTCCTTTCCCTCTCAAGTGTTTCTCTTAAAATTTTGGATTGCGGATTTTGAATTCTGCTGCGTCATGAATTTCCATTGATTTTAAAAGATGCACCATCAATGTTTATAAAATCTTTTCTCTAAATATTCCTCCTCAAGTTCTGTAAGTTTCATTTTCCTTCTCATAACCCACCTTCTGACCAGAAAAAAGAGGATACAAATAAAAAGACTCGGCACCACAAACCTTAAGAAATTCCTATACCCAACGAGGGCAAGCAAAAAGACCACTACAACCGTTGTTCCCACACCCTTTAAAAGAATGGGATTTCGGAAAAATGATACCAGCATCTGTTTGCCTTTGAGTTTAAAGTTTTTTGATTATAACAAATTACCTAGATAAAGTGCAAAAAAAACTGTTGTTCGCAAAGGATTCTTGACAGACTCTCTCTCTCACGCTAAAGTGTAAACAAAGCCGATGGGTGATCTGTGAGGTGAGATGTGAGATTCATTATTAGTCCACAGTCGATGGTCCACAGTCCGTAGATAGATAAAACTTGAGGAGCAGCTTGTTGGACTTTGAGGAGCATTACACTTGAGGAATTGAAAAATGAGAAGAAATAGAGGTGGGATGAATAATGCTTGTTACAGGTTAGGTTAGCGTGCCAGCCTGCTAGCCACAATGTTTAAGTGAGAAAAACATGAGCAACGTTGATGTGATCGTGGTAGGAGCAGGACCTGCGGGATTGATGGCAGCAAAAACCGCTGCGGAAGAAGGTTTAAAGGTAGCACTTCTCGATACTAAAGAACATATCTCCCGCTACACCCGCCCCTGCTGTTCCATGTGGATCCTTGAACCGGGATTTCACCATGAGGGGTGGTCATTTGCAGGAGATACAATTCACTTTCACCGAAACGATTTCTCAATTACCTATCAGGGCACCTTCACTGACCTCTATCGAAGCGTGAGAATCTCCCCGGCGGGACACACCCTGATTATGGGGAAACGAAATCAACCTATCGCCAAGGTTATCGATAAGCAGAAACTCCTCGAAGGGCTCTTACACGAAGTAGACCAACTCGGTGTAGACATTCGCCCCCGTACCACTGCCCTTGAAGCACGAGAGGAAGCAGACCAGGTCCAGGTCAAAATACGCCACCACCATTCTCAGGAGTGGCTCTCAGGAACCTGGCTCCTTGCTGCTGACGGTGTAAACTCCCGCATTACTGAAAGCCTGGGGTTTAACAAAAACCGAAAGGTTCTCATCCGGACCCAGGTTATCCATCACGTGTATACCAATGTGAAAAGTCCTTATCCTGACGCATGGATTCAATGTATGGGCTATGGTTTCAATGGGGTATGTGGTGCCATGATCAGAAAGCCTGACTATGATGATTTCACTCAGATCTATGAGGTATTTGCCCGGCCACCAATGGAAACAACTATTCCACTAGGAGAATCTATCAGAAGGCTTATCAGTGCCCCTCAGGTAAAAGACTGGTTTAAGGATGCAAAGCTCATCCGCACGATGGGATGTCTTTGGACCTGCTGGGAGCCGATTAAAGAACCCGCCAGGGGGAGAACCATCTTGGTGGGAGATGCACCCTCTTTTCAAGAGGCTGAAATCCAAGGAGCGCTTATGTGTGGTTTCAGGGCAGGGAAGGCGATTAAGATGGAGGCACAGGATGAGCCTGGGATTGAACATTATAATCGCTTCTGGCAAGACCATTTTGAATTCAATGATGAACACATCTTTGCGGAGTGTTGCAGAACCTTTGGTCTGGGAAGCCTCAAGAATGACCAGCTTGATTACCTCTATACCCTCGCGCAAGGAAAACTGCTCGATGGTTATATCAACCACTTCACCTGTGGTAAGGTTATGCTCGATTTCTTCTCCAGTCATCGCGAAAGGATAAAAAGAGAGAGACCTGATATCCTAGAAACCCTGACTCTGCTTAAAAAAGTATCACCAGAGGAAGCCTTTAAGGACCCTGGAAGAGATGGAGGGGAATTGTAAAATATCACTTGAATAACTTTACTATTTTTTTTCATAATTATAACGCAGCACCTTTTAACCGCACCACCCTAAAGGAGGAACTATCATGTCAGATCAGCTATCGTCAGAGATTGCAAAAAACACCAAAGGAGAAAAAATTCTGCTCATAGGGTCTTCTGGTAACATCGGTGGAAGAGCACTGGAAACACTCTTGAAGTATGGAAAGGCAGCCACCATTACCGCGTTTGACATAAAAGCGCCTAAATTAAAAGACCTTCCTTCCAGTGTGAAGGTTTTAAGCGGAGACAACGGGGATATTACTAACCCTGAGGCGGTAAAAAATGGAGTGAAAGGTAACACTGTTGTTATCTGCGCGGTGGGTGTCCCCCGATATGTGGCGCAGGGAGAGAAAAAGCTGACGGGCTATGAAATTGAACAACACGGCATGCAGCACATCGTTGAGGCTGCACGAGCTGACGGCGTGCAACAGCTTATTTACATAAGCGCCCTGGGGGTAGCACGAGGTGATCACATTCCTTCCTTTCATACTGCACATCTTGCCAAAAAGGCTGCAGAAAGCATTGTATTAAACTCAGGGATCCCCTATACCATTGTAAGGCCCTCTGGGTATTTTTTCGATTTTCGAGATCTCTTAGCAGCGGCAGTCGCAGGAAGATACCATGTGGTCGATGACGGCAAAGCGAGAGTGCAGCCCCTCCACGAAGAGGACACCGCAACTATTTTAGTTGCATCCATCAATAACAAGAAGGTTAAAAATAAAATTATCCCCCTGGGCGGTTTTGAAACGTTCAGCTACTATGAACTGGGGAAACTATTTGGAAAGGTGCTTAAGAAAGAGGTAAACATCATCAGCCTTGCGCCTGAAAAATACAAGAAAGAGTATTTCAACAGTGACGTCATCCTCTTCAGGGCAACCTCTGATAGCATCCTGACTAAAAAAGAGCTTGATGACCTCAAAACCTTCTATCCAGGACTCTCGCTCAAAAAATTAGAAGAGTACCTGAATAATCCCGAAGATCCAATGCTCAAAGCCTTCTTTCAAAAGGCAACTTAGATAAATCTGTTGCGGGTTACGAGTTTCTGGTTTCGAGTTCCTTGTAACAGGTAACTGGGGAACCGGAACGTGCAATACAACTCATTACTCAGTACCCAGTACTAGTATCCCACCTGACTTATTTCACCGATTCCCGCATCAGCAAAAAAAACGTATTGACAATTCCCGCTCTCACCTTGAAAATAGCATCATACGTTTATTCATCCAAAGAACATGAGTGAAAAGTACCCTTATGGACCTTAAAGAGAAAATCGGCCAGAGATTAATGATAGGAATCGAGGGTAAAACCATTGATGCGAAAACAAAAAAGCATCTTCTGGAACTACAGCCTGGATTCATTATCCTTTTCAGCAGAAATATCTCCTCTCCCACACAGGTACGCACCCTCATTACCCACCTCCATGAGCTCTTACCCTCACCCCCCCTTATTGCTATTGACCAGGAAGGGGGTCGTGTGATTCGTTTCACCAAGGGGGTTACCGTGTTCCCCGGAAACATGGCATTAGGAGCCGCAGGTTCCCCTCTCCTCGCCTATCACCAGGGACTCATCTCTGCCTTTCAACTTAAGAAGATGGGCATCACTATTAATCTCGCGCCAGTGGTCGACGTAATTACCTCTCACTACAACCCTGGCATTACCATCCGTTCTTTCGGCGATGATCCAGGAAAGGTATCAGCGCTTGCTACGGCCCTTATCCGAGGAACCCAAAGGATGGGAGTGGCTGCTGTTGCCAAACACTTCCCGGGTAAGGGGGCAGCAGAGGTGGATGCCCACCACGATCTCCCCACCATTGCTCTCTCAAAAAAATCTTTTACAAAAATCCACCTCTACCCTTTTAGAAAGGCCATAGAAAACGGCGTGAGAGGAATTATGTCCACCCATATTCACTGCCCCACCCTCGATAGCAAAGGACCCCTTCCGGCTACCTTCTCAAAAAACATTATCCATGACTGCCTCAGGACCTCACTCGCCTACCATGGTGTTATCTTTTCTGATGACCTGGAAATGGGAGCCATTGGGAAATACCACCGCATTGAAGATGCCTGCTTTAGAGCAACCGAGGCAGGACATGATGTGCTCCTTATCTGCAGTAACTACCAATGGCAAAAGCGAGCATTCCGGGCGCTGCGTGATGTCTACACCCACTCACTGCTTTCCCACGCTGCGCTTGATGCAAGCATTAAGAGAATTCAAAACTTACAAAACTTCTGTAGCAAACAAGTCCCTTCTCTCCGTACTAAAACCTTACCCAACCCCGACACCTTGACCCGGCAGATCGCGCAACGGTCAATTACTATCATTTCAGATGCACACCACCTCCTCCCCCTCACCAGTGACAAGACAAAAGATATCCTTCTCCTCTTCCCTGATCTATCAACACTCCCCACGCTGGAAGAGGGATATGAACCTACTGCTCACCACTTTCTCTTAAGGGAATGTAAACGCTACTTTTCAGGCACCCTCTCATTCCATTTCTTCTCCTTAAACCCTGATCACAAGGAAATTGAACGCATCAGCGCCCTCCTCAACCATCATCAACTCTGCATCCTGTGTATCTCCAACGCCCAGGGTCACGGGGGACAGAAGGCGCTTATCAAAAAGTTGCAGAAAGGAAACCAGGATACTATCTACGTGCTCCTGGATAACCCCTTTGATCGTGAATTTTTAAGTCCCAAGGATACCTGTATTACAACCTATGGTTTTCGTAGAATACAATTATCCTCCCTGATAAAAGTTGTTTTTGGAAAAGCGCACGCACCGGGGAACCTTCCTTTTAAGGCAAGTTAAATGGCTAAGGTAAAACTAGGCATTGAAAGACTGATTGAACTCTCTCCCTCCTGGTTAGGCGAGAAGAGGATAGGTCTCCTGGTCAATCAAGCCTCCGTTGATAGTCAGCTTCGAGCAACCCTTGATCTCCTGGTTGAGCGATACCCTCACCACCTCAAGGTCCTCTTCGGGCCACAGCACGGTATCAGGGGAGAAAAACAGGACAACATGGTGGAATCAGACGATTTCCTTCACCCGCATTATCAGATCCCGGTAGTGAGTCTCTATGGCAAAACCCGCATACCCACCCGTGAGATGATGGACCATATTGACACTATGGTCATAGACCTTCAGGACGTGGGAACGAGAGTCTATACCTTTATCTCCACTATGGCTTACTGCCTGCAGGCAGCAAAGCGCTATGGGAAAAAAGTGGTAGTGCTCGACAGGCCCAACCCTCTGGGAGGAGAGAGGGTAGAGGGAAATATACTCAAGGAAGAGCTTCGCTCTTTTGTTGGGGTTTACCCCATCCCCATGAGGCATGGATTAACCATAGGAGAAGTAGCGCTCCTCTTCAATAACCACTATCAGATCGGCTGTGAGCTTGAAGTGATACCCCTGGAGGGATGGAATCGCCGGATGCTCTTCCACCACACCGGTCTCACCTGGGTAGCCCCCTCACCTAATATGCCCACTTCCTCTACCGCTATGGTCTACCCGGGGCAGGTGATGCTTGAGGGAACTAACCTTTCTGAAGGGAGAGGCACCACCACCCCATTCGAGCTATGTGGAGCTCCCTTTATCGATCCCTATCCTTTAAAAGAGAAACTCCACAAAAGAAATTTACCTGGTATCCACCTAAGGGAAGTGTTTTTTGAACCCACCTTTAATAAATGGCACAATAAGGTTTGTGGTGGCGTGCAGATTCATGTTACCAACTCCCACATTTACAAACCCTACCTCACCACGCTCGCCATCCTCCAGGATACTATCTCACTTTATCCCACCCAGTTTACCTGGCGTACTCCCCCCTATGAATATGAAGAGGAGCAAATGCCTATTGACCTCATCACCGGAGATAAAAGGGTGAGGGAAATCATCGAGCACCAGTGGGATCTAGACCAATACGAACATTCCTGGCAAGAAGATCTCACTACATTTAAGGAAACAGCACGGCGCTTTTTCCTCTATCACTAAACAGGCATGCTACCATGAAAGCTATGATTCTGGCAGCAGGGACGGGAACCCGTCTCCTCCCTTTAACTAATCTCCGGCCAAAGCCCCTCTTTCCTATCTACAATATTTCCCTTGTAACTCTTATCATCACTCAACTAAAGGGAATAGGTGTGAAGGATATCATCATTAACACCCACCATCTCCACCAGCAGATAAGTGACTACTTAAGGGAGAACCCTCCTGCAGACGTGAGCATTACCCTCAGCCATGAGCCCTCCCTTTTGGGGACTGGGGGAGGAATCAAAAACGTAGAATATTTCTGGGACGATCAACCTTTTATCGTGGTTAATGGAGATAGTATCCACACCATTGACCTTGACGCTGCCTATCACTATCACTTGACCAGCGGAAACCTGGCAACGCTTGTTCTCCACACCTGTCCACGTTACCATCTGGTAGAGATTGACCAAGAGAAGAGCATTGTCGGTATTCGAGGGGAAAGGGTCAAAGAGACCTCCACACCCACCTGTCTACGCGCCTTCACCGGCATCCATATTATCTCTCCTCTCCTGCTAAGGGAAATCCCTTCCCACTGCTCTAGAGATATTATTACTATCTATCTTAATCTCATTGCTCAAGGTATGAAAGTCTGCGGATATCACGTTGAGAACCACTACTGGTGTGATATCGGCACACCAGAAGATTATCACCACATCCACAGTGATATCTTCCACCATAAAATACCATTAATGAGAGACACCCTCTCTATGGCTAATCAAAGGGAATTCATCGCTATAGGCAAAGGGACTCTTCTTGAAGGTTACGTGAGTGTGGGAAGCCATACCTCTATCGGTAAAAACTGCATCATAAGAAATTCTATTATCTGGGACGAAGTGGAAGTCAGTGACAACCTCACCATTGAAGATTGCATCATTGGTGATAGAATCAAGGTGAACCACTCGTTGAAGGGAAAAGTAGTGGTTGAGTAAGATACAAGATCAAAATTTACCATTCACCATTGACGATTCACCATAGCACAGTATGGACAACGACACCCAAGATCAGCCCTCTCAAGAGATCATCTCCTTTGCAGAAGGGTATCTTCGCAGCAAGAACAGAGCCATTGGTGAACCCACCTGGCAGCTCCTCTCAGGAGGTGGTTCTGATCGGGTGTTCTATCGTCTTTCTTATCAAAGCGGTTCTCTCATTATAATGGTTAACGCTCACCCCTCCTCCAACGAAGCAGGAATAAATGAAAACGACTCCTTCTACTACATTGGTACCCATTTGAGGTCTCAAGGGATTGGCACACCTGAGATCCACAAGTTTCAAAGAGAGAGGGGCTGGTTTATCATAGAAGACTTAGGGAATACCCATCTGCGGGATAAGGCACTGGAGATGAAACGGGACCCGGTGCGACTCAGAGAATTATACCAACAGCTACTTGACCTCCTTCCCTCCATCCAAGTCAAAGGAGCACAGGAATTTGATGCCACCAGGATTCATAGCGTACCGTATGATAGCCACTTCGTTCGTACCTGGGAATCAGGTTACTTCTTTCGCACCTTTCTGAAAGGGTATTGCAACATGGATATTACCGAAGAGTTTCTCCATGATGAATTTCAAGAACTTGCGAACGCTCTCTCTTTGATGGACAGAGGCTTTTTTCTCTATCGGGATTTTCAATCAAATAACATTATGATTAAAGCGCATCAGTTCCGTTTTGTTGATTTCCAGGGAGGGCGCAAAGGACCCCTTCAGTACGATCTTGCCTCTCTCTTGCTTGATCCCTATGTCGATCTCGATGAGGAATTGCACACCACACTCATAGACTACTATCTTAGGCAACTCTCTCTGATCACTACCGTTGAGAGAAAAAAATTTCTTTCAGAATATCCTTTTATTGCACTCCACCGCGCGATGCAGATACTGGGTGCATTCGCCTATCTCTCCACCATAAAGAAAAAATTTCATTTTACTACCTATATGCCAGCTGCTATAAGAAATTTAAAGAACCTCTGTAGCCTTGAACCATTTTCCCCCTATAAGAATTTGAGAAAGGTGGTCGGACATCTATGAAATCATTTTCCCTTCGCCAGTGGGTAAGCTTGATGCTAGTGCTCATAGGTGTGCTTACCTCCAACTGCCAGAGGGTAATCCTTCCCCCTCTACCAATCGAACCGTTCCGCCCCCACCTGGTGCGACTTTCCCCTGATCAGTACCCCTTTTTCTTCGACAACGGAGACAAAGAGGAACTTATCCGTGCACTGAAAAAACAGATTAACTACTTCTACCAGCTCACCCAACCAGCTCTCTACTCCTTTGGCAGAAAGACCATATCCTCTGAAACCATAAAGGAAACGCTAGAACAATTCCTTCGCATCCTTGAACATAGCGAGGGTCAAGATTTAAATCAGCTCATCAAAACGTACTTTGAGGTATACCAATCAAACGGTGAAAATGGAACTGGGATGGTCACCTTTACCGGATACTACCTCCCTCAGGTGGCGGGAAACCTTACACCCAGTAAAGAGTACCGCTATCCACTCTACCGTTTACCTGACGATCTCGTCATCAGAGCAACGAAACCCCATGGACTTAAAAAGGCGGTGAGAATTAAAGACGGCAAGGAGTACCCCTACTATACGCGAAAACAGATTGATGAGGAAGGGGTACTGAAAAGCAAAGGGTATGAAATCGTGTACCTCAAGAACCTCATCGACTGCTACCTCCTGCATGTACAAGGCTCAGGAGTGGTGAGGTTATCCGATGGCACCCTTCTCCCTCTCCATTTCGCAGGCAGTAACTACTACCCCTACCGCTCACTTCGGGAGGAGATGCTCAAAGATGGTGTTATCTCGCCTCAGCAGGCATCGATGGAATCCATCCGCTCATACTTCGCACAACACCCTGACCAACTTCAACACTACCTTAATCGAAATGAGCGCTATACCTTTTTCAGTCTATGGAAGGGTGATATCACAGGCTCCCTTGGAATACCGCTCACTCCTGGAAGATCCATTGCAACCGACAAACAGATATTTCCCCCCGGAGCCCTCTCCTATATGGTAACCGGTGTACCTTCTAGTACCTCATCAGATCTGTCTAACCCTACGAAATCATGGTCTCGCTTCGTGCTCGCTCAAGACGAGGGGGGTGCCATCAGAGGTCCCCACCGAGTAGATCTTTTCTGTGGAGCGGGGGCCCAGGCTGAGTACCTCGCCAGTCACTTGAGGCACTCCGGGAAGCTGTACTTCCTGATAGCCAAAGACACCTTAGAGTCACCCTGAATCCCATTAGTAATGCTCCTTGCCTTTATGGAATGCACGTGGTAAAATTTTTTTAAGGGGAAAAGCGCATGGCCCAGGAAGATTGGAAAGTAAAATATCGGCATAAACTCAAAGACCCTGTATCAGCGTTAAAAAAAATAAAGCCAGGTGAAAAAATCTTTATCGGTTCAGGCTGTGCAGTGCCCAGTCTCTTGGTACAAGCCTTAGAAAAGGTAGGAAGCCGGTTTACTGATACTGAGATCATGCATATCATAACGGTAGGAGATACCCCCTACACCAATGAGAAATTCTGTAACAATTTTCGCTGCAACGCCTTTTTTATCGGTGAAAACACTCGTAGTGCAATTGCAGATGGACGTGGAGACTACACCCCGGTGTTTCTCTCCGATTTACCTCATCTCTTCAGGAGTCGCAGCATCCCCATCGACGTAGCCTTCATTCAAGTTACCCCACCAGACGACCATGGATTCTGTAGTTTCGGTATCTCAGTGGATGTAGTAAAATCTGCTGCGGAAAGTGCAAAAACGGTGTTTGCAGAAATAAATCCTCAGATGCCACGCACCCGGGGAGACACCCTTATCCCCATTGATCGCATAGATACCCTCATAGAACATGATGCACCCCTTCCTGAAATCACCACACCGCTCCTCGATGAGGTGACTGAACGTATTGCTATGAACATCTCCAGACTCATCGAGGATGGATCTACCATTCAAGTGGGCATTGGTACCATCCCTGCGGCCATTGCCCGATTCCTTAAAAACAAAAGAAATTTGGGCGTTCACTCTGAGCTGATTTCTGACGAAGTAGTAGAGTTATGGGAAGCGGGAGTGATCACCAATAAGAAAAAGACTCTCCACCCAGGAAAGATCGTTGCCACACTCTGTATGGGCACCAAAAAACTTTATGATTTTGTCAATGATAATCCCATTGTTGAACTCTATCCCAGCGAGTACGTCAACGATCCCTTTGTCATCAGTCTCAACCAAAAGATGGTTGCGATCAATACCGCGCTCGAAGTTGATCTCTCCGGACAAGTTTCAGCAGAATCGTTAGGCTACCTTCTTTACAGCGGGCTTGGAGGCCAAGCAGATTTCATGCGCGGGGCCTCCAAGTCTAAAGGCGGTAAACCTATCATAGCCCTCCCTTCAACGGCAAAAAATGAAACCGTTTCTCGCATTGTTCCCCACTTGAGTGAAGCAACCGGGGTAGTAACCTGCAGGGGAGATGTCCACTATGTGGTTACAGAGTATGGTGTGGCATATCTACACGGGAAGAGTCTCCGCGAGAGGGCAATCGCGCTGATTAATATTGCTCACCCCAAGTTCCACCAGAAACTCCTTAACTTCGCAAAAATAAGGTGCTACGTGTATGCTGACCAGGTAGTACCAAAGATGGGAAGACCCTATCCTAAAGAGCTGGAGACTAAAAAACTTTTTGACCACAACCTCGAGGTCCTCTTCAGACCAGTAAAACAAACTGATGAACCCTTGATGAAGGAGTTCTACTACTCTCTTTCAGATAAAAGCTTCTACCAGGGATTTTTTACCCATCAAATATCAATACCTCATAGCGAACTCCAACATCGAGTGAATCCGGATTTTGATGAAGAAATGGCTATCGCAGGGCTCTTCGAAAACGAAGGAAGGGAGCAGATTATTGCCATCGGCGGCTACTTCCTCAATCGTTCAACCAATATGGCGGAAGTATCTATTATCATCCATGACTACTATCAGAATAAGGGAATTGGTACCTTTCTCTTACAATACCTCACCCAAATTGCTCAAAGCAGGGGCGTGAGCGGTTTTACCGCGGAAATACTTGCTAACAATACGACGATGCTGCATCTGCTCCATAAATGCGGGTACTCTGTGCAAAGCCGGCTTGAAGAAGAATATTACTCCATCCGTATTAGATTCGATGAGTAGCGCTCACCATGGCATCTTCTGATAGGCCTCAATAAATCTCACCATCTTACTTTCAATCATTGATTCAGCCTCGCGCAGCTCATCAGCGGTGGTAAAATCGGCAGAGAGACTCAGAAAAATTGTATCAAACTTAGATGGTGGTACCTTCCAGTTCTTTTCATACTCAATCCGTGCAATCTGGTATTCAGCGCGAGAGAAGCAATACTTTCCCAAGCGCTTACCCTTGGAGGCAAACCTCCAGTACTCTTTGAGGCTAAAAAATTCTCGCAGCGCTCCTCGCACCTCCTCATCTTTTAACCTCCCACTGCGCAGGCTTTCTCCCAAGCGGTTTTGAGTGTGCGTGAAAAACTCTTTCACCAAGTCAATATCGGTAATCACCAGTCCATAGAGGTACCAATCATCGAGTGACCCTATCACGGCTTCCTGTTCCACAGAGGAGAGAGAGGTGAAGCTGATACAAAAGTGCCCACCACAGAGTTCCGCACCGTAAAAAGAACACGTTCTTAAATCCCTACCTTGATGAAGGGAAGGGTGAAGCAGACATCCAACCCTCCTCCGCGCTGCATCAACGAATCCCAGAAATTCACAATTATAAATTGTCTCGCAGAGTTTTTCGCTCGCAGGAAGCACTTGAGACATGGCACGATATCTCTCTGGATCAGGATACACTCCCAATATTAACTTTGTAACAGCACTCTCTTACTTGTTCCTATTTTAAGACAACCTACTCAAAAATAAGTCAATAATTCAAAGACGTCCCCTAGTCCTATGTTTCTAGTTGTATCTCAAGTATCCTATCTACCCTGAAAACTCTGGTGTCCTGCCTTTTCATGCAGAACGCCTCAAGTCCCAGGTATGCCCTACCCTGATACTCCATTTCCCCCACTTTTTTTGGTTTTATGGTTCTTCTAGATTTCTCATCATTGGGCTTAAGATACACAATAGTGAGTGCCTTTTTGTCTTTAATAGCTCTCCTGATAATCTCAATCTTATCATCAACTGAACATCGTTGTTCAGCCTTGTGGTACTGGTATTTAGTGAGAAAATTCACTACCTGATAATCCATCCATATATGCTTTTTGTGAACAGGTTTTTTCAGCACCATTCCATTAAGCGTGGTACAACGACTCAACGCAACATACAACTGACCGTGAGCGAAGGTTCCCCGACCGAGATCAATAATCACCCTCTCAAAGGTTTTCCCCTGACTTTTATGAATGGTCACCGCCCACGCCAGCATCAGGGGAAATTGAGTAAATGAACCGATAATGTGAGATTTTAATTGTCCCTCCTCAAGATAAAATTTGAAGATCTCCCAGGTATAAGGATAGATATCGACGATGTTGCCATTATCTAATGCAGCAATTATTACAACTTCTCCCTCTTCATTCTCTTCTATCGCTTCAATCTTTCCTATAGTGCCGTTACTCCAGCGGCTGCTGGAATCATTATTGAGCATCATGATCTGAGCGCCAACTTTTACCTGCAAATCAATCGCAGTGGGAAGGTATTCCCTGCCGAACTCACCATTAATAACTCCTTGAAACGTGTAGAGGGTGGTCTTTAGTTTCGCGAGCTGCTTTTCATTTATTGATGCTGCGGGTGAATTGAGGGGGGTCAAATATACATAGAAGTCATCGAGTGCTGGTTCAAAATCGGGGTCGTGCCTTTGATTCAATGCTGCTATCTCTTTTTCAGTTACTGAATTATTCCTAATGGCGTTGAGCAGAGTAATAAAATGTTCATCTTTTTGCCGATAAATCTTTTCCAGCTCAATGAGCTCCATCTCGAAATTTTCAAAAACTCTGGCGCTAAAAAAATAGGGGGTGTGGTAGTGCAACCTGAAAATTTCCTTTTCCTGGCTGGTAACTACAGGAGGTAGTTGATATAAATCACCAATAAAGATCATCTGCGTGCCACCGAAAGGCTTCGTGGTATCCCTGCCATTTACACGCATAAACTTATCCACACAATCAAGCAGATCTGCCCTCACCATTGAGATTTCATCAATCACAATGGCGTCGAGCTTCTGGTAAATGTTCTTTTTTCCATTTTCCTTTCTCCTCTTTGGCTTTATTGATTGCAGTGTCACATCAGGCTTAAACTTGAAAAAGGAGTGAATCGTTTGCCCTCTGACATTCACCGCTGCGACACCAGTCGGAGCGAGCACCACTGCCTTCTTTTTGGTGTGAGTGCGGAAGTAGTCAAGCAGGGTTGATTTGCCCGTGCCTGCCCGACCGGTGATAAAAACATTTTTTTGACTATTCTCCATTACCTCTAACGCATGGAGGAACTGCTCGTTAAGATCAATGGTAAATGATTTTTGAGCCATACTACTTATCTGGTTGTTTTTGCTGGTTGAGATTCATCATCCCGTCTTAACGGGATACCTCGCAATGACATGTCACCTGTTTTGTGCTCTCAAAGTAAAAGGTGCACACAGAGCGCACCTTTTACTTATCACTTAAAGCTGACAACTGGCAACTGTTTTTATAACTTCAAGCTCTCCTGCTTGTGATTGGGGTAATCCAGATACTCAATCACTTTGGGAGTTATCTTAATCAAACCATATCCGGGGTCGCTCGGTCCACCTTTCCAGTACATTTTCCACGCATCCTGCCACATCTTCTTACGAGTCACCTCATCCTTCACCACCTCTGCCTTTCCCATGGCAGAAACCCCGCTATGGTCGGAAGGACGATAGAAAAACACGCTCGCCTTGGGATTTTTCTCAATCTCTTTTACCTTTCTTGACTGACTCCCCGTCGCATACCAGATGACCAGATCATCCTTCACCGGCAGGTGCGCCATCATCCTCCCTCGCGGTATTCCATCTTCCGCGATGGTGATAAGGTTTGAGTACTGGTAGCTCGCTATAAAATCGAGAATGGTCTTTTTTAAATCACCTGACATAACAAAACCTCCTTTCACACAAGAAGAGCACTCCGTTTGAGGAGCATTGATTTGAGGATCGCTTCGCTTGAGGAGCACTCACGCTAGAGGCAATTCGAAAC
>Ga0209253_10001965_pt1 | contig 18115 bp, 17 predicted proteins | sample FrelakmetBRP12BR_FD_187145 | JGI IMG/M metagenome (GOLD analysis project Ga0209253, IMG submission 187145) | Freshwater lake sediment microbial communities from the University of Notre Dame, USA, for methane emissions studies - BRP12 BR (SPAdes)... | ecosystem: Environmental > Aquatic >... | reverse complement strand
GTGGCGGTGATCGGCGCCGACAACGTCTACGCCGGCGACCGCCGGGTGGGTGCCGCCATCCGGCGCGCCTACGACGACGCGATGGCCTGGGTGGCCGGCAATCGGGACCGGGGTGGGTCCGAGGCTTGACTCTCGTAGCCCAACGACCGCCTCGAGCAGACCGCTACTCGTATGCCCTCGGGCTCGGGTAGGCGCGGGGCGAGGATTCACACGAGCTGCGCCGTCGTCGCCGCAGCGACCATCGCACTGGCGCCGAACGTGGAGGTACTCGCCTCGGCCGCGCCCGAACCCAAGCGCCTCCAGTGGTACGAGTACGGCGACAGCTCCCTCGGCGGCCACGGCTTCGGGTGCGACTCGTTCGATTCGTGCGACCCGGCCCTGCCCGCCTTCGCGGACCACCGGGCCTGGCTGAAGGAGCACGTGTAGCTGTCGCCTGCGCTCCCCGCCTGGCCCGGCTCCGCACCGGGCGCTCCGCTCGCCTCGGAGGATGGGGCACGCACCGGCGTCGGGGGCCCTGGTGACGGTTTGTCGGGGCTCCGCTCGCCCCGACCGTACCGACCTCGCGCCGAGTGCCCCTAGGCGGACGACGCTTGCCCCTGGGCCAGCTCGCTCTCGCCGGGCCGGCGTTTCTGTCTGACGACCAGCGCGAGCAGGAACCAGGCCGCGAGCATGGCGGCTGCGGTCACGTACATGACCGACAGACGTCCGTACGGCACGAAGAGCTGGCCGACGAGCCAGGGCAAGGTCATCGAGCCGAGGCTGCCTCCAATCAGGAACGTCGAGCTGACCTGGCTGGCGATGGGCATGCGCCTCTCGGCGAGGTTGAAGCTGCTGGCGATCATCGAGGCGATGGAGAAGCCGAACCCGATGGTGCCGATCCATAGCGCTGGGGTCGAATCGGGAAGCGTGATGAGGAGGGCCAGGCTCAACACCGCGCCGAGCAGGTCCAGCTGGAGCATGGATCGAGGCGAGAGGCGCAGTGCCAGGGGGATGGCGACCAACCGCCCGACCACCAACCCGCCCCAGAACGCGGAGTTGACCAACCGCGCGGTGGTCCCGGAGCCGGTGGCCTCATCGGCGTACGTGTAGATCCAGCCGCCGAAGGCCAGCTCGGCTCCCATGTGCATGAAGAAGAACACCGCGATCAGCCCGATGAGCCAGGCGTAGCGGCGGAGGACGCTTCGGCCGTCGGCGGTGGCACGAGCGGCGCCGGGGCTGTCCGGGCTCGGCAGTCTGACCAGCCAGAGGGCGACCGGGACCATGAGCGCCGCGAACAGCCAGAAGGTGGTCGCCGGGTTCCCCGTGGCCACGGCAAAGCGGTCGAAGACCAGGGGGCCGATGAAGGCGCCCACCCCGAAGAAGAGGTGCAGGGCATTCATGTAGGGGGGAACGTCGCCCCGGTACAGCCACACGATGAGGGTATTGCCCCCGACGTCCATCACCCCCAGGGGGACCCCGATCAGCCCGAACACCAGCACCAGCAGGCCCAGAGATCCCAACCAGGGCACGGTGAACGTCAGCAGCGCCAGGATCAGCAGGGCGGCGGGCAGGACCCGGTTGCCGGCGAGCCGTGCATACAGGCGCCCGGCCAGCAGCGAGCCGGCGATGTAGCCGAGCGAGTTGGCGGTGAACAGAAGGGCGATCGCCTCCGTCGAGGAACCGCTCTGTGCCTGCAGGGCATCCAGGCTCGGGCCTATGCAGGTGAGCATGAGGCCCAGCAGCACGTAGGTGGCGTAGTAGGCGGCGGCTATCCGCAGCTTGCGGGCCTTCGGAAGCTGGGACGGCAGCGTGGCCGCTGGAGACATGTCGCCGGGCTCCCATGGCGGCTTCGTGTGTGCGGGTGCCGGCCAATGCTCACCGGAGGCCACGCGGCCGTCCGGATCTGCGCGGGGCACCAGGGCTGACTGCCTCGCCCCGTTTGGCCCGAGGGCTAGGCTACGCCATCTCCGCAGCCCCGTGGAGGTGGCTCGGGACGTTCGAGACGGGGATCACCAGGGAAGGCGACGGTGTGTCGGGGCCAACCCTCTCGCTCCGACCATCCCCATTCGGTTCGTTGTCGCCCCTTCGGCGCGCACGCGCGCACCTCGTTCGACGGACTCACCGGCATGACGGCCCTCGACCAGGTGGCCGACAGCGCCGCGGCGATCGGGCAGCCCCGAACCCGGCGTCAGGGTAGATTCCATCCGCAGGAGACAGGGGACGCTCGGAGGGATCGCTCACGTCCACGCTCGATCCAGCCCACGCCGCATTGCTCCGGCGGAACGACCGCCTGATGGTCGTCGGCGTGCTCGTCTACGCCGCGCTCGTCGTCGCCCTCATGGTCCTCGCCGGCGTCGCCATCACCCCCGACGTCGTCGCCGTGGGGTTCGGGCTCGTTGCGGTCCTCCTCGGCCGCGGCCGCCTCTTCCTGCGCGACTGGCTGCCGTTCCTCGTGCTGCTGCTGGCCTATGAGCTCATGCGCGGGCTCGCCGATGAGGCCGGGCTCCCGCTCCACGCGACCGACCTTGCGCTCGCCGACCGGCTGCTCTTCGGGGGAGCGCTGCCGACCCAGGTGCTGCAGGATGCCCTGCGCCCGGCGTCCGGGCTCGACGCGATCGCGATCCTGGCGACCGTCGTCTACATGCTCCACTTCGCTCTGCCGCTGGCGACCGGCTTCGTGCTCTGGGTGGCGCGGCGGCCGCAGTACTACGACTTCGTGGCGGCGCTCATCCTGCTCAGCTTCGCCGGGTTCATGACGTACCTGCTCCTCCCGGCGGCGCCGCCCTGGTATCTCGCCCACCACGGCATGCTGAACGGGCAGGACGGCCAGCCGGTGATCGAGTACCTCAAGCCGGCCACGTTCGAGGACATCGCCGAGTTCCTGGGCTTCGATGGGCGCTATGCGTACTCGTTCGCCTTCGGCAGCGTGAACCCCAACCCGGTCGCCGCCTTCCCGTCCCTGCACGTGGCCTACCCGTTCCTGTCGTTCCTCGTCCTCCGCCGCGCGTTCGGGACCGTCGGCTGGCTGGCCTTCGCGTATACGCTCCTCGTGACGTTCTCGGTCGTCTACACGGCCGATCACTGGGTGATCGACGCGCTCGCCGGGGTCGCCTACGCGTACGTCGCGTACTACGCCGTGGTCCACGCTCCCGCGAGCCTGCGGGCCTGGCGGCCCGCGGCCGCGTTCAGGTGGTCGCGTCGGTCAGCGTCTCCGTCAGGCTGAAGCCCCGCCGACGGAGCTCCTCGGCGTAGAGCGGTCCCGGGACGGCGATCTCGGCCGGGTGGGCACCCCGCGGCGTGACGCCCCGGGCGTTCAGGATCGCCTTGATCGACCCGTCCCAGCCGGTCGTCCGCTCCATCGCGGTGAAGCCGGTCGCCTCGTCGTAGCGGTCGATGAGCTCGACGACGGCCGCGGCCGGAGCCCCGCCGCGGCGGCCGCGGGCGAGCACGCGCACGATGACGAGATCGGGCTCGCCGGGCTTCGCCCGGATCTTCGGGTCGAGGACGGCGTGGAGGACCTCGCGCGGGACGACGGGGACGCCGCTCACCTCGACCGGGTCGGTCTCGAGGAGGCCGGCGTCCATGTAGGCCTTCCATTCCGCGAAGTGGCCCGGCCAGCGCAGGGTCTTGTTCCAGAGGGTCCGCAGCTTCCCCTCGAAGGTCCAGGGCATCGTGGAGGTGCCGCCTCCGGCGACGAAGGCCTCCATCCGCCCGATCGGCTCGGGGAAGTCGACCGTCTCGTAGTCCTCCTTGCGGAAGGTGGGGACCTCCACGCGCCGGCCATCGCGGAGGAAGTGGGCGACGCCGTAGTACTCGTTCGTGAGCCCGGCGATGTTGAAGGTGAGGATGTAGTTGAACGGCGGCTCGGGGTGCAGCGGGTTGCCGCCGTCCCAGAAGGTGACCTCGTCGACCTCGTCGAGGAGGGACATGGCGTAGACGCTGAGGCTCGTGCCCATGCCCGGGACCTGGCCGCAGTCGGGGATCATGGCGATGCCGGCGGCCTCGGCCTCCGGGGAGAGGGCCAGCTGCTTGCGCACGAGGTCCGTGTTGCCTCCCAGGTCGGTCATGCTGGCCCGGGCCTCGATGGCGACCCGCGCGATCGCCGGGTTGAGCCAGTAGGGGACGGCCGAGAGGAACGAGTCGACGTCGTCGAGGAAGGCTCGCAGGGCGGCGCCGTCGGTGGCGTCGACGGTGAACGGCTCGGCGATCTCTCGGCCCAGCAGGCGGTTGACCCGGGCCGCCGCCCGCTCTGCCGCCCCGGGATCGGCGTCGGCGATCTTCACGCGGGCGGGATCGCCGAAGCGGGCCATGTCATAGGCGGCGGCGGTTCCCTGCCGCCCGGCTCCCACCACGGCGTAGGTGAAGCTCATCGGTCCGCTCCTGTCGGGTGGGTTCGAGCCTGGCCGGTCCGCTGGCAGCCGGCCGGGACGCCCACCAGCCTACCCGTCCCGGGAATCGAACGAGCGCCGGTCCCACCGGATCCGGCGCTCGGTGCGGGCGTCCGCAGACGGTGGATCGTGGTTGCCGTCAGCGCGACCCGGTGCGGTGCGCCGCGACGTGCGAGCTCCACTCCGAGGGCTTGGCGTCCGGGGACGCGCTGCTTCCCTGCCAGCCGCACTCGCAGATGACGTGCTGGAGGCGGTGCCGGTACTCCGCGATGACGTGGCGGGGTCCCGGGTCGACGGCCGGCCGGCGGGGAATGGGAGATACCATGGGCGGTGGCCTCCGAGGTGCGAGATGGGGCGAGCCGCCGGGTCGCCGCACGGGTCGGCTCGTGCGTGGCGCCCGCCGGTCTGGGAAGTGCCAATTGTACCGTGTTTCCGCGATCTGCGGTCCGAGGGGCATCCCGCCGCCGGGACGCCGACGGGCGTCCGCCGTCGGGGCGCCGGCGCGCTACGCTGGTGGCGAGGTCGCGAGGCTGCCGTCCCGGGCCTGCCCGCGGCCCGCACGAGGTGGCGCCCATGACGCCCGACGGTTCGCAGCCACTCCGCATCGCCCTTGTCGCCCACGACAACAAGAAGCGCGACCTCGTCGAGTGGGCGCGCTACAACCTCGCCTTCCTCGCCCGCCACGAGCTGTGGGCCACGGGGACGACCGGCTCCCTGCTCGAGCGCGAGCTCGGGCGAGAGGTTTCGAAGCTCCAGAGCGGCCCGCTCGGCGGCGACCAGCAGCTGGGCGCCCTCATCGCCGAGGGGAAGGTCGACTTCCTCGTCTTCTTCTGGGACCCGCTCGAGCCGCAGCCTCACGACCCGGACGTCAAGGCGCTGCTCCGGCTGGCCGTCGTCTGGAACATCCCGATCGCCTGCAACCGCGCCACGGCGGACTTCATGGTCTCGTCGCCGCTCATGGAGAGCAGCTACGAGCGGGCGCAGCCCGACTACGAGACCTACCTCGGGCGCGCCCTCGAGACGGACGCCCCGCCCGAGGTGACGGACGCCCCGCCCGAGGTGACGGACGCCCCGCCCGAGGTGACGGACGCTCCGCCCGAGGCGCCGGAGACGCCGAGCGCCCGCGCCGAGGCCTGACCGGCGCCCCCCCAGGCGTCGAATCTCCGTCGTCCCGGCCGCTCGGCGGTCCCCAGGGCATCCGGGAGGCGCCCCCGCCCGAACAGGCTGGTGCGACGCTTGCGCGTCGCGCGGCGTGGTGTCGACCGGCCCCCGCCGCATCCCTCGTCACCCGAGCCCGAGGAACCTCCGACCGATGACCGCCGCCGCCCCCGCCCTGCCGTCTGCCCCGGCTCCGATCCCCGCCGACCGCGCCCGCGGCCTCTTCCGCTGGAACGCGTCGCTCTCGCTCCTTCATTTCGCCCAGTTCGCCATCATCCTGGCGCTCTCGCTGCTGCAGTCGCCGATGGCGACCGCACCCGTCGTCAGCAGCTACCTGTCGTTCGACACCGTCGCCCAGACGCTCGTGCCCGCCCAGCGGGCGCTCTTCGAGCTGCCGATCGGGGTGGCCGTGGCGATCTTCTTCCTCATGAGCGCGATCGCCCACTTCGCGGTCGCCTTCCCGGCCCGCGGCTGGTACGAGCGGATGCTGGCGCGCGGCCAGAACCCCGCCCGCTGGGTCGAGTACGCCTTCAGCTCGAGCGTGATGATCGTCGTCATCGCCACGCTGTCGGGGATCCAGGAGGTGGGGACGCTCGTCGCGATCTTCGGCATCAACGCCGCCATGAACCTCTTCGGGTGGAGCATGGAGGCTGCCAACGAGGGCCGCGAGCGGCCGCAGTGGCTCCACTTCAACTTCGGCGTCATCGCCGGGATCGTCCCCTGGATCGTCATCGCGATCGCCCTCGGCACCGCCGCGACGGAGCCCGATGCCGCCGCGATCCCGGCCTTCGTGATCGCGATCTTCGTCTCCCTCTTCATCAGCTTCAACGTCTTCGCGATCAACATGGTCCTCCAGTACCGGAAGGTCGGGCGCTGGAGCGACTACCTCTACGGCGAGCGGGCGTACATGCTGTTCAGCCTCGTGGCGAAGACGATCCTCGCCTGGCAGGTCTTCTTCGGCACGCTGGCGCCGTAGGCAGCGGGCAGCAGACGGGAGGTCCGAGAGGGTGCGCTCCGTCGAGGTCGACGGGTTCCGCAGCTCGGTGATCGGGCTGGGGACCTGGCAGTTCGGCTCCCGCGAGTGGGGCTACGGCGAGGCCTACGCCACGGAGACCGCGCCGGCGCTCGTGCGCCGGGCGGTCGAGCTCGGGATCACGATGCTCGACACGGCCGAGGCATACGGGCCCGGCCGGTCCGAGCGGATCGTCGGCTCCGCGTTCGCCGCCCTCGACCGTGACGCGCGGGACGGCCTGACGGTGGCGACGAAGTTCCTGCCGCTGGTCCCGGCCGAGCCGATCGTCGCCCGGCAGGCGGCCGGCAGCCGGCGCCGGCTCGGCGTCGAGACGCTCGACCTCTACTACGCTCACTGGCCGAACCCGCTCGTCTCCGTCCGGCGCACGATGCAGGCGCTGCGCCCGCTCGTTGCGTCGGGGGTCGTCCGCCGCGTCGGCGTCAGCAACTACGACCTGGCGCGCTGGCAGGATGCCGAGCGGGCGCTGCGCGTCCCGGTCGTCGCGAACCAGGTCCGTTTCAGCCTCGCCAGCCCGGCGCCGGCCGGCGACCTCGTGCCGTACGCGGCGGCGATGGACCGTCTCGTCGTCGCCTACTCGCCGCTCGCGCAGGGGCTGCTCGCGGACGGGCTGGAGGAGACGGCCGGGCGTCACCGGGGGATGCGCGCAGCCAACCCCCTCTTCCGGTCGGCGGCGCGGCACCGCCTCATCCCCCTCGCCGCGGCGCTCCACGAGATCGCGGCCGCCCACGGCGCCACGCCGGCCCAGGTGGCGCTGGCATGGGTGATCCACCACCCCAACACGGTCGCGATCCCCGGCGCCCGGACGGTTGCCCAGCTGGAGGAGAACGCCGCAGCGGCCGAGCTCGAGCTGGCCGACGACGAGATCGACCGCCTGGCCGTGCTCGCGGAGGCGTTCGCGCAGCGGCCCGTCCGCTGAGATGCCGGCCCGCGACGTCGGGCCGCCGACCTGCCGTGCCGCGGCACGCCCGCCCGGTCGGCCCGCGACTTGGGGCCGGTCCACCCTCCCGGGGGCGGGATGGCCGGCGTACGCTGGCCGTGAGCACCAACCAGCGAGGGACGAGATGACCGCCGTCGACCCACACGCTCCCGCGGCCGCGACCCGCACCGAGACCGACTCGATGGGCCCGATCGAGGTGCCCGCCGAGCACTACTGGGGCGCCCAGACCCAGCGCTCCCTCCACCATTTCGCGATCAGCCGCGACACGATGCCCGTCCCGATCGTCCGGGCCTTCGGCATCCTCAAGCGCGCCGCCGCCGACGTGAACAACGACCTCGGCCTCCTCGCGGCCGACAAGCACGACCTGGTCGTCCGGGCGGCCGACGAGGTGATCGACGGCACCCTGGCCGCCGAGTTCCCGCTCCGTGTCTGGCAGACGGGCTCCGGCACGCAGTCCAACATGAACGTCAACGAGGTGATCGCCGGGCGGGCGAACGAGCTGGCGACAGGCTCGCGGGGCGGCAAGGCGCCGGTCCATCCGAACGACCACGTGAACATGAGCCAGTCGTCGAACGACACGTTCCCGACCGCGCTCCACATGGCGGTGGCGACCGAGATCGAGCTGCGGCTCATCCCGGCGGTGACGGCCCTTCGCGACGCCCTCGACGCCAAGGCGCAGGCCTGGATGGGGATCGTGAAGATCGGCCGGACCCACCTCCAGGACGCCGTGCCGCTCACCCTCGGCCAGGAGTTCTCGGGCTACGTGGCCATGCTCGACGGCGACCTCGCCCGGCTGCGGGCGGCGCTGCCCGGGCTCCACGAGATCGCCCTCGGGGGGACCGCGGTCGGGACCGGCCTCAACGCCCACCCGCTGTTTGCCGAGCGGGTCGCGGCCCGGATCGCCGAGCTGACCGGCCTCCCGTTCGTCTCGATGCCCAACAAGTTCGTCGGCCTCGCCGGCCAGGGGGCGACCACGTTCGCCTCGGGCGCCCTCAAGACGCTCGCGACCGACCTGATGAAGATCGCCAACGACGTGCGCTGGCTCGGGTCCGGGCCGCGCGCCGGCCTGGGCGAGCTGCGCCTGCCGGAGAACGAGCCGGGCTCCTCGATCATGCCCGGCAAGGTGAACCCCACCCAGAGCGAGATGATCACGATGGTCGCCGTCCAGGTGATGGCGTACGACGTCGCGGTCGGGATCGCCGGCAGCCAGGGCAACTTCGAGCTCAACGTCTTCAAGCCGATCATCGCCCACGACCTGCTCCACGGGATCGAGCTGCTGACCGACGGCTGCCGCTCCTTCCGCGAGTTCTGCATCGAGGGCCTGGAGGCAGACGAGGAGCGGATCGCCGAGCACGTGGCGAACTCGCTCATGCTCGTCACCGCCCTCTCGCCCCACATCGGCTACGACAAGGCCGCGAAGATCGCGAAGACGGCGCACCACGAGGGCTCGACTCTCAGGGCGGCGGCTGTCGGCTCCGGCTACCTGACGGCCGAGGAGTTCGACGCCTGGGTGAAGCCCGAGGAGATGACCCGGCCGACGCTGGCGAGCTGACCCGCGAGCCGGCCGTCGCCTACGCCGTCGCGGCGGCCACCCCTTCCCCGCGTCGCGACCGAGCGACGACGGCCAGCCAGACGACGTAGGCGCCCGCGACGATCAGCAGAGTCACCATCGTGAGCCCGACCACCAGCAGGGTGGCCAGGGCGATCGTGAGACCCGCCAGCGCCAGGAACCATCCGTCGACGAGGCGAGCGATGCCGGCGGCAGTCGACTCTGCGCCCGCGCGGCGCTCCAGGAGCCATGTCGCCGCCGTCGCGGCGACGGCTGCCACGAGCCCGAGCAGCAGGACGCCCCGGGCGAACTCGCGGTAGGAGTCGGCGATCTCCCGCACAACCTGGCCGCCGATGATCGCCCCGGGCCCCGCGGTCACGACGGCCGTGGCGAGCCCGTCCGCGGCGGAGTTGATGACGAGGCGCGCCACGAGCAGGGCGGCAAGGCCGCCGAGTCCCAGGAGCGCGACCATGCGGATGCGCCGCCGGGCAAGGACGACCGTCAGGACCGCCAGGAGCGCCGTGACGACGAACAGGATCACGACGAGGGCGTCGAAGATCGTCACGTAGCGCTGCGCGGCCTCGAGCTTGGCCGAATCCGCGAGGGGAATGACGCCGAACGTCGGCTTCAGCTCGCGCCCGATCGCCGCCGAGAGCTCAGCCCGGCTGGCATCGGGGTCGGCCGGGTCGGTGAGGGTGGGCGCCTCGATGGTGGTGCCGGCGATCTCGATGTCAAGCGCGTTGATCCTGTCGAAGACGCGGTCGAGCAGCGGGAAGAGGTTCAGGACCAGCTGGCCGTCCGACGTCTGGACGACGCTGCCCTCGTCGCGCAGGAGGGTCACGAGCCTCTCGTGGACGAAGGCCATGGCCCGCTCCCACAGCTCTGCGAACGCGTCGCTGGAGTAGACCTCGCGGGCGATCCCCGTGACGACGTACGACCCGATCGGCCCCAGGCCGAGGGCTTCGTCGACCTGGGTCGTGGTGGCCTCGACGAGCGCCTCCTGGACGGCGGGGTCGCTCGCCAGGGGCGCCGTCAGGGCGACGAAGCTGTCCGTCTCCAGGAGGGTGTCGTGGAGCCACCACGTCGTCGTCGCCAGGACGAGGCTGAGACAGGTGAGGAAGAAGGCGAGGCCGACCGAGATGCTGCGGATCCGCCCGCGGGACCCGCCGCCGGACCGGGCGGCGGCGGTCACGGCCGGCATCGTGGCCGGCGGGGTGGCGGCCGGCGGGGCGGGAGCGGCCGGCGGAGGCGGCTCGAAGGTTGGCGTCGGCTGGGTCACAACCTCGGGCGTCGGCTGGTTGACATCCTGGGGCGCGGGTGCCAGCTGGGTCACGTCCCCCGGGGCTGCCCCCGGCACCGGCTGATCGGTGTCGCGATCCTCGCTCATCTGGCGATGCCTCCACTCGTCCGGATTCCCCGGCCGGCAGCATACGGCACGCGGAACCTCAGTGGAACAGGCGGCGCAGCCAGGGGAGCGGGCGCGCGCCGTTGACCCGGGCGCTCCAGGCTTCGAGGTGGGCCACCGCCGGGGCGAGCGCCGCGCGGAGCTGCTCCGTCATCTCGCGCGATGCCTGCCGCCCGGCGACGGTGTCCGGTGGCCAGGTGGGAGCCGGCAGCGGGGCGAGGACCGAGAGGCGGAACCGCGTCCGCAGGCCCGTCTCGAGGAAGCCGCCGACCGCCACCGGGACCAGGGGGACCCCGCCGGCGGCGGCCAGCCAGGCAGCACCGACGGCGATCGTCCGCAGCTGGGTCGGCGGGCTCGGCGGCCCCTTCTCCGGGAAGACGACGAGGCAGCAGCCACGCCCCAGGACGGTCCGCGCGTCGGCGAGGTGGTCGCGGACCGCGCGGGGGGATGCCCGCGCCGGGATCGGCAGCATCCCGAGACGCGGGAGGAGCCGCCGCCGCCACCACGAGCGGACCATCGTCCGCTCGTCGCCGAACCAGGCGAGCCGGGGAGCGTCCCGCGGCCAGGCCAGGAGCAGGACGAACGGGTCGATCCAGCCCCGGTGCGGGGCGACAGCCAGGACGCAGGCAGCGACGCGACCGCGCTCGTCGCGCGGCAGCTTCTCGATGCCCGACACGCGGACGCGCCAGCCGACCACGGCAAACCCGGCCCGGACGACAGCCCGGACGATGGCGTCCCCTCGCCCCTGGCGCGCGGACAGGCCAGCCAGCGCGGCCCGCATCCGCGCGCGATCGGCCGGCCCGGGTGCATGTCCGGCGGGCATCGACGATCAGAGGCAGGCCGCGACGATGGCCGTGACCTCGGGGTCGGTCAGGACGATCGGATTCGTCCGCATGCTGCTGCCCCGACTCTCGGCAACGACGGCGGGCACGTCGGCCGGTGTCATCCCGTAGTCCGCGAGGCGGGGGAGGCCGAGCGCATCCGTCCACGCCTCGAGCTCGCTCACCAGGCCGTCCCGGGCCGCGTCGTCGGGGAGCGTCGCGTCGCCGGCCAGGAATCGGCCCGCATCGGCGTACCGAGCGAAGGCCGGAGACTGCGGCGCGCGGGCCGCGAGGGCGGCAAGGTTGGCCCGCGTCGTTGCCGCGAGGAGGATCCCGCAGCCGACCCCGTGGGGGACCGGGTAGCGCGCCCCGAGCGCTGCGACGATCCCGTGCACCGCTCCGAGGCCGGCATTCGCCAGGGCGATCCCCGAGCAGCAGGCAGCCCAGGCCATCGCGGCGCGGTCGGCGAGCGTTGCGTCCCGGGGGGCGCCGGCGAGGGATGCCGCGTGCCACGAGGGGAGTGCGCCGGCCGCGGCCGCCAGCCCTGCCCGGGCGACGGCATCGGTGAACGGCGAGGCGCCCGTCGACGTGAATGCCTCCAGCAGCTGCGTGACCGCGTCCATCCCGTCCCCAGCGATCAGGGGCGCGGGACAGCCGGCCAGCAGGTCGGGGTCGAGGATTGCCACCCGGGCCACGAGCTGCTCGTCGCGGAACGACTTCTTGAAAGGCGGCGCGCCGGAGCCGGCCTCCGGGAGCCGCCCCGCGAGGACCGCGTTCTTCGTGACCTCGCTGCCGGTGCCGGCGGTCGTCGGGACGGCGACGAACGGGGTCGCCGGGCCGGGGTAGGGGAGGCCCCGGCCGACCCCCTCGAGGTGGTCGAGCGCCGTTGTCCCGCTCCGCAGGAGGCCGGCGATCGCCTTGGCCGCGTCGAGGGCGCTCCCCCCGCCGATCCCGACGACGACCTCGGGCAGAGCGCCCCGGCGGGCCGCGACGGCCTCGTCGACGAGCTCCGGCGACGGCTCGCCGGCAACCGCGAGGTGCTCCCAGCCGACCCCGGCGGCCGCGAGGCCCGCGACGAGCGGCGCCCAGGCCGGCCCGTCGCGGAAGGATCGCGCGCCGGTCACGAGGAGCGCGGAACGACCGAGCGACGCTGCGATCCCCGGCAGCTCGGCGACCCGCCCCGGACCGACGACGAGGCGCGGCAGCCGCGCGACGGCGAATGCGCCCGCGCCCTGCCACGCGGCCTGCGCCGCGGCATCCGCGGTCGTTGCCGGGTCCCGCCCGGCGGCCCTCACCCGACCTCCGGGTAGAGCCCCACGAAGGACTCGCCACGGCGCGGCTCGGCCATCATCGGGGCGACGGCCTCCCGCCAGGCGAGGTAGTGGGCCGTCTCCTTGTGGGCGCGGGCCGCCGGCTCGTCGGCAAAGGCCTCGTACAGGACGAAGCGGGTCGGGTCGTCGCGGTCCTGCAGGACGTCGAAGCGGGCGTTTCCGGGCTCCCGAACCGAGGCAAGGTGGTTCGCGGCCGTGGCCGCGATGAACTCGTCAACTCGCCCGGGCACGACGCGGACGTGGACCAGGGTGACATGCATGGCGGCCTCCCTGCGGACGATCGGCTCCGGGGGCAGGATACGCCGGAGCAGGGGCGGCCCGGCGGCCCGCCCGCCCTCGATCGACAAGCCAGGAGGTGGAGGATGGCCGGAGGCCCGGTCCAGGTCGACTACTACTACCGCACCCGGTGGGGCGCCCACGCCGAGTTCGTCGAGCTCTTCCTGCGCAACCACTGGCCGATCCTGCGCGAGCAGCTCGCGGCAGGCCGCTTCCTCGACGTGCGGATGCACGGGCCGCGCTTCCACGGCGACGGCCGGGCCGACTGGGACCTCATGGTCGCGATCGTCTACCGCGACTGGGCCGCCGTGGAGGCCCACTCGGAGGCCGAGATCGCGGCGCGGCTCTACCCCGACCAGGAGGTCTTCCGGGCCGAGGAGCGCCGCCGCTTCGAGATCCTCGACGCTCACTGGGACGTCCCGCTGCAGGAGATCCCGCTCCCGCGCTGACAGGCGGTGCGTCCGGCGCCAGGCCGCCCGGCCGGAGCAGGCAGCCCGCCCGGCGGCCGGCGCCTCAGCCGACGACCGGCGGCTCCCCGCCCGCCGCAGGTGGGACCTCGTCGGCGGCCGTCCCGCCCGCCCGGCCCCGCTCGAGCCCGACGAGGTTGATCATCGCGCCCGCCACCAGGAGCGCCGCGGCGACCACCATCGCCAGGTGGAACGCGTCGGTCGACGCGGCGATGATCGCCGAGGCCAGGTCCGGCGGCGTGCCCGGCGGCGGCGGGGCCAGCGGCACGATCCCCAGCTCGTCGGCCGTGGCCCCGTCGAGGTCCGGCACGGCGGCCACCAGAGCCGGCACGAAGGTCGCGCTGATCGCGATGAAGAGCAGGGCGCTCGCCAGCGGCGCCCCGACCCGCGAGATGGCGTTGTTGATCGCGGACCCCAGGCCCGCCCGGCGCACAGGAACCGACGCCATGAGGGCCGTCGTGAGCGGGGCGACGAGCAGCGCAAGACCCAGCCCGAAGAGCAGGCTCCCCGGCAGGACATCGACGAGGTAGTCGACGGGCGGCACGAGGCTCGCCGGGTCGGCCGGGTCGGCCGCCCACGCCGCGCTCGTCGGCGGGATCCGGGCCAGCCAGAGGAGCCCGCCGGCCATGAGCAGCGGCCCGGCGACCATGAACGGCCGCGCTCCCAGCCGGCCGGCGAGCCGGCCGGCGGTCGTCGAGAGGAGGACGAGGAGCACGCCCGTCGGCAGGCTCACGATCCCGGCAGCCAGCGGCGAGTAGCCGAGCGTGCCCTGCAGGAACAGGCTCTGGAAGACGATCGACGTGTAGAGGGCGCCGTAGATCACGAGGGTGCCGAGGTTCACCACGGCGAAGCTCCGGTTGCGGAACAGGTCGAGCGGCACGAGCGGGTTCGGCCGGACGGCCATGAGCACCGGGAACGCCACGAGGGCGACGGCGCCGACCGCGAGGGCCGTGAACGCGAGGGGGTCCTGCCACCCGCTCTGCTGGCCGCGCGTCAGCCCGAACGCCAGCCCGCCGACCGCGAGGATGGCGACCGCAGCCCCCAGCCAGTCCACGTGGCCGGTCGCGTCCTCGTCGCGCGACTCCGGGACGCGCCGCAGGGCGAGGAGAGCGATGATGACGAGCGGGAGGTTCACGAGGAACGCCGCCCGCCACGACACCGACTGGACGAGCACGCCGCCGACGAGGGGCCCGAGCGTCGTGAGCGCGGCCGTCGCGGCCGCCCACACGCCGATCGCCCGGCCGCGCTCCTCGCCGGCGAAGGTCGCGGTGATGATCGAGAGCGCCCCGGGGACGAGGAACGCGCCGGCGGCCCCCTGGAGCAGCCGGGCGACGATCAGCAGCTCCATCGTCGGTGCCAGCCCGCACGCGAGCGAGGCCAGGCCGAACGAGGCGAGGCCGAAGGCGAAGACGCGCCGCCGTCCGTACGCGTCCGAGAGGGCCCCGGCGGGAATCAGGAGCGCGGCCAGGACGGCGAGGTAGCCACCCGTGACGTAGGTAAGGCCCTCCAGCGTGCCGACCAGGGTGGCCGGGAGGTCGCTCCCGATCGTCTCGAGCGCGACGCTGACGATCGTCCCATCGAGGAAGACGATCCCCGAACCGAGGACGACCGCGAGCAGGACGGGCCCGCGACGGATCGGGGACGCCACCTGCACGGGCTTCCCCCACGACGGCCCGGCCATCTTCCCTCCCTCCGACGTGCCGGGAGTCTACCGGCGACGGCGTAGGCTGTGCTGCCGGATACCCTCGCCCTCGGCGGGGCCGGATCGCCCTCGGCGGGGCCGGATCGCCCTCAGGCCTCGCCGGCGAAGCCCGCCCCGGCCACCGCGTCGACCGCGTGGACGCGCGGGGTCAGCCCGGTCCGGGCCGGGTAGTCGGCCAGGACCCGCTCGCGCAGGGCCTCGACGGCGCCGCGCTCGACGAGGTTGACCGTGCAGCCGCCGAAGCCGGCTCCGGTCATCCGGGCGGCTGCCACGCCGGGCACGGAGGACGCGATCGCGACGAGCGCATCGAGCTCCGGCGAGACCACCTCGTAGTCGCCGCGCAGGGAGGCGTGGCTGGCGGCCCATGCCCGCCCGACGGCGGCGAGGTCGCCCGCGGCGAGCGCCGCGATCGTCTCCTCCACCCGGACGTTCTCCGTGACGACGTGCCGGCAGCGACGGAACGTCTCCTCGTCCACCTGCGCCTCGACAGCCGGCAGCATCGCCGGCGTCACGTCGCGGAGCGACCGGATCGCGGGCTCGTCCCTGGCCAGGACGGCGGCGGCCGCCTCGCACTGGGCCCGCCGCGCGTTGTACTGGCTCGAGCTGAGACTTCGCGTCGAGCCGGTGTGGATCACGACGAGGGCATGGGTGGCGAGGGGCAGGGCGACCGGCCGCCAGGCGAGCGAACGGCAGTCGAGGAGCATCGCCGCGCCGGCCACGCCGCAGGCGCTGGCGAACTGGTCCATCAGGCCGCAGTTGACCCCGACGTACGCGTTCTCCGCGCGCTGGCAGATGCGGGCCAGGTCGAGCGGTGGGATCGCGGCCGGGTCGACGGCCAGCGCCCACGCCGATGCCAGCTCCAGGGCGGCAGAGGACGAGAGCCCGGACGCGCGCGGCAGCGACGAGGCGAGGACGCCGCGGAGGCCGCGGGTGGGGATCCCCGCCTCACCCAGCGCCCACGCGGTGCCGGTCACGTACGCCGCCATGCCGCCCGGATTCGGGCCGATCGTGTCGAGATCGAAGGCGGCGCGCTCGCCGGTGGTCTCGCTGACGAGCTCCACCCGCCGGTCCCGGGCGGGCACGAAGGCGATCCGGATCTCGAGGTCGACCGCGGCCGGCAGGACGAAGCCGAGGTTGTAGTCGGTGTGCTCGCCGACCAGGTTGACCCGGCCGGGCGCCCGGACGACGCGGATCGCCCCGGGGTCCGCGGCGGCCGCCGGCTCGAGCGCGGCCAGGCGCGCCCGCAGGCGATCCGGCGCCAGCTCCGGGGCGCGGGCCGCGGCGCTGTCCGCCGCCAACGCCGAGGAGGGCGACGCCGGCGTCGCGGCCGCCGCCGTCACCGCAGGACATCCCCGGCGGGCACGACCACGAAGCCCGGATGCTCGTCGCGCGGCGTCACGGGAACGGCCTGCAGCCGCGCGGCGCTCACCTCGGGCAGCGTGTCGTTGATGAAGAGCAAGGTCGCCGTCTCGACCGAGGCGCGGATCTTCGTAAGCCGTTCCGAACGGTGAGGCGGGTAGAGCTCGACGGCCAGGTGCCAGTCGGCCGCGCCACGGGGCGCCTCGTGGACGACCATCATGTACGGGAGCTCGAACCCGAAGAGGCCGTTGTAGCGCTCGACAACCGCATGGAGGGCTCCGGCGAGCGACCGGGACTCGGCCGCCGTCAAGTCCGTAAGTCGACGAGCACCATGCCGGACGGCCCGGACGTGGATCTCGTACGGCCAGCGCGGGGCGAAGGGCACCCCGACGGCCCAGTGCGGGTCGACGTGGACGATCCGCGTGGAGACGAGCTCTGCGGCAACGACCCCGCAGGTGACGCAGGCTCCCGTGCGCGCCCGGCCGTCGGCGAGGGCGGCCACGCGCCGCTCGGTCCCCGGCGGGAGATGCCCGAAGGCATAGATCTGACCGTGCGGGTGCGACAGCGTGGCCCCGATCTCGCCGCCCCGGTTCTCGAAGGGCAGGACCAGGGCCAGGCGCGGGTCCGTCCAGAGGTCCGCGGTGCGATCGCGCCAGACGGCCACGACGCGGGCCGTCTCCTCGGGAGTCAGGGTCGCGAAGTTGCCCTCGTGGCGCTCCGTGAACATGACCACCTCGCAGGCGCCCAGCGACGGGGCGAAGCGCGGGTCGGCGGGATCAGGCACAGCCGGCGAATCGAGGGTGAACGTCGGGAAGCGGTTCCCGAAGACGGCAGCCTCGTAGCTGAAGCCGAGCTCCGGGCCCCCCGGACAGAGGGGGCAGCCGAAGCGCTCCGCGGGGCTGCCGGCGACGGTGCCGCGGCCGCTGGGAGCCGAGCTGTGGGGCCGCACGTTGCGGGCCGGCGAGACGGCGACCCACGACGCGGACAGCTCGTCGCGGCGCATGTGGAGGGCCGTCGGCTCCGAGCGCGGCGCGTCGGCGGGGGGCCTGCCGCGGACCTCCCCGTAGACGTGGATCTGCCGCCCGTCGGGCTGGACGAACGACGTGCGGAGGAGAGGGAGGGGCTCCGGGCCTCCGGCCGCGGAGGCGTCGAATGTCGTCATCGGCGCGAGGATTGTAGGCGGCGGGAAGGGCTTCGGTCGCGCCGGTCGCGGCGCCGCCGGCCGCCCGCCTCCCGGGTGCCGGCCGGGCAGGACCGCCGGCGGACGGCGCGCGTAGACTGGCGCCGGCGGGGGCAGGCGAAGTGGGGGGCAGGCGAGGAGCGATGGCGGTCGACAGCGGGGCACGCGGGGAGCGCCGGGGCCGGCTGGGCGGGATCCGCCCGCGGCTCTCCCGTTCCGCGCGCCCGGGGACGTCGGCGGAGGCGCCGGGCGACGCGACGGCGCCCGCGGTCACGACCGTGGAGGACAACGGGCTCCGCTGGATCCACATCGAGCGTCCGCGGCTTGCCGAGCGCGAGTGGCTGGCCGAGCACTTCGACTTCCACCCGCTCGCCTTCGAGGACCTCGTCTCGCGCAACCAGCGCCCCAAGGTCGACGTCTACGACGACTACCTCTTCATCATCCTGTACTTCCCGAGCTTCGAAAAGGCGACCGGCAGGCTGAAGGCCGTCGAGCTCGACCTCTTCGTGGGTCCGGACTACGTCATCTCG
>Ga0209253_10001964_pt1 | contig 18117 bp, 17 predicted proteins | sample FrelakmetBRP12BR_FD_187145 | JGI IMG/M metagenome (GOLD analysis project Ga0209253, IMG submission 187145) | Freshwater lake sediment microbial communities from the University of Notre Dame, USA, for methane emissions studies - BRP12 BR (SPAdes)... | ecosystem: Environmental > Aquatic >... | reverse complement strand
AGGAGACATCCTTAAAACTATGAATGTCGTCGGACAGAATGTTCCCCTTATAAAAAACGGGTGCGCAAATACTGCTTTCAACATTGAAACTCTGTTCAAAATTCTCTAGGGAAAAAGAAGAAATTGTGAGTTACTTCACGATTTCGCGTTTCTTCCAACGCAGGTTCTTAGTATGGCATTTTCTGCATTTCGTTGCAGTTGCAGCGTTTCTGGCTCCGCAGTCTCGACATATTTTCACATATAGTCTATGCTTCTGAGCCAACGTTTTCTTCAGTGGATCAAGTATTGGCATCTATTCTCAACACGCCCAAGTAATAAGACTCACACAGTTCTGTATCAAATATACTTTTTGTCTTCATGACCCAAGTCTGTTACTTTTTGGCCTTCATGATTCTTGTCAGTAGTTCTGGTATGTCGCCTGGTTTTTCAGCCACTTCCACGTCAGCCTTCTTAAATGATTCAATCTTGCTTTCTGCCGTCCCAGCCTTGCCCATGACTATTGCGCCAGCATGGCCCATGCGCTTGCCTGGTGGAGCTGAACGACCAGCGACAAAAGCCACCACGGGTTTTGGATACTTCTCTTTTACTATGTAGTCAGCGGCAAGCTCTTCCAGATTTCCTCCAATCTCGCCTACTAAGACCACGGCTTTGGTCTGTTCATCCCTTTCAAACAGTTTCAGTGCATCCATGAAGTTCAATCCAGTTATTGGATCTCCTCCAAGACCAAGACAGGTCGATTGCCCGAGTTGTTTTCGAGTTAAGGCTGCTGCGATTTCATAAGTCAATGTTCCGCTTCTTGAAACCATTCCGATTCCGCCTGATCTGAAGATATGCGAGGGCATGATACCCAGTTTACACGCTCCCGGTGTAATTATTCCTGGAGTATTAGGACCAACTATCGACGCATTCAGTTGCTTCGCATATGCCATGACTTCGATTGCGTCTCGTATTGGTATATGCTCGGTTATTATCACAACCGTCTTCATTCCATTGTCAAGAGCCTCGAAAGCGGCATCTGCCGCGAACGGTGCCGGTACGAATATTATGGAAGCGTTTGCCTCATGTTTCTCCCTGGCTTCCTCGAAGGTGTCGTAAACATGGATTCCTTCAACTATTGTTCCCCCTTTTCCTGAGGCTGTCGTGCCAGCAACGATTTTCGTCCCAAACTGGAGCATCAGCTTCGTGTGAAAGCTGCCCTGAGCACCCGTTATGCCTTGCACTATTGCTCTTGTGTTCTTGTCGACTATTATTCCCAAGTTCTAGCTACCTCCTTGTCTTGATAATTCAACTGCCCGCTTCGCCGCTTCGTCCATGCTGTCTAACACGTGGATGCCCGCTTCTGTGAGAATTCGTTTTCCTTCCTCCTCATTCGTGCCAACAAGTCTGATAACCATGGGCGCAGTTACTCCAACTTTTCTCTTCGCCTCAAGTATTCCTTTAGCAACCTCGTCACAGCGCGTGATCCCGCCTAGGATGTTTATGAAAAGAGTCTTCACTCTCGGATCTGAAAGAACTATCTTAAGAGCCAACGCCGTCTTTTCTGATGGAGCACCGCCTCCAACATCTAGAAAATTAGCGGGTCTTCCGCCATAGAATTGGATTGTGTCCAACGTAGCCATCACGAGACCGGCTCCGTTTCCGATAACGCCGATGTCTCCGTCGAGTTTGACGTAGGCCAGATCGTTGTTCATGGCCTCGAGTTCTTGCGGGCTGAGCTCGCTTTCCCCTTCAAGAAGCCTTTTCTTGTAATCCTGATGCCTAAAAAGAGCATTGTCATCGATTATGATTCGCGCGTCTGCTGCCATGAACTTTCCTTCAATGGTTTCGACAAGCGGGTTCATCTCAATCAATTCAACGTCATTGTCCATTCCTGCGGCGTAGAGTTTTTCAAAAAGACGCCCGAGGTCAGAAATTTGGGTGCCTCTGTAGCCCATTTTTCTGGCAATTTCACGCGTTTGGAAAGAATGCAGACCAAGTTGAGGTTTTATCTCGGTTTTAATGACCCTTTCAGGGGTTTTAGAAGCGACGTCCTCTATGTCCACTCCGCCAACTGCAGAGGCGACCGTGACGTAACATCGTTTGAACCTGTCTGTCGTTATTCCGAAATATAGCTCTTTTTTGACTTGAATTTTCTCTTCGATCCACACGTTTTTGACAGGTAGACCCTTAATTTTCATACTTAGAATCTTGTCAGCAGCTGTCTCAGCCTCTTCAGGTGACTGGGCGAACAGGATTCCTCCTGCCTTTCCTCTTCCTGCAACCAACACCTGTGCCTTAACAACTACGGGCGGTTTGAGTCTGCCTGCAATTTCACCTGCTTGAACTGCATTTGTCGCTAGGCCTCCTTGAGGCGTTATAATTCCATATTTTGAAAGGATGCTTTTGGCCTCATATTCATAGAGTTTCAAACCATGACTCCCCTCATCTTATTGTCTCTATTGTTACGTAAGATTTCGTGTCTTGAATACCGTCGATGGCAGACAGCCCTCTTAAAACTTCATCCAGTTTCTCTCTTTCAACCATTGCAAGTGCATCAATGTCTCCTGCGATTCTGAAGGCTCTTTGAACGTTGAGTTGTTTGATCTTGTCGTACGCATAGCTTCTCTTGAGGGGTGAAACTTTGATAAGTATGAAAGCAGGGGTCGACGACAATCCGAGCGCACTAAGGCCTTGTTCTGTCACATCTATGAACCCTCTGCCTGTGCGCACATAATTGAGATCACGGAGTTTCCTCAGATGAACGTTCAGCGCCTGTCTGCTTATGCCAAGCTGTTTTGCCAGCTCTTCCTGCTTCAAATGTAGAGTGTAACTACTCATGGACCTGCCTTGTTCATAGAGTGTTCGAAGCACATGTGACGATCGTCTGGTAACCGTTTCCATATCGTACTCCTCAGCATTGTAGTTTGTTAAGTCAGACTTTTACAATAGTAGTGCTCTTTTAAGTTTTAGGCATGACGCAGGCAAATTGGATGAAAGACCATTAGATTCGGTATTTTGTCAACTGCAACATGGTGACCGTAATGTATTTATTTGCGGAGAAAGAAGGTTATCGAGCCTATAGAAAAAATGAAAACTAGGAGTAAGGCGGTACAAAATGTCTGAAAGCAATGCAGTGTTGATCGGAAACAAGCCAGTAATGAACTATGTACTGGCATGCATAACCCTCTTTCACGGCGGAGCGAAGGAAGTCAGCGTAAAAGCGCGAGGTAGATCCATAAGCAGAGCGGTTGACGTAGTTGAAGTCGTCAGGCGAAGATTCCTACCAGACGTCAAAGTCAAGAAAATCGGCATCGGAACACAGCAGATGGCACCCAGAGAAGAGGGTGGCTCACCTTCAAACGTGAGCACAATCGAAATTTGGCTTGAGCACTAGACAGCGTTTCTACCACAGATTCAATGCTCCGCCGCCCCTCCTTTGTTTGCGGAGGGCAGTTTTTAGTTGAAGATGGGGCTTTGCAGCTTCTGCCTAAAAAGCGGTATACTGTGCCAAAAGTGTTTAACTAAAGTAAAGTCTGGAGAAATAAGCGAGCTTGATCTGAAAATTGCCCGTCTTCTAATGTCGCTGGAGGACAAGTATCCTTCTCTTCAAAATGTATACTTCCACAGGGCTATTGATGCCGACAGGACTCTGGCAATAGTAGTGGGCCCGGGGGATGTGCCACGGCTTTTGGGTTACGGTGGGAAAATTGTCCGCGCCTTAGGTGACGAGACAGGGAAGAACGTTCGTGTCTTAGAGCATGGCGCTGATGACAGAAAATTCTTAGAGGACTTGTTTGCGCCTATGAACATTATGACAATCAACACAATATGGCTTCCCGACGGGAGCATGGAAACGCGCGTAATCCTGCGCAGAAGACGCGGAGCACACGGGTCCTTGGATGTAAAGGCTTTAAAGGAGATCGCAAATAGAGTTCGCAACATAACGTTGCGAGTTGAGTATGCAGATTAGCCAGAGACGGTGAAAGGCTCCGATGAAACTGGATTCTATTGGAGATTGGCGTAGAACACACTTTTCGGCAGATGTGAAACCGGAGAATGATGGTGAAGAAATCACGCTATTCGGCTGGGTTCAAGAAATCAGAGACCTTGGCGCCATCCGGTTCATAATATTACAGGACAGAGAAGGCACAATTCAACTGACAATATTGCGAAAGAAAGCCAGCAACGAAGTATTATCGAAGGTCGACGTTCTGCAGAAAAGGTACAGCATAGGTGTGAAAGGACTTGTGAAGAAAACAGAGATGACGCCAAGAGGCATCGAAGTACTTCCGAAGGAAATCCGAATTTTCAACACGGCTGAACAGCTGCCAATTGACATCTGTGGAAAAACACCGGCAAATATCGAGGTTCGCTTGGACGCGAGAGCTTTGGATCTTTGCCTAGAGAAAAACATAGCTGTCTTCCGAATTCAGCACGAAGCAGTGGATGAAATCCGGCACTTCCTCTTCCAAAGAGGCTTCCTAGAAGTGCACACACCCCGCATAATTGGATCGGCAACCGAAGGCGGCGCAGAGCTCTTCCAACTTGATTATTTCGACAGAAAGGCGTACCTGGCTCAGAGTCCACAGTTGTACAAAGAAGAACTCGTCATGAGTCTCGAAAAAGTATTCGAGATCGGACCCTTCTTCAGAGCCGAAGAATCACACACACGCCATCATCTGAGCGAGTTTGTTTCGATTGACATTGAACAAGCTTTTGCAGATGCTGAAGACGTAATGCAACTACTCGAGCAGTTAATGCATCACGTGTCCAAAGCAGTGGCCGAGAAATGTGAAAAAGAGCTCCAGACGTTGAAATACACCGTGAAAGTGCCAGAAGTCCCGTTCAAACGACTGACTTACTCTCACATTTTGGAAGAACTCCGAGATGCTGGAATTGAAATTCCCTGGGGGGCAGACATACCGACACCAGCATTTAGAACACTTGGGAAACTTCACCCATACTTCTATTTCATAGTTGACTGGCCAACCGAATCCAAAGCATTCTATATAAAACCACGAGACGATAACCCAAAGATCTGCGAAGGGTTCGACTTGATGTGGCGATGGATGGAACTTGTGTCAGGAGGCACAAGAATCGAATCCAAAGAACTCTTGGTGAAACGTCTTAAAGAAAAAGGCCTCAACCCAGAATCCTTCAAGCATCACTTGGAAGCGTTTGACTATGGCATGCCTCCACATGCGGGGTGGGCTATTGGTCTGGAAAGATTTACAATGATGCTTACTGGCAGAAAAAACATCAGAGAAGCCACGCTTTATCCCCGAGACAAATTCAGACTTGCACCATGATGCTGTGTTTGTAATTGTTTCTGTAAAAGTCAACATGGTTTTTAGTTAAAAATGTGCTAAAAACTGATAAATAACACTTCAATTACTGCCGAGGCATGGGAGAAGAGTTAGGCATCGAATGTGGCGTATTCGCCGCCGCAAATTTTAGTAATCGCCCCGTGTTTTCACAAATATACTGGGGTCTGAGAGCTCAGAATCACAGAGGACACCAGTCGCATGGTTTCCTCACTTATATGGACGGAAAATTCCATGTTCACAGAAATCTTGATCTGGTGCCCAAGATCAAAACAAGCGCAATCCAGGAATGGTTTGGCCGTCTTCCCGGCAATATCGGCATTGCCAACGTCAGGTATACAACCTCAGGAAAATGCGATGAGAAATCCCTTGTCAAAGGAACCCAACCCGTAACGGCGTCAAAAAAGGGCCTCAAACTTGCGGTGTCTTTTAATGGCAACATCGTGAACACTTTCCAGCTTAAGAAGGAAATATGTAAACAGTTTCCGCATTTTTCATACGAATGCGACTCTGATCTAGTTTGCCACAAATTGTTAATAGAGTTACTGAAAAGAAAAGACATTCAATCAGCTGTCAAATCTTGCATGAAGGAAATCGACGGCGCATTCTCGGTGGCATGCATAACCCAGAATGGTGACTTCTTCGCTTTCAAAGACCCGCATGGAATAAGACCGCTATGCGCAGGGCACAGCGAGGACAATTCAACCTATGTTTTTTCATCGGAAACCGTAAGCTTAGACATAAACGGATTTGTCAGAGATTTCGAACTTGAGCCGGGAGAACTCGTGATAGCCTCAAAAGATGGGTTTGAAAGGAAGAAACTTGTAAACGATGAGAGGAAAGCCTTCTGCGCCTTCGAATTTGCATATTTCGCGAGACCAGACTCAAGGTTTGATGACAAATACGTTTACGAAATTCGCGAGGAATTTGGAAGAAACCTCGTCAAAGAGAACCCGGATGTAGTCAAGGACGCAGACATCATTCTTTCAGTACCTGAAACAGGCGACGATTCCGCATTAGGTGTGCATTATGCTTCTGGACTCAGATGGGAACGGGCATCACGCAGACACCGCTATGTAACTGAAAGAGCCTTCATTCTGCTCAGCAAAGATCGAAACCCAACCATCGACAGGAAAATTAATATTCTCGCACCTAAGATTCGAGGAAAACGCATCATAATAACCGAGGACAGTATAGTCAGAGGGGACACCACGAGAGTCATAGTTGAGAAGCTTCGCCGAATGGGCGCCAAGAAAGTGTATGTGTTTGTTACTTTTCCCCGTATAATCGGACCGTGCTTCTACGGAATTGACATGTCAACATACGGACAACTGATAGGCTCAACACACACAACAGAACAAATAGCAGAGGCGATTCGAGCGGATGCAGTTTGCTATCAATCGCTCAAAGGTCTGGTGAAGGCAATAGGATTCAAAGAGAATGGACTTTGCACCGGATGCTTGACAGGAAAATATCCCACGCCCTTAGCACAAAAAATAGCTGACGAAATGAAGAAACGATTCCTTCAAGGATTTGAAGAGAAAGAAAGACTTTATGAAATGGAAGAATTGGCCCAAGAAGCAGCATTCGATACACATTAATCCTTCACGATCATTCCATTGGTTCGGCGGATAAATCATGGACAAAGTAGGCATCCTTGTGGTTTCATACGGCTCCAGAGAAACAGCCATGATAGACGCGGTTTGCCGAAGCCACAACTACAAGGTTCGAATTTACGTTGCTGACAAACAACGCAACCCATTCAACATGGAAAAGTCCACGAAACATGTCGTAATACCTGACCTGAACGTTAAGCAAATTTGTGATTTTGCGGACGCAAACAAGGAGAAAATTGATTTCGGCATAGTTGGTCCTGAAAAACCGATAATCGAGGGAATCCGCGATGCAATTGAAGAGCAAACGAAGATACCGATGATCTGTCCAACCAAGGACTATGCCATTGAAGAAAGTAAAGTTCAGCAGCGACTGTTGTTTGAAAAAATCGTACCTGAAGCAAACCCCCGTTTCAAGATATTCAGTCCAAAAAATCACAAAAACATCGCCAAGGTCAAAAGAGAAGTCTACAAATGGTTAGATGAACTGGACAACAAAGTCGTCGTAAAACCAGACAGACCCGAAGCCGGGAAAGGTGTGGGTGTTTGGGGAGACCACTTCAAAACGCGCAAACAACTCTTCGAGAATTTCATGTCAAACTATCAATACGGTTCGGTGATAGTGGAAGAAAAAATCGAAGGCGAAGAATCAAGCTTCCAGGCCTTTTGTGATGGAAAACACTTTGTGCCCCTCCCGGACACGAGGGATTACAAAAGAGCATTTGACAACGACAAAGGACCTAACACAGGAGGCATGGGCTCATTCAAAAACGCTGGTGACGTATTACCATTTTTGACCGAGTCGGACCGCGCGAAGGAAATCAGACTTGTGACCAAGATCTTCCAGAAATGGAAAGGCGAAAACACCACAGCACTCAGAGGCATCCCACTATACGTTGCCTTCATGCATACTAAAGACGGGTTGAAAATACTCGAGAATAACAGTCGACCAGGCGATCCAGAGATAATCAACATACTGCCAGTTCTGAAAGACGATTTCGTTGACCTCTGCTTCAAAATGATTGAGGGAAACCTTACCAAAATTGAATTAGTCAAGGCAGCAACAGTCGTCACCTATAAAGTCCCGCCTTCCTACGGCGGATACGATGAAGCATTCCCGATGGCATTCGATAAGAGCGAGATCGGTAGATCTGTGGACTTGTCGAAAGCATACGGTCTCCGCAGGGAATTCGGGAATGACATTCGCATATATCCAGGATCAATGGAACAGCGCAACGGTGAAGTATTTGCGTTGAAGTCGAGAGCCGTATGCGCCGTGGGCATAGCGAATACCATCGAAGCAGCGAGAGAAATATCGCTCAAAGGACTTGATGCGATCAGAGGCGGAGCCCTGTGGTACAGGACTGACGTAGCATCAGAGGGTCACATTAGGAAAAGCAGGAAGCATCTGAAGAGGCTGAGGCACAAGTCTTGAGAAGGGTTTTCATCTCAGACTGCGAGGGCCCTATCTCCAAAAATGACAATGCCTTTGAAGTGATGACACATTTTGTGCCTCATGGCGAGAGAATCTTTGCAGCGGTAAGTACTTATGACGATGCCCTCGCGGATGTATTGAAAAAATCAGGCTATAAAGCAGGGGACACGCTGAAGCTCATCCTGCCATTCTTAAAAGCTTATAATGTGACGGATAGGGCAATCAGGGATTTCTCCGCTGAAAACCTACTCCTCATTGCCAATGCCAAGAAAACCCTTCGTCACGTGAGCAGCATTGCTCCAACCTATATTGTCAGCACAAGCTATGAACACTACGTGAGAACGGTCTGCAGAGCAATGGATTTTCCTTTCAAGAACACATATTGTACGAGACTGAAACTGGACAGATACGATTTGACAGAGACCGAAAAGGAACAACTGAAAAAGTTTTGCCGAGAAATCGCACAAATGTCCAATTTTGACATTCCGCCCAAAGCAAGAAGCCTCGACGATCTTTCAAATGACACTCGAGCCATAATAGAGAGGCTTGACGAAATCTTCTGGGAAACTATAGATGAGATGCAGATAGGAATGATCTACTCAGAAGTCAATCCCATTGGCGGATGTGAAAAAGTCGAAGCCATAAATGATGTTGTGAACAAGCTGAAAGTGAAGTTGACCGATGTTATGTACGTAGGCGACAGCATCACTGATGAGGAAGCTCTCAGGTTTATTAGAGAGAACGGCGGCTTAGCTGTTTCCTTCAATGGAAATCGCTATGCAATAGAAAACGCCGACATCGCGGTCATGTCCGAAGACAGCGCAGTCACTGCAGTTATAGCCGACGTTTTCATCAGGCTCGGAAAGAAAGAAACTCTCTCTCTAGTGGCCGATTGGAGTCCTCAAACACTAGTCAAGAGTCTGGTTGAACAGGAGTTGGTCAACAGTTTTGTCAGGGCTCATCCTTTCGAATTGCCCAAAGCTAAAATGATCACAGAGGAAAATATGGAAAATCTGACTAGCGCAAGCACGGAATTTAGGAAGAAAGTCAGAGGAGTAGCTGTTGGCAGGATGGGATGAACTTGGTTGAGAAGGATTTGATTGTTGACACGTATGCAGAAGCGTTTGAAGGAATCTTTTGTCGCATTGTTGTGACGGCTGACGATCAAGAAACAGTGAAACAGGCTGCCGAAGATGCAACTGCCACTCCGTCAATAGTAATCGGTAGGGTCGAGGGTGGAATAGAAAAATGGCTGAGCGAAAGCGACACGCCAGACAAGCGCAAAGGGGTAATTCTCCAGTTCTGGAGCGGAGTTGACGCGAAAAAGTCGTTATCAGAAAGCCTGAAGAAGTTTGAAGTTGAGCTTTCATACAGGATTCGTCAAGACATACTAGTGAAACCTTTCACAGCTGTCTTTGACACTTTGAAAAACCCTGAAGGAAGAATAGACACGATGGAACGTGTGGGGCACTGTGGCGACGGCTACGAATGGGTAGAGAAACGCTACGGACGTGAAGTCATTGTTGTACCGATAATGGTTCCCGACTTCATAATTGAACATTACCTAGGCTATGCTCATGGAATCATGGGCGCCAATTTTTGGATAATGTGCAAGACCAAAGAAGCATTGAAGGAGGCTGGCAGACGAGCGCTAACAGCAATAAATGAGGTCAACGGCGTCATAGCACCCTTTGGCGTCTGCTCTGCGGGGTCAAAGACAGAGACCAAATTCTCTTGGATTGGTCCCACAACAAACCACGAGTACTGCCCATCGTTGAAGAAAGAACTGGGTGAGGTTTCAAGAGTTCCGGAAAACGTCAACTATATCCCTGAAATCGTTATCAACGGCGTTTCACTCGAAGCCGTGACAGAGGCCATGAAAATGGGAATCGAAGCCGCAGCAAGAGTAAGAGACGTGGTGGGAATTTCTGCAGGCAATTATGGCGGCAAGCTGGGCAAATACAAGATCCAGTTGAAAGAGCTGTTCCCATGAACAAGTTCGATGTCATAGGATTTGGCGCGCTGAACGTGGACAAACTTTTCAAAGTGGATAAGATTGCCGCAGCGGAAGAGGAAAGCTTCGTTTCAGACTATGTAGAGGCATGCGGTGGTTCAGCTGCAAACACAATGGTAGGTTTGGCAAGACTTGGCTACAAAGTAGGTTTCATCGGCAAGGTTGGAGACGACGCTGAAGGCAGACTGTTGCTTGATGATTTCAAGAAGGAAAGAGTTGACACAAGTGGAATAAGAATTGTCAGGAAGGGAAGAAGCGGCAAAGCCATGGGTTTTGTCGATCAGGAAGGACAGCGGGCGTTGTACATAGACCCAGGAGTGAACGATACAATAAGACTTGACGATGTAGACATCAATTATGCCTTAGAGACAAAGTTTCTACACCTCACATCTTTCGTCGGCGAAGTATCATTTCAGACACAGATAAGACTCCTCGGAAAACTATACAAGAATGTTAAGATCAGTTTTGATCCAGGAGTTTTTTATGCCAGAATGGGTTTGGAGAAACTAAAGCCTATCGTCGACAGATCTTTTGTCATGATGCCGAATTCAGATGAACTTGAATTTTTGACTGGCAAGAGTGACTACAAAGCAGGCGCAGAATTTTTGATCAAGAGAGGCGTCAGAGTGTTGGCTGTGAAACTCGGAAGCAAAGGATGTTACGTGACTGACGGAAAAGAGAAATATCTGGTGAAGCCTTTCAAGGTCAAGGTTGTAGATACCACAGGAGCAGGCGATGCCTTTGATGCAGGCTTCCTCTACGGACTACTTTCTGGAAAAAGCCTATCCGAATGTGCGAAAACGGGAAATTTCATCGCGTCAGGATGTATAATGTCGATGGGTGCAAGGACATCTCTGCCTGGTTTGAAAGATCTTGAGGCACATAAGCAGGTTTAAACACAAGATGTTTTACGGTTTCTTTTCCAGATAGCCGATGAGACTCTCGAATATCAGTTTTCCGTCTCCATATTGAGACGCTTCATTCTGTTTTGTCCAATCTGGTTTCTGCCACCAGTAAAAAGCCCGCTCAGGATGGGGCATGAGACCGAAAACCGTTCCTTCAGGGTTGCAGATTGCTGCAATATCGTGGAATGAGTCGTTTGGATTTGTTGGAAAAGCACCCTGTGCGTACTTACCATCGTCAGTGCAGTAGCGGAAGACAAGCTGATCATTTTCGAGGAGCTTCTCCAAGTTCTGCTTCTCCCCTCCTCTGGCAAACATGAACCTGCCCTCTCCATGTGCCGCTGGCATACGGAGCACTTTTCCGTTTGGAATCTTCCAGGTAAATGCACATTTTCCGCGGCTATCGTGTCGGAGGTTGATCCATCTGCAGTTGTAACCTGGCGGATGGTTGGTGGCCAAAGCTGCCTCAGGGTACAGAGTGGTTCCTTCAAAAGCCGGGAGCAACCCAGCCTCAACGAGCACCTGAAAACCGTTGCATATGCCTAAAATTGGGCGCTCATCTTCTACAAATGCCTCCAATTCTTTTCCCATTTTAGCCACTAGCCACTTCGCCCATATGGCCCCAGCGCGAACGTAATCTCCATAGGAGAAACCTCCTGGAAAAACCAGCGAGTCATATTCAAGAACACTTCGGCGGTGGCTGATCAATTCGTTGACATGCACAACCTCAGCTTGAACGCCCAATTCTCTGAATGAGCGGCTGGTTTCAGCATCACAATTCGTTCCGCCCACGCGCAAAACGCAAATTCTTATCTCTTCACGTTTCAAAGTTCAACTCCCCGCGCCGAAGGTGCGCTTCCAGCTTGTCTCCAAATCGTTGATCGCAACGTCCACCACAGATTCGCCATTCAATCCAATAATGTTTAGTCTAGACTCTTTCGTCACCTTGCCGATTTCTGCAAATTCACTGCGTCTCATCAGAACCTCGAAGCGTTCTCTCGCACTATCAGAAACCTCCACCAGAAAACGGCTGTTCGATTCCGAGAACAGTATAAAATCGTCACGGTCTAGTCTTTCCGCTGGGACTTTTCTCAGGTCAAACTGTACGCCGTATCCACCTGCCAGCGCCATCTCGGCGGCTGCGACACCCAAACCACCCTCGGACGAGTCATGGCATGCCTTTATCAGTCCAGAATCAATTGCCTTCGTAATCGCCTTGAACGTATTTGCGCCTTGGACTGGACGAACGTGTGGCACGGTTTTTCCCAAGAACCCTTTCATCCCGTAGTATTCAGATCCGCCGAGTTCTCTGAACGTTTTTCCTACCATGTAGATTGAGTCGTTTGGGGTTTTTACGTCCATGGACACGGCGCGGCGGATGTCCGGAACCAAGCCTAACGCAGTTATCAAGAGTGTAGGAGTCACTGATCCTAGAGGTGACTCATTGTAGAGACTGTCTTTGCCCGAAATGAACGGGGTTTTGTAGGCAACGGCAAAGTGATAACATGCTTCACATGCTTTCACTAGGCTGCCCAGTCTTTCTGGGCGCTCGGGGTTCCCCCACGTGAAATTATCGAGGAGAGCCATGCGTCTCCCTCCAACTGCGATGTTGTTTCTTATCGCTTCATCTATGACAGAAGCGGCCATCCAGTATGTGTCGATTTTCCCATAGTTGGGGTTCATTCCGCATGATATTGCAATGCCGCTCCAAGAATTGTCTAGGGGTTTTAGGATCGCGGCGTTGTTTGGTCCACTGCGTGTTCCTTGCAACGGTTTGAGCACGGTGTTTCCTTTAACTTCGTGATCATAGGTTCGTACGACGTTTTCTTTGCTTGCAATGTTAGGCGAGGAAAGAAGCTGCAGTAGCGTTTCTGCCAAGTCTTCGGGGCTGTCGAATTTCGGTTCCTCGGTGTCGGCCGATCTGAACTTTGCAGTCTTCCCAGCTTTGGGCGGTCCGAAGAGAAACGAAATGTCAATGGTTGCGACTTCTCGATCATGATATTTCAGTCTCAAGATTCTATCGAAAGTCAACTTTCCAATTACCGTAGCTTCGACATCCTCTTTGTCGAAGACTTTCATAATTCGTTCAAGATTTTCAGCCGGAGCAGTGAGAAGCATTCTTTCTTGAGATTCTGAAACGTAGATCTCCCAAGGTGCCAGTCCCGCATGCTTGAGCGGAGCCTTGTCAAGATCGACTACTGCACCACATTTGAATTTGCTGGCTGTTTCGCCGACAGCCGAGGATAAGCCGCCGCCTCCCAGATCTGTCGTTGAGGAACCCAGGCCTCGGTCACGAACCTCGATCAGAGCCCTTTTCAGCTTCTCCTCCTCAATGGGGTTGGCAATCTGGACTGCAGGCCGAGATATTTCCTCAGACTTCTCTGTAAGTTCGGCTGATGCAAACGTGACGCCGTGAATTCCGTCGCGGCCCGTTTTTCCGCCAGCCAAGATGATCAGATCCTTTGGTTTCGCATTTTTCCTGTATTTGTTCAAAGGGAGTAGACCGATGCATCCGCAGTAGACGACGACATTTCCAATATAGCTTTCGTCGAAGTATATTGCGCCATTGACCGTTGGTATTCCCATATTGTTTCCGTAGCTTCCGATTCCTGCAACAACGCCCATGTATACATATTTGGGATGTTTGACTCCTGGAGGAAGTTTATCGTAGTCGAAATCCAACGGTCCGAAACCTAAGATGTCAGTGCATGCGATTGGATCTGCCCAGACGCCTAAAATGTCGCGTATGACCCCGCCTGTGCCTGTTGCTGCGCCTCCAAACGGTTCCACCGCGGACGGGTGATTGTGCGTCTCGACCTTTATTGCTATGCCGTAACCCTTGTCGAATTTGACTATGCCGGCGTTGTCTTCGAAGACAGAGAAACACCATTTCGGGCGAAGTTTCTTCACGGGCTTCGCGATGTAGGTTTTGAAGAGGCTGTTAATCTCTTTCCCTTCGAAGGTTACTTTGCCCTTGAAGGTTTTGTGAAAGCAGTGCTCGGACCATGTTTGACCTATCGTCTGAAGCTCAACGTCGGTTGGATTTCGTTCTTTTCTTCGAAAGTATTCTTTGACAAGCTTCATTTCGTTAAGGTTTAATCCGACGCCAAGCCCATTGCTTATTTCAAGCAGTTGTTTCTCTGTGGCATTGCGAAGATTAATTTCAAAGAGTGAAAAGGAAGCCTCTTTTCGGACGTAGAGGCTTGACGTCATCTAGTTTCCTCGACTTCGACCGAGTAACTGTCTTTCGTCGGGTTTGCCAGAAGCCTCTTGCACATTTCATCAGCTTTTTCTTCGGCTTCCCTCTTAGATTGGGCTTCCACGAGCACATTATAGAGCTTCCCCACGCTGACTTTTTCAATATTGTAGCCAAGTTCCTTGAGAAGCCGCGCGGTTGTTTCGCCCTCAGGATCGCTGTGGCCAGGTTTCAGAGTGACTTCAATTGTCAGGCGAAATCTCATAGGCTAGACTAGAGTCTGAATGAATTTAAGAACTTTCGCCATTATTGGAGCAAACTCTAGTTAAGGATTATTTTCTTGTTTTTGTGCCGAATCTTGACTCCTCTGCTGCTTGTTACGCAACCTATCTGTTCTGGTTCGGCTCCGGCCTTTTCTAGAACATCTAAAGCTTCTTCGCAATCGGTCTTGGATGTGATCACCGCGAACCCCCATCCCATGTTGAAGGTCTTGAACATCTCATCATCTGTTATGGGCTTGTGAAGTTTATCCGCGGCCTTTTGGATTAAGCCGAAAATCGGCTGCGGTTTGAAATTGTCAAACTCAAAACCTATACCGGGTGAAAACATACTCAAACGCTCGAATTTGAGATATGCATCACCAGTGATGTGAACGGCACCTTTCACATTCATTTTCTCCGCAAGTCTGCAGAAGGGTTTGACATATATGCGCGTTGGCTCCAGTGCTTCAAGCCCTATTTCTCCATGTAATCCGTCGGTAACCGTGTTGACGTCGTATATTCCGCCCCATTGCCTGAACAATGCTTTTCTGACAAGTGAAATACCGTTGCTGTGAACTCCTGAACTTCTTAAGCCTATTATCGGGTCCCCTGGCTGTATGTCTCTGCCAAAAATCACTTTTTCCTTGGCAACCTCGCCCACTGAAGCGACGACAATATCAAATCCTTTGGTCGACGCGAGACCCTTTATGAGATCGGGGACGTCGCCAATTTCTCCTCCAGGAACTATGCACTCAGACTCTTCGGCACCTCTTGTTATGCCGTTGATCAATTCTTTGATCATAACAGGGTCGGATACCTGCGTGTGGATATTGTCTACGAGGGCGATCGGTTTGGCGCCTGAACGTATGACGTCGTTGACGGCCATTGCGACGCCATCGATTCCTATCGTGTCGTATTTTCCGACTAGTTGAGCAATCAGCACTTTTGTGCCGACTCCTTCGACTGTAAGGTCTAGGTAATGGTCGTGATGTGGGAATATCCTACCATATGGAAGTTCAATGACTTCACCATAACGGCTGTGACTGTAGGTTTTCTCTAGAGTACGGAGTGTCTTTTTGGATTCGGCTCTCAGATTCCGATCAACGCCTGCCTCAGAGTAGGTGAGTCCTCGTCTCAATCTGGGTTCATCCCGCTCTAAGTCTAGCTGAAACTCCGCTTATAAAATGATAGATTCATCGAAAAGACGATTTAGCATCTCGTTAGAAAATGCTGGATTGACCTGCACTTTGGACAGACTGTGCAGAATCAGAACGCCGAGTGCAAGTTAAGAATGCGGTTCTGAGGAACCCTACTCATGCCGCAGCATTGGTTCGAAGGCAATAGTCGAGTGCTTGTTTCCGTTTTCAGCTGCCAAAAGCATACTCAGCAACACATAGTACTGGCGAAGGAACGCCAATCCTCTTTCATTCGCCCTGTAGAGTGGCTTTCCTTCGACTGTGCTCTCTTCGATAAAGCCCATTCCGACGAGGGACCCGAGGAATTTGTCGGCCTGACCGCAATTAATGCTTGCATGTTTCATTATCGAGAATTTGGCCCGATTTCCTTCTTTGACAGCTTCTATCAAGAGGGCAATGATTTCGAAATGGCTCCGGTATTTCTTTCCCAATGGAGAACTGCACGGTCGGTATTTGTTATGCAAAGGCAAATATGGCAATGTGCGATCAACAATGTAGTTTTCCACCTTACAGAACCCCCTTCTACATAGCAGGGTTTAATGACTTAAGGGATTTTTCTGTAGACTCGGTTGAAAGTGGAGATAGTTCAGTTGAAAGAATTGAATCCCAATATTGATTGATCCGACAAAGTTATTATATGGTCAATTGACACTATTGAATCAGGGTAACAGAGGTTGTCTCAGCACCGACTCTCCCCAAGTGAAATCAGTTTTCTTGAGGATGCCATGAAGGCAGACGCTGTAAACTGCAGCATACGCCTGCGAGAAGGCGAATACCAGTACAACCTTGTCACCGCAATCGCGACGTTCCACCTAGACTTGACGTTTCCTGATGTCAAGGATTTGATAAGGAAGCTATGGGGAGAAGAGAAGACAAATGACCTTCAGTTTGTTCGCAAGATTCAGACTATTCTCAAGAAAATGGAGAAAAGCAGCATTGTCAAGATTTTGCCAAAGAAAAACCCTTGGCAACTCCAGAGGTACGGATTATCCAGCTTCAAGTTTCAGGACAGCGACAAGAGTAACATTGTTCTTGCCACGGATGAACAGTTCAGACACATGAACGAGCTGCTCCGTTCTGCTCTTACCCAACGAGAAAAGAGCCGGAGAAACTACCTCGCAGTCTTTGGATTGGCGCTTTCATGTGGTCTCTCATATGCAATAATTGTCTGGTCGCTCATACAGCCAATGATTAATCCAGTCGTCTTTTTCATAGCCTTGTCCATCTCGGTCGTATCTTCACTAGCATTGGGAAGAATGATTACACGATGAGAATTTCATCCATCACCTCTGTTTGTCAACGCGTTTCGAGGAGGAAAAGACATGGTTAGTCTGAGGAAATGCAGAACGATCTTTCTGATTGGTTTGCCTTTGTTCTTCATGTTCTCATTCCTGAGGTTCGGACCGGTATCTGCCGGAAACCAGATTATCATTCATTCTGAAGACTATGCATCGATCCAACAGGCAATAAATAACGCAACCGTTGGCGCAACAGTTCTCGTGGCGCCTGGAATCTATTATGAAAGCCTCAGCATTGGCAAAAGCATATCACTTTTGGGCGAAAACAGAGAGACAACCATTATTGACGGCGCTGATTCGCAGAACGTGATTTCAATAACCAGTGACGGAGTGACCATCGGAAATCTGACACTTACTAAGAGCTCCGCTCGCACGTCTGACAACGGGATATATGTCGATCGCAGCAGAGGAATCTTTGTGAACGACACCAAGATTGTGGGCACCTACAATGGAATATACCTATATCTATGCTCCAGTAGCACCTTTTCCCGCAATATCATCACGAACCAAACCAGCGGCGTTACGCTTGTCACTTCAAACAACAACGTCTTCTCAGGCAACCTCATTTCAGACGATTCCAATGGCATTACGATCTCCTACTCAAACCTTAACATGTTTTCTGGAAATACATTGTCCAATAATGGAGAAGGAATTTCCATCTCTGAGCCCAGTAACAGAAACAGTTTCTATCACAATAACATCGGAGACGCGATTATACTATCGGGTGCAACGCCGAACATCTGGAGTCGAAGCGGCGAAGGCAACTACTGGCTCGCATATAATTTCACGGGACGAGACATGAACGGTGACGGGATTGGCGACGAACCTTTCGTAATAGATGAGAGTAACCAAGACAGTTTTCCCCTGATGGGAGCTTTCAGCGAGTTTGATGTGGATTTC
>Ga0209253_10001963_pt1 | contig 18120 bp, 15 predicted proteins | sample FrelakmetBRP12BR_FD_187145 | JGI IMG/M metagenome (GOLD analysis project Ga0209253, IMG submission 187145) | Freshwater lake sediment microbial communities from the University of Notre Dame, USA, for methane emissions studies - BRP12 BR (SPAdes)... | ecosystem: Environmental > Aquatic >... | reverse complement strand
GGGCGCCGGCACGAGCCGGTATCTCTCGACGGGGCCGCTCGTGTGGGCGGCGACGCTCGGGTGCACGACGCTGCTGCTGGCGATGCTGAAGCAGGCGCTGTGGCTCGTCGTGCCCTTCCTGCTCGCGATCATCCTGTACTACGCGCTGTTCCCGGCCGTCCGCCGGCTGACGCTCGCCGGCATCGAGCGCGAGACCTCCGCGGCGATCGTCGCGGGGGCGTTCTTCGTCGCGGCGGTCGCGGCGATGGTGCCGACGCTCCCGTGGCTCGCGGCGCAGGCCATGAGCAGCGAGGAGGCCGTCTACCGCTACCTCGCCGGCGGGCGCGTGCTGATCGACCGGACGCTCGTCACGCTGGAATCGCAGTTCGGGTTCCTGAAGCGGATGGACTTCCACGCGGAGATGGGCAGGAAGATCGACGAGGTTGCCGGGACCTACGTGCAGGAGCACCTGACCGAGGCGCTGCTCGGCGTCGCCGCATGGCTGCCGGCGCTGCTGCTCGCGCCGTTTCTCGCGTTCTTCTTCCTGCGCGACGGCCGGCGGTTCCTGAAGTTCCTGGGCGCCGCGGTACCCAACGCGTACTTCGAAAGGACGCTGTACATGATCGAGCGGGTCGACGCGACCGCCCGCGCGTACTTCCAGGGCCTGCTGAAGCTCACGGTCCTCGACGCCATCTGCCTCGCGCTGGGGCTGACGGCGATCGGCATGCCCGGCGCATTCGCGCTCGGGCTGATGGCGGCAGTGCTCGCCTGGGTGCCCTTCATCGGCTCGGTGATCGCGTGCGTGATCGTGGTGCTGGTCGCCGCCACCGATTTCCCGGGCGATCCGTGGGTGGTCTACGCGGCGATCGGGCTGTTCATGGTCGTGCGCCTGCTCGACGATTTCGTCTTCATGCCGTTGACGGTCGGCCGCAGCCTGCAGATGCATCCGCTGCCGACGGTGCTCCTGATCTTCGTCGGCGGCACCGTCGCCGGGGTGCCCGGCCTGATCCTGGTCCTGCCGCTCGCCGGCGTGGTGATGGTGGTTGCGGGCACGATCGGCGGCATCGTCAACAACCCGCGATTGCGCGCCCGGCACCGGTTCGCCGGGACGCTGCAGGCGCGCCGCGTCACGGCCGACCTGCACTCCTGAGGCGTGCGCAGGCCGGTTATTTCATCCGCGACGGCAACCTGATCGTCTCGCCGCCGACCACGAAGACGCCCCTGCCGGAATGGTGCAGGGTCCGCGGCCGCCGGACCGAACGGTCGACCCACGCCGCGACGACCTCGAGCACGAACATGTTGTACCGGTTGACCATCCGCGTGTCGGCGACCCTGCACTCGAGGCTGGCGTAGCATTCGTCGATGCACGGCGCCGCGACGCGCGACGACGCGGACGGCGTCAGGCCGAACCTTCTGAACTTGTCGACGCGACGCCCCGAGACGTTCCCGCAGCCGACGACCTGCTTCGCGATTTCCGCGGTCGGTACGTTGACCACGCACTCGCGGGACGCGCGCAGCAGTTCGAACGTGTAGTGCCGGCCGCTGACGATGCAACCCACGAGCGGTGGCTCGAATTCCATCATCATGTGCCACGACATCGCCATGACGTTCGCCCGGCCCGTCCCCGCCGTCGTCAGCAGGACGACCGGCCCCGGTTCGAGCAATCGATATACTTCGGACAGCGCGAGCGGTTTCTTCGCCATCGGGCGACCTCCATTGCGGGGGTTCATCGACGCCCGTCAGGATAAACGAGCGGCAGCCGGCGCGGCGAACGCCTTCGCGCCGACAATCGGACGACACGCGGCCACAGGCCGTCTGGACAGGGGAGAATCTCGATGAAATGCACGCTGGTTGGATCCCGCTTCTTCGGGGCGCAGGTGTTCGAAGCGATGCGCAAGGACGGCGCCGAGATCGCGCGTGTCGTCGCGCCGGCGGCCGACGACCGGCTGGCCGTCGCCGCGAAGGCCGCAGGGGTGCCGGTCCACGTGCTCGCGAACCCGAAGGTCGTCCCGGGCGAGGCGATCGCCGAGGGGACCGAGCTCATCGTGGCGGCGCATACCCATGCCCGGGTGAGCAACGAGGCGCTGGCCCGTTCGCGGCTGGGCGGCATCGGCTACCACCCGTCGCTGCTGCCGCGGCACCGCGGCATCGCGGCGGTCGAGTGGACGATCCTCTCCGGCGATCCGATCGCCGGCGGATCGGTCTACCACCTGGCCGACGGCTGGGACGCGGGCGCCGTCGCCGCGCAGGACTGGTGCTTCGTCGCAAGGGGCGAGACGGCCCGCGAGCTGTGGGAGCGCGCGCTGGCGCCGATGGGCCTCGATCTCCTGACGCGCGTCGTACGGCAGGCGCGCGACGACGGCAAGCTGCCGGCGTACAAGCAGGACGAGCGCTTCGCCACCAAGGCGCCGATGATCCGCCGGGCGGTTTCCGTCACCGAGGACGCCACGCCCGCGACCGCATCGCTGGTCACGACGGTGATCGGCGCCGATCGGCCGGGCATCGTGAGCCAGCTGTCGGAGCGCGCCCAGGCCGTGGGCGCCAGCTGGGCGGGCAGCCACATGGCGAGCCTTGCCGGCCAGTTCGCGGGCGTCGTGCATTTCGAAGTGGCCGCCGCGAACGCCGAGGCGCTCGCCACGGCGCTGCGCGGGCTGGATTCGCCGGAGCTGCACGTCACGGCCGCCCGGAGCGACGCGCAGCCCCTGCCGGCCGGTCGGCGCATGGTCAGGCTGGAGCTCGTCGGGCGGGATCGACCAGGGATCGTGCGCGACCTGTCCAAGGGCCTCGCCGATCGCGGCGTCAGCATCGAGGAGCTCCACACCGAGGTCGTCGGCACTGCCGCGGCGACCGGCCAGCTGTTCAAGGTCAAGGCGGTGCTGTTCGTGCCGGACGCCCTTCCCAGCGACGAGTTGCGCCGCGGGCTGGAACCGCTGGCGAACGAGATGATGGTCGACCTCGCGCTCTGACGCGCGCGCGGGATCGCCGCGGCTAGCGGCAGACAGTCCCGGCCGGCGGCGCGAACAGTTCGCGCGCCAGGGATTTCCTCTGCGTCACGCCGTTGACGGTGTAGTCGAAGGTCGCTGCGGTGCCGTTCGCGAAGGTGAACGTCGCATTGCCGACCACGGTCCGCGTCACCAGCGCCGAATCGAACGGCGCCGCGCTGAACGGCGGCCCCACCGTGCGGATCAGCTGCCCGCTGTAGACGCCCGCCCCGGTCCTGGCCGCCGTCACCGACAGCCACAGCGGCGCGCCGCCGATGTCGTAGGTGAACCACGTCGCAAAGATGTTGTCGCCCTGGTGCGTGAGGTTGACGCCCCACCCGGATTCGGCGCCCCCTGCGGCCCACCACAGGTCCTGATAGTTGGTGGCCGCGGCGAAATCCGGCTGCGCCCCATAGCTGCAGGTCGGCAGCGCACCGAACACCTGGCGCGTGATCGCCTTGGTCCGTTGCGTGCCGTTCACGGCGTAGGTGAAGCTGCCCCGGTTCACGTCGTCGAAGACGAGCGTCCCCGAACCGACGACGGTCCGCGTCACCCGGTTCGAGTCGAACGGCACCGCGCTGAACGCGGGGCCGCGCGTTTCGATCAACTGCCCGACGTACGTGTCCGGGCTGGCTCCGGCGCGGGTGCCGGTCATCGACAGCCACCACGCCCGGCCGGCCGCGTCATAGGTGAACCACGTCGCGAAGATCACGTTGCCCTGCTGCGCGATGTTGAGACCCCAACCGGATTCCGAGCTCGCCGGCGAACTCCACCACAGCCCTTGTGCCTGGACGCCCGCCGCGGCAGCGCCAGTCGCCGCGGCGCGCACGGCTGCGCCCGCGTCGAGCATGCCCGCGCCGCACGTGTCCGTCGTGCAATAGCACTGGAACTGGTCGACCGCCTTGCCGGCGGCGTCGTATTGCGGCCCCGTGCACTGCGGCACCACGGTGCCGTCGCCGTTGTCCCCGCCGGCGGTCGGAAACGGTCGCGCCGAAGATTGCAGCACGAGGCGCACCTGCAGCGGCGTCAGCGACGGCTGCGCGGAAAGCACGAGCGCGGCGGCGCCCGAAACCAGCGGCGCCGAGAAGCTGGTGCCGAGCGACGCGTTGTAGCTGTCGGTGTAGATCGGGGCGACCGGCACGGTCGTACCCGAGTTGGACGTCGTCAGGATCGGATACAGGCAGGGCGTGCCCGCGGCCGTGTTGACGCAGTTTCCGCCGGGCGCGCTGATCGCTATCTCCGACCCGAGATCGGAGAAGCCGACCTTCGTCCCAGCGTGGCGCAGCGCCGCCACCGCGATGACGCCAGCGCAATTCGCCGGCGAGCCGACGGCGTGGCCCGACGAATTGCCGGCGGATGCGACGATCACGGTGCCCGCGGCGTTGACTTCCGCGATCGCGTCGCGGTAGGCGGCCGTGCACGCGCTCTCGCTGCCGAGGCTCAGGTTGATGACGCGCGCACGATTCGGATTGGCCGGCAGCCCTGCCACCGGGAGGCCGGCGGCCCAGCGCATCCCGGTGATGATGTCCGAGTCGTAGCCGCCGCATTTGCCGAGCACGCGCACCGGCAGCACGCGAAGACCGGGGCCCACGCCGGCCATGCCGACGCCGTTGTTCGCGATCGCGGCGATCACCCCCGCGACCTGCGTGCCGTGCCAGGAGCTGTCCTCGGAAACGTACTGCCCGGTGGCGGAGTCGAGGACCGTGCACTCGTAGTACGGCCCGGCCTTGTCGTTGGCTTCCGCCGCGCTGACCCAGTCGCCGGGGTCGGAGGCATCCGCATCGCGCCCGCTGCCGTCGTTGGCGACGTCGACGTCGCCGATGACGTCGTAGCCCGGCAACAGCTTGCCACCGGCCGCCACGCTCAGCAGGTCGGGGTGATCGAAGCGCACGCCGGTGTCGAGCACCGCGACCACGACGCCCGGGTTGCCGGTCGTGACGCTCCAGGCCGTCTCGATGTCCAGCGACGACTGGACGTCGCCGCCCGGCGCCCGCAGGTACCACTGCCCCACCGCCGGGCCGCTGCCGCCCACGCCAGGGCCATACAGCGGGTCATTGGGGGCCGCGAGGCGGCGCCGGCGATGGTCCGGCACCGCGTACTCGACGTCGGGCTCGCGCGCGAGGCGCCGTGCCAGCTCGGCCGAGGTCATCCCCCCGGCGAGGAGCACCTGCGCACGCCCGGACAGCGCCCTGCCGGCGCGCATCGCGAGGCCCAGCCGCCGGCCAAGCGCCTGCGCGCGATCCGCGGGTTCCGCGCCGGCGACGAGCGCCTGCCCGCGCAGCAGCGGCGAGTCGGCCTTGAGCTTGACGATCACGCGCGCGGAGCCACCCGCGGGGGAGTCCGCCGCCTGTGCGCGAACCGGCGGCGGCACCAGCGTGAAGAGTGCCGCGCACAGCACGAGCAAAGCGGGACGGGCCTTCCGCATCGACGGCGACTCCGGGAGGAAAGGCCGTCATTCTAAGGCAAGGACGCGAAGCCCGCCGCCGACCCGCTGAACGACGCCATTCCGGGTACGAATGGCTCGTCGCCCGTCGCCCGCCGTCAGCGCAGCTTCATGCCCAGAAGACGACGCAACTGCGAGCGGCGCGTGGCGACGCGCTCCTGCGCCTGAAAGCTCACTTCAATGCCCGTCGCCAGGGGCGTCAAGGGGCGCGTGCCGCGGCGCCGCGTCGAGCCACGCGCACAGCGCCGCCTTGAGGGACAGGCCGGCGTCCGCGAATCCGGTGGCGCCTGGATCGAGCATTGCCGCGTGCGTGACGATGCGACGGAGCGCGTGCTTGAGCTCTTCCGGCGTTTGCGCGGGATTGGCGATCGCTTCACGGAATTCTTCGACTTCGGTCAGGAATGCTCTGGGATCGAGACTGCCAACGGCGACCTCGGGAAGCGTGCGCATGGACGGGGCCCCCTTTCCGGCTGCGGCAACACGACGCGCCGCCGCGGTCCACGCCGATGAACAAGCAAGGAACGCACCATCGATCCCGCAGCCGCCGTCGATGTCGCCGCGACAGCGCGATCGGGAAGCCATTTCAACGAGATAGTGGCGCGAGCGAACCCGGAACGGAGGAACGCCCCCCAGGCCTCGAATGGCCACGCTGTAAATTCCGCCAACAGAAAGCGCGCGTCGTGTCACGAGTCGTGCACGACAGCTGCGCTCACGCGTCGAGCGGGAGGGGCCCCTGCGCCGGCGTGGAGCGCGCGTCGGAGCGGCCGGCCGCGCCACCGTCCGGCGGCGCGCGATGACCGACGCAGGCGATCAATGCGCAGCGACGGCGAGGCTCACTGCCTTGCGCCACTGGCGTTCGTGCTCGGGGTCAACGGGTGTGCTCTCGCGCAGCAGGTTCAGCTGGCCGAGGAGCCCGCCGACATCGTTGGAGTACCGGTGGTTGTCGCACGCATCGAGGAACGCGAACATCGCCGCGTGTTCCTCGGAAGACAGGCGCTGCTTGCGGTAGACGGTCATGGCTCCTCCGGATCGGGCCGGACGGAGTTTCAGGCTAGTCCCCGCGCACATGCGCGTCAACACGAAACTCGTGCTGCAATGCAATGCCCGCGCCGCAGCAACGCGGGCCGCGCCGCTCACGGCTTGATGTAGGCGTATTGCTCGCGCGATTGCAGATTGGCGATGCGCACCACCCCCGACGGCGTGAAGCCCGGGCCGAGGATGAACTGCTCCTTCTTCAGGCTGCGGTTCTTGAGCGTGATCTCGCAGATCTCGAACACCACGCCGCGCGCCGCGAGGTCGCCCACCAGTGCCGCGAATTCCTGGCCGTTGGTCGTCTTCGCGCCTTCCATCAGGAAATCCACGCCCTCGGCGTGCGCCACGGCGACGATCTTCGCCTTGGGATCGACGTCGAGGTGGTTGCGGATGTTGCGCAGGCCCTTGGTCGCCTGGGCGATGCCGCTGTCGAAGTGGTAGACGACCTTGTCCTGCGCGGACGCGCCGGATGCCGCAGCGCACAAGACGAGCGTGGCGAGAATTCCGAGAAGAGCCTTCATTCGAGTTTCCTTGGAGTGGGTTGAGGCGCTGCGGTTACGTCCAGCCGGCGTCGACGATGAAATTCTGCGCGGTGCACATCCGGCTGTCGTCGGCGGCGAGCCACAGCACCATGCGCGCGATGTCGGGCGGGTAGAGCTTTTCCTTTATGCACTGGTTCTCGAACAGCTGCCGCTCGCCGTCGGCGTCGAGCCACAGGTCGATCTGGCGCTGCGTCATCACCCAGCCGGGCACCACGGTGTTGACGCGGATGCGGTCCACGCCCCAGTCGCGCGCGAGCCCGCGGGTCATGCCGTGCACGGCGGCCTTCGCGGTCGTGTACGCGTTGTAGCCGCCCTCGCCGTTCATCCAGCTGATCGAGCCGAAGTTTACTATCGATCCGCCGCCGGCTGACTTCATCTGCGGATAGACCGCCTGCGCGGCGAAGAACTGGTGGCGCAGGTTGACCGCGATGCGGTCGTTCCAGTACTCGAGCGTGACGTCCATCGATTCGTGGCGGTCGTCGTTCGCCGCATTGTTGACGAGCACCGTGACCGGGCCCATCTCGTCGCCCACCCGCCTGACGATCGCCTGCAGCGCCGCGACGTCGCGCAGGTCGCAATGCACGAAGCGCGGGGCGCGCAGTCCGGTCTCGCGAATGCGCCCGACAAGCGCGCTCGCGGCCGCGTCGTCGATGTCGACGAAGGCGACGTTTGCCTGCTGCCCGCAGAAGTGCTCGACCACGCTCGCGCCGATGCCCGAGCCGCCACCCGTGACGAGAACGACCCTGTCCCGGAGGCTCGGATAGTTCGCAAACTGCTCGCTCATGCCCTTCCACCTCCCGCAGTCGCGCCCGGCCGCCCGATCGTGCTCCGGTCGCAGGGTCGCGGCGGGCACCGCACGCCGCCGCGAGCATCGGGACTGCGCGCGGCCGTGCAGAGCCGGTGCCGGATTGGCGTCGCAAGGTCCATACTTTAGGCTCATTTGCAGAGGCCCGTGAGGGCGAGCGCCGCATGAGCCAATCCACCGCCGTCATCGATCTGCACGCGGGTCGCGCCAGGCTCGGCGTGGCGCCGGCCATCGGCGGCTCGATCGCGCACTATCGATGGGTCGACGGCGAGCGGACGCTCGACTGGCTGCGGCCGGCGGCGGATGCCGACATCGCGGCCGGAACGGCCGACCGCCTTGCCTGCTTCCCTCTCGTGCCGTTCTCGAACCGGATTCGCGCGGGACGGTTCACGTTCGGCGGGCGCGCCATCCAGTTGCCGCTCAACCGGTGGCCGCAGCCGCACGCCGTGCACGGGCACGGCTGGCAGGCCGCGTGGAACGTCGTCGAGCGCGCCGAAGACGGGCTGGCGATCGAGTACCTGCACCCCGCAGGCGCGTGGCCGTTCACTTACCTCGCCCGGCAGGTCTTCGCGCTCGACGACGCGGAGCTGCGCGTGACGCTGGCCATCGAAAACCGCGGCGGCGAGACGATGCCGGTCGGAGTGGGCCTGCATCCGTATTTCCCGCGCACGCCGCGGTGCCGGCTGTCAGCGCAGGTCGCCGCGATGTGGGCGACCGACGCCGAGGTGATGCCCACGACGCTCGTCGACGCCGATCCAAACCTGGCCACCGGCCTGCCGGTCGCCGCGACGGTCCTGGACAACGGTTTCACCGGCTGGCAGCGGCACGCCGTGATCGACTGGCCGGAACGCCGCGCCGCGCTCGCGCTCGACGCCGACTCGCCGCTCGGCTTCCTGGTCGTCTATTCGCCGGCGGGCGAGAATTTCTTTTGCGCAGAGCCGGTGAGCCATTGCACCGACGCGTTCAATCTTGCCGCGCAGGGGCGCACCGATACCGGCATGCTCACGCTCGCCCCGGGCGCCAGCCTCGAGACGGCGGTGCGCTTCCGACCGCGGGCCGGGTGACGGTCGCAGCCGTCAGCCGCGCTTCGCCGCGGTGGGCTTGTACTTGGCGAGATGCCGCGTCGGCAGCGCCAGCGCGTCGCGCCGGAACGGGTCGCCCAGCTCGCGCGTCACCATCATCTCGAGGATCGTCGTCTTGCCTTCGCCCTGCGCCTTAGCCGCCGCGCGGAGCGCCGGGCCGACGTCGGCGAGCTTCTCGATCGTCAGTCCCTCGGCACCCATCGCCTGCGCCACCTTCGCCCACGAGGGTTGCTTGTCGAGGTTGACGCCGACGAAGCGGTTCTCGTAGAAGTCCACGTGGTTCTTCTTCTCCGCGCCCCACTGGCCGTTGTTGAAGACGACGGCGGTCACCGGGATGTTCTCCCGGATGCAGGTCTGGATCTCGCCGAAGCTCATTCCCCAGGCGCCGTCGCCGACGTACGCGATCGCCGGGCGGTCGGGCGCGGCGACTTTCGCGCCGACGATCGTCGGAAACGCGTAGCCGCAGTTGCCGAAGCTCATCGCCGCGAACATCGAGCGCGGCCGGTCGAAGCGCAGATAGGAGTTCGACACCGAGCAGATGTTGCCGATGTCGGTCGAGACCATCGCGCCCTCGGGCATCGCCTTCTCCAGCTCGCGCAGCATCTGCCGCGGATGCATGTGCGTCGAGCCGCGCGAAACCTCGAGCGACCACTTGTCCTTCTCGTGCGTCCAGCCGTCGAGCTCGGTTTCCCAGGCTCCCTTCGCCGCCGCCACTTCGGCGAGGCGGGCGGCCCGGTTCGCGCTGCACGCGACCGGTCGCGACTTGAGCCGCGCGGTCAGCGCCAGCGACGCCGCTTTCGCGTCGCCGCAGATCCCCACCGAGATCGTCTTCACGAGCCCCAGCATCTTCGCGTCGGCGTCGACCTGGATGATCTTCGCGTCCTTCGGCCAGTATTCCATTCCGTACTGCGGCAGCGTGCCGAACGGCCCGAGCCGCGTGCCGAGCGCCAGCACGACGTCGGCCCTGGCAATGAGCTTCATCGCGGCCTTGCTGCCCTGGTAACCGAGGGGCCCGACCCACAGCGGGTGCTTCGCCGGGAACGAGTCGTTGTGCAGATAGCTGTTGGCGACCGGCGCCTGCAGCAATTCCGCCAGCGCGATCGCCTCCGCCTGCCCGTCGGCCATGATCACGCCGCCGCCGCAGAGGATCACCGGAAACGCGGCGCTCGCGAGGAGATCGGCCGCCGCGTCGAGGCTCTTCTCGCCACCCGCGCCACGCTCGATCGCGATCGGCCGCGCGATCTCGCATTCGATGTCGCCGTAGAAGAAGTCGCGCGGAATGTTGAGCTGCGTCGGGCCGAGCTCGAGCTGCGCACGGTCGAACGCGCGTGCCGTGAGCTCCGCCATGCGCGCCCGGTTGTTGACGTGGGCCTGGTACCGGGTGATCTTCGAGAAGATCGGCAGCTGCTCCGTCTCCTGGAAGCCGCCGAGGCCGAGGGTCGCGCTGCCCGTCTCCGGCGTGATCACGACCACCGGCGAATGCGCCCAGAACGCCGCGGCCGTCGACGTGACGAAGTTCGTGATGCCAGGCCCGTTCTGCGCGATGCAGACGCCGTGCCGGCCCGACACGCGCGAATAGCCGTCCGCCATGTGCCCCGCGCCCTGCTCGTGCGCGACGGAGATGAAGCGGATGCCGGCGAGCGGGAACAGGTCGAGCGCGTCCATGTACGCGGAGCCGACGATGCCGAAGACGTCCTTGACGCCCTGCGCGACGAGCGTCTCGACGAAAGCCTCGGACGGCGTCATCTTCTGTTTGCCGGCCACGGCCACCGGTAGCTCGACGGGCTTGTTCATGGCGTTCTCCTCGCACACAGTGGCGAAACGGGGTATCAAGTCTTCCACAGCGCCCCCCCGCGCGCAAGACCGATGCCGCCTGCCGGACCGTGCGGTCCCGTCCGCGGCACCGCAACATTGCCAAGCGCACGGCGAACGTCTACATTCGCCGGACCGCGAGATCGCCGAAGATGCGACGCACGGCACCTGCGCCCGCGTTCGATCGGGCACGCAACCACTCACGGAGGACCCATGAATCGACATTGGCTTGCAACCCGGGGGGTCGCGCTGTTCGCCGCTCTTCTGCTGTGCGGCAACGCGCTCGCGCAGACCGCCGCTGCGCCGATCCGGATGCGCATGCAGACCGCGGTTCCGTCCGCGTCGATCTACTTCGAGCTGCTGAAGCGGATGGGCGATCGCATCGACCGGATGTCGGCCGGGCGCGTGAAGATGGAATTCCTGCCCGATGGCGCGATCGTGGGGGCGTTCGAGATCCTCGATGCGGTCGACAAGGGCATCGTCGAAGGCGGTTACGCGTGGACGCACTACTGGTCGGGCAAGAATCCCACGGCGGGGCTCTTCTCCAATCCGATGGCGGGCGCGGGCGTCGGCCTCGATCAGCTGTCGCACGTCGCCTGGATCTACGAAGGCGGCGGCTACGACCTCTATCGCAAGCTCTACTCGGACGTGCTGAAGGTCAACGTCGAGCCGATCTTCGTCCAGCCGATGGGCCCGGATCCGCTCGGCTGGTTCAAGACGCCCATCAACAGCACCGCCGACTTCAGGAAGATGAAGTATCGCGCCCCGCCGGGGATCACCGGCGAGATCTTCAAGGAGATGGGCGTCGCGGCCGTCGCGCTTCCCGGCGGCGAAATCGTGCCGGCGGCGCAGCGCGGCGTGATCGACGCCGCCGAATGGATCGGCCCCGCCGACGACCTGAACCTCGGCCTGCAGACGGTGTGGAAGCACTACTACCTGCAGGGGCTGCACCAGTCGACCGACATCGGGGAGATCCTGATCAACAAGACGGTGTGGGACAAGCTCTCGCCGGACCTGAAGGAGATCATCCGGACGGCGGCGATGGCGTCGATGATGGAGACCTACACGTTCAACGTCTATCGCAACGCGCAGGCGGTCGTGCGGCTCAAGAACGAGTTCAAGGTGGAGATCCACGACACGCCGAAGGACTTCTTCCCCGAGTTCGTCCGCGCGACCAACGTCGTCCTCGACCGCTACTCGGCGAAGGACCCGTTCTTCAAGCAGGTGCTGGACTCGCAGCGCAACTTCGCGAAGACCGTCGTCCCGTACTGGACGAAGATCAACGACCTGTACTCGAACCTCGGCAACGCGGCCCTCGCCGCGCCGCCGAAGTAACGCCTCCGATCCACCCCTTCGCAGCGCCGGCCGGTCGCCCTCCGCGACCCGGCCGGGCGGGCGCTGAAATGAAGAAGCCGAGATCCACGGTCGCGCGCCTGACGGATGCGATCGACAACTTCGTCCTCGTCTGCGGCAAGGGCGTGGCCTGGCTCATCCTGCCGATGGTGCTGAGCCTCGTCTGGGAAGTGACGGCGCGCTACGGCTTCAATGCGCCGACCGAATGGGCGTACGACATGACGTTCATGCTCTACGGCACGTTCTTCATGCTGGGCTCGGCGTGGACGCTGCAGCGCGGCGGGCACATCCGCACCGACTCGTTCTACTCGAAATGGTCGAAGCGCACGCAGGCGCGCGTCGATCTGGCCTGCTATCTCGTGTTCTTCTTCCCGGCCATGGCGATCCTCGCGTGGCTCGGCTCCGAATACTTCTGGAAATCGTTCCAGCAGAACGAGCGGATCGTCACCAGTCCGTGGCTGCCGATCGTCTGGCCGTTCAAGTTCGTGATGCCGGCCTCCGCCGTGCTGCTGCTGCTGCAGGGCATTTCCGAATGCGTCAAATGCTGGGGTCGCGCGTTCGGGCCCCGCGACGACGGCCCCGTGATCATCCTGGCCGGCGGCGACGGCGAGGTGACGACGTGAGCGCCGAATGGTTCGGCATCCTCCTCCTCGGCGTGCTGTTCGTCGCGATCTTCATCGGCTTTCCGATCGCGTTCACGCTGATCGCGGTCGCGGCGATCGGCGGCTACGCCATGCTCGGGCCGCTCGCGCTGCACCTGATGACGCTGCAGGTCTTCTCGGTGATGCGCGACCCGACGCTGGCGTCGGTCCCCTTCTTCCTGTTCATGGGCTTCCTGCTCGAGCAATCGGGGCTCATGGAGCGGCTGTTTCGCGGGATTCAGCTGGCATTCGCGTCCGTGCGCGGCTCGCTCTACCTGGCGGTTCTGGTGACCGCGACGATCTTCGCGGCGGCAACGGGCATCGTTGGCTCGTCGGTGACGCTGCTGGGCGTGATGGCGGCGCCGGCGATGAAGCGTTCGGGCTACGACATACGCATGTCGGCCGGCGCAATCACCGCCGGGGGCACGCTCGGCATCCTGATCCCGCCGTCGGTCATGCTGATCGTGATGGGACCCGTGGTCGGCGTCCCGGCCACCGACCTCTTCGCCGCCGCGGTCATACCGGGGCTGGTGCTGGCGCTGCTCTACATCGTCTACACGCTCGTTCGCAGCTACCTGAATCCCGCATTGGGCCCCGCCTTGCCGCTGGAGGAGCGCGCCGAATCCATCGGCGCCGTGGTGCGCGAGCTCTTGTTCGGCATCGCACCGGTGGTGGTGGTCATCTTCGCCACGCTCGGCGTCATCCTCGCCGGCATCGCGACGCCCACCGACGCCGGTGCGGTCGGCTCGTTCGCCGTGCTGCTGATGACGCTCGCGTACCGGCGCATGACGTGGGCGAAGTTCCGCAAGGCGGTGTATTCGACGCTGCTCACGTCCTGCATGATCCTGCTGCTCGTCGCGGCGTCGAACTACTTCGGCGCGGTGTTCTCGCGGCTCGGCAGCGCGACGCTGATCGCCGAATCCCTGCTGCAGCTCGACCTGCCGCCCACGGTGATGCTGCTGTTCATCCTCGGGATCATCTTCGTGCTGGGCTGGCCGCTCGAGTGGGTGCCGATCGTGCTGATCGTCGTGCCGATCATGCTGCCGCTCGTCCAGAAGCTCGGCATCGACCTCGTCTGGTTCTGCACGCTGGTCGCCGTCTGCCTGCAGACCGCGTGGCTCTCGCCGCCGGTCGCGCTGTCCGCCTACTTCCTGAAGGGTGTGGTGCCGGACTGGGACCTCGCCGACATCTACGCGGGCATGATGCAGTTCATGGTGCTCCAAGTCATCGGCTTGCTGCTGCTGCTCGCGTTTCCGCAGCTCGCGCTCTGGCTGCCGGCCGTGCTGCGCGACTGAGCTCCCTGCCCCGCCCGGGGCGGGGCGGCGAATATCCGGCGCTTTATTGCAGCAACGCGAACAATGTCGTGATGCCAATGGCGTTGGCGGCATCGGCGAACAGGCTCGCCGCGAGCGTGATCACGAGGAACGCGCGCGGCGCCGGCCCGAGCGATTCCGACAGGCGGCGCATCGTGCCCAGGCCCACCGGCATCGCACCCAGCGCAAACCCGACGAAGCCGCCGGCCGCGATCGCGGCCTGCCGGTCGCGGCCCATCAGCGGAAACACCAGCAGCGACGCCACCAACACGACGACGGCGATCTGCGCCACGAGCATCGCCGACAGCAGTCCGACGAACGCCAGCAGCGCCCAGAGCTTGAGGCTCAGCATCGCCATCGCCAGGAAAAGGCGCAGGGCGACGGTGCTGACGAGATCGGCGAGCTGGAAGTCGATCGGATGCCTGATGACGTCCGCGAGATTCGTCAGGATGACGCCGCCGAACATCGCCGTCAGGAACGCCGGCACCGTCACGCCCATCCTCCCGGCGATCCATTGCAGGCCCTGGCCGATCGCGAGTGCCGCGGCAATCAGCAGCAGCACGCGCAGCCAGCGATCGGAGCTCAGGAAGGCGGCGATTCCGGCGCCCGGTTCGTTGCCCGGCGCGGGCGCGACCGCCGTCGCGTCCTGCGTCGCCGCCGATTCGCGCGCCATTCGCGCCAGCGCCGTGGCGACAGGGCCGGCGACGAGCCCGCCCGCCACCAGGCCGAGCGTCGCCGCCGCGATGCCGAGTTCGAATGCACCGTCGAGGCCCGCCGCCTCGGGCGCCTGTGCCCAGGCCGCCGCGGTCCCGTGCCCTCCGAGCAGGGGAATGCTGCCGACGAACAATCCGAGCGAAGGCGCCAGGCCGAAAGCCCTGGCCAGCGCGACTCCGGTGCCGTTCTGGGCGACGACCATGAGCGCGATGACCGCGCACATCAGCGCAACCTGGATGCCACCCTGCCGCAGCCCGGAGAACTTCGCCGCGAGGCCCAGGCCCACGAAGAAGATGAGCAGCAGCGCGCTGCGGATTTCCGCGGCGAACTCCAGTTCGAGGCCGAACGCCGAATGCAGCGCCGCGAATGCGCCTGCGAAAACGAGACCGCCCAGCACCGAGGGCGGGATGTTCGAGGCGCGCAGCGTCGCCGAGCGCGCATTCATCGCGATTCCCAGCAGAATTGCCAGGATCGCGAGAATGAGCGTGAAGAGCTCGTTGAGCGCGACCGATGCCATCGCAGCGGACCGGTTCGGCGCGCTCCGTATCAGGCCATGACCTGGGCAGGGTCGACGTACGCGTAGCCGAGCGCCTCGGCGACCGGCTGGCAGGTCACGGCGCCGAAGGCGATGTTGAGCCCGTTCTTGAGGTGGGCGTCGTCGGCCAGCGCCTTCTTCCAGCCCTTGCCGGCCAGCGCTAGCACGAACGGCAGCGTCGCGTTGTTGAGCGCGAACGTCGACGTGCGCGGCACGCCACCGGGCATGTTCGCGACGCAGTAGTGGGTGACGCCGTCGACGACGTAGACGGGATCGGCGTGCGTCGTCGCCCGCGACGTCTCGAAGCAGCCGCCCTGGTCGATCGCGACGTCGACGATCACCGAGCCCGGCTTCATCCGCTTCACGAGCGCGGCCGAAACGAGCTTCGGCGCCGACGCGCCGGGGATCAGCACGCCGCCGATCACGAGGTCGGCGCTCGTCACGTGGTTCTCGACGGCGTCGTGCGTCGAGAACACCGTGTTGAGCGGCCGGCCGAACTGCCGCCACAGCGCGCGCAGCACGTCGACGTTGCGGTCGAGCACCCAAACCTCGGCGCCCATCCCGAGCGCGATGTGGCACGCGTGCGAGCCGACGACGCCCCCGCCCAGCACCACGACCTTCGCGGGATCCACGCCGGGCACGCCGCCCAGCAGCATGCCGAGGCCGCCGTGCGGCTTCTCGAGGTAGTACGCGCCGGCCTGCACGGCCATCCGCCCCGCGACCTCCGACATCGGCGCGAGCAGCGGCAGCCCGCCGGTCGCCGACGTGACCGTTTCGTACGCGATGCACACCGCGCCGCTGGCAACGAGGTCCTTCGCCTGCTCCGGATCCGGCGCCAGGTGCAGGTACGTGAACAGGATCTGCCCCTTGCGCAGCATCCGGCGCTCGACCGCCTGCGGCTCCTTGACCTTGACGATCATGTCGGCGGCCGCGAACACCTCGGCCGCGGTGGTCACGACCTTCGCGCCGGCCTTGCGGTACGCGTCGTCGTCCATGCCGATGCCCTGCCCCGCGTTGTGCTCGACCAGGACCTCGTGGCCGTGCGCGACCACTTCCCGCACGCTGCCGGGCGTCAGCCCGACGCGGTTCTCCAGTACCTTGATTTCCTTCGGGACACCGACGCGCATCGACAAATCTCCTGTGGACGTGGGTTGGGAAAGCGCCTCGCAGGGTAACGCAACGGCCCGCAGGCGCGCTAGTGCCGTTGGTTGAGGTGCGGCGGGCGCCCGCGCGCGGCTCGTGCGACCTCCCGCGCGCCGCCGGCAAAGGTGTAGGATTGCGGTTTCACACCAGCACAGCACGGCGGCCCGCCGAGCCGCCGTCCGCGCTGCGCTGCAGCATGAGGAGACCGCCATGGGCCACGCCGAATTGACGATCCACGAACAGTCCGCGACGAAGCGGATCTCGCTCGACGAATACTGGATGCCGTTCACGCCCAACCGCGAGTTCAAGGCCGACCCGCAGGTGGTCGTCCGGGCGGAAGGGATGTACCTGTGGAACGACCGCGGCGACAAGATCATCGACGCGTCGTCGGGCCTGTTCTGCGTGTCGGCCGGCCACGGCCGCAAGGAGATCGCCGAGGCCGTAGGCAAACAGCTCCGCGAGCTCGACTTCTGCGCGCCGTTCCTGCGCGCGCACCCGCGGCAATTCGAGCTCGCGACCCGCGTTGCGGAGCTCACGCCGGGCGATCTCAACCGGATCTTCTTCGTCAATTCCGGCTCCGAATCGGTCGACACGGCGATGAAGCTCGCGCTCGCGTACCACCAGGCTCGCGGCCAGGGCGGACGAAATATTTTCGTTTCCCGCGAACGCGCCTACCACGGCGTCAACTTCGGCGGCGTGGCGCTGTCCGGGCTGGTCAACAACCGCCGCAAGTACGGCCCCGGGCTCCCCGGGATCGCCCACATGCGGCACACGCACCTCAAGGAGAACCTCTTCACTCCCGGCGAAGGCGCGCACGGCGCCGACCTGGCCGAGGACCTCGTCCGGATCGCGAACATGTATGGCCCGGAGAACATCGCCGCGTGCTTCGTCGAGCCGATCGCCGGTTCCACGGGTTGCCTCGTGCCGCCGAAAGGCTATCTCAAGCGCCTGCGGGAGATCTGCGACGCGCACGGCATCCTGCTCGTCTTCGACGAGGTGATCACCGGCTACGGCCGCACGGGCCAGACGTTCGCCGCGCAGAGCTTCGGCGTCACGCCCGACATCATGACGATGGCGAAAGGGATCACCAACGGCGCGCAGCCGATGGGCGCAGTGGCGGCAAGCGAGCGCATCCACGACACGATCATGGGCGCTTCTCCCGAAGGCGCGATCGAGTTCTTCCACGGCTACACGTACTCGGGCCACCCGGCGTCCTGCGCCGCGGCCATCGCGACGCTCGACATCTACAAGAGCGAAGGCCTGTTCCAGCGCGGGCGCGAGCTGTCGCCGTATTTCCTCGACGCGCTCTTTTCGCTGAAGGACATCCCGGTCGTCGCCGACATCCGTGGCTACGGGATGATGGCGGGCATCGACGTCCACGCCGAAGGCGCTCCCGGGAAGCGCGGGCAGATCTTCCAGAAGAAGCTGTTCGCCAACGGCCTCAACCTCAAGACCACCGGCGACTGCGCGATCATCGCGCCGCCGCTCATCGCCGAGAAGAAGCACGTCGACGAGATCGCCGACAAGCTGCGCAAGACGCTCGCAGCGCTCTGATACTGCCGCCCCACCTCTGGCCGCCGCTGTCCCGCCGATGTCCGGCGGCCACGGCGGCCAGCAACGATTGCCCAATGCTCCGGAGGAAAGATGAAGAGACTTATCGTCGGCATGGTTCTGGCACTGGCCGCCGCGTTGCCCGCCTGGGCGCAAAAGACGGTGACGTTCGCCTATCAGGACATGGTGATCCC
>Ga0209253_10001962_pt1 | contig 18130 bp, 14 predicted proteins | sample FrelakmetBRP12BR_FD_187145 | JGI IMG/M metagenome (GOLD analysis project Ga0209253, IMG submission 187145) | Freshwater lake sediment microbial communities from the University of Notre Dame, USA, for methane emissions studies - BRP12 BR (SPAdes)... | ecosystem: Environmental > Aquatic >... | reverse complement strand
CGCCCTGGGCTCGGCGGTCAAGACGGCGCAGCTGATGAACGTCGACAACCGCATCATGTACCGCGCCGGCGTCACCGCCCGCGAGCTCGGGCTGATCGATGCCGACTTCGTCATGGGCATCCCGCTCTCGGTCTCGGGCAAGAGCATCTACTTCGACCGCGCACCGAAGCTGGCCGCCGCGCCGGCGCGGACCTAGCCCGGGCCCATCCCCGGGGCCTCGCGTGCACGTGCGCGGCGACGGAGAGACCCGATCCACCACGCCGCGAGAAGCAGTACAGCCAGTGCTGGCAGGAAGTAGACCCCGGCCAGGGTCCAGAAGCCGCGGGTCTCGAGTTCGCGCGAGCCCTGGGCGGCGCCGTGCTCGTCGAGGCACTGGATGGAGATCCCCGTCTCGCCCGGCTCATTCCAACTCGCTTTGTACTGGCTTACTTGAAGGGTGCTTCCCTCCGGGCAGAAGTACTGGCCCGCGAAGGCCGGACTGTGGAAGGGGGCGGTCGCCGAGGCGGCAAAGCCAAGCAGGCCCGCGGCGAGGATGAGGGTGAGCAGTAGGATTGGGCGGGGCATTTCGGTTCGTCTCCTCATCCGGGGCCGTCGCGCCTCGCAGGCTGAAGCGCCCGCGTGCGAAAGGACCCCGGGCGCTCACACGCAAGGACCTTCTGCCTGCCCGGCTCGTCCCGTCCGACTGCGATCCGACGCGGGTAGCAGCCAGGACACGACTCTAGGTCATCCGCAACACCCGCGCCAGCCTGCCCGCAGCATTGCGGCAGGGGCATGGTATGCAACATGGGTCCACGCATCTGCCTGCAAGCTACTATCGGATTCGCTAGGATGGAAATCCATGCGCCCGTGGCTATGGAGTGGGCCGAGATGATGCTGTAGGGGCGAAGCTCCCGGCGGCTCTGGGAGCTTCGCCCCTGCCTTGCGCACAGCGCCCTATCCCCCCACGCATCCCGGCTACGGACAATCGCAGTAGCCGGCCCCGGCGAGCGTGAACTTCCACGTACCTCCGGCTGCGTTGCAGACATCCCGAGTCACGTCGCTTGCACACACGGGTGGCGCCTCCAGGGCCGGCGCTCCGAGGATCGGGATGTCCGGTGCCGGATACATCTCCACCAGGTCCAGGCTGATCCAGCACCTGACCTTGGCGGCGTTGAGCACGGCCTCGAAGTAGCCCCACGTCCGCTCCGCGTTCGTGCCCACCACCGTCAGCTCCATCGGCGCCTCGAAGCCAGTCACGATGCCATAGGCGGTGCCGGGTCCCCTGCGGCACAACGCGTTCTTCTTGAGCGTTCCGATAGGGATGTCCAGCACGTATCCACGCTCCGCCAGGCGGAAGAACACGTACTTCACGTCCTGAACCGTTCCGCCCATCGACAGCGTGAACTTCAGGCGGTAGAGCCCCGGGGCGAGGTTGCCGATCGGGATGGTGCCGGCCGGGTAGAAATCGGCCCGGCCGCCCGCTCCCACCGTGGCGGTCTGGTCGGGGAGCACGATCGTCCCGACCAAGCCCGCCTCGGAGTTCAGCTCGGTCTTCACTTTGAAGTCGTACGTGGCGTCGGCGATGCTCCGGATTCCGTAGCCATACTCGACGACGTCGTCCGGCGTGAAGGCCTTGAACTGCACATCGAACTCCGGATCCGCCGGCAGGTCCCCGATCAGGTCCTCGAAGTAGTAGCCGTAGTTGTGTGCCTCGGCGCCGTCCCAGTGCCAGTAGGCCGCCGGAGCCCCGTCCTCGCCGCGCCGCAGGATGATCGAGCCCTCCCAGTTGTCGAGGCGAGGCGTGAGCCACAGCACCCCGCGGCGCTCGCCGGCCGGGCGCGGTTCGGCATAGAAGACGGCCGTGTCTATGATCTCCGTGTCCTCGGCGTCTGGGAGGATGCTGGCGATGATCTCCTGCTGATAGGCCTCCCACGACTTGCTGTCGTTCAGGGAACCAGAGCTGGGGTTGTTGAAGAACAGGTCTTGCCCGTTGCTGCCGGTGATGGCGCGGCTGTGGCCGGCCAGGGCCGAGCCCCAGGCCACCGGGCGGCGATCCCCATTGAGGCCCCAGACATTGGTTTCGACATAGGCGTGGAAGAACTGGAAGAGCGACGCGGCGTATTCCAACCGGGAGTTGATGTACTCCTCGGTGAGGAAGCCCATGAAGGGATCATCAAGGTCGGGGAGCAGCTCAAGGTCCCACTCGTCGATCTTGGCGGCCTTCCAGTTCCAGATGATGACCTCGGCATTTCCGTTGGAGAAGCTCTGCTTGACATCATCAGGCGTGGCGTAGCCGCCGGCTTCCAACAGCCAGTGAAAGAAGAAGCCCTTGGGGCAAGACTGGCCGCCCAGCCCCGCCAGATACCAGTTGCTCGACTCGCCCCAGGCGCCGCCAAATCCGCCCGACGGCCATGTGCCCTCGTGGTATCCGGACACGTCGGTCAGCGCCGTGGTGCTGCACCATCCGCAGGTTGCCTGCCAATAGCTCGGGACGGCCAGCGGCTCCCAGATCACCGGCTGCACGTCCACGGCCTGCGGGCCGACGATCTTCAGGATCTGATACATCCCGCTGCCCACGATCGGTAGGGAGACGAACTCCTGCTCTTGATCGATCAGCACGCCGACCATCGACGGATAGCCGCGATCCGGCCGGGCCCACCCCGCGAACCGCCACGGGTCCGGAGGGTTGTTAAGTTCCGGCAGGAGCGCGAAGGGCACCTTGAGGACCATGCCTCCGATCTGGTCGCCCTCACCGAAGCCGATCCGGAACTCCGGGCCGACTGCCCCGAATGGTGAACCCGCGGTGGAGAAGCCGTCGTCGCGCAGCACTTCCACCACCGGCACGGCGATCTCGGCGAGCGCCTGGCCTTCAAGTTGAAGCACAAGTCCCTCGGGGCCTTCGATGGTCGTGATCTGTGGCTTCGAGGTGGGCGTGGGAGCCTCGGTCACCGTGGTGGGCGTTGGCGCGGCGGCCGGAAGCTGGTCCGGCGACGGCCCGCATTCGGTGCAGGCGAGGGCCCCGGCGAGCAGGACCAACAGGACGAGGATCGGCCGGGTCGATCGGGCGCTCAGCTTGGCTCGCATGGGACGTTCCTCCTGGGGATGGGGTGCTGCCGGGCGCAGATGTGACACTGGCCCCCGCGGTTGTGCACTTCCGCGCCGGGCCTGCCGCGCACTGTAGACCCGCCTGAGGCTTCGCGCAACCCGGCCGTCTCCCCAACCGGTAGCGGCGAAGCCCCCGGCGCTTCACTGGTGCTTCGCCCCTACGCGCCACCTTCAAGCGCCGTCGTCCCAAACGGCGCGACGCCGGCACGCGTCACCGTCACGCGCCCTCGCCCCAAACGGCGCTTCGGCTCAACGCGTCTCCATCAGGCGCGCCCGCGTCCACAGCGCCCATCGCCAGAAACGGCAGGGGTACGGCCTGTCGTGCCCTTGGATGCGGTCGCGGTCTGAGGGGTCGGAGGCCCACTGGCGCGAGGCCCGCACGGGTCTAGACTGTGGGCGCCGGAACACGGAGCTCCACTTCCTCGGCTCCGGCCAGGATGCATGGTCACGCTGACCAGGAGGTCCCGATGCCTCGGAGGTTCATGCGAATCGTCGCGCTCGCCTGTTCTGCCTTGTTCCTGGCCCAATGGGCCTGCTCCGCGCCGTCGGAGTGTCAACCGTTCGACTTCGATCTCCCCGCCGCCGGCCAGGAAATGCAGTGGACCGGCGGTGGCGGCCTGGTCTATGTCCCGGAGGGGTCCTTCGTGATGGGGCAGGATGAGATCGAGCCTAGCGATCATCAGCCTGCCCACAAGGTGACGGTGGATGACTTCTGGATCTTCCAGGCCGAGGTCACCAACCGCATGTACCGCATGTGCGTTGACGTCGGGGTGTGCACCGAACCCGCCCAATCCCCGTGGTACGGCGATCCTGGTTACGAGAAAGCCCCTGTATCCGGAGTCAACTGGGATCAGGCCAAGGCCTACTGCGAGTGGATCGGCGGCAGACTGCCCACCGAGGCCGAATGGGAGCTTGCCGCCCGCGGCACCGACGCCCGCACCTATCCGTGGGGCGAGGACGAACCGACGTGCGACCTGCTCAACTTCCAGGATTGCCTTGAGCCATCCGAGCCCGACATTGTGGGGAGCTACCCGCTGGGCGTGAGCCCCCTCAAGGTGGCGGACATGGCGGGCAACGTGGATGAATGGGTGGCCGACTGGTATGCCGAGGACTACTATGCCCGCTCGCCGGCCAGCAACCCCACGGGCCCGGAGACCGGAGAGGACCGAGTCGTGCGCGGCAGCCACTACCTTTCGCCGGCGGGGGACACGCCGATCGTCCTACGCGATTCGCTTGATCCCCTCCTCAGTGATCCGACCATCGGCTTCCGCTGCGTGCTGGAGCCGGGCATCCAGCGAAACGCTCCGATGTGCAGCGTGGTGTCCTATGAACCCGTCTGGGATCCCTCGTTCACCGCGCGGCCATCGCCCGCCGGGCAGGCGACGAACCTCGGCTTCTACTGCTCGGACGGCCTCTACAAGGTAAGAGGCATCGTCAAGTTCGATTTCGACATCTACGCGTACAGCCAGACCCATCCGCTTCACTGGTCCCCTGCTGCCCCGGCGGTGTCCGTCATCATGCTTCCCGCGCAGCCGGACAGAGTGGAGGTTGTGGGCGACGCGATCCAGCCGGGTAGCCCGGTGACGATTGAGTTCTGCTTTCTATCGGATCCGGGACAGCCCCTGGAGCTCACCTGTCCGCACTTCTATCAATATGACCCTGCCACGGGGATGTGCGAGTACGACCTGGGCTACGGCGGAGAGCAGTGTGCGGGAGGGATCGTGGTTGAGGGGTATGGATGCCTGCCCTCTCCCATCAACGGCGAGTGCCCGGCTGGGTCCTACGGTGCCGACTACAACGGCGAACCGGTGTGCGTACCGATCGGCGGACCGTTCTGCCTGAATCCGGACCGCCCGCCCGCTGCCTGCCCTCCGGGGCTGGAGTTCAATGGAGGCAACATCTGCTGCGAGTCACCGCGGGCCGTCTCGCCGACCTGCCCGTCGGGCTTCACGCTGGAGGCGGAGAACGCGCAGTGCGTCCCGGAGCCAAGGGAATGGTGCACCAGCATCTCGGACGGTGCCCCGCTTTGCGAGCCGACCCCGACGCCGCGAGTCAAGCCGAGCTGCGCGAGCTTCGGGAACCAGACAGATTGCCGGAACGCCGGCTGCACCTGGCGGTTCACGAGTGCCGGCGCGGGCTTCTGCGCGCCATAGCCACGCACAAGACAGCGATCGGCCGCAGGGTCTGTGCGTAGGGGCGAAGCATCCGGACCTGCCGGATGCTTCGCCCCTACCCGTCATGGTCACGCGCCACCCGTGCCCCTACCGTGAATCGCAATCGCCGCCGCGTCTACCCCGGCAGATGGTCCTTCAAGAACTGTCCCGTGTACGACGCCGGGACGTGGACGATGTCCTCCGGTGTCCCCTCGGCTACGATCTCGCCGCCGCGCTCGCCGCCCTCCGGCCCCAGGTCGATCACCCAATCGGCCACCTTGATGATGTCCGGGTGGTGCTCGATGATCAGCACCGTGCTGCCCTGGTCCACCAGCGTCTGCAGCACCTCGATCAGCCGGTGCACATCGGCGGCGTGCAGCCCCACCGACGGCTCGTCGAGCACGTACAGCGTATTTCCGTTGCCGCGCTTGGACAGCTCGCGCGACAGCTTCACCCGCTGCGCCTCCCCCCCTGAGAGCGTGGGCGCCGGCTGGCCGATGCGCACGTAGCCCAGCCCAACGTCCTGCAGCGTCTTCAGCTTGCGCACCATCACCGGGAAGGCCGAGAAGAACTCGACCGCCTCATCGATGGTCGTCTCGAGCACCTCGGCGATGTTCTTACCCTTGAAGCGCACCTGCAGCGTCTCGCGGTTGAAGCGCGCCCCGCGGCACACCTCGCACTCGACGTACACATCCGGCAGGAACTGCATCTCGATCCGCAGCTGGCCCTGGCCCTCGCACGCCTCGCACCGTCCGCCGTGCACGTTGAACGAGAAACGCCCGGCCTTGTAGCCGCGCACCTTCGACTCCGGCAGTTCGGCGAACAGCGTGCGGACGGCGTCGAACAGCCCGGTATAGGTGCCCGGGTTCGAGCGCGGCGTGCGGCCGATCGGCGACTGGTCGATGTTGATGATCCGCTCAACCGACTCAATCCCGTCGATCCGCTCGTGGGCCCCGGGAAGCTCGCGCGCCCCGTTCAGCTTCTGCGCCAGCGCCTTGTGCAGCACCTCGACCATCAACGTCGACTTGCCCGAGCCGGAGACGCCGGTGATGCACACGAACATCCCCAGCGGCAGGCGCACGGTGATGTTCTTGAGGTTGTTCTCGCGGGCGCCGACCACGGTCACGTACTTGCCGCTGCCCGCCCGCCGCTGGTTAGGTACGTCGATGCGCAGTTTGCCCGCCAGGTAGCGCCCGGTGACCGAGGCGCGGTTGCGCGTCACCTGAGCCACCGTCCCCTGGGCCACGATCTCGCCGCCGTGCTCGCCGGCGCCCGGCCCAAGATCGATCAGCCAGTCGGCGGCGCGAATCGTCGCCTCGTCGTGCTCGACCACCAGCACCGTGTTGCCCAGGTCACGCATTCCCACCAGCGTCTTGAGCAGCCGGTCGTTGTCGCGTGGGTGCAGCCCAATCGACGGCTCATCCAGCACGTACAGCACACCCATCAGGCGCGAGCCGATCTGCGTCGCCAAACGGATGCGCTGCGCCTCGCCCCCGGAGAGCGAGCCGGCCGACCGGTCGAGCGTCAGGTAGTCCAGCCCGACGTCCACCAGGAACCCCAGCCGGTCGCGGATCTCCTTCAAGACGCGGTCGGCGATCTGGCTCTGGCGCTTGCCCAGGGGCCCACCGGCGCTCTGCAGCCGGTCGACCCAGGCCAGCGTGCGCACCACCGGCCAGCCGGTGACGTCGATGATCCCGGCCTCATCCACCGTGACCGCCAGGGCCTCCGGCCGCAGCCGCTTCCCGCCGCAGCGCGGGCAGGGACGCTCGGACATGTACTCCTGGATGCGGGAGCGCATGTCCTCGGACTGCGTCTCCTGGTAGCGGCGCTCCAGGTTGCCGATGATCCCCTCGTAGGCGGTCTTGAAGGTCGCCTTGCGTCCCTCGCGGCTCTGATAGCGCACGGAGACCTGCTCGCCCTGCGTGCCGAACAGGATCAGGTCGAGCTTCTTCTTGGGCAGCGACGATACTGGGGCGTCGAGGTTGATGCCGTACTGCTCGGCCACCGCCTCGACCAGCTGCCAGTAGTAGCCGCGCCGGTCGCGCCCCTGGTTCGACCACTCGCCAGCGGCGATGGCGCCCTCGGCGATCGACACCGAGCGGTCGGGGATGATCCGGTCGGGGTCGATCTCCAGCTTGATGCCCAGCCCCTGGCACTCCGGGCAGGCGCCGTGCGGTGTGTTGAAGGAGAAAGTACGCGGCTCGATCTCGGCCAGCGTTGTGCCGTGCTCCGGGCAGGCGAGCAACTCTGAGAAGAGCAGGTCGGCGCCGGCCCTTGAGCCTTCGCCCTTCAGCGGCGCAACGATCATCGTCCGGCTGCCCCAGCGCAGCGCCGTCTCCACCGAGTCGGTCAGGCGCGTCCGGGCGGCCTGCGCCTCCTCGCCCTTCTCCTGCCGCACCACCAGCCGGTCGATGACCGCCTCGATCGTGTGGTTCTTGTAGCGGTCGAGCTCGATCTCGTCCTCGATCGGCGCCACGGCACCGTTCACCCGCAGCCGGGCGAAGCCCGAGCGGCGGGCGTCCTCGATCACGTTCTGATGCGTCCCCTTCCGGCCGCGCACCAGCGGCGCCAGGATCAGGATGCGCGTCCCGTCCGGCAGCCCTTCGATGGCGTCGACGATTTCCTCGGCTGACTGCTGGCGTACCTCGCGCCCGCACAGCGGGCAGTGCGGCACGCCGACACGGGCGAACAGCAGCCGCAGGTAGTCGTACACCTCGGTCACCGTGCCAACGGTCGAGCGCGGGTTGTGCGACACGCCCTTCTGATCGATCGACACCGCCGGCGACAGCCCGTCGATCGAGTCGACGTCCGGCTTGTCGAGCTGGCCCAGGAACTGGCGGGCGTAGGCGGACAGCGACTCGACGTAGCGCCGCTGTCCCTCGGCGAAGATCGTGTCGAAGGCCAGCGACGACTTGCCCGAGCCAGAGATGCCCGAGATCACCACCAGCTTGTCACGCGGGATCTCGACGTTCAGGTTCTTGAGGTTGTGGACCCGGGCGCCGACAACCGTGATCTTGTCTTGCGGCATTCAGCCCTTCCTGCGCAGTCGTGGTACGGGGCAACCGCGCATTATAACAGGCGGGGCCGGAGGACCACTCCCACGCGCGGGGGATTTCGCGGTTCGAAACCCGAGAGACAAGCGAAACGCCCGGCTGTGCCGGGCGCCTGAGCGCACGCCGACCGCTTCGGCGATCGGCCTAGCCGCCCGGCGGCGGGATCGTCTGCCCACACCACGGACAGCGGCCGGCATCCGTGGATACCACCGCATCGCACTTGGGGCAGTGTGTGCGCTTCTCGACTGGCAGCGCCCCGCCACCCAGATCCGACGCCATTCGGATCACGTCGCTGACCGACAGCTCGCTGGTGGACCGGCCCCGCTGCATCGGCGCGCCGCTGATGCGCAGCCCGCGTGCGTCCTCGCTCAGAACGTACCCCTGGTCGCGCAGCGCCTTGGCCATATCCTCGCGCAGCTGCGCTGTTCCCTGCACCCCGGGCGATGGCGGGCGCCGGAGCAGCAGCTCGCGTGCCTCCTGCGGCAGATCCTCCAGCAGGGCTTCCGGCCAGCCACCCGGCCGTGGGGGCGTGAACGGCTGGGTCAGCTTCTTGAACCGCGCCGTGGCCTTGTCCCGTTCGAGCGGGTCCGGCGGCGGCGGGGCCGTGAGGGGGATCAGCGGTGCATTGGGACACTTCGGGCACAGCGCCACCCACCCGTCGCCGTCAAGGTTCGGGCGCGCCTCCATTGGCCCGCCGCACAGCGGGCAGAAGGGGACACCGGGCTGATAGCGCGTCGTGCTCATCGGAGGGTGACTGTAGCACAGGTGCCTGCCGGCAACAATCCTCAGACTCTGGCCGCCAAGGCGAAGCCCTCGGCTCCGCCTCGGCCATCGCCTCAGCGGAACCGGCATCGGGTGCGCTTGTTTGATTCAGCGGGGTTCGCCTCGCCAGGAACGCGTAGGGGCGAAGCACTCGGTCCTGACGAGTGCTTCGCCCCTACACCTCGGCGACCCGGAGGAGGCTACCCGGTCCGCGCCCGGTCTTTGATGGCCACCACGCCGGCCAGGGCGCGCTCGTGGTTGGCCTGGTAGAACTGCTCCGCGTAGCGCGCGTTGCGCCACTCGTAAGCCGTCTCCAAGCCCTGGGACTCTTCCGGGATCAGCAGCGTCGTGCGCACGTAGCGCGCGTCGTCCGTCGGCGGGAAGCGGCCGGCGCGCCCGAGCAGGAGCACGGCCGGCGCGGCGTAGCCGACGACGATCAGGATCAGCACGAAGACTACGGCCGGGCCCACGCCCACTCGCGCCGGGTCGATCAACCCGACCGCCAACGCGGCGACCAGGAGTCCGAGGGCCACCAGGGCCGAGATCAGGTGCGCGTTCAGCCGGGCGCTGTTCCCTTCCGCGGTCTGGGCCGTTGCCCGGCGATAGCACGCTCGGCACAATGGCACGTTGTAGCGCCTCACCTGTCGCTGGCCAACGCCCTGACCCTGCACGGCCGATCCGATGATCGTCAGGCGGTTCGGAGCGGGAGATTGCATGCAGTGCGCACAAGCTTGCATGGGGAATACGACCTGGTCGCCGCGCACGATCACCCGGTGGCGCTGCCCCGGTGGTGGGTCGGAGGGTGGGGGAGGCGTGGCGGGTCTCGCCGCAGCAGGGATGGGAGCGGGGGCGGCCGCAGCCGGCTTCGGCGCAGCGCCGGTGGGCTGGGGTGCCGGGGCCGAAGGGGTGGGCGGGATGATGGGCGCCTCGGCCGGCATGCGGTCTGGCACCAGCGACGGCGCCCAATCCACCAGCGGCTCGGGCTCCGGCGCGCCGGCCATCAGACGCGAGAGGCGTCCCAGCGGCGCCTCGGGCTCCGCCGCTGCGAGGTCCGCGTCCTCCTCTTCCAGCGCCGCCGGCTCTTCGTCCTCGACCTCGTCCTCGAACTCCAGAGGCACCGAGCGGATGGGCGGGCGTTCGATCTCCGGCTGCGTGGGAATAGGCACGGCGGCTGAGGCGGCGGCTCTCAGCGAAGCTTCCCGGTCGATTTCGGGTTCGGCCGGTATCGGCACGGCGGCTGGCCGCGGAGCCGGTGGGGCGGCCGGGCGCTCCCGGCGGGCAACGCCTCCCACCTCATCCAGCGTCACCCACTTGCGCAGCGCTGCTGCGCGCGCCTGGGGATACGCTTCGGGGATACTTCCGTACAAGACACGTTCGCCGTCCGCTTCGGCGACGAACGAGGCCTTGCAGCTGCCGCAAACGACGTAGTCCGGGAACGACTTCAAATGGGCAACCCGCAGCGCCGGCGCACCGCAAATGGCGCACATGACCCCCGAGGCGAAGTCATCGGGCAGGGACTGCTGGGGGGTGCTCGCCATGAGCCTCCTTGCCGGTCACGGGCAGCGACGCCCGCGGCAATGCCGCCGTCTCAGCGGCACTTCTTTCCGAATCTAACACAAGCCACAGCCAAGAGCAATCAGGACTGTCGTCCCGCTCCCGGTGCTGCCGCTTGCTCGGCTCGCCAGATGAAGAACTGCTGGTTAGGATCCGGTGCTTGTGTAGTGTGCCAGCCCGTGTTGCCAGGCGCGGTACGCCACGGCCAGGAAGACCGCCGCCACCACAGGGCCCATCCAGGCCAGAAGCCCCACAGGCCGGCCCAGCAGGTAACTGGCCGGGTAGAACGAGGCAAAGCCGAAGGGGATCAGCCAGGTGAGCACGATGCGGATCCCGCGCCCGTAGATCGACAGCGGGTACTTGGCGAACTCGTACGCGTTGTAGACCATGAAGGTCACCGGGGTCGAGTCGACGAGCCAGAAGGCGGTGGTGGCCGTCAGCAGATTCAGGGCGATGAAGATCGCGCCACCGGAGAGGACGGCGATCGACAGATAGATCAGATTGCCTGCCGTCCACGGGATGCCGATGCCGCTCATGGCCTTCACCACCAGCACCGAACCCACCAGTAGGTTGCCGATCCCGTCGTGGCAGAAGCGGTCCGCCAGCAGGTGGAACAGAGGATCGATCGGCCGCACCATGAACCGGTCAAACTCCCCGGTGCGGATGTACGAATGGCCGATGGTCCACAGGTTGTCGGCAAACATGTGCGTGATCGACTCGGAGATCGTCACCAGGCCGTAGACCAGCAAGACCTCGTCGAAAGTCCAGCCATTGAGGGTCGGGATCTGGCGCATGACAACCCACAGCGCCAGCAATCCGGCGGCCTGCAGGAAGGACGTGGACGTCGCCCCGATCAGGAAGTTGACGCGGTACTCCAGCAGGATCTTGAGCCGCTGGACGAAGAACACGCCATACAGAGACAGATAGCGTCGCATGCGCTCCGGCCTCAGCCGCCCTGCACCGTGATCTTCCGGACCGCGTGCCGAAAGACCAGGCGCGAGCCAATCCCCAGGACGATCAGCCAGGCGATCTGGCGCAACACCACCGGGCCGAGAGCGCTCACGGGCGATATGCCGCCCAAGAAGGAGACCGGGACGGCCACGCCCTGCGCAAAGGGCAGGGCGAGGGCAATCGATCGCAGCCATTCCGGCATCATCGGCAGAGGCACGAGGGCGCCACTGAAGAATGTCGCCACGGCGATCTTGACCACGCTCAGCCCCCAGGTTTCAGTGCTGTAGAAGGCCAGGCAGGCGAAGATCCAGTCGGTGAAGAAGAGGACCATCGAGCCCAGAACAAGGGTGACGCCGAAGGCCGCCCACGCTTCTCCATCCACCGGAAGACGCAGACCCAGGAAGGCCCAGGCGATCACCAGCAGCGGGAGCTTCTGGACGGCGAACACAACCAGCGAGGTGAGGGACTCCACGGCGTAGCGTGCCTGGAAGTCCACGGGACGCAGCAGCTCGATGGCGATGGCGCCCTGGCGGATCAGGCCCCCAAACTCCAGGATCAGCCTCGATTGGACCAAGGGGGCCACAATCTGGGCCAGGAGGATGTAGTTGATCGTCTGCCGGACGTCCAGTCCGCCAAGCGTGGGTGCGTTGGCGTACACCGCGTGCCAGAACGCCACGAACACCAGCATGAACAGGATCTGGACGGCGAACTCCACCACTACCCAGGCGTTGTAGGCCAGGTAGAGCTTTGGCACCATGGCGGCGAAGGCGGCGAAGACCGCCGCCCGGCGGCGCACGGCGAGGATCATGGCCGGCCCTCCGCCACCCGCAGCCCGCCCTGGTAGATCTGACGCACGATCGACGCCAGGTCGGGTTCGGCGAGCGAGAAGTCCACGACCTCGATCTGGTTCATGACCCCGGAGGCGACCTGGCTGGCGGTCGTCTGAGTCCGGTCGAAGCGGAAGGTCACCCGGTGAGGCTCGACCAGCACGCGTTCGCAATCCGCGGGAGTCTCCAGAATAGGGGCCGACTCTTGGATCTCGAATCGGATCTCGCGGAAGCGCCCAAAGCGCTCCTTGATTGTGGTCAGCGGACCGTTGTAGATCAGCTTGCCGGAGTCGATGATGATGACGCGCGGGCAGAGCTGCTCGATGTCGCCCAGGTCATGGGTGGTCAGCAGGACGGTCGTTCCCCGCTCGCGGTTCTGCTGCCGGATGAACTCACGGATGCGTTCCTTGGCCAGCAGGTCGAGGCCGATGGTCGGCTCGTCCAGGTAGACGATCCGCGGCTCGTGGATCAGCGTGGCGGCCAGCTCGGCGCGCATCTTCTGCCCCAGCGACATGCTGCGGATGGGGACGCGCAGAAGCTCGCCCAGTTGCAGCGCGTCGTCGAACTGCTTGAGAAGTTCGCGGTAGCGGGCAGGGGGGACCTCATAGATGCGGGCGACCAGGTTGAGCGACTCGACGAAGGCCAGGTCCCACCACAGCTGCGTGCGCTGCCCGAAGACAGCGCCGATCTCACGGGCGTTGGCCACGCGCTGGCGATGGGGGTCCCGCCCCAGCACCTCCACATGGCCGCGCGTCGGAACCAGGATGCCGGTGAGCATCTTGATCGTTGTCGACTTGCCGGCGCCGTTGACGCCGATGTAGCCGACGACCTCGCCGGGCTCGATATCGAACGACACGCGATCCACGGCGGTAACCCGCTCGTAGCGCGGGCGGACGATGGCCTGGAGGGCGCCGCGCAGCCCCGGCTCCTTGCGGACGACGCGGAAGACCTTGGAAAGCTCATCGGCATGGATGGCGAACATGGCAATCCTGGGATGCGCGCCCACGAGGCCGCAGGAAGGATCCGGGCAATCATACTCCTGAGCAAAGCCAAGGTAGTCAAACAGAACACCGAGAGGGTGGGGAGCACCCGGGTCAAAGCGAGAATGGCCGCCGCGAATACAATCGCAGGTGGCGGGACGGCCGGCGCCCGCCACGGGACGGAGCCGCGGTACCTGGTCCAGCGAGAGCGCGCTGCGTGAGGGGCCGAGCGGGATCTCAGGATCGCTGGCGGGATGAATCCGACCTGGCCACGAAAGGCGGCGAACGCATGCAACCGGTTCTCCAACTCCTGAGCCCCGATCTGGTCGGCCGAATCCTGGACGAGGCGTTTCAACTCCTGCAGCGGCCGGGCATCAAGGTCCAGTCTCCGGAAGCCTGCCGGTTGCTCCAGGCTGCCGGCGCCACGGTCGACAGCGGGCGCGAGGTCGTCCGCATCCCGGAAGCCATGGTTCGCCGCGCCCTGGAGACCGTGCCCCGCGAGTTCTGGCTCTTCACGCGCGACGGGATGCCCGCTGTCCACTACGGCGGGGATGCGGTCCACTTCGACCCCGGGTCATCCGGGGTGAACGTGCTCGACCCTGTCACGCTCGAGCACCGCCCGGCGATCACACCCGACCTGATCCGGCTGATCCAGGTGGCCGAGATGCTGCCCGCCTACGACGCCCAGTCGACGGCGGTGGTCTGTGGTGACGTGCCTCAAGCCATTGGAGATCTCTACCGGCTGTACCTGGTGCTCTTGTTCTCCAACAAGCCGATCGTCACCGGGGCTTTCGGCGTGGCGACGACGCAGCCGATGTTCGACATGCTGGCGATCTTCCGCGACGGCCTGGAGGGATTGGCCCACAGGCCGCTGGCGGTGTTCGACGTCTGCCCGACCCCGCCGATGATCTGGAGCCATTTCGCCGCCCAGAACCTGCTCGACCTGGCCCGCGCTCGGGTGCCGGCCCAGATGGTATCCATGCCCCTGGCCGGGGTCGGCGCGCCGGTGACCCTGCTGGGATCGGTTGTGCAGCACGCAGCCGAGTCGTTGAGCGGAATCGTCATCCATCAACTGGCCGGATCCGGGTCACCGATTGTCTGGGGCGGGGCGCCGGCCATCTTTGACATGCGTCATGGCACGACGCCGATGGGCGCCATCGAGACGGCCATGATCGATGCCTCGTATTCCCAGGTCGGCAAGTCGCTCGGCCTGCCGACGCACGCCTACCTGGGCGCGACCGACGCCAAGCTGATCGACGCGCAAGCCGGGATGGAGAGCGGCATCTCCGCCGTCCTGGGCGCGTTGGCAGGCATCAACATGATCTCGGGTGCGGGCATGCTCGACTTCCTGGCCTGCCAGAGCGCAGAGAAGCTGGTCGTGGATGCGGAAGCGATCGAGATGGCCAAGCGGCTGGTGGCCGGCGTGCAGGAGCGCACGGCGACGCTGGCGCTGGAGATGTTCGCCGGCATCGACTTCAGGGCCGACTTCCTGAAGCAGAAGGTCACGCGCCAGCTCTTCAGCGTGGAGCAGCACCTGCCCTCGGCGGTCATCGACCGGGGCACGGCCCGCGCCTGGCAGGAGGCCGGACGGCCCGACACGCTGGCGCGCGCCCGGGCGCGGACGGCGGAGATCCTGCAGGGCTACCGACGCCCACGCGCTTCGGCCAAACAGGAATCTGAGCTGCGCCATCTGGTGGAGGCCCAGGCGGAGGCGGTGGGGATGGATGTCCTGCCTTCGATCGGAGCTGAGGCTCAGGGCTAGCCGCGCCTGCAAGGACCCGCCTGAGCCCCTTCCCGAAATGCGGTTGTTGACAGTGAGAGTGCCTGTGGCCATGCGCATCACCTGGGTCCGCAGCAATGTCGCTTCGCCTGGTGCAGGGTCCGCAGGCGAAAGCCACCAGGGACGGTTGGCGGAGGGTGGAGGGTCTGCAGTGGTGGGAATGTCGGCAAGGACGCGGCGGCGAGTTGGCAACCCGGGCGAACGCTCGTGTCTCGGCCGGGTGTTGAAGGGACCTCAACCTGGCAACAAGCACGCCGGGTGGCAACGGCCGCCGCTCGAGTCAGCGATGGGCCTCGTTTGTAGAGGCCGATGTGTCCGGATGGTCGTGGCTGTGCCGGACGGGATCTAGAGCACGGCCTCGAGGTCCAACCCGCGAGCCTTCGCCCGCTGCCGGCGCCATTCGGCTTCGTCCTGCGGCGGCGCCAGCACGTCGGCCTCGTCGCGGCGCACCAATTGCAGAGCGCCTTCCGGGCAGGCGAGGGCGCACACGCCGCAGCCGACGCAGCGCCCGGCATCGATGTGCACCACGCCATCGAGCGACAGGGCCTTGAACTGGCAGCGGTCCAGGCACAGGTCGCACCCGACGCAGTCGTCCTCGGCGACCCGGGCGACGAACGCCGATCGGGCGACGGCGTTGGCGATCCCCAGCTCGGCCAGCCCGCGCAGGATCCCGCACGAACAGGTACAGCAGTTGCAGATGTAGGTCACGCCCTGCTGGCTGTTGCTGACCGAGTGCACCAGGCCTGCCTCCGATGCCCGATGCAGGACGGCGCGCGCCTCCTCCAGCGTCAGGGTGCGGATGTAGGGGATCTGGTCGAAGTAGTTCGGCTTCTCGCTGAAGGCCATGCACACGTCGATCGGATGCGGGCAGGGCTCGCCGATCAGCGCCTTCCCCTTGCGGCAGATGCAGTCGAGCACGCCCCAGGCCTTGGCCTGCGACAGCATCTCCGCCGCGCTCTCGTAGGGCCGGATCTCGATCCCTGCCTCCACGGACTCTCCGACGGGTATCACGCGGTGGATCTGGGGTTGGATGGCCAGCTCGCGCGCGTAGCCTTCCTTGAAATAGCCCTCCATGAGCTGGGCGAGTTCCCGGTCAATGGAACCGACCTGGTATTCGTAGATGCCGACGACGAAGGGCAGTGCGCCGAAGACCAGCCCATGCTCTGTGACTTCAACGTTGATCAAGCCCCGGAGGGCCATGTCCTTGAGGCGCGTGCGCAGCTCGCGGGGGTCTCCCCCGATCCGTTCCGCGACCTGAGCGGGTGTCTCTTGCGTCAGACGCAGCTGCGCCGCCAGCTCGGCATCTTCCGGGGAGAATATGTGCGCCAGGATTCGGAGCTCAACGCCGCTTTCGGTCGGGGGAAAGCCGTTGGGCAGGGCATCCAGATGGAGGGCCAGCTTGCGGTACGCTTCCATGGACATGACGCCATCCTCCGCGCGCATCTGGTTGAGGGGCGGGGAAACCGACTACGAGTATAGCGCGTCCGGGCTCGATTCCGCTGCGGCCGCCACCCGGCGCGCGTGCTCGACGAACTCCAAGGATGGGTGTCGCAAGTAGGTGTTCTGCAGCCTGGCGTAGTGGCCGCCCTGGGCGAGCAGTCCCCGGCGGTCCCACTGCTCGATGATCCTGTCTTCGCGCAGCGCGATGATCGGGTCGGCGGCGCACACGGTCGATCTCGCCTACCGCTTGCCTTTGGCTCCCGCCTTCTCCTGGTTCGCCTTTACCCTGAGCTTCACGATTTGGGTGATCAGGTCGTAGGGAATCGGTCTGCCCAGCGGGAACCTGACCGTGCTCTTCGACGCCCGGTGGCCGGACAGCTCCCGATTGAACCGCTCACTCCCTGCGGGCGCGGGATAGAGTCCGATGTGCTTGCTGTGGGCGGCGAAACTGATCAGGGTCCCGTTCAGTTTGAAGGTCGGGATCTGATAGCTGATCGTCTCCTGCGCGCCCGGCGCCGCCTTTCGGATCGTCACCCGGATCTTCCGCAGGATCGCCTGCACCTCCCGCGGGTAGCCTGCGATGTACTCGTCGATATCCCTGGGTCCTTCTCCCTTCGCCACCATCTTGTCACCCCCACAGAATACCGAGCGTCACCATGAGCCGCCCACCGGTCTCGAGACACAAGGTCTCACGCTCTTCGTGGGAGGCTGCCCGGCGGCGCGGGCAACCTCCTGCCCATTCTCCCACAGGTCGGCAGGCTATGACCCCCAGCTTGGGGTCCGGCCCGCCGCGCCCATCGAACGCCGGCTTTGTTTCCCGAAGCGATTGTGCTCTAGACCACACGCCTTTCCTACAGTTGCTTTCTGAAGAAGTAGCGCTGATGCCCGTGCGGGAAATCCTGTAGCTCGCCAAAGACCTCATAGCCCTGGCGCTTGTAGAAATCGGGCGCCTGAAAGCTGAAAGTGTCCAGGTAGGCGTTCTTCGCACCGCGCTCCCGAGCTTTCTGTTCAGCAAACACCAGCAGTCGGTGCCCGTATCCGCGACCGCGCTGGTCATCCTGCACCCACAACAGATCGATGTAGAACCAGTTCCAGTAGGTTGCGCCGATCAGGCCTCCAGCAACGGCGCCATCCGGGGCGTAGAGGAATGCGCACAGGCGCTGATACCCATTCGCCCCTGCCTGCCCTTCGTTGTATCTACGAATGCCCTGGCCCACGATCGTGTGTGCGGAGTCTTCGGGTGTATCCGTGTATACGATGCGGTACTTGTCGTCCATACGACACTCTCTGATCCCCTTCCTGGAGGATTGGGTTCGCCACGTCGTGCTACGAGGGCGCTCGCCAATCAGCTTGGTGGACGCATTCCTTCGCTTGAAGAAGCAACGGTGAATGGGAGAGACGCGGGGAGGGGCAAGGTCGCCTGCATTCGGGAGCGTGGGTCTCCAAGTATCCGGCAGGCGCCTGGCCGACTGTGCACAATGGCACTCACGCTACATGAAGGCTCATCGAAGGAAGAAGAACCATCGCAGACCCGCGGCCGCAGGCG
>Ga0209253_10001961_pt1 | contig 18134 bp, 10 predicted proteins | sample FrelakmetBRP12BR_FD_187145 | JGI IMG/M metagenome (GOLD analysis project Ga0209253, IMG submission 187145) | Freshwater lake sediment microbial communities from the University of Notre Dame, USA, for methane emissions studies - BRP12 BR (SPAdes)... | ecosystem: Environmental > Aquatic >... | reverse complement strand
CTTCCTGGCCGGGCTGAGAAGCATCAGGTTGTCCCGCAGCCGTAGCAGCCCCTGTCGACGAGTGTTGATCAACCGTCTGAGAGCCGCCTCCAGCCGTTGACTGCCCTCGTCCAGCCGCAGGCGCACATCGGCGAGCCGCACCGCCGGATGGCGCAGCCGGCGCTCCCTGCTCTCCAGGCGCTCCCTGGCGAGGCTCATGAGTTGGCGCACCCGTTTCTCGAGACGCCGCAAGAACTCCCCCACTTGTGCCGCCAGGGACTCCTTCTGCTGCGCCACCAGCTCCGCCGCCGCCGAAGGCGTCGGCGCCCGCACATCGGCCACCAGATCCGCCAGGGTCACGTCGATCTCATGACCCACGGCGGAGATTACCGGGATTCGGGATCGGTAAATGGCTCGCACCACCTCCTCCTCGTTGAAGGACCAGAGGTCCTCCCACGAGCCGCCCCCGCGGCCGACGATGAGCACATCCACCGGGAATTCCTCGTTGAAGGCCTTGATGCCGGCGGCGATCTCCTCGGCTGAGCCCTCTCCCTGGACCCGCACCGGGTAGAGGTAGATCTCCAGGTTGCTGTACCGCCTCCTCACCACCTGGATGATGTCGCGGATGGCCGCCCCGGTCGGCGAGGTGACGACTCCCAGCCTCTGAGTCAGGAAAGGAAGCGGTTTCTTGTGGGCCTCGTCGAAGAGCCCCTCAGCGGCCAGTCGACGTTTGAGCTGTTCGTAGGCGAGCTGGAGCGCCCCCAGACCGCGAGGCTCGATGAAGTCAACCAGCAGCTGGTACTCACCCCGGGGCTCATAGACGGTCACCCGAGCCTGGCAGAGAACATGGAGTCCATCTTCGGGCCGAAACCGCAGCAGGCGCTGCTGAGTGCGAAACATGACCGCACGGATCTGGCTGGCGGCGTCTTTGAGGACGAAGTAGTAATGACCGGAACCCGGCACCCGGAAGTTGGAGATCTCCCCCTCCACCCAGACAAAGGGAAAGTGATCCTCCAGGAGCTGACGGATCCCCCGGGTGAGCTCGCTCACCGAGTACACCCGGCGCTCACCGGCGGCATCTGTTACCCAGGCGGTGGGGACGGAAAAATCCAAGGCTGGGCCTCCCCCTCCACTATCCATCGACACGACTATGCGCCTTTGCCGAGTAGACCGCCCCGCCGCGACCACTCAATCGCGGCTGCCCTTCGGCGCAACTCAGGGTCCCGAGCCTGTCGACGGCGAAGCCGCTCCCACATGCCGCGCCTAGGCCAAACCGGCCGGCGCCGGAGGCAGGGGGGTCTGCAAGGTAAAGCGCATCTGGAGCCACTACGTTCTCCTCGATGTCAAGAGGTTCTCCCGAGCTTTGCACGTCCCTCCGCTGGAAGGCGGGATCTTCCCCTGCACTATCAATGCCGCGACTATGCGGCTTTGCCGAGCAGATCTCCCTGCCTCAGACCACTCAATCGCGGCTGCCCTTCGGCGCATCTCAGGGTCCCAAGCCTGTCGACGGCGAAGCCGCTCCCACATGCCGCTGCTAAGCGAACCTGGTGAGGGCAGGAGACGGCTCATGGGCTCTTTGAACCGCCTGTTACGTAGCATAATTCCCCGGCAAGATCAATGAAAGCGCCCCCGAGGGCAGGCGGCAGCCCTTCCACAGGCTCCCCTCGACCGCGCTCGGCGCAAGCAGGGCGAGAGGACGAAGGACAGCCGGAGGCCGGGGGTTTGAACACAGATCAAGAAGTGCAAGAGTTATACGTTATCCGGAAAGAAGAAAAATCTGTGCAAATCTCTGTCCCATTCACACGGAAGCGAGATCTGCGTGGGTCTGCGTCCCTCTACAGCAGTGAGGCGCCGGGCGCCTCACCTCCCCAGCACCTTCCAGCAGCGGACGTGATGGGCGCAGTCTACCTCGTAAAGGGGAATCTCCATGGCGCGGCAGCGGGCCTCGACCAGGGGGCAACGGTTCTGAAACTTGCAGCCGGGGGGCGGGTTGAAAGGGCTCGGCACATCACCCTCCAGCGGCTTCCAGCTCCGGGCGACGGAGGGATCCGGCACAGGCGCCGAGGCCAGCAGCGCCTTCGAGTAGGGGTGGAGGTGCTTCCCGTAAACCACTTCGGCAGGGCCGCACTCCATGATGTGACCGAGGTACATGACGGCCACCGCGTGGCTCACGTACTCCACCACGTTGAGGTCGTGGGAGATGAAGAGATACCCCAGGCCGAGGTCCCTCTGGAGGCCGCGAAGCAGATTGAGGATCTGGGCCTGGATGGAGACATCGAGGGCGGACACCGGCTCGTCGCAGATGATCAGCTCAGGCTCGACGCTGAGCGCCCGGGCGATGCCGACCCGCTGCCGCTGCCCGCCGCTGAACTCGTGGGGATAGCGATCCGCGGCCCAGGCCGGCATCCCGACCATCTCGAGAAGCTCTGTCACTCGCCGGTGCCGCCTCTCCCGGTCATCCAGCCCGATCGTCCTGAGGCCCTCCTCGATAGTCTGCCCCGCGGTCATGCGCGGGTTGAGAGACCCGTAAGGATCCTGGAAGATGATCTGCATCTTCCGCCGGTAGGTCTTCATCTCCTTCCGAGAGAGATGAGTGATGTCTCGGTCGCGGTAGACAACACTCCCATCATCAGGTTCATCGAGCTTGAGGATGAGCCTGGCCAGAGTAGATTTTCCGCAACCACTCTCCCCCACCAGACCTAAGGTCCGCGCTGCCGGGATCTCCAGATCCACCCCGTCCACGGCCTTAATCCAACCCACGAGGCGCTGGAAAAAGCCCCGGCGAACAGGGAAATATCTCCTGAGCCCCTGGCCGCGCAGGATGATGTTGTTCTCGGAACCAGCCATGTATGTTTCGTTTTGCGTTAGTCGTTATACGTTATTCGCCCACGGACGACGGTGGGCAATGCCCACCCTACCTCTTTCGTTTCCGGGAGATGATGGGACACCGTGCCAGGTGAGCCCCGCCGAAATCGCACATCTCCGGAAACTCCACCCGGCAGCTCTCCTCGACATAGCCGCACCGGGGGTGAAACGGGCAGCCGGGGGGTTTCCGTACCGGATCGGCAACCGCCCCCGGGATGGTGGCGAGCTCCTCTCCCTTCCGGGCCCGGCCGGGAAGGCAGGCAAGGAGCCCCATGGTGTAGGGATGGCAGGGATCGTGGAAGATCTGGGGTGCAGTCCCCACCTCCGCCACGATCCCGGCATACATGACGTACACTTGCTCGGCCATGCCGGCGACCACACTGAGGTTGTGGGTGATAAGCAAGATCGCCATATGCCGGCGGTCCTGGAGTTCCCGGAAGAGGTGAAGGATCTGGGCCTGAATGGTCACGTCGAGAGCCGTGGTCGGCTCGTCGGCGATGATCAGTTCGGGATTACAGGCAAGGGCCATGGCGATCATGACCCGCTGGCGCTGGCCGCCGCTCAGGTTATGGGGATAGTCGCGGAGCCGTTCGCCGGGGGAGGGAATACCCACGTCCCCGAGGAGCCTAATGATCCGCTCCTTCGCCTCGACGGCCTCGAGCCTCTCGTGGATCCTGAGCACCTCCTCGATCTGGTGGCCGATGGTGAGAACCGGGTTCAGCGAGGTCATGGGCTCCTGAAACACCATGGAGATGTGTCGGCCGCGGACCTTCTGGAGTTCCGCTTCGGAAAGCTCAAGCAGGTTCTGCCCCTTGAAGAAGATGCCGTCTCCGGCTGTGCGGGTCGGCGGCCGTGGCAAGAGCCCCAGGATGCTCAGCGCCGAGACGGTCTTCCCGCAACCGGACTCTCCCACCAGGCAGACAGTTTCTCCCCGTCTCACCTGGAAGCTCACGCCGTCAACCGCCCTGGCTAGCCCGTCGTCCGTGTCAAAATAGACCCGGAGATCTCGGACGTCGAGGAGGGGGACGCGGTCGTCGGAGTCTGTACGGCTTTTCGTGCCGATGTCCATGATGCGCGTTCTACGTTACTTGTTCGTGGATGACTGCGAGCTGGAGGCCTTTCCGTGCGCTGTTTCAATCAACGGACCACTGCTGACAGCAGTCGTTGCCCCCAATCTTTAACGAAGCGATCCTCAAACCAACGGCCGTAGGCCTAACGCCTTTCCCTCAGCTTCGGATTCAAGATGTCCCGCAAGCCCTCCCCGAAAAGGTTGAAGGAGAGGACCACGACGAGAATGGCGCACCCAGGAATATAGGTGAGCCAGGGCGCATCGAACAGGTAGTTCTTGCCGTCGGAGAGGATGTTTCCCCAGGTGGCGTGGGGTGGCGGCACCCCGAAGCCGAGGAAGCTCAGACCGGCCTCGGCCAGAATTGCCCCGGCAATGCCGATGGTGGCCGAGACCAGCACCGGGGCCATGGCGTTCGGCACCATGTGACGAAAGATGATCCGGAGGTCCGAGACACCAAGGGCCCGCGCGGCGGTGACGAAGTCCTGCTCGCGCAGGGAGAGGAACTCGGCCCTGACAAACCGGGCGGCTCCCATCCAGCTCGTGATCCCGATCACCACCATGATGTTGTAGATGCTCGCAGGAAGGAGAGCGACCACGGTGAGGATGAGGAAGAAGCTCGGGAAACAGAGCATAATGTCGATGAGCCCGGTGATGAGCATATCCACCGTGAGAATCTGGAGGCCGAGGAGGGAGAGGAGACCTCCCGGGCTCCGCCTTCGGAGCAAGAACAGGACTCCCGCCAGGGCGACGGCGACGAGAACGCCGGGAACGCGAAGAGACCTCGAGAGAGTCCCGACCGCCACCGCCGCTCCCCCGAGGAGGAGCACCGCCAACACCCCTGCCACCGTTATGGGGCCCCTGCCGAAGTATCCGGCCAACCCGCCCAGCACGACGCCGATGACAACGGCAATCCCCACCGCCACGAACCCCACCGTCAGGGAAACCCATGCGCCCTGGAGCATGCGGGCGAACACATCCCGGCCAAGCTCGTCGGTTCCGAGCAGGTAGACGCCGGTCTTCGGCACCTCCTCAGGCCTGAGAGAATTGAGGTTCGCTCGGGACAGGGGCGGCCGAAGCTTCTCCTGGAGTCTGACCAGGTTCGGATCGAGGGCGGGCGAGGTCCCGGTCGTCAGGAACATCCCGGCCACGGCCACGGCGAAGAAGAGGAGAAAGATCACCATCCCCGCCAGGGCCAGTCGGTTCCTCCGGAGGAGCATCCAGGACTCGTGGAGCCTCGCTCGCCGTGGCGGCAGCGCCAGGGCCTCGGGGGATTGGGTCGGTTTCACGTCCGAACCTGTCATGGCTGGCTCAACCGTGATTCGTTAGACGTTAGCGACTGGAGGGGTCAGGAGAGGACGTTCGATCGTTCCCTTTACCCGGAACTCGTTCAAGACGTTCTATCATCCCGCTCCGCGCGATTCGTTCAAGTCGTCGACGGCCACGGGCATCCGGCTTGCAGCTTTGAGCTCTTCGCCTTCGGTCTTCCGGCTCCTGAATTCTGACTCCTGGATTCTGACTTCTCACCCCTTACTCCTTGCGCCTCCTGCTGGCTGCCCGCTGCTCTCTGGCCCCTGACCCCCGCTACAACTTGATCCTCGGATCCACCACCATGTACAGCAGGTCCGAGAGGAAGGTGCCGATGAGGACAAGCACCGCCGAGATGAAGTTCACCGAGATGATCACCGGATAGTCTCGGGCCAGGATCGCCTCGTAGGCCATGCGCCCGATGCCGGGCCAGGAGAAGATGGACTCGATGATCACCGAGCCGCCGATGAGTCCTGGGAGGACGAGACCGAACATGGTGACAAAGGGAAGAAGGGCGTTCCTCAGGGCATGCTTGTAGTGCACCTGCTCCTCGGGAAGGCCCTTCGCCCTGGCCGTGCGGATGTAGTCCTGGTTCTCCACCTCGAGCATCTGGTTCCGGACGTAGCGGGAGAGCACCGCAATGCCTCCAGTGGCCCCGAGGATGGCGGGGATGACCATGTGCCAGACCCTGTCCATGAGCCGAGTTGCCGCCCCCGCGCCTGCGAGGCCGAAGGTGCGCATGCCGATGACCGGCACGTGAAAGTTGATCACCACGACCACGATGAGGACATAGGCAAAGAAGAACCCGGGTATGGAGATGAGAAGATAGGCGAAGAAGGTCGTGGAGCGGTCGAAGGCTCCGCCTCGCCTGATCGCGGCCTGAATCCCAAGGGGAAACGAGAGGGTCCAGGTGATGAGGGTACCCACAATGAAGAGGGGGAGACTGTTCAGGAACCGATCGTAGATCTTCCCCAGCACCGGGCGGCCGTCTTTCCAGGAGACGCTCTTCCCGGCAAAGAATTCCCGGTAGAAGAGGAAGAACTGCTGGTGGAGGGGCTTGTCCAGGTGGAATTGCTGGCGGAACCGCTCTACCACCTCCTTGGTGAACTTGGGGTTGAGAGGGTCAACCTGGCTCGGCTCACCCGGGGCGAGATGCACCACCGCAAAGGAGATCACCATGATGAACAGGAGGGTGATCATCTTCTGCACCAGGCTCCGTCCGAGGAAGGCGAGCATGGCTACCCCTCCGCCTGGAAGACCGGGACTTCCGGTAGCTTGATCCACTTGTTGAAGAAGAAGGTGTAGTTCCCGGTCTTCGTGGGTCGGATCTTCGCGTACCGGACTTTGCCCGAGTTGTCCCGCTCCAGAATGACGACCCGCTTGTCGAGGAGGGCGGTCCATTTGCCAGCGTAGAGAAAGGTGTATGGCTGGTCGGCGGCGATGATCTGGTGGAGTTCGTGGCAGAGGGCAATCTGTTGCTTCCGATCGTACTCCTGCCGGATCCTGATGATGAGGTCATCCGCCTGCTCGTTCCGGAAGCCGCAGAAGTTGAGCTGGAACGGCCCGGTCTGGCTGGAGTGCCAGATCTGGTAGAGATCGGGATCGATCCCCATGCTCCACCCGAGCACCAGGGCATCAAAGTCGTGCTTGTCCACCCGCTCCTGGATGAAGACGGCCCACTCGAGCACATCGGTTCGCACATCCACGCCGATCTTCCGCCATGCGTCCTGGACGATGGAGAGGATGGCCTTGCGAATGTCGTTTCCCTGATTGGTGATGAGGGTGAACTGGAGCCGTTTGCCCTCCTTTTCCAGCCAGCCGTTCTTGTTCCGCTTCCACCCCGCCTCGGCAAGGAGCTGCTGGGCGCCGGCGGGATCGTACGGGAGCGGTTTCACCTCGTGGTCGTAGAAATCAGTCTGCTTGGGAAAGGGGCCGGTAATTCGCTCGCCCTGGCCGTAGAGCACGTAGCGGATGATCTTGTCCACGTCGATGGCCATGCCGAGAGCCCGGCGCACCCGCACGTCGTCAAAGGGCGGGCGCCGCATGTTGTAGCCGATGTAGGTGTAGGCGAAACTCAACCCCGAGAAGCTCTGGTACCGCCGGTCGTCCTTGAGGCGCTGCACCTGGTGCGGCTGGACGCCATAGCTGTCCACGGTGCCGGCATAGAATTCCATCTCCTGGGTGAGGAGATCGGGAATGATGCGATAGGCATAGCGGTGGTAGTTGGGCGGACCTTCCCAATAGTCCTGGAAACGGTCAAGGAGAATGTACTGGTCCGACTCCCAATTCCGGAAGCGGAAGGGGCCGCAACCCACAGGCTCCCGGTTGAACAGGCTCTGCCGGATGGTCATGGCCTCGGGGTTGAGCCCCCGGCGTCGCGCCTCATCCCGGAGCGCCGCCCGATTCAACAGGTGCTCCGGGAGAATGCCCATCATCCAGGTTGCCAGCGCCGGCGAGTAGAGCCGCTTGTAGACAATACGAAGGGTGAGCGGATCAAGGACCTCCACGGTCTTTACCGGCTCGTAGTCGGGCAGGCGGGGCGAGAGGTTCCCCGGATCCATGACGGCCTGGTAGGTGAACTGCACATCTCTTGCCTCGAGCGGATGGCCGTCGTGGAACTTCACCCCGGGCCGGAGGTGAAAGAGGATGACGGGGTTGTGCTCGACAGCCGGAAGAAAGATCCTGGCGTACTCCTTCGCTCTCGCGGCGAATCCCGCCGGCTCCACCCTGATGAACCGCTCCCCCTGAAATCGGGAGAAGTAGTCCGGGCCCAGGATCTGCCCCAGGTTGGTGAAGAGATCCTGATCCACATCCTTGAGAGTCAGCTTGATCCGCGGCGGCGGCGACAGGTGGAGGGTGACCTTCACCTTCTCGCCCTCCCCCCCTTTTTCCGTGAGCACTTCTTGACGAGGGCCGGGAGGTATTACCTCCACTTCCCGGATGTTTGTCAGGCTCTTCGCCAGGGGGTCCGTCCTCTGCGTCCGTTTGGCCTTGGTCCGGACCAGGAGGCTCGCCACCTGCTCGGCGCCGGCGCGGCCGAGACCGGGGAGCACAGCGTCGTCATTCACGTAAAAGTAGGCGACCTCGGAGATCTGCCACCTTTCGGCCGCGCGACCGCGGTGATTGAGATTCTCGTCGTAATCGATGAGCCCCTCGAAAACGAGCCCATTGACGGTGCTACTCGAGCTATCTGCCGCGAGGATGGGATTGAGGAGCTGGGCGTCACCGATGGAGGCGCTCACATACTCCGCAAGGCGCTCGGGGCTCCCCCTGGTCTGCTCCTCGTAGGTCGGCACCCAGAAGTAGGACTGGAGCAGGAAGAGGATCACCAGAATAGGTATGGCAATCAGGGCTCGGCGCATAAACACCCGGCGGTCTGCTGAAGAGCCGTTCTCCTGCTCACGAAGTCTATGTCCCGTTCACACGGAAAAGAGATCTGCGTGAATCCGCGTTCCATTCGCCTCCCCGCCGAAGGGAACAAAGCCTACACGTCCCCGTCCAGATCCTCGACGCGGCTCCGGCAGGTATCAATGAGGAGGCCGGCCGAGAAGCCCCCGGCGAAGCGCTCGTCGAGAGAGTCGCCCTGTTCCTGCAGCAGGCGAATCGCGTTGGCGTACTCGCGCCGTGCAGCCTCCCGCTCATTGCGCCGGACATAGAGCTCCCCGAGGTGGAACCGGGCCAGGGCATGCCGGGGCCTCAAGCACACCACCCTCTTGAACATCTCCACGGCCTGGTCCTCCTCCTCCAGGGTCCGATGGATGATGCCGAGGAGATAGTGGCCGGCAACCGAGAGGGGCTCACGCCGGATCACCTTTTCACACAACACCGCTGCCTCTGCCGCACAACCCTGATTGAGGAGGATCTCCGCCTGAAGGAGCAAGGCCTTCTTGGGCGGAGAGGAATGCTCCAGCTCCGGTGCCAGGAGCTGCCCGGCCTGATCCGGGAGCCCGGCGTCAACGAGTTCCCTGGCACGGGAGTGCACCTCCCCTCCCGACGCCCGTTCAGGTTCATTCGTCGGCTCGGCCTGCAGCCCCTCCTCCCGCTGAAGAGCTCGAACAGAGGCCCTTCGCCGCCGTCCCACCCTGGTGCTCGGCTTGAGGGCTCGATCGCACCCTGCCGCGTGCCGCTGATAGAGGAAGACCCCCCCGACCTGGACCGTGAGGAAGTCCTTCGAGAGATAGCGAAGGGATTCGGAAAACCCGGTGAAGAGGTAGCCGCCCTCCCCCAGGATCTCGTAGAAGCGCCGGACGACGGCTTTCGTCGACTCCGGCTTGAAGTAAATTGTGACGTTGCGGCAGAAGATGACATCCCAACCCGCCCCGTCCGCGGTCGGATAGGGAGTGCTCATGAGATTCAAAGGGCGAAATTCCACCATCCCCTTGATGGCCGCATTCAGGATGTAGGTCTCCCCCTCCCGTGTGAAGAATCGCCCGCGATATGGTTCCGGAGTGCTTCGGAGGGAACGCTCGCCGTAGATGCCTCGACGGGCGGCCGCAAGGGCTCCCCGGCTCACATCGGTTGCCAGGATGTAGGGCGGTGGACAGGCCGGGCCCGCAAGGCTCTCCGCCAGGACCATGGCAATGCTGTACGGCTCCTCGCCGGTGGAGCAGCCGGCACTCCAGATCCGGAGCGGTTCGCCCGTCCCAGCTCTGGTCTTCAGGAGCTCCGGGAGGACATACCGTTCGAGGGCCATGAACTGGGCCTGATCCCGGAAGAAGTAGGTCTCCCGGATGGTGATGAGATCCAGTAGTTCCTGGAATTCCCCCTCCTCAAGGGATGAGCCGAGACGACGAAAGTAGTCGGCGAAACTCGTCGTGCCGGACCGGCCCATCCGGGCTAGAAGGTGGTCCTTCAGCGTGTCCCTGTCCGCGGCATGGATGTAAATCCCCGACCTCCGGGCGATGAGATCGCGAAAACGACGAAACTGTTCATCGCTCAGAGAGGGCTCGCCGGTCTCATCCACGGGATGTTCTCTCACTGGGTCGACTCTCTCATCCAGTTCATAAGCTGAGGGGAAATGGCCTCGAGAGAGAGGACTACCTCGGCCGCCTCCTGTTCGATGGCGGCGCGGGGCATACCGAAAATGATGCTCGAGGCCTCGTTCTGGGCGATGGTGTGACCGCCCCGTTCTCTCAGCCACTTGAGACCTGCAGCGCCATCTGAGCCCATACCGGTGAGGATGACACCAATGGCGCGCCTGCCGCAGGAGGTGGCCACCGATTTGAACAGAAGCTCCGCGGACGGCCGGTGCCCGGCGATGGGCAGCGCCTTGTTGAGTCTCACGGTTCCGTCCTCGTTGACAAGGAGATGGTAATCCTCCGGGGCGAAGAGGACAACGCCGCGCTCGAGAAGATCTCCGTCCTGAGCCCTCCGGACCCTGAGCGCCACCTCCCCGTCCAGCCAGTGGATCAGGCCGTCGAGAAATCCGCGACTCATGTGCTGCACCACAAGAAAGGCGGCGTTCACATTAGGAGGAATCTGCTTGAAGAGGGCCATGAGGGCACTGGGGCCGCCTGTGGAGGCGGCGATTGCCACCACTCGCAAAGAGGCCTCGCCCTTGTCCCCCGCGGGCAGGCTGGGCCCGACCGACGGCAGTGGACGGCAGAGCCGGCGATCGGAGCGCTGCTCCACCCGGGCGCGGGCAAAGATGTGCAGCTTGCGGAGAAAGGCGGCACGGATCTCCGGTCTGGTCCGCCAGAGGTAGAGCTCCTGCTTTTCGATCACATCCAGCGCCCCCAGCCTCAGAGCCCGCGTCACCTTGTCTTCGTATTCCCCGTGGGAAGCGGTGATCATGACGATGGGGACGGCAAACTCGGAGAGAATCCTCTCCACGGCGAGAAATCCGTCTAGGCCGGGAAGCCGGATGTCCATGGTGATGAGATCGGGCCGGACATCGAAGGCCTTCTGCACCGCCTCGAGCCCGTCACCTACGGAGGCGACGACCTCGAACCGGGGATCCGTGGCGAGGATATCCGCGAGGAGATCACGGGCGCTCTTCACGTCATCGACTATCATCACCCGGATCAGCCTTTCGGCCGAGGCTTCATTTGGTTGAGTGGAGTGTCCTGTCGTCATGGGAACCGTGAGTCGCCTATTGGTTCTACGTTTGCGTTATATGTGGTCCGGCACAACGTATTCGCCGACGGCAGCGAGAAGGCGTTCAAGCTCGCTGCCTGCTGCCAGCTACTCTCTGCTCCGTGCTCTCTGCTATCCTTCGTCCAGCCGCAAAGGGGCTCGCCCCAGCAACGTCTCAATCGTGCCGATGAGCACCCGCTGATCAAAGGAGCTCTTGATCAGGTAGGCATCGGCTCCCGCCCGGAGGCCCCGGAGACGGTCCTCCTCCCGGTCGAGGGAGGTCACCACCACCACGGGGAGAGAGGAGGTCCCGCGGCTCCCCCGAATTCGTTCGGTGAGGATGAAACCGTCCATATGGGGCATGTGGATATCGGTTACCACGAGATCAACCTGGTGCTGATTTAGCTTCTCTATGGCGTCCAGGCCATTCTCCGCCGTAATCACGCAGTAGCCCGCCGCCTCCAAGATGCTCTTCTCCATCTGCCGCGTTACCACCTGATCCTCCACCACCAGGATGACCTGGCGTCGGGAGGGCAGCTCCCTTGGCCGATCCAGCCAACGGCACTCCTCTCTCGCCTCGGAAATGTCCTGCCAGACGAGGGCCGGCACATCGAGGATGAGGGCGACCTGCCCGGAGCCCAGGATCGTGGCCCCGGCCAGGTACCGTATCTGGTGCAGATGCCTCCCGAGCTCCTTGGTAACAATCTCTCTCCCACCGAGAATGTCCTCCACCACGAAGGCGGTCTTGCGCTCCCCGGCTTGGAGGACCACGAGCATGAGCCGGCCGCTTCTCTGAAAGCTCTCCTCCTCCTGCCAACCAAGGGCTGTGGCCAGGCTCCGCACGGGGATCACTTCATCTTCCTCCACGATGGCCGGTTTGCCCTGGATGGATGTGATCGCCTCTCGCGGCAGGTGCAGGGTCTTTGCCACTGAAAACATGGGAACTACGAAAACCTCGCCGGCGCACTGGATCAAGAGTGCCTGAATGGTGGCGAGGGTGAGGGGAAGCGAGATGACGAAGCGAGCTCCCGTCCCGAGCTGAGAAGTCACCTGAACCTGGCCCTTCAGCTTCTCCACGTTTGTCCGCACCACATCCAGGCCCATCCCCCGTCCGGAGGTATCGGTCACGATGGGACTGGTGCTGAAGCCGGGCAGGAAGACAAGGTCGTAGAGCTGGGACTCGCTCCAGAGTTCCGCCTCGCGCTTGTCCAGGAATCCCCTTCGCAGGGCTGTCTCTCTGAGGAGGTCGGGATCGATTCCTCGGCCATCGTCCTCGAGGGTGAGCACCACCTTGCCCCCATCGTGCCGGGCCCGCAGGAGGAGTGTCCCCGTCTCCGGCTTGCCCAGCCGGCGACGCTCCTCCGGCGTTTCGATGCCGTGGTCCAGGGCGTTCCGCAGCAGGTGGATCAGGGGATCGCCGATCTGCTCGAGGATTCGTTTGTCGATAATGGTCTCGGTGCCCTCAATAAGGAAACTCACCCGTTTGTCGAACTGGCGGCTGAGATCGCGCACTGCTTTCGGCAGAGTCCCGAAAACGATGGCCAGAGGGAGCATGCGCATTTCCATGCTGCGATGCTGGAGGCTCTCGATCAGTCGCCCGGTGCTTTCCGCGGCCTCTTCGAGCTCCCGGCTCGTTTCCACCAGACCCCGCCCAAGGGCGAGCAACTCTGCGCCGGAAACCGCAGCTTTCGGTCCGCTTTCTCCATTCCCCTCCCCGCGAAGATCTTCTCGCAGCCGGAAGCGACGCCACCGCTCTCGGAGCCGGGCCAGGCTCTCCACCGCCGTGGCGAGGTGGGTATGGCCTATGGCCGCCTCACCGGCAAGATTCACCAGGTCGTCCAGTTTGCCGATGGGGACCCGCACCGTGTCGATAGCCGGCGCCGGCACTGCCGGCATCACCACGGGCCCGGAGGTAGGAATCGCCGCTTTACGGGCCCGGCGCATGTCACCGGGCCGGAGCCCGGAGAGAAACCGCTCCAGCCGGGCGATGGTGCCCTCCACGTTCAGCTTCATGCGCTTGCTGGCGGCGACGGTCTCCAGCATGGTGCTCATGGCGTCGTTGGTTTCGAACAGGGCGTCGCACACCTCGGCGGTCACCGGCAGTGACCCGTCCTGGAAGGCGCGGAGCACGTCCTCCATCCGGTGCGCGAGCTTCCCCATGCGCTCGAACCCCATGGTGAGCGCTGAGCCCTTCAGACTATGGGCGTGACGGTACACCTCTTGAAGGGTCTCACGGTCGGCGGGGTCATGGTCAAGTTTGAAAAGCCCCTGATTGATGGCCGCCACGTTTTCCCGCGCCGCGGCAACGAAGTCGGGAAGTAATTGTTGCACATCCTCGCCCACTCCCTCCCGCTCACTCGCTGGGAAAAGGAGGCCCTCACTCTCCTCCACCAGAACCGCCACCTGATCCGTCGGCACATCGCGAGTCCGCAAGTAGTGGACGAAGAGATCCAGCCCCCGGAAGAGAAGGTCGGCGAGGCTGTCGTCGACGGGGAAACGCCCGTCGAGAGCTGCAGCCAGAATGTCTTCCAGGATATGGGCCATCTGGCCGAGCTTCGGCGCACCCATGCGGTTGGCAAACCCCTTGATATTGTGGAGTTGCCTGGTAGCCGCCCTGAGAGCATCCCGATTCTCAGGTTCGCTCTCCAGCAGGAGGAGCGCCTCGTTGAGCTTCTCGAGGGCCTCCTGGTAATCCTCCTTGAGGGCGAGGAAGAGATCAGTCTCTTCGGGCATAGAGTGCGCTCTCTCCAAACGACAACGGACTACTGACAACCTACATCTGTCCCGTCTTGAACCGGGTCACCCGGGCGCGGAGATCCTCCGCCAGGTGATTGAGATCGCTTGCCGCCGAGATCGAGTTCTTGGCATTCGCCGCCGTCTGCTGGGTCACCTTGGAGATCTCCCGCATGGTCCTTACCACCTGCTCGCTCGCTTCTTTCTGCTGGTTGGTGGCGACCGAGATCTGCCGCGCCGCCTCGGTGGTCTGTTCCGCCATGGCGATGATGTTTTCCAGGGCAATCTGCACCCGGCCGAGGCGTTCGGCACCCACCTGCACTCCCTTCACGTTTTCTTCGGCCGCGAGCACGGAGGCATTGGCCGCCGCCTGAATCTCCAGGAGCACATCCCGGATGGTGCCTGTGGACTTCACCACGTCTTCAGCCAGCCGACGAATCTCGGCGGCAACCACGGAGAAGCCCTTGCCCGCCTCGCCGGCCTTGGCCGCCTCGATCGCGGCGTTGAGCGAGAGCATCCTGGTTTCCATCGCAATCTCGTTGATAATCTCGATGACCTCACCGATTTGCTGGCTCTTCCGTCCAAGGGTGATGATCTTTTCGGAGCTTTCCTCCGTCTTGTTCCGAATGAGGGCCATGCCGTTCGCACTCTCCTCCATGAGCTCCTGGCCTTCCTCGGCGCTCTTCAGCGTCTCCTCGGCAACCGCCGTTACCGCACTGCTGTTTTCTGCGATCTGCCGGGCGGTTGTGGTGAGCTCCTCCATGGTTGCCGTCGTCTCGCTGACCGAGGCCGCCTGTTGGGCGGCGCCGCTTGCCTGTTGCTGAGCCGCCCGCACGATTTCACCTGAGGAACGCCCGATCATGGAGGCGGCCTCTTGGATTTGTTGGGTTATGTCCCGGAGATTGGTAACCATGGTGTTGATGGCCTCGCCGAAGGAGCCGGGAAACCCCACCCGTTGTCTCAGATCCCCGCCGGCGATCTGCTGTGCTTGCTCCGCCAAGAGGATCAGGTTGCTCTGCATCTGGGCGAAGGAATCGGCCAGCATCCCCACCTCGTCTCCCGAGGCGAGAGCCACCGTCTCCTCCAGCTCCCCCTGGGAGATCTGACGGGAGTACTGTCCGAGCTTGCCGAGAGGTTTGGTAACGTTGCTTGCCAGGATATAGGCCAGGTAGACGCCGATGATAAGGGTGAGAACGCAGATGAGGCTCGTGGTCCAGACGATTGTTCTGAGCGGCGCGGACAGCTGGCCTCGCTCGAGCTCGCTTACCAGAAAGTAGTTTCGCAGTCCCATCTGTTGGTAGCTAAAGATCTTGCCCTGAAGGCTGTCCACATAAGAGCCGAAACCGTTGCGTTGGAGATCGCCCACGAGCCCCGCAGGGAAGACCGGCTGCAGTCCCCGGGGGTTGCTCGCCACCACGGTACCGGTCCCGGTAATTACGTAGGCGCGGCCGCCGTTGCTGAACTCCATCCTTTCCAGGAGCTCGGCGAAACCGGTCTCCTCTCCCAGGTTCGTCGTCCTCGGCGAGCCCTGGGCCCGGAGGGCAAGGCGCAGCTCGATCTGCTGCACCTCCTTCGCCTGGTTCTCGATGGCCTTCTTGCTCTCGATGAAGCTGATGGAGCTCACGAAGAGGATGGCAATGAGGACCAGGGAGGAACAGGTGAGGAGGAGTTTTTGTGACAGCCGCATCCCCCGTAGCGGGACCCGCCGCGCCAGCCTGGCCATGGCCGCGGCGAGAAGGGGCGCTGTCACCCCCTCCATGAGGAAGAGGGAGAAGAGGGAATAGATCACGCAAACGAGGAGACCCACCAGGAGAGACTGGAGGATCTGGCCCAGGTTGAACTGCGCCCAGAGGCGCATACCCAGCGTCCCGAGGAGGAAGACACCATAGCCGCTCAAGAAGATGGCCAGAGTCAGGCGCCCCGGCATCCTCGCCCCGAGCTGGAGGGTGGCAGTCACCTTGTCCGCGTCCAGAGACTTGCTCCCGGCAAGGTCGCGCTCCAGGGAGAGAAGCGGTTGGGCCCACTGGAGGGGAAGTACCACCCAGACCCCCAAGAGCAGGACGGTTCTAAGGACATTGATCACGAGAAAGGGCCGCAGCTGGCTGCCCGCCAGGTCCACCGTCAACCAGAGGTACGGCAGTCCGAAGGTCACGGCAACGTAGAGAAAGAGGATGCTCTGATTCCAGATGATCTTTTTCTGCAGGCTCGTCATGGGAACCCCTTCCATCTTGAGGTCAGCGGAGTCTCCTCTGTTTCCTCGTCATGATGCAGAAAAACCCTCGACCACTCGGACGAAATCCACCACAAGCACCAACTCATCTCTCCACGCACACACACCCCAGAGCCGCCGCCACCTTTTGTGCCTCTCGACAAGCGGCGGCAGCGGCCAGATCTGCCGGGCCAGATTCACCGTGATGAAATCCCCGACCTGATCCACCACGTAAGCCACCTCATCGGTTCCCCCGCCCACCACCAAGAGGTCCCGCCCCGTCTCTTCCGCCGACGGCTCAAGATTACACCATCGTCGGAGATTAACCAGGGGAGCATAGTCTCACGCCCCGCAGGACAGCTTCGCCAGCCTGGTGACCGACCCGGCTTCTGTACCCAACAGGAAGGGCCCGACCCGGAAGGTGAGGATATCCAGGGTAGCGGGAAGAGCACAGTCTTCCACGGGTCACCTCGCCGTGGCGTATATATCCTCAGACTGCAGGAGGCCCTCCAAGTTGATCAGACTGATGAGGCCTCCCTTGAAACGAACCACCCCTTCGAAGGACGCCCGCTGGGCTCGACCGGCAACGAGCGGTTCCTCTGTGAGGTCACCCGGAGAAAGAGGCACCAAATCGCCCACGCCGTCCACTAGGAGCCCGGTGCGTACCTCGCCGTGCTCCACGACAACGACTATCAGATCCGGGGAAGGCTCGCTCTGGGGCAGGGCGAAAAACCGCTTCAGGTCGATGACGGAGAGCACTTCACCTCGAAAATTCATGACGCCGAGGATGTGCTCGGGTACACTGGGAACCCTAGTAATTCTTGGTGCCGGCAGAAGCTCGACGAGATAGTCCACTCTGAGGGCATACCACTCGTCCCGAAGGCGCACGGTGAGGTACTGGAGATGGACTGATTCGGTCTCCGGGGTGAGCCGCTGCGCTCGATCCCGGCGAACCTGTTCGAGAATCCTTTCCCCTGGTGCAGTGGGATCAGGCGGCATGGAAGAGACTCCCCGATCCAAGTGCCCAAAATGCCTAAAGTGATCTGCCGACTTCGCCATAGCGGCCTATGGCTGCGACGGCCGAAAACGTGCCTGTGCGTTATCCCGCAGCGCCGATCGACCTACCGGCCGGCGCCGGAGGCTGGGGAGTCTGCGGCGCAAAGCGCATCTGGAGCCACTACCTTCCTTTGGCGACAGGAAGGCCCCCCGAGCTTTCCACCAGAACCCTGCAAAAAGGCCCGGCCTCACCTTATACTATCAATGCCGCGACTATGCGGCTTTGCAGCGCCGACCGCCCTGCCTCCCATCACCGTACCCCGCTAGCACTACTGGGTCCGGTCGTAGATGGACATGATCCGGTTGATCCTTGCCAGAAGGCGGTTGGTGACGATCGGCTTGGGGATGTAGTCGTCGGCACCGGCCTCCAGACCTTCCACCTCGCTCTCCACCTCATCCTTCGAGGTTAGGAGAATCACAGGGATTATGCTCGTCTGGAGGTGCCCCTTGAGCTTCTTCACCAGTTCCAGACCATCGAGCTTGGGCATGACCACGTCGGTTATGATGAGATCGGGCAGGTCGCGGTACACCTTGGCCAAGGCCTCTTCGCCATCGGTGGCCAGTATCACCTCATAGTTGGCTTTGGACAGGACCTTCTCCAGCATAGTGCGGATGAAGGGATCGTCGTCCACGGCCAGGACGCGAGGCCGCTTCCTGCGGATCTCGACCTTCGCCTCTTCGGGAGGGGAAGCAACTTTCTTCACAGTCTCCGTGAAGCGCGCGTCGCGCTCCGGCGGCGGCGCATTCCGCATGAGTTCTTCCACCGAGCTGAGTCCCTGACAGACCTTGAACAGACCGTCGCCGTGGAGATCCTTGATGCCGAGTCTTCGCGCCTCCGCGGCG
>Ga0209253_10001960_pt1 | contig 18135 bp, 13 predicted proteins | sample FrelakmetBRP12BR_FD_187145 | JGI IMG/M metagenome (GOLD analysis project Ga0209253, IMG submission 187145) | Freshwater lake sediment microbial communities from the University of Notre Dame, USA, for methane emissions studies - BRP12 BR (SPAdes)... | ecosystem: Environmental > Aquatic >... | reverse complement strand
TGGGCCACTCGCGCCGCGATCCCTCTTTCACCCCTCGAAAAGAAGGCGTACGCATCACTCGACAGTACACAGACACTCGAAGTGCAATTCCGGCCAGGTGGTATCGGAGCGCGTATCGGCGGTGACGGAGGGATCGCCGGCCAACTTCTTGAAGTGGCAGATATCTATTTCAACAGAGTGGAAGGACTTCACCTCGGGGCATCAGTCGATCTGAAAAAGCTCCTTCCATTCGCCGAGTTTTCCGCGGGATTTGCATACGGTTTCTCCAACAAGGTTTCCACATTCCATCTTGGCACGACGGTCTTTCCGTTTGCAGGCCGTTTCTTCAGCGTAGGAGCGGAGGGGTTCCGCCGCCTGGACCATCGCCCGGATCAGGGTTATTATCCCGCTCTCGTGAACACGTTCACTGCCCTCCTGAACAAGAACGACTACCGGGACTATTTCCGGACGGAGGGATGGCGGATTGACCTGACGGCGACCCCCGTACGGACCTTCACGGCAACGCTTTCGTTTCTCAATGAATTGCAGTCGACCGCACAGCAGACCACCGATTACAGTTTCTTCTACCGTTCGCGGTCGTACCGGGAGAATCCTCCAATCACAGAGGGAAAACTGCGCGCACTTCGATTCACCGCGCGCGTCGGTGAGGAACCAGTACCCTTGGGCCTGATGCAGCCGACGGCGCTGCACCTCACGCTCGAGCACTCACATCCGTCTATTGCCTCAAGTGATTTCCGCTTCACACGGTACGAGGCGGTCGGCACATTTTCCATTCCCACATTTGCGCGCAGTTATTTCTTCCGTCCAACACTGCAGATACGCGTTGCCGCGGGAGCATCGAGCGGGACGCTGCCGTTGCAGCGTGCATTCGACATCGAGACCGGTTCGAGCGGGCTGGGCCCGTTCGGGGTCATGCGTGCGATGGCCGTCAAGGAATTCGGGGGCAACAGCTATCTGGCCGTCAACGCCGAACATAACTTCCGTTCAGTGCCATTCCTCGCGCTCGACATCCCTTTCCTCTATAGAAACAACATTGAACTGATACTTCATGGCGGGTTGGCGCGAACATGGAACACTATGGGTCTTCCCCTCCAGGCATCGGACGCTCTGTATTCCGAAATCGGTATGGGGATGAGCAGGATCTTTGATATTCTCCGGATGGACGCTACTTGGCGGTTGAGCAGCCCGGGCGATTTCCGCTTTACCGTCGCCCTTGCCCAGATCCTATGACCAGCTCCTTGCCGGAACTCTCTGGCTGCACATCTGACGCCCTCTGGCCAATATTCCCCAACATTCTTCAGTTGGCAGGCCGGAACTCACCTCCTGACCCCAAAAATCGCGCAATAATCGGACCTTTTTCATCCTCCTCACCGATTCGTCAAATTCTGGCGCACATGTTGAGTTGGTATTTTCTTTGTCAATTCGCTATATTTTGGGCTACATCAATGCAAGGAGCATAACCGGCCGTGGCACTCAAACGTATCTCGGACAAACAGATTGAGAAGCTGGCACAGGAACTTCATGATCTTGCCTACAATTTGTGGCACTCCTGGAACCCCTCGGCACAGCGCGTCTTCAAGGAGCTCTCTCCCTTTTTCTGGGAGGACAGCAATCACAATGCCGTCGAGGTCATGAGCTGGATATCCGGCCAGGAAATGAAGGGCCGTCTTCAGAATCCCGAGTTCTACGACCGCGTAGACAGCGTGTGCAAGAGTTTTCACGCCTACATGAAGCAAAAAAATACCTGGGCGTCCAAGAATGCGCCATGGTTGAAGAACGCACCCATCGCATACTTCAGTGCGGAATTCGGTCTGCACGAAAGCCTGCGCATCTACTCGGGGGGTCTGGGCATTCTCGCGGGCGACCATGCGAAGTCCGCAAGCGACCTGGGGATACCCCTTGTCGGCGTTTCCCTCTTCTACCGTCAGGGATACTTCCGCCAGCAGATCAGCCGCGAAGGATGGCAGCAGGAAATGTATCCGAGCTACGACCCCCTCCGGCTTCCCCTGAGACACGTCAAGGACAAGCGCGGCAATCCGGTTGTCTGTTCGGTGCAGATCGGCAGCACGAATGTGGATTTCCAGGCGTGGGCCATTGAGGTCGGGCGCGTGAAAGTGTATCTGATGGATACGAACCTCCCGCAAAACGGACAGTTCTTCCGGGACCTTTCCGCCCACGTCTACGGGGGAGACCAGTCCAACCGGATCGGGCAGGAGATCCTGCTCGGCATCGGCGGTGTGCGTCTCCTGCGCAAGCTCGGCATACAACCGTCCGTCTTCCACATGAACGAGGGGCATTCCGCTTTTCTTACCTTCGAGCTCCTGCGCGAACAACTGCAGGCAAAGAAATCGCTCACTGATGCCGAGTCCTTTGTCAAGAAGCATTGCGTGTTCACCACGCACACCCCGGTGCCCGCCGGTCATGACCGCTTCGACCGCAGCTTGATGGACGGCAATCTGTCGTCGTTTGCAGCCACCATGGGGATGAGTATCGAGGAAATGATGCGATACGGACGCGTCCATCCCGAGAACACCGCCGACCCGTTTACCATGACGGTCCTCGCACTGAAGATGTGCCGCTCGGCCAACGGCGTCAGCGAACTCCACGGACGCACAAGCCAGGAAATGTGGAGTGAACTCTACCCCGGCGTCCAGGCGAGCAAGGTACCCATCGGTTCGGTCACCAACGGCGTGCATATCACCGGCTGGACATCCCCCACCGCATCGCAGTTCTGGAGCAACCACCTCGGTCCAAAATGGATCGACAAATTCCGGGATGCAAAGTACTGGCGTGCTTCACTCCAGTCGAAGAAGATCTCCGACGACGAACTCTGGTCGTTCCGCACGGCACTCCGGCGTGAACTGGTGGAATTCGCGCGCAAGCGGTTGCGGGAGCAAAACCTCCGCTATTCGCCGGATGACATCGGCATCTTCGACAGCGTGCTATCACCCGATGTGCTCACCATCGGTTTTGCCCGGCGGTTCGCCACCTACAAGCGCGCACCGCTGCTGTTCCGGGATCTCGGCTGGGCCATACGGGTTCTCTCCCAGAAGGAACGTCCTGTGCAGATCATCTTCGCCGGCAAAGCTCATCCGCGGGACGACGCGGGCAAGCACTTCATCCAGGAGGTCATCAATTTTGCAAAACGCGTGGACCTGTTCGGACGGGTGGTCTTTATCGAAGACTATGACATCAACGTTGCGCGGTATCTTGTGTCCGGTTCCGATATCTGGCTGAACACCCCGCGCCGGCCCATGGAGGCCTGCGGGACGAGCGGCATGAAGGTGATGATGCATGGCGGCCTGAACCTGAGCACCATGGACGGATGGTGGCGCGAGGCATTTGACGGTCACAACGGCTGGAAGATCGGTGAAGACACCACAGCGAGTTCGGACCAGCTGCAGGATGACCTGGATGCGGCTTCCCTGCGCGCCATTCTCGAGAATCAGGCGATTCCCCTGTTCTACGACCGCGGCAAGGACGGCATCCCGCATCACTGGTTGAAACGTGTCCGCCACGCCATGGCTTCGCTGATCCCGGTGTTCAACACGGACCGGATGGTGGCGGAATACACGAAGAAGTACTACTCCGGGGGTCGATCCCGCTAACGGACAAATTCCGGGGATTTTGCCCCTCGTGTATGCCGCACGAGGGGTTTTTTTTGATGGCTCTGCAACTTTTGCCTTGCCCGTGCATCTCCAGTAGTACAGGCCCGCAAACCATGACCTCAACGACGGATATCGAGTTGCTCAGCAAGCTGCAAAACGGGGATTCCCGTTCGCTGGGAGAGCTGTATGAACGCTACAAGGGACCACTCTATGCGTTTTGCCTGCATATGCTGCGCGATGGAGCAAAAGCCGAAGACGCCGTCCACGATACCTTCGTCAAGGTCGCCCGGCAGGCCTATACACTCACCCATGCCGGAGCATTCCGGGGGTGGCTGTTCCAGATCGCCAGAAACGAAACACTGATGATCCTGCGCAAAACCCAACCTGTACATATTGAAGATGAGGAGGATGTCTGGGAAAGCCAGACACCGCTTACACTTCTCGAGGGGAACGAACGGACGGAGGTTGTCCGCACCACTCTGCTATCACTGAAGGTACACCACCGGGAAGTGCTCCTGCTTCGTGAATTTGAGGGGATGTCCTACAGCGATATTGCGGCAATTACCGGATCGACTGAAAGCACCGTCAAGTCCCGGATATTTCATGCACGCCGTGCACTTGCAGAAAAGCTCGCGCCACTGATTTACGATGGGAGGAAATCATGAACTGCACCCTCTATCATGAAGATGTCAGCCGGTATATTGACCGCGAACTGGACGAGGGCCGGATCGCTGTGCTCTTTGCCCATCTTGCCGGTTGTACGGGCTGCCGGGAATTCCTGGGGGCGATGATGGAACTCCGGTCCACTCTCCATTGGCTCCCCGCACCCCGAGTGCCGGCAACACTGGATCGCCGGATGCAGAGCTTTCGCCCCGGCCGCCGGAAATCAGCGCCGGCTCTGCTTGATCGGATGTCCTCCTGGTGGAACCGGCGCTTGCTTGTTCCGGTGCCGGCCCTGGCTGGAACAGCGCTGCTCCTTCTGAGCGCAGCGCTGGTTTCGTTCTCTCTCTGGCAAGGCGCCCGCCGTGCCACGGCACCCGGGCAGCAGGTCATGTACATCATGAGTCTTCCGACGGTGGAAGTCGAAGGCATTGCACCTGCCCAGACTCCGTCAATCCAATAATCTTCCGGAGGAACAGATGAAAACGTTACCGTTGCTGTTGGTGTTTTGCGCTCACGGGCTGGCACAACAGGTGCAGAACCTGGCACCTGCCGGAGAAACCCTGTCCGAAATCTGTGCATGTGCCTCAGTATCCTCGGGACAGAGCCAGGATCCTAAGGTTGTTTCTCCGGGCATCCGCAAACCCGATGCTGCGACGTCGGACATGATCGCGGTCGATATACAACCGGTGGTAAAGAAACGCGGGACCCCGAAATATCCTCCGGAGGCGCTCGCGAGCCGGGCGGAAGGAAAAGTGTGGGTCAAGGTACTGGTTGACACAACAGGCAGAGTGACGGAGACCGATGTCATATCAACAGAAAACGCCGTCTTTAATGCTGCCGCTCTCGACGCGGCAGCCCAATATGTCTTCTCACCAGCGATGAAAGACAACAAACCGGCGGCCATCTGGATCACCATTCCGTTCCACTTCAAGCTTGCAGAAAAAACGGAGGGGAAGGACGCGGACAGGACGCAGCCGGGCTACAAGCTTATCGACGCGGTATGGAGTATCCTTGAAACAAAGATGCCGGAGAATGAGCTGGAACAATCCGTACAGCCCTCCGCCTATCTGATTGATGGGTCGGCGTTTGTTCAGCTGGCTGGTGCGCTCAAGAGTGAGCGCCGCGGAACACTCCTGTCCGGCGAACGCAACCGCAAGCTCGCCTTTACCAAAACGACGGTCAGTGATGACGGAAACACTGGTGTGGTAGTTGTGAAGACCGAGGGTGAGAAAAAATCTGAGGTGACCTGGCACACGGTGACGTGGCAGAAGGGGAAGGACGGCGCATGGAAGATCGCGCACTGGCACGCAAGTAAATAGAGAGCCTCGTGGTCTCTCTATTTAGCGGGTCTGGAGCTCTTCTGACGCTTGGCTTCTTCCGCTTCGATCTTTTTCAGGACTGAGGATTTCAGGTCTGAGAGTTTCTTGGGTGAAAGCTTCTTCTTGGGTTTGGCGGTATCCGGTGTTCCGTCATCTACGATGAACAACCTGGAACACATGGAGCCTCTGAATTTGCCCGTCCTCTGGCATTCCAGATGGTGTTTGAGCACCTCCTCGTAGTTGTTCGCCCCCGGCGACAACCAGAACTCGTCCAGATCGCTTCCGCACTCCGTACAGAATTTCTTGCTTTGCCCGTTTACCCGTCGACCCATGAGCTCGTCTCCGCCATTCCTGGGAAAGATACCATTTAGAGGTCTTTGATGAAAGGAACAAGATGGAGCCCCCTTTGTCTATTAACGCTGATCCGGTGTGGAAAGTTCAGCCTCCGCGCGAAACCTGCTCCGGGGGATTTCGGCTGTCTTTCACGGCCGGCATAACCTGATATCCTGTAGATATCAGCCAAAACACCCTGGGGCTCACCCTGAGGCTCACCCTGAGGCTCACCGTGAGGCTCACCGTGAGGCTCACCGCGAGTCTCACCCTGAGTGTTTGATGTCGCAATTCCCTCCTTCTGCCTGTAAATATTACATCAAGACACCCCACATCCTGAAAGGGAAATCCATGACTATCGGCCCATGTCCGTTGCTGGTTTTGCTTCCGGTGCTCGCCTCCGGATTCGCCCCGGTAGAGCAGGAAACGGGACTCTTGCGTTTCCCGGCGGTCCATGGCGATCAAGTGGTGTTCACCTATGCCGGGGATCTGTTTACTGTCCCTGCAGCCGGGGGCGTAGCCCGGCGACTGACTTCCGATGTCGGATACGAGATGTTCGCACGGTTCTCGCCTGACGGAAGGAGCATCGCCTTTACGGGTCAATACGACGGCAATACCGAGGTCTTTCTTATGTCCGCTTCGGGCGGCGTCCCGCAACGGCTCACCACCACCGCCACACTCGGCCGTGATGACGTGTCCGACCGCATGGGACCGAATAACATCGTGCTGAACTGGAAAGACAACAACACGATCGTCTACCGTTCGCGACAGCGTGAGGCCAGCGATTTCGTCGGGCAGCTCTTCCTGGTGCCGCGCGAAGGCGGACCGTCCCGGCAGCTCCCTCTTCCCCGGGGAGGATTCTGTTCGTTTGCTCCCGACGGAAAGCGCATGGCCTATAACCGTGTGTTCGGAGAGTTCCGCACATGGAAAGGATACCGTGGAGGGCAGGCGGACGACATCTGGATCTACGATTTCGACAGGAAGACCACAGCCAACATCACCAATGACCCCGCCCAGGATGTTTTTCCGATGTGGGCCGGAACGAAGATCTATTTTGTGTCCGATCGCGACGGGAACAAGAGGATGAACCTCTACGCATACGATCTGTCCACACACCAGGTGCGCACACTCACTACCTTCACCGAGTTTGACATCAAGTTCCCGTCCCTCGGCGACGACGCCATCATTTTCGAGAACGGCGGTTTTCTCTACATCCTGGCGCTTGGAACGGAGCAGGTGCGGAAGCTGACGATCACGATCCTTGAAGACTTTGACAGCGGCCGCGGGGGGCTTCGCAACGCCAGCAAGGAGATTACCGGTTTCGAGATCGCCCCCGACGGAAGCCGCGCCCTGTTCGGCGCGCGCGGGGATCTGTTCACCGTTCCCGAAAAGAACGGCAACACCCGCAACCTGACAAACACCTCGGGGGTGCACGAGAGGAATCCCCAATGGTCTCCCGACGGGAAATGGATCGCCTACGTCGCCGACGGATCCGGTGAGGAAGAGCTCTCCATGCTGCCACAGGACGGATCAGGTCAGCCCGTACAGTTGACAACGGGGGGTGACGCCCGCAAATACCATCCCTGCTGGTCACCCGACAGCAGGAAACTGCTCTGGGCAGACAAGCATCAGCGCCTCCAGTATGTGGATGTGGAATCGAAGCAGACGACCATTGTCGCCCGCTCTCCAGCAAGGGAATTTTCTGACTACACATGGTCTCCCGACAGCAGATGGATCGCGTATGCCCGCCCGGAAGAGAATCGAATGACCACCATCCAGCTGTACTCCGTCGAAGAGAAGAAGACCATTGAAGTGACCGATGGCGGGTTCACATCCGCAGAGCCGGCTTTCAGCACCGACGGGAAGTTCCTCTTCTTTGTTTCGGTCCGCTCATTCGCAACGTTATGCGGGCAGACCGGCTGGGATCACATTCTTTCCGACATCTCTCTTGTCACCCTTGCGAAAGAGAGTGAGTCGCCCTTCAAGCCTGAGAGTGACGAGGTGAAGGTGACGGGAGAAGGAAAGGAAGGGAACGAAAAGGACGGGCAGAAGAAAGAAACCGCAGGAACCGGCAGGAAAAGGAAGGGCGGGGTGACGGTGCGGGTGGATGCCGACGGCCTGCAGCAGCGGATCGCCGTGCTTCCGATTCCCCCCGGCAATTACCGGAATCTTCAATCGGCAGAGGACAGGGTCTTTTACATCCGGGCCGGCGGGCGCGACGAAAAACCGAAATTGCTAGTCTATAACTTCGAAAAGCGGAAAGAACGCGACCTGGGTGAGGTGAGCGGATTCAAGATCTCCGCCGACGGAAAGAAAATGATTGCTGCTGCCGAAGGCGTTTATGTCATCCTGGATCTCCCGGGGTCCAGAATCGACATGAAGAACCGGTTGCATTTGAGCGACATGAACATCGTGCTGGACCGCCGCGCGGAGTGGAACCAGATTTTCGCCGAAAGCTGGAGGCATATGCGTGACGTTCTCCACGCACAGAACATACACGCTGTTGACTGGCCCGGAGTTCGCAAGAAGTACGAGACCATGTTGCAGTATGTCAATCACCGTGCAGATCTGTCGTACATCATCGGGGAAATGATCGGCGAGTTGAATATCGGCCATGCATATGTCGATGGCGGCGACTACCCCAAGGCCGACCGTGTGCTTACCGGACTTCTGGGCGCTCAATTCGAACGCGACTCTGCGACAGGTTCTTTCCGTATAACCAGAATTCTCAAAGGACTAGAGTGGAACAAGGCGCTTCGTTCCCCCCTCACCCAAATCGGCGTCGATGTGCACGAAGGGGATTACCTCCTGGCGGTAAACGGGAAGTCGACCAACGGAATGAAGGACGTCTACCAGGCACTCATCAACACCGCGGGAAAGCAGGTCACCCTGAAGGTAAATGCACAGCCGCAAGAAACCGGGAGTCGATCGGCGGTTGTGATCCCGCTCGGCGACGAGCGCCCTCTCTATTACTACAACTGGGTGCAGGAAAATGCCGGCAAGGTTGAAAAGGCGACCGGGGGCAGGGTGGGTTATGTGCACATCGCAGATAGAGGGGTTCGCGGCCTGAGCGAATTCGTCAACTCCTCTTATCCGCATTCTGCAAAAGCGGGAGTGATAATCGACGCCCGCGGCAACAGAAGCGAAAACGGGGTGATCAACCCCGACCGTGGAGATCTGCCGCCCGGTCCCAAAGTGCTCCTCCTGAACGAGTTTTCGTCGTTGGATGGAGATATTGTGGCACACCGGTTCAAGAAGGACAACCTCGGACCCGTGGTAGGCAAACGCTCGTGCGGGGGTGTGGCAGCTATCTGCGGATCACTGCCGTTGGTGGACGGTGGGACATTGAACGGGCCGGAGTGTTCGTGTTACGATGCGGGGAGAACAGCGTGGATCATGGAAGGACACGGCATGGATCCGGACATCGTCGTTGACAATGATCCGGCGCGGGAATTCGCAGGGATCGATGAACAGCTGAACAAAGCGATCGCGCTGGTCAATGAAGGATTGAGAAAGGCCCCCGTGCAACTTCCGTCGCGGCCCTACCCGGACAAGAGCAAGTAGCAGGGCGGACAGCGTCTGCCTGCCGGGAGAGCCCTGTCAGAAGGGAATGGGATCGATTCAGGGAACGGCGGGGGTACTTCCGGGGATCCGCGTGTACTCTTCGAACGAATACCCGTCGCGCAGTTCCCGGCTGACAAGATGAAACGTCCTGCCCAGCAGATGTTCGAAGGGGGGGAAAAACGTATCCGCGTCGACTTCCCGGTCAACGATTGTCAGGAACAGCTCATCCGCCCGTTCCAGGACTTGCGCATACACCTCGCCCCCGCCGATGACAAACACCCGTTCCTGGTCGGCGAGCGCACCGAGCGCGTCATCCAGAGAGGTGTATGTTTCCACGCCCTTGAGGGGGGAACGGCTCAGGACCGCATTCCGCCTGCCGGGGAGGGGTTTGCCTATGGAGGTATACGTTTTCCGGCCCATGAGCACGGCATGTCCCATGGTCAACCTCTTGAAGCGTTGCAGATCCTCGGAGATATGCCAGGGAAGGGTATTGTCTTTGCCGATGGCGCGGTTGCGCGCGAGTGCGGCGATAATGGCAAGTTTCACACCGCAACCTGGAATTTGATAGCCGGGTGCGGGTTGTATCCTCTCAGTGCAAAATCTTCAAACGTGAGTGCATCGAGCGGTTTCTGTGCGATCTCCAATTCCGGCAACGGCCGCGGGGTCCGGTTCAGTTGTTCCTTCAATCCATCGATGTGGTTCACGTAGATGTGGGCATCGACGATGGCATGGCTGAATACGCCGGGCAGGAGGGCTGCTTCGCGCGCGAGGATGCGTGTCAGGAGCGAGTACGCCGCAAGGTTAAATGGAATACCGAGAGCGATATCGCCGGAACGCTGGGTCAGATGGCAGTTCAGTCTGCCGTCCAGCACGTTAAATGCGAAGGTATAGTGGCAGGGAGGGAGTTTGCTGCTGTGTGCGTTGCCCGGTTCCCAGGCAGTCACCACCATCCTCCGGGAGTTCGGATCGGTTTTCAACAACTCGATCACTTTTCCTATCTGGTCGATTTCCACAACCTCATACAATCCCGTGGCCGGGTTCTGTGCCGCGCTGGGGAACCGCCTCCAGTAGCGGCCGTAGGCGGTATCCAGGTTCCCCTCTTCATCCGCCCAGGCGTCCCAGATCCTGGTGTGCTGGCGGAGATTCCGGATATGGTCTTCGCCGGAGAGATACCAGAGCACCTCGCGGAGCATGGCATTGAAGTTGACTTTCTTGGTGGTCAACAGGGGAAATCCCGCACCGATGTCCACGGAGTAGTGTTCGGCAAAACAGCAGAGCGTGTCCACTCCGGTGCGGTTTTCTTTACGCACGCCACGGGTCAGCACACGCTGAACGAGATCGAGATATTCACGCATGAGGGTATCGGGGTTGGAGGTTCGTGGTCAAGCTAGCGAAAACAGCGCCGAAATGCAAGGTTACGACCGGAGTGGTTTCTGGATCGTTCTGACTGCGACCCAGAACGAGGTGAGGAGAAACGCAGTGAACGCCGCCGCTTCCAGCAGGATCATCTTCCCATCTCCCGTTCCGATGCTCGCGTACCGTAACACATCCGTGTGCCATGTCAGCGGGTTGACCATGGACACCATGCGAAGCCAGTCCGGCAAGGTGTCCGCCGGATAGAACATCGTGCTCCCGAACATCAACACGAAGTAGGCGACGTTAATGAAGGTGTTGAACATGTCGTTCCGCCGGATCCGGATCGCAAATGTGGTCAGGAAGAAGAACCATCCCGATGTCCCCAGGACGAGTCCGGCCGCCACCATGCCGAGCAGTTCCCAGCGCACCGTGACGTGCAACAGAATCACGGCCGCAACAATGGTGACGATTCCCTGGATGAGCGACAGCAGGCAATTGAAGACAATTTTCCCGATCAGGAATTCCGCCCGTGTCATCGGGTAGGTCAGGAATTCATAGAACATGCCGTTGTCGCGATCCACAAAAAAGCCGTACGCCGTGTTGATCGCTATTCCGAAGCAGGCCATAGAGAGCACGCCGGCCAGAAAGAAGGCGTTGTAGTCCACGGTCACGCCCTGGATGTTCATCCCCCCGGAAAACGCGCTGTTGAGTCCGATGCCGAACAGGAGGAGATACGTGAGGGGCATGAACAGATCGTAGAACAGCCATGTCAGGCTGGTGGTCCGGATTCGGTATTCGCGATACATCACGGCAAGGATCATCTTCATGGCGCAGGCAATTCCCCATCCGGTTGGACAACGCGGGGGTTCTCGAGCAGTTCCAGGAACACGTCTTCAAGGGAAGCGCTGGTAACTTCAAAATGGAGGATCGGTGCGACGCGGGCAAGGGCATTCAGCAGGTCAAACGTCGAAGCATCATTTCCCTTGACGCTCATGGTGAGCGTAGTGTGCGTGGAAGTCATTTTGAGGAGCGGAAAACGCTGTGCGGTTTCGATCACACCGGGGCGGAGTTCTTCAAATGTGACGGTGACATCATAGGCCCGGGCGGCCAGTGCCTTGATCACCTGCAGATCGCCGCTGGCGATACATCGTCCGCTGTCAATGATGGCTATGCGGTCGCATAGTTCCTCCGCCTCGTGGAGAATATGGGTCGTCAGGAGAATTGTTCTTCCTTGCCGCGCGTGATCGCGGATGGCATCCAGCGTCGCACGTTTGTTCACCGGGTCCATTCCGGTTGTCGCTTCATCAAGGAACACCACGGGCTTGTCGACCATAAACACCTTTGCCACCTGAACGCGGCGTTTCATTCCTCCGCTGAGGTCGATGACTTTCTGGTGGCGGTATTCTTCGAGGCCGAACTGGGCCATGATGGCTTCGGCGCGGGGCCGGATCGCCGGCCGGGGTATGGAATGAAATCGGGCATACGTGACCAGGTTGTCCAGGACGGAGAGAAACACCTCAACGGCATTCTCCTGAAGCACGGCACAGATGGATTGGCGCACGGCGAACGGCTCACGGACGACATCATGGCCGCAGACCGTCACTGTTCCACTGGTGGGACGGACCAGGGTGGTCAGGACTCTCAGGAGTGTGGTTTTTCCCGCACCGTTGCGCCCCAAAAGGCCGAAAATCTCTCCTTTCCGGACATTCAGGCTCAGTCCGTCCAGGGCTCGTACGGGAGACCGGGAAGATTCCTTGTAGACTTTGACCAGGCGCTCGACGGTGATAATATGTTCGTCTGTCACAGGCATGCGGACTCAATGTAGGCAGGAATGCTACCGTCTGTCAAGACTCCACGCAACAAATGTGCCGACTCTCCCGTATAGCTCGTAGGGGGAGTTCACCCAAAAAGTGCAGGGAATTACTGTCTCCGGAAAGCGCTCATGAGACATCACATTGTTCTGACGGCCGGACTTCTGACGGCCGGACTCTTCATTGCACACGCCGGCGAAAAGAGCATCACCACGCTGAGGGATTTGAGTAAGGTGGAGATGAAGCAAGCGGGCTTCGATCTGCGTCAGGCGGCAACCCTGCATATCAAGGCACGCGGCGCCGGGGGAAGTTACGGATGGTCATACAAAAGCGACCGCATGTTTGCCTATGGGTGGATCCTTAACGCCGACACGCGGGCGCTGGTCTGGGAGATGACATCGGCCAACACTGAAAAAGCGGGAGATGACCGCGAATTCGACGGAACTCTCGCTCTCGAACCGGGAAGCTATGAGGTGTATTTTGCCGCAACCACATTCACGTATCACAGTGCGCTTACGCATATCACCGTCAATGTCGATCACCGGCGCCAGCCATTGTTCGGCCCGGGCGAAAAGAAACAGGGGCATTTCTTCTCCTGGCTGACGGACTGGTGGACAGACGATATGACGGATGTCTGGGAGCATCGTTCGGCCTCGTGGGGTATTGAACTTCTCGTGGACGACGCGGATGTGCGCGGGATCTCGACCTTTGCACCGCCGAAACTCTCTCCTCTCGTTGTTCTCAAGGCCACCGGACTGGGGGACGACGAAACCGTACGAAGCGGATTCACGCTGAGTGCACCGACCGAGCTGACCATCCGTGCTCTCGGGGAGGGGCAACCGGGGGCGGAGTGTGCGGATTGCGGCTGGATAGTGGACGCAAAGACCCGCGAGCGTGTCTGGGATCTCGGATGGCGTGACGGCAAACCCGGCGGCGGGGCGCGCAAGAATCTCACCGCTGAGTCGGACGTGCGTCTGGACAAAGGAACGTATGTCTTGTATGTGATTACCGATGGCAGCCATTCCTGTGCAGACTGGAATGATGCACCGCCGTATGATCCGTTATCGTGGGGAGTGACGGTCAGCGTCGCTGAAGAGCGCGACAGGAAGAATGTGTCGCCCGTTCAGTATCGCGAAGACCAGAACATCATCGTCAGCATGACGAAGGTGCGCGACGATGAATCGCGCTCGGAGGGTTTTACGCTCAAGGAGGAAACGAAGGTCCGTGTCTATGCCTTCGGGGAGCGGAGCAATTCCCGCCGCACCATGGCGGACTATGCGACAATTATCGACGCCAAGAACCGGCAGCGCGTGTGGACCATGGATGTCGACCGGACGCGTCACGCCGGGGGCGCATCCAAGAACAGATTCATCGACGAAGTGGTTTCCCTGCCCAAGGGGAGTTATGTCGTCACCTACGTCACCGACGACTCGCACGCCTATGATGATTGGAACGACGATCCGCCGTTTGACACCGAGCACTACGGGATCACGATCACGGGCGCGGACGAAGCCTTTTCGTCCGCTCAGGTGACGAAGTATGTCGAAGAGAAAGATAAGAACGTTATTGCACAGATTATTCGCGTGGGTGTTGATGCCGACCGGTCGGAGCGTTTCGCGTTGGAGCGGACCACGCGGATCCGGGTGTACGCCATCGGAGAGGGACAGAACCGCGAGATGTTCGATTATGGCTGGATCGAGGATGCGCGGACCGGGACGGTCGTATGGGAGATGACCTACGGGATGACGTTTCACGCCGGCGGTGGCCGGAAGAACCGGATGGTGAACACGAATGTCGTTCTGGAAAAGGGAGAATATCTTCTCCGGTACAGGACAGATGATTCACATGCCTGGGGGGAATGGAATGTTGATCCTCCTGATGACCGGGATTACTGGGGCATTGCATTATACCGCGACGGCGCGCCCGAGTCACCGCTGTCGCCGGCGACGCCTCCGGGAACCGGCTCACCGGCGCCGCCCAAAGCTCAGCGGCCGCCGCGTTGAAGCGCCCGGAGTGACCGGCAGAGACGCTCCACTTCCCGGGAATCCAGTTCCCGTTGGCCGCCCGGTGCAAGCCCTTCCAGCGTAAGATCGCCGATGCGTGTCCGGATCAGTCTGAGTGTAGGGTGCCCGACGGCGGCGGTCATGCGGCGCACCTGCCGGTTGCGTCCCTCGGTGAGGACAACTTCGAGCCACGCCGTAGGAATCAGTTTCCGGCGCCGGATGGGGACAGCGCGTTCCGGAAAGTCCGGTTCCGGTTCGATGATCCGCACCTGTGCGGGCCGCGTCTTCTTCCCCTCGATGTTCACTCCCGATCGCAGCACTTCCAGCGCGGCCTCTCCGGGGATCCGTTCAACCTGCACCGCATAGGTCCGGGGGTGGTTGAACACCGGATCGGTTAGCCGTTGCTTTATCCAGTTGTTGTTTGTCAGCAGCAGCAAGCCTTCGCTGTCTGCGTCCAGGCGGCCGGCCGGATACACTTCTTCCGGAAAAGGGCTGAAATCCCTGAGCGAACGCCAGGTGCCTTCACGGGTGAACTGCGACACAACGCCGTACGGTTTGTAGAAGAGCACACAGATCTTCTGCGGTCCTGTCGACATGTCACGAATATACATCAGACGCACGTGACGAGCAAGCGCACGATTCGTTGCTTCTCTCGCGCGGATTCTCTATTTTCCCTGTATGTCTGTCTGGTGAGGAGGCTCCTATGTCCGTTTCACGGCGCGAATTTCTCCGTCGGGCTGCAGTGGCGGGTGCGGGGTCGGTTGCCGCGCCGATTCTCGGTGGAACCGCCCTTGCCCGCTCAGCGCTGACACCATCCTCTCCCGTGGTGGTTGCCAGTGCAAACGGACTGCGTGCCGTGGCCAAAGCGATGGACATGATCCGTGACGGCGCGGATGCCCTTGATGCCGTTATTGCCGGCGTCACGCTCGTGGAGGAAGACCCCAACGACACAAGCGTGGGATACGGCGGCCTGCCCAATGAAGAGGGGGTGGTGGAACTCGACGCCGCGGTAATGCACGGACCGACACACCGTGCCGGCGCCGTGGCCTCCCTGCGCAACATCAAGACCCCCTCCCAGGTGGCACGGACAGTGATGGAGCGGAGCGATCACGTGTTGATTGTCGGCGAAGGCGCGCTCCGGTTCGCCCGCGCGCACGGCTTCCATGAAGAAAACCTTCTGACCGATAAGGCCCGGGAGGCCTGGCTCTACTGGAAGGAACACCTGTCCAAGCGTGACGACTGGCTCCCCGCACACACGATGGATGAGGAGGATGTGGGGGAATCGCTTCCGGCGATCCTGCGCGACGTCTTCGGTGCGTTCTACCGCAACACCGGGACCATTCATTGCAGCGGGCTTGATCAACGGGGGAACCTCTCGTGCGTCACCACCACCAGCGGTCTCGCGTTCAAGCTTCCGGGCAGGGTGGGCGATTCACCTATTGTCGGCGCCGGATTGTTTCTGGACAACGGCGTCGGGTCGGCGGGTTCCACCGGGCGCGGGGAAGCCAACCTGGTCAACTGCAGTTCTGCCATGGTGGTGGAGTCTATGCGCACGGGGACATCGCCCGAAGAGGCATGCCTCCGGGCATGCAAACGGATTGTGGAACACAACCGGATGAAGCGCCTTCGTGATGAGGCCGGCCGGCCGCGGTTTGAAGTGGAGTTTTACGCAATCAATGTGCGCGGCGACTACGGAGGTGCACGGATCTTCAGCGGCGGCAAATTCAGCGTCCATGACGGGACGGAAGCACGGCACATCCCTCTTGCATACCTGTTCAAAAAGGAAAAACCCTGATACACGGCGACAGATGTCACGCACAGTTCTTGCACATGTATCGCATCGCGAGCCAGTACTGAAGGGAACCTGTTGAGTACGTTGATACGACTTTTCCTCTTTCTCCTATTTGTTGTGCTGATGCCGGGTACACTCCCGCTGTCCGGGCAGACCTTCCGCGTGGACACGCTGGCGCGTGCTCCCTTTGCACAATATCCCGTGAACATAGCCTTTGTTCCCGACGGGAGCGGACGCTTTTTCTTCACAGAGAAGAACAGCGGTCGGGTCCGTCTCTATCAGGATCGGCTGCTGCCCGATCCGTTTCTCACCGTGCCGGTGGAATCCGAAGGTGAACAGGGTCTTCTGGGAATCGCCTGTCATCCCGCCTACGCGGATTCGCCGTTCGTATTCGTCTTCTATGTTCGTGCAGTGGACCGTCTCGGCATCGTCGAACGGTACCGCGACTCTGCAGGCATCGGCATCGAACCACATCAGATTCTCATTGTGCCCCGCCTGGACGACGCCACAGAGCACAACGGCGGCGCGCTGCAGTTCGGACCCGACCGCAAATTGTATGTCTCCGTTGGGGATCACAAGACCTCCCCCTGGAATGCACAGGACACATCGTTCTCCAGAATCGTATGGGGGAAAATCCTGCGTATCAACATTGACGGTTCGATCCCCCGCGACAATCCATCCCCGCGAAAAGCATTCTGGGCCTGGGGTGTGCGGAGCTGCGAGGGGATGGCCTTTGATCCTGCAGACGGGGCGTTGTATTGTACGGACGGCGGCATCGGGCACCCCAACCGGATCTTTCGCGTCCGGCGCGGAGGCAATCTGGGATGGCCGCTCAGCGTCCCGCTGGATCCTCCTGCCGGGATCCGGCCGCTGTTCACATTTCCGGCAGAACGTTCACCCGCACTCACGGGTATCGCGGTGTACACCGGCAATGCCTTTCCGTACCTCCGCGGCAGGCTCCTGGTTGCAGCAAACGCCACGCCGTCTCTGTGGGTCAGCAAACACCCGGCGGGCAGCGATTCGCTGTTCCTCGAGCGTTTTTTCACATTCCCCACCGGTTTTGCCGATGTACAGATCGGACCGGACGGTTGTATCTATCTGACAAACGGACCATATCTCTCCAGCAAGATCCTCCGCCTGTCCCCCGTTGCCCCGGCATTCGCAAGCACTCCTGCACCGGACGCCGTGCAGGGAATTCCGTACTCCTACATGCCTCTGTTCACGGGCACTCCTCCCGACCTTACACTTCTCGAGGGACCGGAAGGCATGACGGTCGACTCAACGAACCGCCGTGTGCTCTGGACGCCGACCAATACCCAGGCGCGTTCCCAGCCGTTCAGGGTTACGCTGGGTGCACAGAACGGCGCCGGAAGCACCCGGCAGAGTTTTGGGCTCCGCGTCATCAACACCAACGATCCCCCGGAGTCATTTAACCTCGGCATGGCAGCGGGCGCGGAGGTGTTGAACTTCCTCGGCACAGAACCGCAGGTCACCTTTCGCTGGGCACAGGCGAATGATCCGGACGGCGATTCGCTCACCTACCTGGTGGAACTGGACAGCACCGTGTCGTTTGACAGTCCCGCACACAGGGTCTTCTCGTCGGGAAGCGCCGATTCGTTGCATATTCCCCTGCCCCGCATCAGCGGCACGTACTACTGGCGGGTGATTGCCACCGATGGCCGGCTTTCC
>Ga0209253_10001959_pt1 | contig 18140 bp, 19 predicted proteins | sample FrelakmetBRP12BR_FD_187145 | JGI IMG/M metagenome (GOLD analysis project Ga0209253, IMG submission 187145) | Freshwater lake sediment microbial communities from the University of Notre Dame, USA, for methane emissions studies - BRP12 BR (SPAdes)... | ecosystem: Environmental > Aquatic >... | reverse complement strand
CCCGTGATGCCGCTGAAGGGCTGGTGGTCGCCCACCACCACGATCAGCGCGCGGCGGCCAGTCAGGAAGCGCACCGCGTACTCGCTGGCCACCTCCAGCTGGTACTCCATGGCCGCGGCGTAGCCGGCCGCCCCGGCGGTGGCCGCGCCGGCCCAGAAGGGCGCGTCGCCCGCACCGGCGCTCCCCATCCTGGACATCACCGCCAGCGAGCCCGGGGAGCTCTTCGTCGACGGCAAGCGCGTGGGGCGGCCGCCCCTGCAGCGCCCGGTCTCGGCGGGACGTCGCGAGGTACGGTTGCTCGACGCCAACCTGGGGCTGGACGTCTCGCGCACCGTCGAGGTCCGGGCGCCGCGCACCGCGCTCCGCATCGAGGTGGGCAAGGGGCGGCTCAGCGTGCGCGCGCCGGAGGGTGCCGAGATCGCGCTCGACGGACGGCTGGTGGCCCGCGGGTCGGTGCGCGACCTCGAGGTCTGGGAGGGGCGCCATCGCATCGAGGTGATGCTCGGGCCGGCCCGCGACCAGCACGACTTCCGGGTCGGCGCCAACGAAGGCTACGACTACGAGGTCACCGCGGTGGCGCGCTGAGAGGCGCGCCGCCTACCAGTGGCCCCACCGCCGCCGCAGCATCCACTCCGCGCCGAGGGCCGCCGCGAGCAGCGCCAGGGACCACCAGCGGTCCCAGATGGGGACGTCCCTGCGCCGCCCCACCTCCACGACCTCCGGGTCGGCGAGCTTCAGCTCGGGGAGACCGCTCCGGGGAAGCGCGGAGAAGGTGCCGCCGGTGGCCTCGGCGATCTCGCGGAGGAGCTGCGGGCGGGGGGCCACGTCCCCGTCCTCCGGACCGCTGCTGCGCACCGCCAGCGCCGCGCTGGCCCGCTCCGGCGGCGCGCCGGGACGCTCGGCCGAGGCGATGACCTTGTAGGCGCCGGGCGGAGCGGCCGGGAACTCCAGGCGCGCCGTTCCGTCGGTGCCGGTGACGCCCTCGGCGCGGGCCACCGAGCTCCCGTCGGCGGAGACGAGCTCCGCGGCGACCCGCGCGCCCGGCGCGGGGCCGTAGTCCGGCCCGCGCAGGGAGACCGAGAGACCCACCGGCTCGCCGGGCTCGACGGAGGGCCGCTCTGGCTGGACCTGCAGCGGCGTCAGCTCCGGGTCGCGCACCAGCCAGCGCAGCGCGTTGCTCCAGAAGCGCTGGTGAGCGCGGTTCCCGAGCCCCTCCTCGGCGGCCACGAACCCCCAGTGCCACGAGCCGTCGGTCGTCACCGCCAGCGTCCGCCCGGCGCCCACCTCACGCACGGCGACGACCGGGGCCGGCTGGCCACGCACCAGGATCGTCGGGGCCTCGAGGAGCACCCGGGCCCCGCCCTCCAGACCGAGCGGCGCCGTCAAGTTCAGCCCCGGCAGCGCCGGCAGGGCGCTCCAGGCGGCCTCGTTCGCGCCCTCGCCGGGGACCAGGCTGGTCACCGGGTGGCGCCGCCCCTCGGCGGTGAGGCGCGGCCGGAAGCTCTCGGCGGTCGAGCCCATCCCCTCGGCGGGATCGACGGCGAGCACCTCGCCGATGGGCGTGCCGGCGTAGCGCCCCTCCGCGAAGCTCTGGTCGCCGCCGACCATCGCGAAGGCGCCGCCGCCCCTCACGTAGTCGCGGAGGTTGGGGAGGTAGCGCTCGATGTCCAGCGAGCGATAGGGCTGGTAGGCGAAGTTCACGAAGAGGACGGCATCGAACGTGCGGAGCTGCTCGCCCAGGATCTCGGTGACCGGGAAGGGGATGAGCGAGAGCTGATCCTGGGGCCCGGGGTTGTCGCCGGCGGTGCGAAGGATGAAGAAGCTCACCAGGTCGACGTTCGGGTCCTCCCGGAGGAGCCCGCGGAGGAAGCGCTCGTCCCAGCTCGGGCGCCCGGCCACCAGCAGCACCCGCACCCGGTCGCGGATGACGCGCAGCACGAAGGAGCGGGCGTTGTTCTCGGCCACCGCCTCGCCGGGCAGGACCGGGGTCGCGACCGTGAGGACGAACGTGCCGGTGGTGTCCGGCGCGAAGGAGAGGGGGACCGTGTAGAGCTCCTTGGCCGGCTCGAGCCGGACGGTGGCCTGCGCCACGACCGCGCCCTCGCGGCGCAGGACGAGCTTCACGTCCTCCCGGCCGAATCCCCGCGCCCGCAGCGTCGCCTCCACGGTCACGGTGTTGCGCACGAAGGCGAAGTCGTCCGCCGCCACCCGCTCGACGGCGAGGTCTCGCGGCGCCTCGCTGCCCACCGCCACGGCGTTCACCGGCACGCCCAGCGCCTTGAGCGCCGCGCGTCCCGGGGGGCCGAGCCCGTCGGCGAGCGCGCCATTGTCGGCGCCGTCGGAGAGGAGCAGCACGCCTGCGAGCCGCCGGCCCGGCGCGCTCGACCCGCCGGCAACGGCCTCCAGGGCACGGAGCAGGTCGGTGTGGCCGCCCCTGGCCGGCTCCCCTCTGGCGAGCGACGCCAGGTCGGCGGGCCAGGCATCGCGATCGAAGCCGTAGGCCTCCACCGCCAGCTCCGCGCCGGCCCGCTCCAGCGCGATGCGGCTCTCGGCGAGGAAGTGGCCGGCAGCGGCGGCGCGCGCCTCGCCGCCGGGCTCGATCGGGAAGTTCATGGATCGCGAGCGGTCCACCAGCACCGCCAGCCGGTTCTTCACCCGGGCGGTCTGCAGCAGCTGCACCGCCGGCTCCAGCAGGAGGTAGAGGGCCGCCAGCGCCGCCACCGCCCGGAGCGACAGCAGCGCGGCCTTGCGCCCGGCGCTGGGCTCGCCGGCAAGCCCCCGCCAGGAGAGCAGCACGGCCGCGATGGCCGCCAGGACGAGGAGCGCCAGGACCCAGCGCGGCCACGGCGCCAGGAAGGCCAGGCGCCAGGCGTTGTACGACGCGTCCAACCCTAGCTCCGACGGCGCAGGATGAACGGGAGGTGCACCGCGTCGTCCTTGTAGTCGGTGCAGAGGGCGTACATCGCGATGTTCACGCCGAGGCGGAGGGCGGTCTCCCGCTGCGGCTCGCCGCCCGGCGTGCAATCGTACTCCCACTCGCCGAGCGGGCCACGCGCCCAGGCGCCGCCCAGGTCGTTCTGGGAGTAGACGACGGCGAGCCGCCCGGAGAGGACCTGCCCCTCCAGCCAGGGGTGGGTGAGGACGCGCCCGCCCTGCTGGTCGAGGAGGTAGAAGCTCTTGTAGAGGACGTGGTCGCGCGGGATGCGGCCGAGAGGCGAGGAGGGGAGAAGCCGCTGCAGCTCGCGCCGGACCGAGGCGTCGAAACCCGTGCCATCCGAGCCGTCGGCCGCGTCCACCAGCAGGAAGCCGCCGTACTGGAGGTGGCGGCGCAGTGCCGCGACCTCCGCCTCCCCGAAGGCAGGGAGGGCGCCGTCGCCCGCGAGGTAGAGCATGGGGTGCCGGTGGAGACCCGGTCGCCCCAGCCGCACCGGAACGGCATCACCGGTGGTCTCGATGCTGGTCCGCTGGTTGAGCTCCCAGGAGAGTCGCCGCAGCGCCGCCGGGCGCGGGTTCCAGCGGCCCCCGTGCTCGACCTGGCCGACGGTCAGGCGGGAGGGGTCCCCGAGCGCCCGGGCCGCACGCGGCAGCGCCAGGGTGCCGGCGCCGAGGGCGGCCATCTGGAGGAAGGTGCGCCGGTCCATGGAGGCGAGGGGAAAACCCGGAACGACGGCCGGTCATTCCGCCGCCGCGGGGTCGCGAGACTACCACCTCCTCTGCTAGATTGCCGCCGTGGCGAAGCGGAAGGAACAGCGGGGCGCCGACGTCGTCCGGCTCCAGGCGCTGTACGACGCCGGAGACTGGCGCGACGCCCGCCGGGCGGCCCGCCGGCTCGCCGAGTCCGCGTCGGAGCCCGACCGGATTCTCGCCGCGGCGCTGCTCCGACGGCTCCGCCCGGAGCCCGCGGCGCTCCTGGCGGCCAGCGCGGGGTTCGTGCTCCTCGGAGTCGTCGCCGCCCTGGGGCTCTTCTTTCGATGACGGACGGCCTCCTCGAGCCCGGCGGCTGGGCTGCGGACGCCCTGGGCTGGCTCTCCGGCGTGTCGGGCGAGGTGGTGGCGGCGCCGTGGGCGGCCTCGGCGGTGCTCCTCGCGGTGGGGGTGGTGACGCTGGTGGCCGGGGCGCGCACCCGGCGCCCGGTCGCGGCCCTGGGCGGCGCGCTGGTTGCGCTCGCCGCGGTGCTGGTCTTCGCCGGGCCCCTCGAGGCGCGGAGCGGGCTCGCCACGCGCACGCTCGGCGGCGCCGCCCTCCTCGCCGGACTGGCCCTCGGCGGCGCCTTCCCGCCCCTCTTCCCGGCCGGGGCCGGGGCGCTGCCCGGTGCGCTCGCGGCCGCGGCGCTGGCGCCGGCGGACCAGCGCGCGCTGGCCCTGGGGGTCGGCGCGGCGGTGGGCGCGGTCGCGGGCGTGCTCCTCGCCCGGCTCGTCGCGGCGGTGGTCGCCTCGGCACTCGGAGCCGTCGTGCTGTCGCTGGGGGTCGCCGGGGCGCTGGCCCATGCCGGTGCCGGCCGCGTGCTCTCGACCCACCCCGTCGCGCTCCTCGCAGTGGCCGCGATCCTGGCCGTCGCCGGCGTGGCCTTGCAGCTCCCGCGCGCCTGGACGGCAGCCATGCCTGCGGCCCGGAAGCCGGCCGCCGCCCCGGAGGGGGACGCGACCGGCGCGGACGCCTGACCCCCGCCGGGCCGCCCGGCCCTGCGGCCGTCGCGCTCCCCGGCCGATCCCGCAACGGAGGCTCGTCAAAGAGGCTCGATGCGGAGGTTGTCGAAGAAGAGGTCGGCGTCCCAGGAGGAGAAGCCGAAGCGGTCGTGCCCCGGACCCTCCAGCGGCCGCGGGTCCTCGAAGGACAGGAAGGGCTCGCCATCCACGAGCCAGCGCAGCGTCGTGCCCTTCCGCTCGACCCGCATGTGGTAGGTGCGTCCCGGTTCCACCTTGCGGTCGCGGCGTTCCCGGCGGTCTCCGCCGTGCTCGTCCTGCCGGGCAATCGCCGAGACCTGGTTTCCCCAGCCGCCGAGGACGAGCACGTACCCCGACGCGTGCGCGCGCCCGTCCCCGAAGATCTCGAACTTGATGTCGCCGGCGCGCGGCCCGCTGCCGGTCTCGCTTCGAGCGTCGAACTCCACGGCCGCGTCGCGCGGGAGCCGCATCCGCAGCCACAGTGGGTTGTTCCTCACGCCCGGGGACCAGAGCTCGCCGTCGCGGATCTGCCAGTGGCCGCCGGCCGACCACCAGTCCGGGCCGATCCGCTCCCGCTGGAAGCCGTCGGAGAAGCGCGGGCCGACGACGGAGAGATCCGGATCGCGCCGCAACCAGAGGTGCAGGAAGGCGCCCTGGGCGAGGAGCACCGCCGCGACCGCCGCGAGCCAGCCGCGCCAGGAGAGGGCGCGGCCCGCGTCGGCCGGATCATGGGCCGGGACGGTCGGCATCACTCCTCGGCGTGGAGGAGCTCGAAGTCCGGGATCTCGGCCTTGATGTACTCGCGCAGCCGGCCGGTGAGCTTGGCCTCGATCTGCCGCGCGCGTTCCCGGGTGAGGCCGAACTCCTTGCCGATGTCGGAGAGCGTCATCGGGGTGACTCCCTCCTGCGGCAGGAGCCGCTTCTCGAAGATGGCCTTCTCCCGCTCGTCGGTGAGCGTCTTCGCGAACGCCTCGAGCTTCTCCCGGAAGAGGCGTCGCAGCTGGTCGTTGCCGAGGGTCTCGTCCGCGCCGACGCCCCCGTCCTCGATCGCGTCGAGCCGGGTGACGGTGGAGTCGGAGCCGTCGCCTCGCAGCGGAGCGTCGAGCGACAGGTCGTCGCTGCCCATGCGGGCGGTCATCTCCTCCACGTCCTTCTCGTCGACGCGCAGGTTCCGGGCGAGCAGCCGCGGTGTCGGGTCGATGCCGCGGGCGACGAGCTTCTGCCGCTCCTTCGCCAGGTTGAAGAAGAGCTTGCGCTGCGCCTGGGTGGTGCCGAGCTTCACCTGGCGCCAGTTGTCCATGATGAAGCGGATGATGTAGGCACGGATCCACCAGGCGGCGTACGTGCTGAGCTTCACCCCCTTGAAGGGGTCGAACTTCTTGACCGCCTGCATGAGGCCGACGTTCCCCTCCTGGACGAGGTCGAGCAGCTGGAACACCGTCCGGTGGTACTCCCTGGCGATCTTCACCACCAGGCGAAGGTTGGCGGTGACGAGCCGCCAGGCGGCGTCGCGGTCGCCGGTCCTGGCGTACTGCACGGCGAGATCGTGCTCCTCCTCCCGGGAGAGGAGCGGGTAGCGGGCCGCCTCGGCCATGTAGGCCCGCAGGGGATCGTGGCGGGCCAGCGCTCCGGTGGGCTCGGCCCGCCGCAGCGGAACCTGGAGCAGGAGCGCCCGACCGGCCTCCTCGCCGCCGGCAACCTCCGGGCCGGAGGCATCGCCCCCTCCCGGCGGGTCGGTCGTCTGGCTCTCTTCGCTCAAGCGGGCTCCGCGGCGGAAACGGGCCGGAATTTCCGGGGTTCCACGGGGTTGTGATATAGAAGCAGCGCCTTCGTTGCAAGGCGCGTCCGGCGCATGGCGGGTTCGCGGGAAGGCGCGGCCCCCGCTCCGAGGAGCGGGTTCCACGCAGGCCAGGCGAGCCGTCATGCGCCCCGAACAGGAAGGGGTCGCACGTGAGCGAGATCGCCCTGTCCGGCGGGCCCGAGGAGGCCCGCTCGGACTACGTTTCCGAGACATCGTTCGACGAGTTCGGGCTCTCCGAGCCGGTCCGGCGCGGGATCGCCGAGCGGGGCTACGCCCGCCCGACGCCCGTCCAGACCGCCACGGTGCGCCCCATTCTCGCCGGGCGCGACGTCATCGTCCGCTCCAAGACCGGGACCGGGAAGACGGCGGCGTTCGCCATCCCCATCCTGGAGAAGATCCCGGCGGGACGCGGGCGCCCCTCGGCGCTGGTGATGACGCCCACGCGCGAGCTGGCCATCCAGGTGGCCGACGAGTTCGCCTCGCTCGCCAAGCACAAGGGGCTCCGGGTCGCCACCATCTACGGCGGGGCCTCGATGAGCGACCAGCTCGAGGCCCTCAGGAACGGCGCCGAGATCATCGTCGGCACGCCCGGCCGCATCTACGACCACATCCGGCGCCACACCCTGGACCTCTCCGAGGTGATGGTCTCCACCCTCGACGAGGCCGACGAGATGCTCAACATGGGCTTCTTCGAGGAGGTGACGCGGATCCTCGACCACCTGCCCGACAGCTGCCAGCAGCTGCTCTTCTCGGCGACGGTACCGGCGGACATCGAGCAGATCATCCGCGACTACCTCACCGACCCGGAGACCATCCTCCTCTCAGGCGACGAGTACCGCGTCGACAACATCCGCAACGTCCTCTACCACACCAACGACTCCTACCCGAAGCCGCGCAACCTCCTCTACATGATCGAGATGGAGGAGCCGGAGTCGGCCATCGTCTTCTGCAACACGCGCAGCGACACGTCGCTCGTCACCGCCGTGCTCAATCGCAACGGCTACGACGCCGAACTCCTGAACGGCGAGCTGCCGCAGAAGGAACGCGAGCGGGTGATGGCCAAGGTGAAGCGGGGCGAGGTGCGCTTCATGGTGGCGACCGACATCGCCGCCCGCGGCATCGACATCTCCGACCTCTCCCACGTCGTGAACTACTCGCTGCCGGAGGACCCGGCGGTCTACATGCACCGGGTCGGCCGCACCGGCCGCATCGGCAAGAAGGGGACGGCGCTGTCCCTGGCGACCGGCGGCGAGGGGATCACGCTCGGCGTCCTCCAGAAGAAGTTCGGCATCGCCTTCGAGGAGAAGCAGATGCCGACGCCGGAGGACGCGCGCCGGCTTTGGACCGAGCGGCACGTCGCCGAGCTGAAGGAAGCCATGAGTGCCTCGATCTTCGAGGGCTTCATCCCGCTCGCCCAGCAGATCAAGGAGCGCGGCGACGCCGACTACCTGCTCGCCTTCGCGCTGAAGTACTTCTTCACGCACCACCGCATCGAGAAGGTGCAGGACCTCGCCAAGGCCGTGCACAAGAAGGAGGAGCACGAGCGGCGCGAGGAGCGGCACGAGCCGAGGCGGCCGCCCCGGCCGGAGGAGCGTCGCGAGCGCCGCCCGCGGCGAGACGAGGAGCGCGCCGCCGCTCCGACGCGCGCGGAGGGCCGTGCCCCGGCGCGCGAGGAGGGTCGGGGACCGGCGCGTGAGGAGGGTCGGGGACCGGCACGCGAGGAGGGTCGGGGACCGGCACGCGAGGAGGGTCGGGGACCGGCGCGCGAGGAGGGTCGCGCGGGGGCGCGTGGAGAGGGGCGGCGCGACGAGCGGCGGCCGGGCTCCCGCCGGCCAGAGGGGCGACCGGCCCGGCCGCAGAACGGCATCGAGGCCATTCACGCCGAGATCCCGGCCTTCGTCGGTGCCGCTGCCGGCGAGGCCGTCGCCGAGCCGGGCAGCGTCGGCCGCCCCGTCGGGGAGGACGCCGCCGCGCAGGGGCCGCAGCAGGCGCGCGTCTTCGTGAACGCCGGCGAGGTGGACGGCGCCGACGAGGCCAAGGTCCGCGAGCTCGTCGCCGCGCTCGCCCCGGGCCTGGAGCTGCTCGACGTCCAGGTCCGGCGCAATCACACCTTCCTCGAGGTGAAGCCCGAGGCGCTGGAGAGCGCGGTGGAAGCGCTGAACGGCAAGGAAGGCCTGGGAAAGGCGCTCGCGGCCGAGAAGGCCCGGCGCCGCCGACGCTAGCGCGTCGGTTCGCCCGCCCAGGCGAGCGCGCTGCGGTCGAGCCGCTCGCGCAGCGGCCCGATCCTCATCTGGAAGTCCTGGAGCCAGGCGGCGCGGACCGGCTCGCCGTGCGGGATCTGCAGCCGCAGCGGGTTCACGAAGGACCCACCCTGGCGGACCGCGTAGTGGAGGTGAGGTCCGGTGGCCAGGCCGGTCTGGCCGACGGCCCCCAGGACCTGCTTCTGGGCGACGCGGGACCCGGCCGCCACCTGGATCCGCGAGAGGTGGCAGTAGACGGAGTCGAAGCCGCTGCGGTGGCGGACGGTCACCATCATCCCGCAGCCGCCGCTCCAACCCGCCTGGGTCACCAGGCCGTCGCCCACCGCCCAGACCGGCGTTCCGGACGGGGCGCCGTAGTCCACGCCCTGGTGCGCCCGCACGTAGCCCAGCACGGGGTGGCGGCGCCCGCCGAAGCGCGAGGTGAGGTTCACGTAGGGCACCGGCGCCTTCAGGAACCCCCGTCGCGCGCGCTGCCCCGCGTCGTCATAGTAGGAAGTGTGGCCTTCCGGGTCGGTGTAGCGGAAGAGCCGCTTGCGGCCGGTGCTCTGGCCGTCGTACTCGACCGCCATGACCTCGCCGTAGCGGAGCAGGCGGCCGTCCGCATGGACCTTCTCCACCACCAGCTTGAGCGAGTCGCCGGAGCGAACGTCCTGGTAGAAGTCGACGTCCCAGGCCAGCACGTCGGACGCGGCGACGGCGAGGGCCGGGTCCTCGCCGGCCTCCTGGAGCGCCTCGTACAGCGACGAGCGGATGGGCACCGCCACCCGGACCTGCTCGGTGGTGAGCGCCACGGCACGCTTCTCGGCACAGAGCGCCGCGCCGCACCGGCGCACCAGGATCTCGTCCGCCGGCCCCTGCCGCCACGAGAGCGACCGGAGCGCGCCGGTCGGGTCGTCGCGCTCCAGGCGCACCTGGTCGCCCGGACGGACCCGCCGGAAGGGCAGGTGGTCGGCGAGCGCCACGAGCACCGCCTGGGCCTCGGCCCCCGCGAGACCCAGCGCCGCGAGCACCTGGCCCGGGGTCTGGCCCTGGCCGACCCGGCGCGCCAGGACGCGGAGCCGCTCGGTCGGCGCGGGCGCCGGCGGGAGCTCGACGGCGGCCGGCGACGCTGCGAGGGGTGCCGGGCTCGCCGGAACGTGGGCCTCCGCACCGGCCGGCGCCGGGTCCCGTCCGGGCTGGAGCACCAGGGCGGCGCCCAGGGCGCTCAGCCCCAGAAGCGCCCCCAGGGCGCCGACGGCGGTCCAGGCTCGGCTGGCGGGCCGGCGGGAGGTCGTGGGGGGCGCCGTCATCGAGGGTCGCAATCTAGCAGGACGCGTGCGGGCGCCCAAGCGCGGCGCGACGGCCACCCGGAGGCCCGCATGGCGGGAAGCCGCATCGAGCCGCATGGAGGTTGCCCGGGCGGGGGTCCCGGGCGATGCTCCGCGCGTGAACGCGACCCGGCGGGCCCGCCTCGAGGTGATGGCGGCGGCGGTGCTCTTCTCCACGGGGGGCGCTGCCATCAAGGCCACCTCCCTGTCCGCCTTCGAGGTCGCCGGGCTGCGGTCCGGTATCGCCGCCCTGACGCTGCTGGTATTCCTCCCGGCGGCGAGGCGCGGCTTCACCGCGCGTGCCGCGGGGGCGGCCGTCGCCTATGCCGCGACGCTGGTGCTCTTCGTCTCGGCGAACAAGCTCACCACAGCGGCGGCCACCATCTTCCTCCAGTCCACCGCGCCGCTGTGGGTGCTGCTCCTCGGTCCCCTGCTCCTGCGCGAGCGGGCCAGTCGCAGCGACGTGACCATGATGGTGCCGGTGGCGCTGGGGCTCCTGCTCGTCTTCCTGGGCAGCGCTGCGCCGGGCCGGACCGCACCGGACCCCGTGCGCGGGAACGTGCTGGCGACGCTGTCGGGCGTCACCTGGGCCTTCACCGTCATGGGGCTTCGCTGGATGGGGGCGGACGGCAAGGGATCGCCGATGGCGGCGGTCGTCCTCGGCAATCTCTTCGTCCTCCTGTCCTGCGCTCCCTTCATGCGTTCCCTGGGCCAGGTGCCGGCGCAGGACTGGGTCCAGATCGTCTACCTGGGGGTCTTCCAGGTGGCGGCTGCCTACGTGTTCCTCACCGCGGCGGTCGGCTCGATGCCGGCGCTCGAGACGTCGCTCCTCCTGCTGGTGGAGCCGGCGCTGAACCCGGTCTGGACCTGGATCGTCCACGGGGAGCGCCCCACGCTCGTGGCCGTTGCGGGCGGTGTGCTGATCCTGGGCGCCACGGCGTTGAGGTCGTGGTGGGCCGCACGCGGGACGGCTCCGGCCTCGCCAGGCTAGCCGCGGAGCGGCGGAGTCGCCGCCGCGGGCGCCCTAGCCCCTTGGCGGAGGAGTGGGCGCCTCCGCGGCCGGGGGCGAGGTGGGGGCGGGCGCTGCGGAGGCCGGGGCGGCCGCCGGAGGAGTCGCTGCACCCTTCTGTCGCGCCGCGCGGCGGGCCCGGAAGAACTCCACCTGCCACTTCTGCACTGCCGCGGCGTGGCAGCGCAGGTCGGGGCAGAAGACGTGGCTCCCGTCGTTGCGGGAGACGAAGTACAGGTCCCGGCAGTCCTCGGGGGCCAGCGCGGCGGCGAGCGCCGCCTCGCCCGGGCTGGCGATGGGCCCGGGTGGCAGCCCCTCGATGGCGTAGGTGTTGTAGGGATGCGGCACCGCCAGGTCCTTGCGAGTGATGTTGCTCGACCATCGCCCGCCGCGCCGCAGCATGGTGGCGTACATGACCGTGGGATCGGTCTGGAGCTTCATCCCCTTGCGCAGCCGGTTGTGGAAGACGCAGGAGATCCGCGCCCGCTCGTCCGTGCGTCCGGTCTCCTTCTCGATGATGGAGGCGAGCACCACCGCCTGGGCCGGGTCGAGGGTCACGCCCGGCTTGCGCTGGGCGTCGGCCTTCCGCCAGGCGTCATCGAACCGGGAGACCATGGCCGTGACGATGTTCCGCGGCTTGGCACTCCGCGGGAAGGCGTAGGTATCCGGGAAGAGGTAGCCTTCCAGGTTGGAGAAGGGGATGCGGAGCTCCTTGGCGAGCTCGGGATCGCGGGCCAGAGCCAGGATCTCGTCCGACCTCGCCAGGCCGGCCTTCTCGACGAGGGTCGCGATCTCGTCCATTCGCAACCCCTCGGGAACGGTGAAGCGGTAGGTCTTCACGTCGCCCCGGTAGACGCGCTCGAGGACCTCGTCGGGCGTGTGGGCGCCGCTGAAGGCGTACTCGCCGGCGCGCAGGGGCCGGGGATCCCTCTTGAACCAGCGCAGGTACTTCCAGCCGACGTCCTCGCCCGAGATCACGCCGGCCGCGGCGAGGAGCCGGACGACGCCGTGGGGACTCGTGCCCGGCGGGATCTCCACCAGCTTCTCGGCGCCGCTGCCGAAGGGCGTGTCGCGGAAGCGGCGCAGATCGCGCCAGGTCGTGAAGACGAAGGTCCCGCTCGCGATCACCGTGACGAACACCAGTAACCCGAGCAACTTCACGATGCGCACGACGCCCTCCCGTCCAGCCAGCCCTGCAGGATCACCGCCGCCGCCTCCGCGTCGATTCGTCCCCTCATGTCCCGGGCCGAGATCCCCTGCGCCCGCAGGCGCGCTTCCGCCTCGAAGGTGGAGAGCCGCTCGTCGAAGAGCTCGACCGGGACGCCCAGCGCGGCCTGGAGCCGCGGAGCGAAGGCGCGCGACATCCGCGCCGAAGGGCCCTCGCTCCCGTCCATGTTGAGCGGGAGCCCGAGCACCGCCCGGGTCACCTCGTACTCGTCCGCCACCCTGCGGAGGGACTCGAGGTCGAGATCGTCGCCGAGGCGCGAGATGACCTTGAGCGGCCTTGCGGCGCGCAGAACGTCGTCTGCGAGCGCCAGCCCCATGCGGGCGCGCCCGAGGTCGATGCCGAGGTAGCGCACGCCGGCAATCTAGGCGCCGTGGCCCGCGCCGGTCAAACGTCCGGGGCGCGGCCGGCGGGACGCGGCGCGGCCGCGGGCCGCGTGCGCGGGCCGACGGAACCGGGCGGTCCGCGCCCGTCCTGTCCCTGGCACGCTTCCCGCTAGCGATGCCCGATGCAAGGAACGGCGCGAACCCGCTCCGCCAGGATCGGCGCGGGCGACGGCGACCCGGAGGAAGAGCGCATGGACCCCACCCAGCCCGCGGCCCTCACCCGGGGGCCCGTCCAACCGTCCGAGGAGGCGCCGCTCTCCTCGCGCGCCGGCGCGCCGTCGGGCCCGGCCCGAGCGGCGCCCCTGGGGCACGCCGGGAAGGCGTCGGGTGCGGAGCTCCGCGGCCTCGACTGGCTGTCCCCCGAGGCCGGCCGTGCCGCGAGCCCCGGGTGGACCGTCGCGCCACGCGCCGGCCGCCCCGGGCCGGCCAGCGGTCCGACCGGCACTGGCTACGCGCCGGCCCCGCCGCCGGCCAGGGGCGCGCCGGCCAAGCCGTCGCCGCCGAAGTCCCCGTCCACGGCCCCGTCGGTGGCGAAGCCGTCGGGGGATTGGGCCTTCCTCTCGGACCCGAACACCAGCGTCGAGGACAAGCTCTTCCGCTTCATGCAGCTCGTCCAGAAGAAGACCGACGACGACCTGGTGAAGAAGATGGAGGACTACCGGGCGAAGCACGTCGTCGGCACCAGCAAGAGCGCCGAAGGCGCCCAGAAGCCCGGCTCCAGCCTCCTCGGACTGGTGAAGACCATCTTCCCGCCGGCCGGACTGGTCGATCGCCTGCTGGGCGGGGATGGGGGCCTCCTCGTCCAGGCCGTCGAGAAGCTCGGAGGGCCGCTGCTGGCGTCGTTGGCGACCGCCTTCGGCCTGCCCGGGCTCGCCCCGCTGGCGCTCCAGGTCGGCGGCCAGCTCGCCGGCTCGGTGGCAAAGGCGGTCGGCTCCGGCGCGGACGCGACGAGCGGCAAGGCCGAGAAGAAGGAGTCGGGGACGCCGGACGAGCGCCTCTCCATGCTCGAGATCCAGCGGCTCGTCGAGAAGCAGAACCAGATGTTCGCTCTGGTCTCCAACATCCTGAAGGGCATGCACGAGACCGGCATGGGCGTGGTGAACAACATCCGCTAGGGGGCGAGACGTGATGCCGACGATCGAGGAGCTCGAGAAGGGGAGGACGCTCGCCGAGCTGCAGGGCATGACGGAAGAGCTGGGCGCGGTCGTCGGAGATCTGGCGGCCGCGGAGGCCCAGGCCGGCAACCTCGAGGCGGCCCGGGTCATCCTGGAGGGACTGCTCGTCACGAATCCGCGCGAGGCACTCGGCTGGGCGCTCCTGGCTCAGGTGGAGCGGCGCCGAGGCGAGACGGCCACCGCGCTCCTCTGCGCGGAGGCCGCGGCCCGGCTCGCGCCGGGGGATGCCCAGGTGCGCCTTTCGCGGGCCGAGGTGCTCCTGGCGCTTCCGGGGGACGAGTCGGAGGCGCGACAGGAGCTGCGGGACCTTTGCCGGGCGGGCGGCGCGGTGGGCCGGCGGGCGGAGACGCTCCTGGGCGCGCTCGGGCCGTAGGCGCGCGCGCCTCGGCGGGCGGCGCTCCGGGGCCGCGCGCCGCCCGGGTGGCTCCGGCGCCGCCTGGAGGGGGCCGCACGTCCCCGTGGGTGCCTCCTCCTCCGCGCCTCCGGGCCGCGGTCGTGCCATCCGGAGCTGGCGCTTGCTGGTGGAGCGAGGCGGACCTATTCTCGGCCCCGCTCATGACGCGGCTTCTACTGGTCTGCCTGGGCGGGGCCTTGGGCACCGGTGCACGCTACCTGCTCGGCGGCTGGATCGCCTCGGCGGCCGGGCCGGGCTTCCCCTGGGGGACGCTCAGCATCAACGCCACCGGCTCGTTCCTCATCGGCACGGTGATGTATCTCGGGCTCGATGCCGGCGTCGTCGGGCCGGAGCTGCGGATGGTCCTGGCCGTCGGCGTCCTGGGAGGCTTCACCACCTACTCGTCGTTCAACTACGAGACGCTGGCGCTCCTGCAGCGGGGCGCCTGGGGGCTCGCGCTGGTGTACGTCGGCGCGACGCTTCTCGGGTGCCTGGCCGCGGGCGTCCTGGGCGTCGCCGCGGCCCGCGGCGTCGCCGGCGCCTGGTGAGGAGGGAACGGTCATGCGGGTCCTCGAGGGTGAGCAGGTCCTGGCGCGGGTCTTCCTGGGAGAGTCGGACCACTGGCACGGGCGGCCGCTCGCCGAGGCGCTGCTCGAGCGGTTGCGGCGCGAGGGGTTTGCGGGCGCCACCGTCTTCCGAGGCGTCGCCGGGTTCGGGGCCCGCAGCGTGCTCCACACGGCCTCCATCCTGCGGCTCTCGCAGGATCTGCCGGTCCTCGTGGAGGTCGTGGACCAGGCCGAGCAGATGGCGCGGCTCGAGGCCATCGTCGAGGAGATGGTCGAGGAGGGGCTCGTCACCTTCGAGAAGGTGCGGGTGCTGCGCTACGCCCCGCGCGCCCGGAAGGGTTGACGAGGCGCCCGTGGCCCGGGCCAGCCGCGGCCCGGCGCTGACGAGAAGTGCGGGTCGAGCCGTGCGCCTCGCCCCACGCGCGGCTTGACGGTCCAGGCCTGTATCGGGGATATTCCGCGCCCGAGGCCGGCCGGAATGCGGCGCAACCCGGGACCTGTGGAAGGTCCCGACACTCCACAGCTCACAAGGAAAGTCGAAGCGATGGCGAACGGCACCGTGAAGTGGTTCAACGATGCGAAGGGCTTTGGGTTCATCTCGCAGGAGGGGGGCGAGGACGTCTTCGTCCACCACACCGCGATCAGCATGGACGGGTTCCGCACCCTGAAGGAGGGGGAGCGGGTCGAGTTCGAGGTGGTCCAGGGGCCCAAGGGTCTCCAGGCCGCCAACGTCCGCAAGGGATAGGCTTCACGGTCGATGGGCAGCCATCGAGCGGCCTCGGTTCACGGGGCCGCTCGAGCTTCAAGACGGCATCTGCGGCTCGGGTTCACAGAGGAGAGCGATTGAGCGAGAAGGAAGCTGGCATCGAAGTGCAGGGAACCGTCGAGGAGGCCCTCGCCGGTGGCATGTATCGCGTCAAGGTGGACAACGGCCCGACGGTCCTCGCCTACGCGTCGGGCAAGATGAAGAAGTTCCACATTCGCATCATCCCAGGCGACCGCGTGAAGCTCGAGCTGAGCCCGTACGACCTGACGCGCGGCCGCATCACCTACCGCGACAAGTAGCCGCATTCCCGCACGGCCGTGGCCTCGGTGAGGCCGGCCGGCCGGGCCGTGCAGCGCCGCAGAGCGCCGTCCGGCTGCGGCGCGTGCGCCCGCCGTGGAAAGCTCGCCCGCCATGAGCCCACCCCGGCGCTGGCGCTGGCTCGACTGGCAACGTGGGCTCGCCATCCTCTGCATGGCGGGGCTCTCCCAGGTGCTCGCCGACGAGGCGCAGGCGAGGAAGGCCGTTCCGGCGGAGGAGCGACGTGGATGGCCGGACGCGGGGCCGACGGCTGGAGCCCGGTCTACGCTTGCCAGGACTTCTGAAAGACCTCGCCTTCGTGGTTCTTCATGCGGCCGGGCATCGTGGTCGCCATCACCGGCGGGCTCGTGCTCCTTCCCGCCGCGGCGGACCGGCTGCTCTCCTGGCTGCGCACCATGGGGCGCCACTCGCTCCTCGGCTGCATCCCGTCGGTGGTCATCCCCTGCGGCGGCGTGTGGCACCTGCTCCACCACCGCCTCGGGGTCCGGGCGTCGCTCGCGCGGTGGTGGCGATGGCGTGCTCATCTGGGCGTCGTCGGCGTGGATGGACCGGAGGGGCGCCCGTCGGGCGCAGGGGCCCGCGGCGATGGCGGACGGGTCTCGCGAGGCGGTCCGGGGTCCAGTTCGGCCTCCTCGCCGCCTTCCGGCTCGACGCCCGGATCGGCGACGGGCCCGCCGGCCTCCGAGGCGCCCCACTCGGGGCCGCCCCGCACAGCCGGCGCCTCCGGCCGGGCCGGGGCCGGGGCGAGCGAGAGCGGCTCGTCGAGCGCGCGGAGCAACTGATCGTCGGAGAGCTGCCCCTGGATCCACATCTTGGAGAGGATGTCGGCGATCCGCTCCGCCCACCAGCCCGACACCCCGGTGCGCAGGAGGCGGGCGTGGAACCGGCGCGGGGAGGGGATGACGCTCGCGAGGAAGGCGGCCTCCTTCGGCGTCACGTCGCGAGCCTCCTTGCCGAGCCAGAAGCGGGCCGCCTCGCCCACGCCGTACACCCCGGGCCCCCACTCGGCGACGTTCAGGTAGACCTCGAGCAGCCGCGCCTTCGGGATGGCCGACTCGAGTGCCAGGGTGGAGAGGGCCTCCCGGCCCTTGCGCGACAGGGTTCGCTCCGGCGAGAGAAAGAGGTTCTTGGCGACCTGCTGGGTGATGGTGGAGGCGCCGCGCAGGCGGCCGTCCCCGCCGCGGCCGAGCGCCGCCGCCATCTCCTGGAAGTCGAACCCGCGATGGCCGTAGAAGCCGGCGTCCTCGCTGGCGGTGATGGCCCGCGGCAGCCAGGGTGGCAGCTCGGCGAGCGGGACGAAGAGCGGGTTTGCCGGGCCGACCTCGATCTCGCGTGGCGGCTCGCCCGGCGCCGGATCGACCGGCTTCCAGCGGAACGGGGAGAGGATCCAGCTCCTGGACCGGGCACGGGAGGCGCGGCGAAGCTCCTCCAGGTCGAGGTCCGCGTCCACCTTCCACGCCGCAGCGCCCGCCGGGGGGCCCTCCAGGCGAAACCGGGCCGAGAAGGACCCGTTCGGCTCCGGGGCGGCGTCCGGCGGGTGGAGCGGAGCCGGAAGGGCGGCCAGGAGATCGCGCCACTCGACCCGGTCGGCCACGATCTCGACCGATATCCGCGGGTCCGGGCCGAGCCGGATCGAGCCCCCCATCGTCGCGCCGACCCGGCCGGACCGGCCGAGCGAGAGGTGCCCCGTCTCCAGGGAGGCGGTGCGGGCCCCGGCGTCCCAGCGCACCTGGCCCTCCCCCGCGGCCTCGAACGGGCCGAGGGGCTCGGGGCCGACGAGGCGCCCGGCCAGCGCCACGCCGCGAGCCCGGAGCTCGACGCGGCCCGACCCGGTGCGGAGGTCCTGGCTGGTGCGGAGGTCCACACGGCCCTCGATCCGTCCCGCGGAGAGCGCCACGGGGAGGCGGCGGCTCACGGCGGCGGGCAGGTCCCCGGGAAGGGCCGCCTGGATGTCGGCCCGAAGCTCGGCCGCGCTCTCGCCTCGCCGCAGCTCGCCGGCCACGCGACCGCCGCCCGGAAGGAGGAGGCGCCCGCGAAGCAGGGACACCGCGCCGGCGGCGTCCCGCGACAGGTCGAGGTCGGCGCCGAACGGGCCCACCTCGAGGAGCTCTTGCCCGCCGCGATCCAGGGCCACGACGAGATCGCGGACGCGCAGGGACGGTGGGTCGTCAAGGGCCTCTCGAGCAAGGAAGCGGAGGTGGTCGCCTGGGGGTTCCGCGGTCCGGCGAAGGACTCCTACCGGACGACGTCCCCGGTCCGCGCGAAGCC
>Ga0209253_10001958_pt1 | contig 18144 bp, 20 predicted proteins | sample FrelakmetBRP12BR_FD_187145 | JGI IMG/M metagenome (GOLD analysis project Ga0209253, IMG submission 187145) | Freshwater lake sediment microbial communities from the University of Notre Dame, USA, for methane emissions studies - BRP12 BR (SPAdes)... | ecosystem: Environmental > Aquatic >... | reverse complement strand
GTGGCGTCGCGGCTGCGGGCCGGCGGCGTGCGGGCCTCGACCGTCGCCGTCAAGGTCCGCGACAGTGCCTTCCGCACGGTGACCCGCCAGCGGACGCTGCCGGAGCCGACCGACCTGGCCGACCCGATCTACCGGACGGCCCTCGAGCTCGCCCGCCCGGAGATGCGGGGGCGGCGGATCCGGCTCCTCGGCGTGGGGGCGCACGGCCTCGGCGAGCCGGCGCAGATGGGGCTCTTCGCGAGCGAGGATCCGCGGCGGCGGGCCGCGGTCGAGGCGCAGGACGCCATCCGCCGCAAGTACGGCAGCCGAGCGCTCACGCGGGCGCGGCTCGTCGGCGACGACCTGGCCGAGCCGGGCGGCCGGGATCCCATGCAGCCGCTCCAGCAACGCCGGGTGGGACGGGCGCGGCCGGAGGCGGACGAGGACGCGCCGGAGGCCCCCGACAGCGGCGACCTCGACGAAGGAAGCCGCGGCTGACCGAACGGCGCGGTGGGGAGCTGGACGACCTAGCGACCGACGGCCAGGGCAGATGCCTCGATCGATTCGAACGCCGGCACCGGCGGAGGGACACGCGAGGCGCCTCTCGCGGCCGCCCGGAGCTTTCTCTTGAGCGGCTCCGGGAATGTCGCCGCCTCGCCGTCCTCGAAGAAGGTGATCGCCGACACCGTCGCGATCTCGTCGACCTGGCCCGGGAAGATGGCGGCCGCGGCAGCGACGATCTCGGGCAGGGTCAGGCCGGCGTCGAGGAGCGCCGCGATGTCCAGGTAGTCCTTGAGCTCGTCGCGCTCGTTGATGACCTTCGCCTTGGTCCCGGCGAGGTTGCGCAGCGACACGATGATGGTGCCGTCCGGGACTGCGCGGTCGGGCCGGTCGATGAGCAGTCAAGGGCCGTCTCGCCAGGCCCGGGTGCTCCCGAACCGGCCTCGACCTCCGGCTCGAACTACTCGAACGCCTGTGCCATTCAACGTGGCACGGCGCTGTCCGAGCCTCCCCTCAGACCGAGCCCAGGGGCTTGACATCGAACAGGTGTTCGATCTAGAGTCCGGGCGATGAGTCGAACAGGTGTTCTGTCTCCCGAGTGCCCCGGGCGACGACGAGCCGCCGAGAAGGAGCAGACGATGGCGATGATCCGCGTCGAGCCGGTCGAGGTCCGGGTCCGGACCGACTGGTTCCACGGCCGCCCCCGGGAGATCCGCTGGGGGGACCGCACCATCCCCGTGACCGCCGTGGCGGGCGTGCGCCGCGAGAAGTCGGCCTACCCCGCCGCGACCGGCCCGCGCACGAGGTTCGAGGTCGACACGCCCGAGGCGCGCCTGGCCCTCACGTTCCGCCACCGCGGCCGCCGCTGGCTCCTCGAGGGCCTCGACCCGGAGATCGCCCGGGCGGCCTGACCCGCGGTCGCCACACCGCGGACACCTTCGCGCCGGCTCACCCACCCGGCGCTCACCCGGCCCGCCGCCCTCCCGGCGAGCCACCACCTCGGACCCGGAGCGGGCGCGACCGGTACCGCGCTTGCTCCGGGTCCGGCCACGCCAGGGATCGGTCCGCCGGCCAACGGGCCGGCGGTCACGAGCGGTGGGGCGGCGCGGCCCGTCCGGCGGGGCGTTTCGGCCCTTCCGGGGGGTGATGCCGCTCCTACAATCGAGCCCATGCCCGCGATGCCCGCGCCTCGCTTCGGGCTCCTCACGCTCGATGCGTTCCTCGACGTCCTCGGCTCGGCGAGCCCGAGCCCAGGCGGCGGGGCCGCCTCGGCGGTCGCCGCTTCGTGCGGGGCTGCCCTCGTGGCGATGGTCGCGGCGCTTTCCGTCGACCGCCCGAAGTACGCCGCGTACACGGTGAGCCACGCCCGCCACGGCGCCGCGGGGCGGGAGCTCGCCGCGCGCCTGATCATGCTCGCGGACGAGGACGCCGCGGCGTACGCGGCGTTCGCAGCGGCGCTCAAGCTGCCCCGCGAGACGGACGAGGAGAAGGTCGCTCGGGTGGCCGCGATCCGGGCCTCGGCCCGCGTCGCCGCCGACGTCCCGCTGCGGACCGTCGAGGCATGCCGCGACGTCGTGGTCGCCTCGGAGGCGCTCGCCGGTCGCAGCAACCTCAACGCCGCGAGCGACCTCGCCGTCGCCTCGCGCCTGGCCGAGGCCGCCGCCCACGGTGCCGCGGAGAACGTCATCGTCAACCTGCCCTCGTTCGGTGACGAGGCGGCCGCCGAGGAGCTGCGCGGCCGCGTCGAGACGCTCCTCGCGGAGATCGAGGACCTGGCGGAGGCGACGCGGGCCCACGTCGAGCGGGCCGAGCTGCGCGACCCCGAGCCGGAGACCGGCGATCCGGCCACCGGAAACACCGGGGCCGGGGCCCCGGCCGCCGGCAGCCCGCAGGCCACCGGCACCCCCGAGACAGCCACGTGACGCTCCTCGGGGACGTCGGGCCCCGCCTTCTCAAGGGCGGGCCGGTCGCCGCAGAGGTCCGCACGGCGGTCGCCGCCGACGTCGCGTCCTTCAAGGAGGAGCACGGCTACACGCCCGAGCTGGCCGTCGTCATCGTCGGGCGCGACGCGCCCTCGACCGTCTACCTCCACAAGATCCTCGACGGCTGCCGCCTCGTCGGGATCCAGGACCGCCTCGTCGAGCTGCCCGACGACTGCTCGCCCGACGACCTCGGCCGCGCGATCACCGCCCTCGGTGCGGAGCGGACGGTCGCCGGGATCATCGTCCAGCAGCCGCTGCCCGCCGGCCTGCCGCTGCGCGTCGTCATCGACACCCTCGACCCGGGCAAGGACATCGACGGCATCCACCCGCTCAACGCCGGGTTGCTCTCGCTCGGCTACGAGGGGTTCCTGCCGGCCACGGCCCACGCTGCCGTGGAGCTCCTGAAGCGCTCCGGCGTGGAGCTGGCCGGCCGGCGGGCCGTCGTCGTCGGCCGCTCGAACGTCGTGGGCAAGCCGGCCGCGCTGCTCCTCGTTCGTGAGCACGCCACCGTGACGATCTGCCACAGCAAGACGCGGGACCTGCCTGGCACGATCCGCGAGGCCGACATCGTCATGGTCGCGACCGGCCGGCCGGGCCTGGTCACCGGGGAGATGCTGAAGCCCGGCGCCGTCGTCGTCGACGTCGGCATCAACGTCGTCGAGGGCCACCTGGTCGGCGACGTCGACTTCGAGTCCGCCGCCCGGGTCGCCAGCGCGATCGCGCCCGTCCCCGGCGGCGTCGGGCCGCTGACGAACGCGATCCTCCTCACCCACCTGGTCCGGGCGGCCCGCAACCAGGCCGAGGGACGGACCGCCCCCGGCACCTCCTCGCTGCACGCTCCGGCGGTCGCGGCGGCGCCAACGCCGACCACCGTCACCCCCGTCCCCGCGCCGTCCACCCCCACGCCGCAGCCCGCCGGCTGACCACCGCCCCGGAGGCCCGACATGTCGTTCCCGTCCGACCTCGAGATCGCGCGCTCCGTCACCCCTCGTCCGGTCGCCGATATCGCGACCGAGCTCGGCCTCCGCCCCGAGGAGATCGAGTTCTACGGCCCGGTGAAGGCGAAGATCACCCTGGCCGGCGTGGAGCGCGTCGAGCGCGAGCGGCCGCGGGGCAAGTACGTCCTCGTGACCGCGATCACGCCCACGCCGCTCGGCGAGGGCAAGACGACGACGACGGTCGGCCTCGCCCAGGGGCTCAACCGGATCGGGAAGAAGGCGTCGGTCGCGATCCGCCAGCCGTCGCTCGGACCGGTCTTCGGGATCAAGGGCGGCGCGGCCGGCGGCGGCTACAGCCAGATCATCCCGATGGAGGACTTCAACCTCCACCTGACGGGCGACATCCACGCCATCAGCGCGGCCCACAACCTCGCCTCCGCCTTCCTCGACAACCACCTCCACCACGGCAACGCCCTCGACATCGATCCCTACTCGATCCGCTGGCCGCGCGTGGTCGACATCAGCGACCGGGCGATCCGGCGGGTGATCATCGGCCTCGGCGGGAAGGAGAACGGCGTCCCCCGCGAGAGCGAGTACATCATCACGGTCGCCTCGGAGGTCATGGCGATCCTGGCCCTCGCGAAGGACCTGTTCGACCTGCGGGCGCGCCTGGGCCGGATCGTCGTCGCCACGAACCGCGAGGGCAAGGCGGTCACGGCCGAGGACCTCGCCGTCGCCGGCGCGATGACGGTCCTCCTCCGCGACGCGATCAAGCCGAACCTGCTCCAGACGCTCGAGGGCGGGCCGGCCTACGTCCACTGCGGGCCGTTCGCCAACATCGCCCACGGCAACAGCTCGATCATCGCCGACCGCGTCGCCCTGTCCACCTCCGACATCGTCGTCACCGAGGGAGGCTTCGGGGCCGACATGGGGGCCGAGAAGTTCTTCGACATCAAGTGCCGGGCGTCGGGCCTGCGGCCGGACGCGGCGGTTGTCGTGGCGACGATCCGGGCCCTCAAGATGCACGGCGGGGTCGGGAAGATCGTCGCGGGCAAGCCTCTCGACCCGGCGCTCACGACGGAGAACGTCGAGGCCGTCCGGAAGGGCGGGGAGAACCTGGCCGCCCAGGTCGGGCTCGTCGCGTCGTACGGCGTCCCGGTGATCGTGGCCATCAACGCCTTCCCGACCGATACAGCGGCCGAGCACGAGGCCGTCCGCGAGGTCGCCCTTGCGGCGGGTGCCCGCGACGGAGTCGTCACCACGAACTGGGCCGAGGGCGGCAAGGGTGCCGAGGCCCTCGCGGCCGCGGTGTGGGACGCGGCGGCCGAAGACGGTGGCGGGTTCCGCCTCCTCTACCCGGACGAGATGCCTCTCCGCGAGAAGATCGAGACGATCGCGACGAGGGTGTACGGAGCGGCCGGCGTGGACTTCGCCCCGGCCGCCACGAAGGCGCTTGCCGAGTACACGAACCTCGGCTATGGGCATCTCCCGGTCTGCGTGGCGAAGACCCACCTCTCGCTCTCCCACGACCCGGCGGTCAAGGGCCGGCCGACCGGCTACCGCTTCCCGGTCCGCGACGTGAGACTCGCCGCGGGCGCCGGCTTCATCTACCCGCTCGCGGGCGACATGCGGACGATGCCGGGGCTCCCCTCCCACCCGGCCGGCGAGAAGATCGACATCGACGCCGACGGGAACGTCATCGGGCTCTTCTGATCCGATGACGACCCGCGAAGCCGCGGCGGAGGCCGGAGGTCCGGCCCCCGCCGCCATCGATGGCGCCGCGCCAGGAGAGGCCGTGGCCCCGGGCGCCCGCTTCATCCCCAAGGGCATCGAGGTGCGCGTCGATGCGCTTCTGCCGCCGGAGATGGCCGCGAAGGCTGCCGAGATCGGCGTCCGCAAGGCGGGCCTGGGCGTCGTCCCGATGTTCGTCCTGGCGGTCCTCGCCGGGGCGTTCATCGCCCTCGGCGCCGCGTTCGCCACGACGGTCTCCGCCGGGGCCGCCGGGATCGTGCCCTATGGCTTCACCCGGCTGGTCGCCGGGTTGGCCTTCAGCCTCGGCCTGATCCTCGTCATCGTCGGTGGCGCCGAGCTGTTCACCGGCAACAACCTCCTGGCGATGGCCTGGGCGTCGCGGTGGATCAGCTCGGCGGCGGTTTTGCGCAACTGGGGCATCGTGTACATCGGGAACCTCGTCGGCGCGGTGGGGACGGCCGTCCTCGTCGTGGCCGCCGGCCAGTACGCCTTCGGCGGCGGGTCGGTCGGCGCGGTCGCGCTCGCAACGGCGGCGACGAAGGTCGGCTACGGGCCTGCCCAGGCATTCGTGCTCGGGATCCTCTGCAACGGCCTCGTCTGCCTTGCCGTCTGGCTGACCTACTCGGCGCGCACCACGGGCGGACGGATCCTGGCCATCGTCCCCCCGATCGCGGCGTTCGTGGCCATGGGCTTCGAGCACTCGGTTGCCAACATGTACTTCATCCCGGTCGGGATGCTCATTCGGGCGGTCGCCCCGGCGAGCTTCTGGGCGTCGATCGACGCCGCCCCCGCCGACTACGCGGCGCTCGACTGGGCCGGGCTCCTGGGCAACCTCGTGCCCGTCACCTTGGGGAACATCGTGGGCGGGACGATCCTGGTCGGCGCCGTGTACTGGCTGGTCTACCTCCGCAGCAAGCGCTGAGCCCGCCGGCCGCCGGCGCCGGGCCGGACGAGACCGTCAGGGAGCCGCGAGGGCCCGCTCCACCTCGGTGAGCTCGTTGCCGGTGATGTGGGGGCGGGCGGACTCGAGAAGGAGGCGCTCCACGGTCCGCGTGGGGTCGGACAGGAGTGCCCGCCGACCCTGGCCCGGCGGCGCCAGGACACCCCGGTAGGCCACGAGCGTGCCGCCGGGCCGCTCGACCGTGAACCCGTGGTAGCCGAGGCCGCCCTCGGGCGGCACGCCCGCCACGGTGGGCAGCGCGGCGAGGGTCGCTTCCAGCGCGACCGCCTCCGCGTCGGTCAGCGTCCATGCCGGGTCAGCCCTGCCCGAGTAGAGGCCGAGGGTCACCCGGACGGGTGTGACTGCGCCGTCGGTGCCGGGCGCATCCGTGGGACGTGGGCTCGCAGTCGAGCTTTCGCCGCAGCCGGCCAGGGTCACCAGGAACAGCAGGCCGCCGACGAGGCGCACGGCGGGGTGGGTGCGGCCGGTCAGGCTGGATCTCCCCGCGAGTGGTCGGTGGCTGCGCCGTCGTCCGCGTCCTCGAGCTCGTCGGCCGCCTCCCGCCCCTCGTCCCGACGGTCCGTACGGGCCCCGCGATCGCCGAAGGGCGAGCCGACGACCTCCTCCCAGGGCGCCAGCAACAGGTCCAGCTCATCGTCGGAGAGGAGGTCCTCGAGCACGACGGCGTAGGCGGCGTCGAGCACGATCGGCACGGCCGCCATGCGCGGTCCGATCTCCTTCGTGCTGTCGCCCGTCGCAGCAACGCCCGCCGGGAACCAGTGCGTGGTGCTGGACGCCCAGGCCGCCACCTCGTCGCCGACCGCGCGGACGGCCTCGAGACGCCGGCCCAGCCGGGCGATCTCCCGCAGCCGGGTCCGGAGCTCCGCCCTGGCGGCGAGATCGGGGTCGTCCGGGGCCGTCCCCACGGTGCCGCCGCCAGCCGCGGCGAGCGCCGCGACAGCCCCCGGGTGGAGGTGGTCCAGATCGTCGAGGAGGCGCTCGGCGGCGACCGAGTTGGGCCCGTACGTGGCGCTCACCGACGCCTACAACGACGTGGCGACGTAGAGGCAGAACGCGATGACGAGCCCCGCCCCGACGCCGAGGATCCCGGCGCCCCAGGCGGCCCAATCGATCGGCCCGAGGGGCTCGGCGTGCTCGCCGTGCTCGTCGTGGCCCGCGTGGCCGTGGGACGCGTCGTCCGGCTCGTGGGCGGGCAGGTGTCCGTCGTGGGTCGCGTCGCTCATGGCGGGCATTCTAGACCGGGGGGCGCCGCGGCCACGACCGGGGGGCGCCGCGGCCACGACCGGCGCGCCCTGATCGCGTTCGCCCCGGCGAGCCCCGGACGCTAGACTCGGGCGACGATGCTGACCCTCGTCCTGACGCGCCACGGCCTCACCGACCGCTCCGACCCCGAGCAGCACCTGGGGCAGGGGATCGACGTCGGTCTCTCCGTCGCCGGCCGTGCCCAGGCGGTCGCGCTCGCCGGCCGGATCGCCGACGAGCACTTCGACCGGATCGTCGCCAGCCCGCTCCTCAGGGCGATGGAGACGGCCGAGACGGTCGCCCGCGGGCGCCCGGTCGAGCCCGACCCGCGCCTCATGGAGATGGACTACGGCGCCTGGGAGGGCCTGAGGTACGACGAGATCGACGCCCGCGACGCGGCCGGTCGGGCCGGCTGGGTGGCCGACCCGGAGGCCAACAGGTGCCCCGGCGGGGAGTCAGGCGCCGACGTCGCCGCGCGCGCCCGGTCGTTCCTGGTCGACCTGCTGGCCTGGGCCGCCGACCGCCCCGGCGAGGACCCCGTCGTGCTCGCCGTCGCGCACAGCACGCTCAACCGCGTTCTCCTCTGCGTCGCCGTGGGCGTCCCCGTCCGCGAATACCGGCGCCGGTTCACCCAGAGCCAGGCGAACCTGACAGTCCTGCGCTGGCCGACCGGCGCGCCGCCGGAGCAGGCGCGGATCCTGACCGTGAACGACGCGTCCCACGCGGCCCCGCCCGGCCAGGCGCCCTGGGAGCCCTCGCCGGGCGCCTGAGCGGCCAGCAGGCCCGGGCATCGGCACAGATGCCCGAGCGGCCAGCAGGGCCCGGGCGCCGGCCGCGACGCCGTCAGGACGAGGCCCGATCAGGCCTCCTCGACCGGGACCCGCTCCGGGGCGAGCTCGCCTCGTTCGCGGCGCCGGTGGCCGCGGATCCGCCAGGCGACCATGACGCCGGCCGTCGCGACCATCCCGACGAGCACGACCCGCTCGAACGGCTTGAGGAGCGCCTCGATCGTCGGCCAGCTCTCGCCCAGCAGGGTCCCCCCGCCGACGAGCAGGATCACCCAGGGCAGCGAGCCGAGGGCCGTGTAGACGACGAACGGGAGCAGCGGCATCCGGGCGACGCCGGCGACGTAGCTCACGAGCGAGCGAACGACAGGGATCATCCGCCCTGCGAACGCGGCCTTGCCGCCGTGGCGGGCGAAGAAGGCTTCCGTGCGCTCGACGTCGGCCGGCTTGATGAACAGGTAGCGGCCGAAGCGGAGGAGGAACGGGCGGCCCGCCCAGAACCCGATCCCGTAGGCGATCAGCGCGCCGAGGACCGAGCCGGCGGTGCCGAAGATCACGAGGAGGACCGGGTTCCAGCCCGTGCCGGTCAGCGGCTCGATGGCCAGCGGGTCGGCGACGAGGAAGCCGGCGAAGGGGAGGACGAGCTCCGACGGGATCGGGATGACGACGCTCTCCAGGGCGACGATGAGGGCCACCCCCACGTAGCCAATCGCGCCGTAGACGGCGATGACCAGCTCGCGGACCGGACCGTCGAGGAAGTCGAACACTGCTCGCGGACCCGTACGGCGCTATTCGGCGCCCGAGTCCGGCGCGTGCCGGCGGCCCGGCAGCGGGCGGCCCAGGCGCAGCCACAGGAACGCGACCCCCAGGACGACGACGGCGATCGCGATGAGGAGGTCGAACGGCTGGAGCATCTCCCGGATCTCGACCCAGTTCGAGCCGAGCTGGACGCCGGCCCAGACGAGCAGGATCGACCACAGGAAGGCGCCGGCCGTGGAGTAGACGACAAACTTCCGGATGTCCATGCGGGCGACCCCCGCAGGGAAGCTGATGAAGGTCCGGACGATCGGCAGCAGGCGGCTGAAGAAGACCGTCTGGGTGCCCCATCGCTCGAAGAACCGGTCGGCGATCTCGATCTCGTGCGGTCGGATGAGGACGTACTTCCCGTAGCGCTCCAGGAACGGCCGGCCGCCGTAGGCACCGAGCGCGTAGGCGATGAGCGAGCCCAGGGTGTTCCCGATCGTCCCCACGATCACCGCGATCCAGAAGCTCCAGGGCTGGCCGGTGATGGGCTCGATCTGGCTGGGGTCGGAGACGAGGAAGCCGGCGAAGGGCAGGATCAGCTCCGAGGGGAGCGGGATCATCGCCGACTCGATCGCCATGGCCAGCATCACGCCGAGGTAGCCGACGGCGCCGTACAGGGTCTCGAGGAAGGGGATGACGATCTCGTCGATGAAGGCAAGCATTCGCCGGGAGGATACGCGAGGCCCGCCGAGAGGGCCGCCGACCGAACGTCCCGGGCGGTGATCGGCCGTTCGTCCGGTCGGGCGGAGTCCGCCGGGGCTATGCTCGCGGCGTGAGCGATCCCGCGGCGCGCCCAGTCGACCACCCCAGCGGCCCCCACTTCGAAGCCGGCCGTCCGGCGCCCGGCGCGCGGCCCGGCGAGGTCGTCCTCACCGGCGCCGACCTGACCGTCACAGACGTCGAGGCGGTGGCCCGCGGCGGCGCCCGGGCGGTCCTGGATGTCCACGCCCGCGAGCGGATGGCAGAAGCCCGCGCCGTCGTCGAGCGCCTCGTGGCGGCCGGCGAGGTCGTGTACGGGATCACGACCGGCTTCGGCGACCTCGCCACGACCGCCATCCCGCCGGCCGAAGCCCGACGTCTCCAGGAGAACCTGCTGGCGAGCCACGCGGTCGGCGTGGGGCCGGCGCTCCCGCGCGACGTGGTCCGGGCGATGCTCCTCCTGCGCGCGAACACCCTGGCGCTCGGCCACTCTGGCTGCCGCCCGGAGCTCGTCGACCGCCTGCTCCGCTTCCTGGAGCTTGGCATCCACCCCGTCGTGCCGGCCCAGGGGAGCGTGGGCGCCTCGGGCGACCTGGCGCCGCTGGCCCACCTCGCGCTGCCCCTGATCGGGCGCGGCGAGGTGGAGCTCGACGGCCACGCGATGCCCGCGCTCCTGGCCCTCCGGGAGGAGGGGCTGGCGCCGCTGGTCCTCGAGGCGAAGGAGGGCCTGGCGCTCCTCAACGGGACCCAGCTGATGAGCGCGGTCGGGGCGCTCCTGCTCGCCGACGCCGACCGCCTTGCCCGCACGGCGTCGGTCGCTGCGGCGCAGTCGCTCGAGGCGCACCTGGGGACCGACGTGGCCTATGCCGCGGCCTACCAGCTCGCCCGCCCGCACCCGGGCCAGGTCGCGGTCGCCGGCGAGATGCGCCACCTGCTGCGCGGCTCCGGGCTCATGGCCCATCACCACGCCTCGTCGCACAAGGTCCAGGATCCCTACTCGCTGCGCTGCGTGCCCCAGGTCCACGGCGCCGTCCGCGACGCGCTCGACCACCTGCGGCGCGTCCTCGACGTCGAGATGAACGCGGCGACCGACAATCCGCTCGTCTTCCCGGAGGGCGGCGTCGCCGCCGCCGACACGGCCGCCACCGGCGGCGGGCTCGTCATCTCGGGCGGCAACTTCCACGGCGAGCCGATCGCGCTGGCCCTCGACTTCGCGAAGCTCGCCCTCGCCGAGCTCGGCGCGATCAGCGAGCGCCGGATCGCGCTGCTCCTCGACGCCCGCCTCAACGGCGGCCTCCCCGCCTTCCTCGCGCCGGCACCGGGCCTCAACTCCGGGATGATGCTGCTCCAGTACACGGCCGCGGCCCTCGCGTCCGAGAACAAGGTGCTGGCCCACCCCGCGTCCGTGGACTCGATCCCGACCTCCGCGAACCAGGAGGACCACGTCTCGATGGGCGCCACGGCGGCCCGCCACGCGCGGAACGTCCTCGACAACGTCGAGAGGATCCTTGCCCTCGAGCTCCTGATCGGGGCGCAGGCGCTCGACCTGCGGCGGGCTGCGATCGCGGCGGTGTTGGGGATCGCACCGGACGACGCGCCCGCCCCGGGCGCAGGAGTGGCCGAGGCCCATCGACGAATCCGCGCCGCAGTCCGCCCGCTCGACGGCGACCGGGAGATGGGGGCCGACATCGCCGCGGCCACCCGGCTCGTCCGGACGGGGGCGCTGGCCGACCTCGTCGACGGCTGACCGCCGGGTCGCGGAACGGTCGCGGGCGGCGTGGTGCTGGAGTACCTGGGGTCGGGGATGGTCCTGGGCCTCGCCGCGGGGCTCGCGCCCGGACCGCTCCTCGCGCTGGTGCTGGCCCAGTCGATCAGGTACGGCACGCGGGAGGGGCTCAAGGTTGCCGCCGCACCGCTGATCACGGACGTGCCGATCGTGATCCTCTCGGTGGCGCTCGTCGGCGCGGCGGCCAGCGCGGCGACCGGGCTCCTGGGCGCCATCTCGCTGGCCGGCGCGATATTCGTCGGGTACCTCGGGATCGAGTCTCTCCGGACGACGGGCGTGGAGGCGGGACGGCCGGACGAGGCGCCGCGGTCGTGGGCCCGGGGCGCCACGGTGAACGCGCTGAGCCCGCACCCCTACCTGTTCTGGATCACGGTCGGGGCGCCGATCCTGCTCCTGGCGTGGGAGGAGGGGCCGCTGGCCGCTGCCGCCTTCCTGGCCGGCTTCTACGCCTGCCTTGTCGGGGCGAAGATGGTCCTGGCGGTCGTGGCCGGCCGATCGGGCGGACGGCTGCGCGGCGGCGCCTACCGGGCCGTCATGGCCGTCCTCGGTGGGCTGCTTCTCCTCTTCGCGTTCCGCCTCGGGATCGAGGGCCTGCGCCTGCTCGGCGTGCTGCCGTCCTGACCGTTCGTCGGGGCGGACCGTCTGCCGCCACGAGCTGGAGCCCCGGGGTCAGCCCCGAGCCGCTCGCACGATCGCGCGGATGCCGAGGACCGTGGCCCCCAGCGCCAGCGCCTGGCGCCACGTCCAGCCGAGACCGCCGGGATCGTCGGGCCCGGCCGCCAGCGGCGCCCCGTCCGCCGGGGCGATCCGGACCAGCGGCACCCACGAGACGCATCCCAGGATCCGCTCGTCGGTGGCGGTCGGCGGGAAGCAGCCGATCATCGTCCCGGGGAGGGCCATGGAACGGGCCAGCGGCGGGATGATGCGGGCGCGGACGCTCGGGTCGGTGACCTCCGTCGCGTGGGCGGCCAACGGCGGCCGGCCGGGAAGGAGGAGGGTAACCCGCGGGTCGTCGAGGACGTTCCGGTACCAGAGCGTGACCGGGCCGTAGCCGGCAAGGACCCACGCCGCCCCGTCGGCCACGAGGTAGCCGAGCGGGGTGTGGCGGGGGAGGCCGGAGCGCCGGCCGGTCGTCGTGACCAGGCATTGCCAGCCGGTCAGCGGGCTGCCCAGCCAGGCCGCCAGCCCGGCCCGGTGGAAGGGCACCATCGCGTACCGGTTGGCGTAGCGGAAGGCGGTGCGGCTGGCATCGACGACGGCCTGGAACGCCGGCGACATCGCCGGCGGCGCCGAGATGGCTCCGGGGTGCGGCCGGGATGTGGTGGCGGGGTCGACGGCATGGGGTTCGGCGGTGGTGGTCATGGCGCCAGCGTGGTCCCCGGCCGGCCCGGCGGCCAGTGCCGGGCGTCCCCAAGGCGGGTGCGAATCGGCGTCCCTCGCCGTGGTGGCGGACGCGCGAACGCGAAGGCTCGGGCGGGCCACCGGAGTACGCTGGAGGTCCGGGGCGGCCCCCGTTCGATCGGGTTCGATCGGGTTCGTCGGGGCGCCGCCCCCGGCGACGGGACGGTTCGATGACCCTCGAGATCCTGATCTTCGCCGCGTTCCGGATCGCGACCTCCCTGCCCGTCCTGCGCTGGCCGCTGGCCGGCGGTCTCCTGGCGATCGGCGGCGACCTCGCGGACCTGCTCGTGCGCGATCTCGTCGACCTCGGCGGGGTGGGCGACTACCAGCTCCTCGACAAGGCCCTCGACCAGGTCTACCTGGCGCTCTTCCTCGTCGTGGCGCTGCGCTGGGATGGCGTGGAGCGCAGGGTGGCGATCGCCCTGTACGTCTATCGGCTGGCCGGCTCGCTGGTCTTCGTCGTCACCGGGGAGCGCGCGGTCCTGCTGCTCTTCCCGAACGTCTTCGAGCTCTGGTTCCTCTTCGTGGCGGCAATCCACCATCTCTCCCGGCCGCTGCGCTGGACGCCGGCCCGGCTGGCCGCCGTCCTCGCCGTCCTCACTGCCCTCAAGCTGGCGCAGGAATGGGCGCTCCATGTCGGCCAGCTCTTCGAGTCGATGACGTCGATCCAGTTCCTCGAGGAGGTCTGGCGCCGGCTCACGGGCGGGCCCTGAGGCGGTGGGCGCTCCCGCGACGCCCGCCCGCGGTACCCTCTGGACATGGACCGGATCCGCATCGTCGACGTCACGGATGCGGCGACCTTCGGCCTCCTGCCGCCGTGCGCCGACCCGTCCTTTGACCACCGCAGCTGCGACTACTGGGAGGACGCGGACCGGGGATCGAAGGCCCACCGGGCCAGCTGGCTTCGGACGGGGGACGGCCCCGCGTCCGGGGTGCCGGCTCCCGCGCGCCGGCCGCCGGCGAACCCGTTCCTCGCCGACCTCGAGGCTCGCGACGACAACCCGTTCGCCCTCAAGCGGAGCACCCCCGTCAACCCCTTCGCCCTCGACGCGGACGACGACGCCCTCGACGACAACCCGTTCGCCCCGCGGCGCGCCCCGCGGCCGACCGTGGGCCCCGGCGCCGCCCCCAAGCTCGCCCTGCTGGGGCGCGGCCTCGCCGTCTTCGGCAGCTACGCCAAGGTGCTGCTCGTGGCCGACGAGGCGGCGGACGGCGGCGAGCGCCCGGTCGCGTACGCCCAGTTCGGCCCGCTCTCCGCGTACCCGCGCGCCCTGCGCGTGCGCGAGCTGTACCCACGGCTCCCCCAGTCGCCGCTGCCCGCGATCATCACCTGCGTGGCGGTGACGGCGGGGAGCCGCGAGCAGGGTCACGCCCTGGCGCTGGTGGAGGCGATCTGCACCGACCTCGCCGGCCGCGGCTTCGCGGCCGTCGAGGCGTACCCGGAGATCGGCCCGGCGCCCGACGCCACGTCCGCCGCGACGCCGGCCTTCTGGGAGCGCGCCGGCTTCACCGTCGTGGTACCCGACGAGCGCTACCCGGTGGTGCGCCGCGATCTCTGACGCCAACGCGCCGCGGCGGCCGCTTGACCTGAAAGATCGGTGGTCCTACCATGATGCCATGGGTAGTCGTACCGCTGGTCGTACCAACCGCAGAGCCGTTCGCGAGTCGGCCGTGCCGTACGGGACAGAGACGGTCGACAAGGTGTCGATCAGCCTGCCGCCCGCCCTCGTGGCGCGGGCGAGAGCCGAGGCCGACCGAGAGGCGTCGTCCCTGAGCGCGGTGGTGGCCGCGGCGCTTTCAGAGCGATTCGAGCGCGAGGACCAGGCCGAGCTGGACGCTGCCCTGGACGCCGACCGGGAGGAAGGTGTCCGCGCGGCGGAAGCGTTCCTGGCGTACGTGGCGGCCCTCCTGGCGGAGGCGGAGTGGTGAGCATCGGGCGCGTCGACCCCCGGCCCGGCCCGCGCAGGGGTGACATCTTCGTGCTCGAGCTCCCCGATGTCGGCGGCCACGTCCAGGCGGGACGCCGGCCCGGGGTGGTCGTGCAGGCGGACCGGCTCTCCCGCTCCGGCACCGTGATCGTGTGCCCGATCACCAGCGCACCTCCGCGCGACGACCTCCGGCGACCGCACCGGGTTCCCGTTGCCCGGGGCGAGACGGGGCTCGACCGCGACGGCTGGGTGAAGGCAGACCAGCTGCTGACCGTGCCGGCCTCCGTGCTGGCCGTCCCGATTGGCCGGCTGGCGCCCGCCGCGATCGACCGCCTCGACGCGGCTCTCCGGTTCGTGCTCGATCTCTAGCCGGAGCCCGCGCCGGGAGCCGGAGGCGCGCCGCGCGAACCATCTCAGCCCAGGCCGCGGCCCCGGAAGGCGTTGGCGTGGGCCGGGAAGCCCTCGTGGTCGGCGAGCGCGGTCGTGGGTCCGGCGAGCCCTGCGAGCGCCTCCGGGGTCAGCCGGGCGATCGAGGTCGTGGTCTGGTAGGTCCGCGCCGTGACGCCGCCGTTGAGCTTCGCGAAGCCGCCGGTCGGGAGGGTCGCCGGGATCCCGATCGAGTAGCTGCTCGCCCCGATCGGCGTGTCCTGGCCGAGGAGCATCTCGCCGGCGTAGCGGAGATCGCGCAGCGTCGCCTCGGTGTCGGCCGTGGCGACCTGCATGTGCTCGGCGGCGTACTCGTTGGCGAACGTGATCGCCGCCGCCATCGTGTCGAAGAGCAGCACGCCGCCAAGGTCGCCGAGGACCGCTGTCGCGTAGGCGCGGCGCGGTTCCGGGAGGGCCGCCACCTGCGCGGCGACCTCCGCCTCCAGCGCGGCGGCCAGCGCCGGCGCGTCCGTCACCACGAGGGCCGCGGAGTCCGTCCCGTGCTCCGCCTCGTTGACGAGGTCGAGGGCCAGGCGGTGGGGATCGGCCGTGGCGTCGGCGAGGAGGAGGCTCTCCGACGGCCCGCAGAGCATGTTCGTCGCGGTCCCGAAGCGCTGGGCGAGCACCTGGGCGGCGGTGACGGCGGGGCTGCCGGGCCCGACGATCTTGCGGACGGCCGGGAACGTCGCCGTGCCGAAGGTCAGCGCCGCGATCCCGGCGGGGCCGTTCGCCCGGAAGACGTTCGCCAGGCCGAGCTCGTGGGCCGTTGCCAGCGTCGCCGGGTCGACCGCGCCGGTGCCCGGCATCGGCGGCACGAGGACCGCGATCTCGGGCACGCCGGCCACCACGGCCGGGACCCCGATCTGCACGAGAACGGACGGGAAGCTGCCCTTGCCGGCCGGCACGTACAGCCCGGCCGACGGGATCGGCATGACCTGCTCGCCCAGGTGGAAGCCCGGCCGGACCTCCTCGCGCCAGCCCGTTGCCGTTGCCCGGACCTGGGCTTCGTTGAAGAGGCGGCTGTTGCGGATCGCCTCGCGGATGCCGGCCAGGAGCGCAGGGTCGGCGGTGGCGTGCGCGGCCGCCAGCTCGCCGGGCTGGACGCGGAGGTGGTCGGGGGCGAAGCGGACCCCGTCGAAGCGCTCGGTGGCGTCGAGGACGGCGGCGTCGCCGCGGGCGCGGACGTCCTCGAAGAGCGCTTCGATCGAGCGCTGGAGCGCGGGGTCGAAGACAGCCGCGGTGGAGCGAGCGAGGAGGCGGGCCTGCTCGGTGGCGTCGAGGTCGGCCCAGCGGCGGACGGCAAGGATCCCCATGGCGGAGCGAGCCTAGCGGATCGGCCCGCAACCAGCGTGACACCGGGCCGCCGCCGCGCGACACTCTCCCCATGACCACCTCGCCCGGTGCCCACGACGCCCCACCGCTCCCCGGCGCCCGCCCCGTTCGCGCACCCCGCGGCACGGAGATCTCCTGCCGCGGCTGGCAGCAGGAGGCGGTCCTCCGGATGCTCATGAACAACCTCGACCCCGAGGTGGCGGAGAACCCCGACGCCCTCGTGGTCTACGGTGGGACCGGCCGCGCCGCCCGCAGCTGGGAGGCCTTCGACGCGATCGTCCGCGAGCTGCGCGCCCTCGCCGACGACGAGACGCTCCTCGTCCAGTCGGGCAAGCCGGTCGGCGTCTTCCGGACGAACCCCTGGGCGCCGCGCGTGCTCATCGCGAACTCGAATCTCGTGGGGAAGTGGGCCACCTGGGAGCACTTCCGGGAGCTCGAGCGGGCCGGCCTGATGATGTACGGCCAGATGACGGCGGGATCCTGGATCTACATCGGGACCCAGGGGATCCTGCAGGGCACGTACGAGACGTTCGCCGAGCTGGCGCGGCAGCACTTCGGCGGGTCGCTCAAGGGGACCGTCACCCTGACCGCCGGCCTCGGCGGGATGGGCGGCGCCCAGCCGCTGGCGGTGACGATGAACGACGGCGTCGCGATCGTCATCGAGGTCGACGAGGCGCGGGCGCGCCGGCGCCACGAGATCGGCTACGTCGACCACCTGACCGAGTCGCCCGAAGCCGCCCTGGCGATGGCCCGGCTGGCGGCCGCCCGCGGGGAGGCGCTGTCGATCGCCCTCGTCGGCAACGCCGCCGAGATCGAGCCGGCGTGGGCGGAGGCGGGCGAGCGTTTCGACGCCGTCACCGACCAGACGTCGGCCCACGACGCGCTCGGCGGGTACGTACCGCCGGAGATGACCCTCGCCGACGCGCTGATCCTTCGGCGCACGCAGCCCGACCTGTACGAACGGCGGGCGCTCGAGGGGATGGCCGCCCACGTCCGGGCGATGCTCGCATTCGGGGAGCGCGGCGCGGTTGTCTTCGACTACGGCAACAACATCCGGGCCCAGGCGCAACGGGCCGGCGTGGAGAACGCCTTCGACTTCGCCGGCTTCGTCCCCCTCTTCATCCGGCCCCAGTTCTGCGAGGGCCGCGGCCCGTTCCGCTGGGTCGCGCTGTCGGGCGACCCGGCCGACATCCTCCGTACCGACGAGGAGATCGTGCGCCTCTTCCCGGACGACGCCGGCCTGCGGCGCTGGATCGAGGTGGCGCAGGCGAAGGTGCCGTTCCAGGGGCTCCCGGCGCGGATCTGCTGGCTCGGCTACGGCGAGCGGGCAAAGGCGGGGCTGGCGTTCAACGAGCTGGTGCGGTCGGGGGCGGTCAGCGCGCCGATCGTCATCGGTCGCGACCACCTGGACTCGGGGTCGGTGGCGTCGCCCAACCGGGAGACGGAGGCGATGGCCGACGGCACCGACGCGGTCGCCGACTGGCCGCTCCTGAACGCGCTGGTCAACACGGCGGCCGGCGCGACGTGGGTGAGCATCCACCACGGCGGCGGCGTCGGGATCGGGTACAGCCAGCACGCCGGGATGGTGGTGGTGGCCGACGGCACGGACCTCGCCGCGCAGAAGCTGG
>Ga0209253_10001957_pt1 | contig 18148 bp, 12 predicted proteins | sample FrelakmetBRP12BR_FD_187145 | JGI IMG/M metagenome (GOLD analysis project Ga0209253, IMG submission 187145) | Freshwater lake sediment microbial communities from the University of Notre Dame, USA, for methane emissions studies - BRP12 BR (SPAdes)... | ecosystem: Environmental > Aquatic >... | reverse complement strand
GGGTCGTAACGTGAGCCAATGACTGTATTGTTGTGGCGTCGAAAATCCCCCCAGGTCACTAATAAAAAACTGTAAAATTTCAAATATGTTTGGCTAGACCTTCTCGAGTGGGTTATCTTAGCTCTTCTATTTCCACGTTCATAGTGGTCAGGTCGAGGAAGGCGATGGTTGATCTTCCGGTCAGCCACCCTCCTGCCTCACCTGGATTGATGATTAAGGTTTCACCTTTACGGATATCGATTTCATGGGTATGTCCGTAAATAATTACATCAGCCTGCTTGCTCGTACTCAGTTCTTCTATGCAGGTAGGTTCATGCATGAGTACAAAGCGTTTTCCATGATACTCAATTTTCTTAGGTCCTTTGCCAATGGTACCCCGCTTGCTATAGATGTGGTGTAGGCCTACCTTTTCACCATCGTTGTTGCCGAAGACTACCGTCATTTCACATTTGAGCCTCGAGAAGTCATCGGCAGTGAAGGGAGAGATTAAATCACCTGCGTGGAACACCATTCCTACTCCGCGCTGAGAAAAGAGCTCTACCGCTTTGGCGATAGCTCTCCTGTTGTCATGGGTGTCAGCGATGATGCCTACTAAATCTCCTCTGGTCATGGCGCACTCCTTAGAGGTGTTATGTGACAGGGTAGCGTCCATCAAAACAGGATAAACAAAACCTATCGTGAGGGAAAGGCATCGCGTTAATCATTCCCTCCAGGCTTAAGTAGTCTAAGGTATCCACTCCGATAAATTTACCAATTTCCTCTAGGCTGTGGGAAGAAGCAATCAATTCCTCCCGGGTGGGAAAGTCGATACCATAGTAGCAAGGAAATCGATGGGGAGGGCAACTCACTTTCATATGAACCTCTTTAGCACCTGCGTCTCTTAAGCTTTTCATCCTGATTTTACTCGTGGTGCCACGCACGATGGAATCCTCAATCACCACAATCCGTTGATGGTGAATGATTTCGCGCACGGGATTGAGCTTGACCTTAACACCCAGATCACGGCTTGATTGAGCGGGCTGAATGAAGGTACGTCCTACGTAGTGATTCCTGACAATGCCCATTTCAAAGGGAATCCCGGAGGCCTGAGCAAAACCGAGGGCTGCACAATTACCAGAGTCAGGCATGGGAATCACCAGATCACAATCCAGTGGTGTTTCTAAGGCAAGTTCCTTGCCCAGTCGTTTGCGGACGAGATAGACACTTTCACCAAACACCCGGCTATCAGGACGGGCAAAATAGATAAATTCAAAGATGCACAGCGATGGCTTGGTGGGAGGAAAGGGTTTCACTGAGTGTATCCCTTGAGTATCTATGACGATAATTTCACCTGGCTCAACTTCTCTGAGGTAGTCAGCCTGAATGAGGTCCAAGGCACAGGTTTCGGAGCAGAGCACATAGGCGCCGTCGAGCCTCCCTATACAGAGAGGTCTAAATCCATGAGGATCTCTCACGCCGATGAGGTAGTCTGGGGTAAGCAGAAGCAGGGAATACGCCCCTTTCAGTTGAAGCAGAGATTCAACCAGGGCGTCTAAGAAGGATGCACTCTGTGATTTGGCCAGAAGGTGTACAATAATCTCGCTGTCCATGGTGGATTGGAAAATGGATCCTGACTTCTCTAATTGGCAGCGTAATTCTTTGGTATTGACCAGATTCCCATTGTGGGCGATAGCGAGTGAGCCACGTGCATAGTCTACCTGAAATGGCTGTGCATTTTTTAAAGAGGGCCCCCCGGTGGTTGAATATCGCACATGGCCAATGGCGCTCGTGCCCTTTAACTGTTTCAAATTGTTTTCATTGAACACCTCAGATACTAATCCCATCCCGCAATATCCCACTAACTGTTTTCCATCAGACACTACAATGCCAGCACTCTCCTGACCTCGATGCTGTAACGCATAGAGGCCTAGATAGGTGAGGCTGGCAACGTCTTTATGCCCAAAAATCCCAAATACTCCACAGGCTTCTTTGAGTCTACTATTACTGAGAGATGGATACAGTGCATTCATGGAATAGTTCTCTTTATGGAAGGGTATCGTTTGTAACTATGGTTGTTGGTTGTTGGAGCACTCCCGATCTTAACCTAGGGAGTTGCTACAGTATATCAGCTCTACCTTTTTAACTCTCATCTGTTAGGACATGGGAACTTACCTGTTCCTGAGTGTTCTGTTTTTTATACCAGGGGTGATAGTCTTGAAGTGCTTTCACCTCAATTTCTCCCCTCTGAAGAAACTCAATGCCATTGACTGCAGCAGAGGCACCGGAGATGGTGGTGATATAGGGAACATTATAGAGTACCGCGAGACTTCTTAAGTTCAATTGGTCGGAGTGGGCTTCCCTGCCTGAGGGGGTATTGATGATGAGGCCAATCTCACCATTTTTAATCATATCAGCGATATTAGGTCGACCTTCTCCCATCTTCAATACGCGCGTTACCTGAAGTCCGTTGGTGGCGAGAACTTTTGCAGTTCCTGTGGTAGCGAAAAGGTCAAATCCTAGATCAGCAAGCTTTTTGGCAATGAAGATAACTGCGCGCTTGTCTTTATTCCTCACACTGATGATGATAGTACCCTTCTTGGGAATCAATTGACCTGCGGCGATCTGAGATTTAGCGTATGCCTTGCCAAAGTCATCGTCGATACCCATAACTTCTCCCGTTGATTTCATCTCGGGTCCCAACACCGGGTCAACGCCGGGGAAGCGCTTAAAGGGGAATACCGATTCCTTAACCGCTACGTGGTTCACCACTACCTCGCCAGTAATCCCTAGCTCTTTTAATTTTTTACCTGCCATCACCTTCGCTGCTACTTTTGCCCAAGGGATACCAGTTGCTTTACTCACAAAAGGTATGGTGCGTGAAGCCCTGGGGTTTACCTCTAGTACGTAGAGCAGCTCACTCTTAATGGCATATTGGATGTTCATTAACCCTACGACCTGTAGTTCCTGGGCGAGGAGGGTGGTGCTCGCTTTAATGGCGTCAATGATTTCATCCCCTAAGGTATAGGGTGGAATAACGCAGGCACTATCACCAGAGTGTATGCCTGCTTCCTCAATGTGCTCCATGATCCCTGCAATAGCACACTCGTCCCCATCTGCTAATGCATCGACGTCAATCTCGATGGCGTCTTCGAGAAACTTATCTATTAGAATGGGATGTTGAGGGGAAGCCTGAATGGCATGGGAGAAAAAATCTTGTAAGGACTCTTGATTATATACAATCCGCATAGCCCTTCCTCCCAGCACGTAGGAGGGTCTAACGATGACGGGAAATCCAATGGCGCGGGCTTTCTCAATCGCTTCTTCAAGGGTAGTAGCAACCTCGTTGGGTGGTTGGTTGAGGTGAAGCTTCTTGAGTAACTCTTTAAACCTTTTTCTATCTTCTGCCCGATCTGTATTGTCAGGGGAAGTTCCAATGATAGGTACTCCTGCCTTCTCTAGAGGAACTGCCAGATTGAGGGGGGTCTGACCTCCCAACTGCACGATTACCCCATCCGGTTTTTCTGCCTCCGCGATGGCGAGCACATCTTCCAAGGTTAATGGTTCAAAGTAGAGCTTGCTTGAGGTATCATAGTCAGTACTTACCGTTTCAGGGTTGCTATTGACCATAATCGTTTCATAGCCAAGTTCCTTCAATGCAAAAGAGGCATGGACACAACAGTAGTCAAACTCAATACCCTGGCCGATGCGATTAGGCCCTCCCCCTAAGATCACAATCTTCTTGTGCGCTGTTCTCTGGCTTTCACCTTCCTCTTCATAGGTTGAGTAGTGATAGGGGGTATAGGCTTCAAATTCTGCAGCACAGGTATCAACTGATTTGAATACCGCTTTGATATTGAGGTCCTCGCGTAGTTTTCGGACTGAGCCTTCATCGACACCCAAGAGATAGGCAAGTTGCACGTCTGAAAATCCATACTGTTTTGCCTTGCGCAGTAGATCTCGAGTGAGAAAGGGTTCGGGCAGAGAGGAGGAAACAAGTGGTCCTCTCGCTTTAAGATCATGAAACTTTTGCGATTGCAGAGATGAGGTGATTTCCTTTTCCACCTCAATAATTTCTTTGATATTATAGAGAAACCAGGGATCAATGTGGGTGAGCTGATGTATTTCATCAACACTCATCCCTCTCTGCAATGCGTATTTAATATAGAAAAGCCTCTCTGCCCGTGGTATTACCAAATTTTCTTTAATTTTTAATTTTAATTCATCATCCAGCACCCCTTCTTTGCCCCACCTGTTCCTGGTATCGAGGAGACCATCTTTTCCATCTGAACCTAACCCGTATCTCCCGGTCTCAAGAGACCGTAAGCCCTTTTGGAGTGCCTCTTTAAAGGTGCGGCCAATCGCCATGGTCTCTCCCACCGATTTCATGGAGATGCCAAGCGTGGGGTCTGCCTTGGGAAATTTCTCAAAGGTGAAACGGGGGATCTTGACCACACAGTAGTCAATGGTGGGTTCAAAGGAGGCAGGTGTCTTTCTGGTAATATCATTTTGGATCTCGTCTAAGGTGTAACCAACTGCCAGTTTTGCGGCAATTTTTGCAATAGGAAAACCGGTAGCTTTAGAAGCGAGTGCAGAGCTTCTGGAAACCCTGGGGTTCATTTCTATCACTACCCTGCGTCCATGGTGAGGGTTTACCGCAAACTGGATGTTAGCGCCACCTGTGGCAACCCCGATTTCACGTATGATCGCGATCGCTGCGCACCTCATTTCCTGATACTCCTTATCAGTGAGTGTCTGGGCAGGTGCGACGGTGATACTGTCCCCGGTGTGAATCCCCATGGGATCAAGATTCTCTATGGAGCAGATGATTACTACATTGTCCCTTGAATCTCGCATCACCTCAAGTTCATATTCTTTCCACCCTAGTACTGACTCTTCAATGAGTATCTCTTGGATCATACTACTTTCAAGACCTCGAGAAGCAAGCTCTTCGAACTCTTCAAGGTTGAAGGCAATCCCTCCCCCCGTTCCACCCAAAGTAAAGCTAGGCCTGATGATTAAGGGGAAGTCAATGTCTCTCGCTATCCTGCGGGCCTCTTCCTTATCGTGGGCTAACCCACTTCGGGGTAAATCTTGGCCGATACGTTTCATGGCTTCTTTAAAGAGCTCCCTGTCTTCTGCCTTTCTAATCGCTTCATAATTTGCCCCAATCATCTGAACACCATAGCGTTCCAATACTCCTTTCTCTGTAACCTGGGACGCAACGTTTAAGGCAGTTTGACCACCCAACGTAGGGAGTAAGACATCAGGGCGCTCCTTTTTAATTACCTTTTCCACTATCTCAGCAGTGATCGGCTCAATATAGGTTCGGTCTGCCATCTCCGGGTCGGTCATGATGGTGGCAGGGTTACTGTTGATCAGGATTACTTCAAAGCCGTCTTCCTTCAAGGCCTTACAGGCCTGGGTTCCTGAGTAGTCGAACTCGCAAGCTTGACTGATAATAATAGGTCCGGAGCCAATAATTAAGATCTTATGGATGTCGGAGCGTCGAGGCATAGATGTGTTCTCTCAAGTCACCTAGGCAGTGTGAGGGTGAGATTGAATCTTTCCTTGTTCCATTAAGCGAATAAATTCATCAAAGAGATAGTTCGCATCGTGAGGGCCTGGTGAGGCTTCAGGGTGGTACTGCACAGAAAAGATCGGGTAGCGCTTATGCCTCATCCCCTCGAGCGTATGATCATTCAGATTACTATGGGTGAACTCAATCTCATCTTTATTAAGACTACTCCCATCCAGGCAAAATCCATGGTTCTGGGAGGTAATACTTACCTTCTCGGTAGTAAGGTCCTTAACCGGCTGATTAGCGCCTCGGTGACCAAACTTTAACTTATAGGTTTTCCCCCCCAAGGCAAGCCCTAAAATCTGATGCCCTAGACAAATGCCAAAGATAGGAAACTTGCCTATCAACTGTCGAACGGTTTTTACGACATAGGGTATCCCTTCAGGATCACCCGGGCCATTTGACACTATAAGACCGTCGGGATTGAGCGCGAAAATCTCTTCGGCGCGGATGTGAGCAGGTACTACTGTTATCTCACAGCCTGAGCGGGCTAGCATTCGTAGAATATTAGTTTTGATGCCGCAGTCAAGTGCAACTACTTTATACACAACTTTCTTTTTGGCAGGAGAGCTATCGTCCCACCTCCCAACGTTTGCTTCCCCTCTCTGCTCACCCCATTGGTAACTCGTCTGACAGGTAACTTCTTTTACCAGGTCACGTCCTATGAGCCCTGGGGCATCCTGGGCTTTCTTTACCAATGTTGCTTCATCAAGACACTCGGTAGAAAGTACCGCTTTCATGGCGCCACACGTTCTAATGTGCATGGTGAGGGTTCTCGTATCAACACCCTCCATTCCCAGTATGGTATGCTCTCGTAAGTATTCTGCTAATCCTTGGAGCGCACGCCAGTTACTGGTAATTTTACTTACTTCTTTCACTACAAACCCCTCTACCTTGGGGGTGGATGATTCAATGTCTTCACTATTAACACCGCAGTTGCCAATCAGGGGATAGGTCATGGCGACAATCTGGCCTTTATAAGAAGGGTCTGTTAAGATCTCTTGGTATCCGGTCATGCTGGTGTTGAATACGATCTCGCCTGTTCTTTCTCCGGGTGCACCAAATGACCTTCCTCTAAAAACTTTTCCATCTTCTAACGCAAGTAGCGCATCCATCAGAGCCTCTGTAAAAATAGTATCAGTGAAAGGTAGGGTGATACACGATGACTACCGAAATCCAGGATTCGTAGGAGAGAGAAGAAAATACCAAGAAAAAGAGAAAGAGATCGGAGGGACAGAAACAGCTAAGAGCTATAGACCAATTGATTGGGTTGGCGATCATGTATCAAATGAGTAGTGTACCTTCTGAAAGGCTTTTCTTAATGCTCTCACTTCATTTTTTACGGAGACACCATCTTTGAGACACTTTTTGAATAGCTCAGCAATGTTCTCCATCTCTTTTTCTTTCATACTAAATCGGGTCATCTCCTGCACTCCGAGACGGATGCCTGAGGGATTGGTAACCTTCTCGAGAGGCTCAAAGGGAAGGAGATTCATGTTGAGGATGATATCGTTTTCTTTAAGGATGCGGGCAACCTCATTTCCTCCTCCTAGCTCAGATACATCAACGGCAATCTGATGAGTTTCGGTAAAGTCAAACGCTTTGGCTTGCACCTCAAAACCACGCTCACAGAGACTCCTGGCGAGTGCCTTGGCATTAGTTATGGTTTGTTGTGCATACTCTTCAGCGAAGACGAGCATCTCACAGATGGTGATAGCCAGAGACACGAGCGTGTCAAGGTGGTGGTTCGAGGAAGAGCCAGGAAAAGCACCTTTATCAATTTTCCACCACTCTTTAGTATCCACATTGCTCATAATAAGACCTCTTTGAGATCCAAAGAAAGTCTTGTGGGTGCTTGCGGTAACAATAGCTGCTCCTTCAGTGAGTGGGTCTTGAAATTGCTTGCCGGCAATCAAGCCCAGTACGTGGGCGGCATCATAGATAATAGTTGCCTCATTATCCCTGCACATTTCAACCAAATCTGTAATAGGTTCTGGAAAGAGAAAGAGACTTTTTCCCAAAATGAGCACTTTGGGGTGGAGCTTCTTAATGAGATGTTGGGTTTGTTCAACATCGATATGGTATCCATCGGGGGCGAGAGGGAAGTCAACTATATTCTTAGTGTACTTTCCGACAGAACCTGACTTATGATGGCTGATATGTCCTCCGCCGGGAGTAGAGTTTACCATCACTACATCACCGGGGATTATATATCTGCTAAAAACCGCGTCATTGGCGACTGTCCCACTGATGGGTCGCACCTCTATGTGTTGGCAATTAAACAGTGTTCTTAGTTGCTGCTTCACCCAACTCTCTATCTCATCGATTTTATCGGTACCCTGATAGTACCTTTCTCCTGGGTGTCCTTCTGCATAGCGGTGGGCAAAATCAGAACCCATCACCCGGCGGGCACGCTCGCTCATTACATTTTCACTGGCAATGAGATTGATAGTATTGTGCCTCCACTCATTCTGCTGGGTAACGATTTCCTCAATCCATTTAACGTTTCTCTCGTACATTATCTTATAGTTAGTAGATTGTGTATCCATGGTAGATCCCGCCAAGGTAATCTGAATAAGCCAAAGATAACTACCATTTTTTAGACGGTGAATCAACAGAATTATTCATAGGGGGTACCGATAGAAGCCCTTTTCAGTTACTTTTCAAGAAAAGATCGCTTACCTTTAGTGAACTTTACATACCGGAACAGGAAGCCTTTTGTGTAAGGATTGCTTCATAAGCGCTTCAACACGTGATCGAATTTCAGGCGGTATCCCTTGTACCTGGTGAGAGGTAATTTTTATAATGGCCTGATCGAGTTGCTCATAGGTAAGTTGAAGTTCACTTTCATCGGTTTGTCCAGGCCAGAGGCCGGCAGTGGGAGGTTTATTAATGATTTTCTCAGGCAGTGCCAGTGCACGTGCGATTGACCTTACCTCTGATTTGAGCAGATCGCCGAGAGGAAGGATATCTGCACCACCATCACCATATTTAGTGAAGTAGCCTACTGAAATTTCGCTTTTGTTACCAGTACCGGCTACCAGATAATTTCTAATGCCGGCAAAATAGTAAAGAATGATCATGCGAAGACGGGGTTTTATATTAGCCTTGATTTTTATATCACCAGGAGGAAGCACGGTAATAAATGCATCATATACTGGGCTTAACTCAAAGGTATATGTTTCCAGTTGGAGATGAGAAACGATCAGTTGCGCATCGTCTCTGTCTTCTTGTGGACTGCGGCATGGAAGAATCAACCCTACTACCCGATTACCCAGGGACCGTTTTGCCAGTGCTGCCACTACTGATGAATCAATCCCACCGCTTAACCCTACTACTACCCCTTCTGCCCCAGCGAGCGTTACTTGTTCTTTTATCCAGGTAGTAATGGCATCAATGAGTTCCATGGTTACTCCTTACCTGCAGGTTATTCTCCTTCTACTTCAGTTAATACGTCAAGCTTCACTGTCCTTACCTTGCGGTAGATTTCCTGAGGCTCTTTTAATTTCCCCCTGGTGGTGAGGAGGTCTCGTTCAATGGATATATCAAAGAGCCGTTCATTTTCTTTAAGATAGGGAAGAATAAGGTTCCAGTCATCGGGGGTGAGGGAAACAAACTCACCACCATTGAGCTGTTCAGCCATCAGTTTTTGATAGGGATCTCTCACATAAATTGCACCGCCTGAGGCAAGCGAAAAAAGATTAGAACCCGGGTAAGGGATTGGTTGTTCTCTTAGTGTTCCTTTTTCATCAAACTCAATTCCGTTTAAAACTACAAAACCACCGCCCTGGAGGGGATCACCTGCCATAAAGGATTCAGCGAGGTAGTCTAAGCAAGTGCCGTTGATAACTACTCTCGGACATCCTACTGCATTAATCAGCGGTCTTCCCGCCGCATTTCCCATGATATACACTTCACCACCTTTGGCACCATACATGAGGGTTTGACCCACATCGCCATATACCACCATTTTCCCTGATTTCATAATTTGACCTAGTTGATCTTGGGCAGTACCGTGGACATAGAGTTCCATTCCATCAATCGCTGAGCCCAGATAATCGCCCGAACTCCCATAGACATCAATGCGCACTCCTTTAGTATCAGGACCTAAGCCACAGCCACAGAATCGCTGCCCCCGGTAGTCGAAGGCAATGAACTGTTTCCATCCCATCTGGTAGGCATCGACCATGAGCCGGGCATCACTGTGATCACCTTCAGGTGGAAAATCTTTGGCGTGAATGATTAAGATCTGCCCAGAATTTTGAGGGGGAGCTAAGGTAGTGCTGGTATGGTAATCAATGAAACGGTAAAGGTCTATTCCCTCAGTTCCACAAGGGGGTGTTGAGTGGAACACTTTATAGAGATGTTCATGTACAATCTGCAGTATAGAGCTTCTTTTTTTAGTCCCAGTGTCATAGCGGTGATCGATGAGCAAGGTCAAGAGTTCAATGATCTTTGCCTTATGGTTGTTACCTGCGTGCGCTTTTTCTACTAGGCTCGCACAGCACCATAGTATGGTATGGTAGTCCCAAGTGCTAAGGTGGTCACTGAGGGTACGTGAAAGTAGTGTGGAATATTTCTGGTAAAGCCCTTCATCAACCATGGTCATAATTGAGGATGCACTAGCAGGTGCGGTGAGCGTAATGCTCTTATCCCAGTGTGTTTTTCCTTGCAGAGTGGAAATGGTACGGCCAAATTTATCAGTACAGGTAAGGCACATCTGATTTCCTTTATCACCATTGTGCTTGAGAGTAAAGAGAAATGCACCCCCATCGGTATAGCTTCCACCCCGGGCATTCCAGTATTTATCTGCAATGGGGCAGAACCTTGTATCCTCAGAGGAGAGGCTGTGGAGTGTGGCATCGATGGCTTGTTTTTCGGAGCAGATGAGCCCTATCTGCACTTTCCCTTCCTGGAGGGCGAATACTTGAGGTCGTAACATGGCGGTATCGGTGATCCCGATAAGCTGTAGTTTCTTTTCATAGGAATCATTTCTTGCGATGATAAAAAACCAGGGACCATCGGGGGAACCGTGAATATGGCTTGCCTGGATGGCACGGTATATTTCCTGCTTAGCAGAAGGGAGAAGATCAAAATCCATCTCGGTGGTGGGAGCGAGTGCCTCGATAACATATTCAAGGGGATAGCCATACACTCTGTGCAAAAGATCAAAAAGGAGAATTGAAACTTCTGTATCAGTGAGAAAGAGAGGGTAGATATTTCTCTGCTTGAGATACTCTGAAACCGAGTAGTAATTAGCAAAATCGCCGTTATGGACTAAGGCTTCATGCATTCCGCAGAAAGGATGCGCACCGCCCGGATGCCACACTCTTCCCTTGGTCGGGTAGCGTTGATGAGCTATCCAGATGTGGGCTTGAAAATCATCAAGCTGGTAATAACGTACCACTTGTTCCGCATACCCTACGATCTTAAGAATCATCATATTGCGCCCATGGGATAAGACAAAGGCCTTCTTTTCGCCAAGGGAGGCATAGAATTTTAGGTTGAGTTTAAAACTGTTTTGATGAATGAATTCATCTTCTGCCCGGGGAGTGGGTAGCTCTTCAAGGTGGTGTTCTTCTATGAACTGTTGTAGTACCTTTTCTTTCACTCTGGCAAAGTATCGCCAGACATCCGGAGGTTTGGACTCCAGACCCGCAATCATCTTATAGTCATCAATGGTGGGAATCTTTTCGGCTTTTGCCACCTCAAGGAATGGACTAATGCATTCTGTTTCAACAGCCTTTCGGATATGAGCATCAATATAGGCGATCTGGATTAGATACGCTTCTTCTAGAAGAGAAGGGGAAACCCTTAACCCTTCAGGTGAAAGACCTACCGCTGCAATCCCTCCTCCTTTCCCATTTCCTCTATTATGCATTTGAATGGAGGGTGTAAAGATGTGGCGACCGCTCACCGGGATGCTACAGGCAAAACCGGTTACGCCACAACCGCCTTCTTCTTCTGCTTTGTATGCAGTAGGAGGTTTATAAGCTTGGGCAAGCTTAGATCGAGACAAAAGAATATGTTGAATCGCTGAGGGGGAGAGATAGTCTTTCATTGTCTAAAGGGCTGCTTTCATCACTACATCGTTAGTATAATCAAGGTGCTTTAAACAATCAGTTCTTCCGACGAGCTCTTTAATACTACGCATCCCCAAGCGGGATAGAATCTCAACCAGCTGAGTTCTCCAGGAAGTAAAGAGATTTACAATGCGCTGTGTCCCCCACTCTACTTCAATCAGATTGCTGAGTTTCATATCGGTAGTGGCTATTCCTCGTGCACAGCCACGACCACTTTCACAGTTGCCACAGCGCAAGCATTCCAGTGCAACCAGCTCAGCAGTTCCCGTTACCGCGCCATCGGCGCCAAGGGCAATTGCCTTGGCGATATCATAGGCGGTTCTGATTCCACCACTGGCGATTAAAGTTATGTTATCGCGAATGCCTTCATTGATCAAAAACTTATGTACTTTGGGGATTGCATATTCAATGGGCATGGCAATATTCTTTTTGGCAATATCAGGCGCAGCGCCGGTCCCGCCATAACTTCCATCGAGGTGGATAATATGGGCGCCCGCATAGTAACTTCCCACCGCGACCATATCCACATCCGTAGGGGTTGAAACCTTTACCGACACCAGTGCCCGAGGATTAATGTGTTTAATCCAATCCACGTGTTTCTTGTGATCTTCAACAGAATACACACTGTGAAAGGGAAATGGTGAGAAGAGCGCATTGCCTACTATTGATTCCCTCATCTGGGCTACTGCGGGGGTGACCTTATCGCCGAGTAAATGCCCTCCCAGCCCAGGCTTGGCTCCCTGGGCATATTTAAACTCTACTATTTTTGCTCGCTGAATGGTGTGCTCTCGCACTCCGAAGAGACCAGTGGCAACCTGGGTGATGACATGGTCCGCATAGGGTACCAGTACTTCAGGATATCCTCCTTCACCAGTACAGGTGAAGGTATTCCAGATTTTTGCCGCCTTTGCCCTCGCAACGATGGTGGGCAGACTTACTGAGCCAAAGGACATTCCCCCTCCATAAAAAGGTACTTCAATGCGCACCGAAGGACGACCATCATCTCTTTTATTCAGCTCGATGCTGGTTGAGATTTTCTCTGGAGGAATCTTGGCTCCTGCCGCATGAAAGATAAATCTCATCTGATCAAATCCACCTCCCGCATCACCTACTTCGTATTCAATATCCCCTGCCGGTAATTCCCCGGTCTCCGCCTGCTGCCAGGTACTGATAATCAAATCAGCGGTCCAGCGGTAATCTCCCATCGCCTCAGCAAGAGGATTGAGGGCAAGCTTCAGTGCCTTGCGGGGACACTGGTCAATGCAGTAAAATGGGTTTTGCTTGCAGGCAAAGCCCCTACATCTATAGTCTTGAGGGCGGGCAAGTTTTTTCCCTATTCTTTGATGCACACCAGAGGGACAACACTCAATACACCTCCCACAGCCATTACAGGCAGGGCTTCTCCTGATTTTATATTTCCCAATCGGATTTCTGAATCGGGAAGGTGCGGGTATAGTCTCGATGGGTTGTGCTAATGCTCTCTCATCCATAGAACAGTGCTCGTGTTACTCTTGTATCCTTTGACCAAACAGGGGGGCAAAGATTTCTTGCTCGAGGTCTTGGAAAAGCATGGCTCTCCCCATTTCACCCCGCAATCTTCTTACCTCACGCAAACCCATTGCTCCAAGTACTTCAAGCAGTTGACTGCGCCAGGCAGCCATTAAGTTCATAATGCGTTGTGTTGCCCAACCAATATTGATGTTTCCTATTTTAACTGGACAAGGAAGACCCCTTAGGCACTTTTTACACAGTCGGCACTCAAGCGCAATCAAAAGAGGGAGATCGAGTATGACTCCATCTGCCCCACAGATAATCGCCTTCGCCACATGCTCAGCCATGGCAATGCCACCGCTCACCAGAAGGGTTACCTTATCTCGTAGTGATTCATCCACCAGACGCAGGTGGATATCTCTGGTCAAGTCTTTTATAAACCGGGGATGGGCATCGTCAATGGAATTGCCCTGCAGGTCAGCATAGAGGTGAATGATTTCAACTCCTTGTAACGCAAGTGCTGCAGTGAGTTCTGTTGCATGGTAATTAAAAGGTATTTTGAGCGAAATGAGCACCTGGGGATTTATTTCTTTGATGGAGAGACAGGTCTTTTCCCATTCGCTTGTATAGAGTAGTTCAACCATCCTGCAGCCTTTGATGATTTCCCCAGGGAGTCTTTCACCCTTTGCTGCAATTTGAGGAACGAGGCAGTTCAAATACGGTGTCAGTGATGGTGTCAGGTTTTCTTCGGGGATGAACATCAAAGTAGTGAGTACTTGTGCTGCTTTTGCCATTGCGATCACTACCTTTTCACTTACTTCTCCAAACGGTGACACATTAAAGATCATGGGGAGAGGGATTTCAATAAGCGGAAGGGTCTCTGAAATGAGTGCACCTTTTTCATCAAATTTAAGCAGAGGTGGTTTCTTGCCTAAGTCGATTGTGGTGCTGATGTATTCTCTTCCGTGAATTCCATCTCGAGTAGGTCGTACAATCTCAGACATATCGGTCCACATATCATCAAACCCCTTACCGGCAAACTTACCTCGATAGCCGGCGCCTGATACGGGTATTTTCCCTGTTTCGGACTGATACCAGTTACAAGAGATGATGTCGGGGGTCCAGTAGTGATCTCCCATCCTCAGGTATTCGGGGTTTATGGATTTGGAGATGAGTCCCTTCTTGCAGCTTTGAACGCAGCGAAAGCAATTTTTACAGAGATAGTCAATGGAATCGGCGAGCTGGGTTGAATCGAAGTTTCTGTTGGTATAGACATTGAAGATACAGGCATCCTTAGCACATGTCTGACAACGTGCACAGTCTTCGCTGAAATCTACAATGCCAGACTTACCCATGGGAGTAAACCGGGGAGGAGTTATTTTGGTTTTAATAGTATATTTTTTGGGCATTGTTCATATCTCGTGTGCGTTCTCTTCCTGAGATGGTGAGCCTTCAGTTTTGTTAAAAGGAGAAGGTCCTAATTCATTGACTATTCTCAACATATCCTGCACTATTTCTACCAATTGATCAGGCTTTGAAGAATCAATAGTATACATCTGGACTCTTTTACCTTCGAATCCTATCTCTTGTAACATTTGACCGGCAAATGCCACTCTTCTTTTAGTACGAATATTACCTTCTAAGTAGTGACATTCACCTTCCAGACATCCTACCACCATCACCCCATCAGCTCCCTCCTCAACGGCTTTGAGAAGGTGGAGTATTTCTACCTTTCCGGTGCAGGGCATTTTGACCAGGTGTAGGGAGAGTGCGTCATTTTCTCTGGCAACACTGAGCGTATCTTCTGCGTAAGCAATACAATTATGGCAGCAGAAAGATACGATACATGGTTGGTAGTGGTATGCAGTCACCCTCTACTTACCCCTTGTTCTCATGACGTTCCTGATGAACCATTGGTGAACCAATTAATACGCTATAGAATTGATAAGTATCGATCGAGCTCATAATCAGTGACCTGAGCTCGATACTTTTCCCATTCTATTTTCTTATTAGTGATAAAATTTTCAAATACATGGTCACCCAGGCACTCTTTTACCAGCGTACTGCTTTCTGCAATTGATATTGCCTCCCACAGGTCTTCAGGGAGTTGATCAATATTTAATTTCTTCCTTTTCTCTGGAGCCATTTTATAGACGTTTTCCTCAACCGGTAGAGGTGGCGTTAACCCTTTTTTGATACCATCTAGGCCCGCGGCGAGCATGGCTGCGAATGCGAGATAGGGATTACACGATGGATCGGGGGAGCGGTATTCGAGTCTCGTTGCCTTTTCTTTGCCTGGTTTATAGAGCGGTATGCGAATCAGATCTGAACGGTTTCTCTGTGCCCAGGAGATATAGACAGGTGCTTCATAGCCGGGCACCAATCGTTTGTATGAGTTAACCCACTGACTGGTGATAAGGGTGATTTCACGGGCATGGGAGAGTAATCCAGCAAGGTATGCCTTACCTACTTTGGAGAGGTGGTACTTATCTTTAGGATCAAAAAAGGCATTCTTGTTGCCTTTGAAGAGCGACTGGTGGGTGTGCATGCCACTGCCGTTTTCTCCGAAGATGGGTTTGGGCATGAAGGTCGCATACACACCATGTTTTAAGGCAATCTCTTTGACTACCAGTCGATAGGTCATCGCATTATCAGCCATAGTGAGGGCATCGGTGTAGCGGAGATCGATTTCATGTTGGCTGGGTGCTACTTCATGATGGCTATATTCAACCCCGATCCCCATTTCCTCTAAGGTGACTACCGTTTCTCGGCGAAGATCACTTGCCGCATCGAGCGGCGTGAGATCAAAGTATCCGCCTTTATCCAAGACTTCTGGCTTCCCATCACTACTTTTGAAATAGAAGTATTCTAATTCAGGTCCCACGTAATAGGTAAAGCCCATGTCAGATGCCTTCTTGAGGTTTCGTTTTAAAACCCATCGAGGGTCACCTTTATAAGGTGTGCCGTCAGGCTCGATGACGTCACAAAACATCCTTGCCACCGGATTTTCTTTGCCTCTCCAGGGTAAGACAACAAAGGTGTTGGGATCAGGCATAGCTACCATATCGCTCTCGTCGATTCGGGCAAATCCTTCAATGGAAGATCCATCAAATCCCATTCCCTCATTAAGGGCACCTTCCAGTTCCCCAGGAGTAATAGCAAAACTTTTTAAAAATCCCAGGATATCAGTAAACCATAACCTGATAAACCGTACATTACGTTCTCGTACCGTTTTTAATACAAAATCTTTGTCTTTTGTGCCCATGGTCAATCCTCCTGTGAAGTGGTTAAAATTATGATTCATATGAGTTACAATATTTATATAAACATACACTATCAATGTTTCAGGATAATTTCTATAGTGTAAAATGTAGGTAAATTTATTCTTCAGTGATCAATGCTATAGTAGGGTCCCGTAAAGAAAATTCGGGGTAATTATTGATGCCACGGGGTATATAAAAAGGTCAAGACCGAAGCAATCTTGACCTTTTTAAAGGTTCTGATTTTATGGTGAGCTAAAACTATACCCACCCACGCAGTCTGCATGCCTCAGCCACCCTTGCTACAGACACTAAGTACGCAGCCTGACGCATATTAATCTTTTCACGCTGGCTCATGTCATAGACGCTTTGAAAGGCATGGGTCATTTTCACATCAAGTTTTTGGTGAATCTCATCGAGTTCCCAGTAGTAATTATAAGTGTTTTGCACCTGCTCAAAGTAAGAAACCGTGACCCCACCGGCATTCGCTAGGAAATCGGGAAGAACAAAGACATTATTCTGGTAAAGGATATTATCTGCTTCAGGTGTAGTGGGACCATTCGCAAGCTCACATAAGATTTTACATTTAATCTCATCTGCATTTCGTTCGGTAATGACCTGTTCCAACGCGGAAGGAAATAGTACCATAACCTCCAGCTGAAGGAGTTCATCATTACTAATGGGTTCCGTATTAGGGAATCCTTGGAGCGTATCGGTTTTCAACTTATAGTTTACGAGCGCTTCCGGATCTATTCCTTTTTCGTTATAGACACCTCCTTTGGAGTCAGAGGCAGCGACCAGTTTGAGACCAAGTATTTTGCTGCCGAGAAGTGCTGCATATTGACCTGCGTTTCCAAAACCTTGGATAGCCATGGTTTTACCATGAAGATCCAGGTTCAATCTAAGTGCTGCTTCCCGGATGACATAGGCACCTCCACGGGACGTCGCATCTGTGCGCCCGGCAGAACCTCCAATGGCCAAAGGTTTACCGGTAATAACGCCAGGATGATGGTGCCCTACCAGGGTTTCATATTCATCCATCATCCATGCCATGATTTGTGGAGTAGTGTATACATCGGGAGCAGGTACATCCTTGTTCACACCAAGGTTTTGCCAGATCGCACGCATATATGCTCTCGCAAGTCGTTCTTTCTCATTGTCGGAAAGCTCTTTGGGATTACAGGTAACCCCTCCTTTACCTCCACCCAAAGGGAGATCGACTACCGATGTCTTCCAGGTCATCCAGGCAGACAGGGCGCGAACCGTATCTAAGGTTTCATCTGGATGCCAGCGCAACCCTCCCTTGGCAGGCCCGCGAGCGGTATTATACTGGACTCGGTAGCCGTGAAATATTCTGGTCGATCCATCATCCATTTTTAGAGGAAGAATTACTTTTATTTCCTTCATGGGCCACCGCAGGAATTCATGAATGGCTGGTTCTAATCCTAGTTTTTCTGCAGCGATGTCTAATTGTTGCTGAGCCATTGCGAATGGATTAACTTTTGACATAGACAATACCTCCTTCTTACTACGCGATATGTTTTGTGTTATTAGTAAACTGGCTTTTTGAATACAATGGGGTAGTTAATTTTTTTAAGGGACTACCTAATTGAAATGGTCTCATGCCGTGCTACCGGGGTTGTGTGTATAGCAATCATCCTAGTATTTTGTCAACTGCTTCTCGATCGCTCTCCATTACATAGGTAATACCAGACATTTCAGCTGCCTCTCGGGTTAGGGCACATATATCGTTGCGG
>Ga0209253_10001956_pt1 | contig 18149 bp, 18 predicted proteins | sample FrelakmetBRP12BR_FD_187145 | JGI IMG/M metagenome (GOLD analysis project Ga0209253, IMG submission 187145) | Freshwater lake sediment microbial communities from the University of Notre Dame, USA, for methane emissions studies - BRP12 BR (SPAdes)... | ecosystem: Environmental > Aquatic >... | reverse complement strand
GCGTCTGCCGGTTCGGAACGATCAGAAGGTGCCCGCTATTGTACGGGTAGCGGTTCATGATCACGAAACAGTGTTCACCCCGCCAGACGATCAGCTGGGCGTCGTCATCCTTCGCCTTCAGGGCGCTTGTGAAGAGGCTGTCCGAACGCTTCTTGCGCCGCGGCGGCTTCTTGAACGACGCGATGTACTTCGAACGCCAGGGCGACCACATGCGCTCCATGGCTCTGTCCTATGCCTCCTGTTCCTTGTTTTTGTTCTTCTCAGAAGCGGCAATGATCTTCTCGGCGGTCTCCCGGGGAACCTCCTCATAGTGGGACACCGCTGCCGTATACACGCCCCTGCCGCCGGTCATGGACCGCAGGACGGTGGCATACCGGTGCAACTCCGCCGCCGGAACCTGAGCGCGAATGATCTGGTACCGCCCGTCCGAATCCATACCGCCGATCTTCCCGCGACGCGATGAGATATCCCCCATGACATCGCCCATGGCATCTTCCGGAACCCTGACTTCAACATTGCAGATGGGCTCCAGCAGGATCGGCTTTGCTTCCAGAAACCCCTTGCGGAATGCCATGAGTCCAGAAATCTTGAAAGCCATTTCCGAGGAATCGACATCGTGGTACGAACCATAATGCAGCGCTACACGGACGTCCACCACCGGATACCCGGCCAGAACGCCTTCCTTCATGGATTCCACAACGCCTTTTTCCACTGCAGGGATGAATTTGCCCGGCACCACACCTCCGACGATCTCATCCAGAAACTCGAATCCCTGTCCCCGTTTCAACGGCTCCAGCCGGAGGTGCACATGTCCGTACTGTCCGTGCCCGCCTGTCTGTTTCTTATGCTTGTATTCGGAATCCTTGACCACCGCTTTGATGGTTTCGCGGTACGGTACGCGCGGCTCCACCAGATCCACCTCCACATTGTACCGCTGCTTGAGGCGTTTTACCATGATGTCCAGATGCACTTCACCCTGCCCGCTGACAATTGTCTGGTGCAATTCGGAATCAACTCTGAACCGGAACGTGGGGTCCTCCTGGTGAAGCGAATGGAGTCCCGTGGAGATCTTGTCTTCATCTCCCTTGGAGCGGGGCACCACGGCCATATGAAAAACGGATTCGGGGAACACTACGACAGGATAGGATACGGGGTGGGTCTTTGTGCTCAGCGTGTCGTTGGTGTGCGTGTCTTTCAGTTTTACGACAGCACCAATGTCTCCCGCCTGAAGATGGCCGATCTCTTTCCGGTCCTTCCCTTCCATGACGAAGAGCTGCGCGAGGCGTTCCGGCTTTCCGTTGCTATTGTTCACCATATCCAGTCCGGGAGCGACGGTGCCCGAACAGACACGGAAGAAGGAAAGCTCGCCGACGTGCGATTCAGAGACGGTTTTGAACACGAACATGGAGGGATGGCCGTGCGGATCCTGAGCCACCGTGGTCCCGCCGTTCCCACCTGGTATTTTGGCCTGCAGCGGGCCTATCTCGGCAGGAGACGGGGCATATTCCGTGACGGCATCCAGGAGACTCGTAAGACCGATATTCAGCGTGCCGGCTGCGCAGAACAACGGGAACAGCTTCCGCTGCCGGACACCGGTGCGCAGTCCCTGCTTCAGCTCCTCGGGCGTGAGCGTCCCCTTTTCGAGATACGCATTGAGAAGGGTCTCATCGGTCTCGGCAATCACCTCCACAAGTTCCTGCCGCATCTTCTCCGCCCTCGTATAGACGTCGGACGGGATTTCTTCCTCGACATATTTTCCGTTGCCGCCGGGAACAAACTTCAGCAGCTTCATCCGGAGGACATCCACGATCGTTTCAAAGCCCAGTCCCTGCTTGAGCGGGAACTGGACGGGGATCACATCATGACTGAGCGCTTCGCGCGCCTGCTCCACCACCCGGTCAAAATCCGCGTTCTCCTGATCGAGTTTGTTCACAAGCACAAACACACCGTTGTTGTTGTCTGCGGTGTACTTCCAGACGATTTCGGTGCCCACCTCGACGCCTTCCACGGCTTTGATGAGAAGGATGGCGGTATCGGTGACACGCAGGGAGCCCTTCACCTCTCCGGTGAAGTCGGTGTATCCGGGAGTATCCAGGATGTTGATCTTTTTCCCCTTCCACTCGCAGAAGAGGAGGGAGCTGCTCACGGAGATCTGCCGTTCGATTTCGTCTGCCCGGTAATCGGAGACCGTGTTCCCCTCCTCAACTCTGCCCAGCCGGGTGGTGTTGCCGGCAGAAAAGAGGAGGGCTTCTGCGATCATGGTTTTACCGGCGCCTCCATGTCCGATGAGGCAAATATTGCGGATCAAATCAGGTGTGAATTCCTTCATGGGTACTTTCAATCCTCCAGTCTGTTGCGCCGGCAGGGCAACCCCGGAGAGTTGCGGCGGCGATGGTTGGAACAGAACGGTTCTTACGCGAGGGAACCACGGTACGGCGGCTGGGGACCGGCCCTGGCGACGCAGGCCGGAGTAGTTTCAGGCGCGTTCCGCAGCGCCGGGAGCGGGCGGGCAGAACAACGCCCGCCGCGTTCCGTCACACGCGCACGCGGTCAAAAAATGTCCGGAAACCCTTGAAGATCGCCGAGACGAAGGCTACCGTCTCCAGGATCGGCCCCTCGATCCGCTCCTGCACTCTGCGTTCGAGATCGACCACGTTCTCGGCCACCAACTTCACCGAGGCGATGGAATCACGAACAGCTCCCACCTGGTCGTCAAGGCTCTCCGTAATACTCTTCACACGCAAGGTGATAGACTCCATATTGTCGAGCACGGGAAGGGCCCGGCTGGTGATCTCCTTCACGTCCTTCTCCATGTTCGTCAAGATGTCGCGCACGCGCAGCAGGACGATAATCATATAGATACAGAGCGCAGAAAGACAGAGGAGCGCAACAATCTGAGCGAGAACGAGCACAAGGTCCACGGGCGTCTCCTAATAATCAGGTGGCTTACGAGCGGCGACGCTCTTCTTTAAAAGCATCCACTCCTGCTTTGACGGCGTTCTTGACGCGTGCGCCTTCCTCGGCAACGGCTCCCGATTTCTGCCGGGCGTCCGTCAGCACTTTCTCGGCATCTTCCAGCAACGTGCCAGCCTTCCGTTTTGCATCCGTGATGAGAGTGTCGGAACGCTGTTTGGCCTCGCTGACGATATCACCGGCCTTCGTCTTCATCGAGTGCAAATACTCCTCGGCATCGTCCCGGAAGTCGTCCGCGCGCTCGCGGAGTTCGGCGCGGAGTTCCTTCCCGCTTTTGGGGGCATACAGCAGCGCAAGAATCGCGCCCACCGCACCGCCCGCCAGAAGACCGATCACCAGACCCTTCAACATGCCTTCGTTCTTTGTCATAGTACACCTCGGGCTCTTGCAGAAAAGTGATAAGGAACAGTGGAAATAGATTATAGGAAGAACGTCAAAGAAAAGCAACCATCCCGATCACCGGAAAGAACACACATCCCGCACGGGGTGCGGGATGTGCCCTCGGAAACGTGTCAACGGATCTTCTTCTTATGCCGCTGTTTTCTCAGCCGCTTCTTGCGCTTGTGGGTCGCCATCTTGTGGCGCTTGCGCTTCTTGCCGCAAGGCATGCTGCCTCCTTTCTCGTACGCTTATGGTGTAAATGCATGCTGTGATAACATCTGCTGGGCCCGGACCCCGAGATCCGATTTCTTGTCCAGCGCTACGGCCTTGCGGAACCACGTATTCGATTCCTCCAGCCGCCCGCGTGTCAGGTTGACCACCCCCAGATTGAACGCCGCGGGCTGGTGCGCCGGAGTATTCCGGATCGCCGTTTCCATCGCCGCTACGGCCATGTCAAAGAAGCGGCCGGCGTGCACCGAATCACCCATTGCCATCTGATGGTAACAAATCCCCATGTCAACGCGCGCGTTGGCATCGTTGGGATGCAACTTCAGATACTTTTTGTACGTGTCGACAGCCTGCTGAAACAGTCCGTTGTCATGCATCCCGTTGGCCAGCTTCAGCAGTGCATCGGGGTTTCCGGGATTCGCCGCCACTGCAGCCTGTAACGGCCCCAGGTCAACGGACGGCGGCGCTTGCTGCATCGGAGGAGGCATCACCGGCATCGCCGCAGACGGACCGGGCGCGGCGGGCACGTGCTCACGCGACAACTCGAGCGTGACCAGCACCGCCACCAGCGCCACCACCGCGACAAACGAAATCAGCTGCCATAACTCAAAGCGTTTCCTGGGCGCCGGAGCACCCGCACCACCGGAGTCACCCGCTCTCCCTTTTCGTGCCTGACCACCGCGCCGCCACTCGAGCGTTTCCCCGCATTGCACGCAACGCGTGTCCGACCGTTTCACCGGACTCCCGCAGGCACCACAGACCGTCCTGACTTCAGCCATCTGCCAGCTCCCGTTTCTCCCTACAGCACCATCTTCTTCATATTCTCGTTCACCAGCGTCTTCACTTCCTTGGAGACCTTGAAGAGCGGCACCCAATGCTCGTCCACCATCACCTGTTCGCCGGTGCGCGGGTTACGCGCAACACGCCCCTTCCGCTTCTTCACCTTGTAGCTCCCGAAGCCGCGGATCTCAATATTCTTCCCCTCTTTCAAAGCGGTGATGACCGTTGAAATGAATCCGTCCACGACCGCCTCGGTTTCCACCTTCGTCAAGCCGGTCTCAGTGGCAATGTGATCCACTATATCAGCCTTTGTCACCGTCGATCCTCCTGAAGTGATTGGTGTTCTGCCGTGTCCGCCGCTGTCTACCGCGATCCGGTGAACCGGAACGACAAGACCGGCTGCGCAAGCAGTTCCTCTTTGATGGCGCGCATTTCTTCCGTGACATCGCCCGCCATCGATTCAATCCATGAACGGCGCTTCCGCTCTTTGACAATCGCCGGCTCTCCGTCGATGCCGGCCATCGCCGCGGCAATGCTCACCGCATCTTCATAGGTGCCCAGCGTATCCACCAGCCCCAGCGACACCGCCTGTTCGCCGGTGTACACGCGGCCGTCAGCCAGCGACCTGGTCTGCGCAGCACTGAGATGCCGCTCGCGCTCGACAACGCCGATAAACTGCCGGTGCACATCGTCCATCAACCCCTGAAAGTACTTCTGTTCCTCTTCCGTCATTTTTCGTGTCTGGGTACCGGAATCCTTCAGCTTTCCGGACTTGATCGTTTTGACATCCACGCCGATCTTGCCGAGCAGTTCCTGCAGCTGCAGGAACTCCGCAATCACCCCGATGCTCCCGGTGAGCGTGCCCCGGTTTGCGACGATTCTTGAAGCCCCGCATGCCACATAGTACCCGCCGCTTGCGGCAAGCGAACCCATCGACACAACCACCGGTGTCCCGGCATCACGGGTCTTGCGCACTTCTTCGTACATCTCCTGGCTTGCTACCACTCCGCCGCCGGGAGAATCGATGTGCAGGAGGACGGCCTTCACCGATGACATCCCGCGGTACTTTTTCAACTGGCGCACCACGTCTTCCGATGACGTGATCTCCCCCTTGATGTCCACGACGGCAATCTTGTCCCCTGAACCGCTGGTGACGACTTCCGTGCGTTCATCAGCACCGCCCAGCAGTGAAACCAACACCAGGGTGAACAGAATCGCGATAACAGCCAGAACGGCGAGAATGACGAGAAACCAGCGGGTGGAAGATGTCATGAAAGCGGGTCCGAAGAAGGCCGTAAGTTGTTGATTTATCGTATAATTATATGAAAATCAAACACGAAAGTCAACCGGAACGAACCAAAACGAACGGCCCGCGTTCGGAAATCCACCGGATATCCTCATCGCGGGCCGGGTTGACACGCGGGCGACTGCCAGTATCTCAATTGAGAGCAACCGGCTCCAGATCCAGATCGGCATGCGCCTGTGCCCTGGATTCCTCCGGACTGAGCAGCGCAAGCTCTATCACCTGGCTCATCTCCTTCACGAAGTGGAATTGCACCGGTTTTGCCCCCGCAAGAGCCGATTCCGGGATGTCCTCCAGATCCAGACGGTTGCGCTCGGGGAGAATGATGGAGGTGACTCCCGCGCGCAATGCCGCAAGGACCTTCTCTTTTATTCCCCCCACGGGAAGCACAGCGCCGCGCAGCGTGATTTCTCCTGTCATGGCAAGATCGTTCCGGACAATACGGCCGGTCAGCAGGGATGTCAACGCCGTGAGCATCGTGACACCCGCCGACGGCCCGTCCTTGGGCACTGCACCCGCCGGGACGTGGACGTGAATGTCCATTTTTGACCGGAAGTCCAGAGGCACACCGAGTGCCCTGGCATTTGCGGCAATGAAGCTCATCGCGGCCTGCACGGATTCCTTCATGACATCACCCAGCTGACCGGTGAGCAGCAACCCGCCTTTCCCCTTCATGCGTGTAGCTTCTATGAAGAGGATGTCCCCTCCTACAGGCGTCCATGCCAGACCCAGGGCGATGCCCGGCCGGTTGATCCGCTCTGCGACGTCCAGAAAAAACTTCTGCTGCCCCAGAAATCTGCCGAGCGAATCGTGCGTGACGAGCGCCTTCTCGGTCTTCCCTTCGGCGATATCACGCGCAGCGCCACGCGCAACCGCGGCGATCGTGCGCTCGAGATTCCGGACGCCGGCTTCGCGCGTATAGCCTGCGATCATCGTGTGCAGGGCGCCGTCCTCCACCTCCAGCTGCGCCGGCGACAGCCCGTGCTCGCGCAGCTGCTTGGGAATGAGAAACGTCCGGGCGATCTGGACCTTCTCTTCCTCCACGTAACTCGGAATTTCGATAATCTCCATCCTGTCCCGCAACGCCGGAGGAACAGGTTCAATCATGTTCGCCGTGGCAATAAACATCACCCTGGAGAGATCAAAGGGGATTTCAAGATAGTGGTCGCTGAATGTGGAGTTCTGTTCCGGATCCAGCACCTCCAGCAGCGCGGAGGCCGGGTCGCCCCGGAAATCCTGCCCCACCTTGTCGATCTCATCCAGCATGAAGACCGGATTGTTCGAACCGGCTTTGCGCAAACCCTGGATGATACGTCCGGGCAGCGCACCGATGTACGTGCGCCGGTGCCCGCGGATTTCCGCTTCGTCATGAACGCCTCCGAGGGAGATGCGCACAAAGGTGCGCCCAAGTGCGTTCGCGATGGAACGGCCCAGGGATGTTTTGCCCACACCGGGAGGACCGACGAACACCAGGATGGGCCCGCGCATGTCGCTTTTCAGCTTGCGGACAGCCAGATATTCGAGAATGCGGTTCTTGACCTTGTTGAGCCCGTAATGATCGTTCTCCAGCACCTGTCGTGCCCGCGGTATGTCCAGCACGTCGGGCGTGCTTTTCTGCCAAGGAAGATCCAGAATCCAGTCGAGATAGGTGCGGCTCACCATGTATTCCGCCGAGGCCTGGTTCATCTGCGAGAGGCGCTTGTATTCCCGCTCGGCGGCTTTGCGCGCTTCTTCCGGCAGCCCCGCCTCATCGATTTTCTTCCGCAGTTCGCCCTGCTCCACGTTCCCCTCATCCTCGCCCAACTCCTTCCGGATCGCCTTCAGCTGTTCGCGCAGCACATACTCACGCTGGGATTTCGTGATGCCGTCCTGTACTTCCGACTGTATCTTGCTGCCCAATTCCAGGCGCTGGACCAGCTTGGTGAGCAAGAGCATCACTTTCTGCAGCCGGTCGTCAACGCTGAAGGCTTCCAGAATCTGCTGCTTCTCTTCAGGTCCGACCGGGAGCATCGAGGTGATCATGTCGGCGATGGCCGCCGGATCTTCAATGGTCAGGATCATCGAGACCTGGTCTTCGGTCAGGTTCGGCGACAGCTCCGCAGCACGCTTGAAGAGACTCTTCAGGCTGGTCGCAATGGCCTCCGCCTCCACCCGGGTGGAAGGTCCTTCCGGAACCTCCTGCACCACAGCGCGCAGAAACGGTTCGCTCTGGAGAATGGAGAGGAGACGCCCCCGCCCGACTCCCTCAGTCAACACACTCCGGGTGCCGTCCGCGAGAGTGAACACCTTCAGCACTCTCGCCACCGTGCCGGTCCAGTGGAGGTCCTTTTCCGTCGGCGTATCAACGGCACCATCCGTCTGCGCCACGACAACAATCAATCCCTCCCCGCGGAAGGCGTCTTCCACCGCCTTCACACTTCCCTCCCGGCCGACGGAGAGCGGCGTAGCCTGCTGCGGGAAAAACACAGAATGGCGCAGCGGCAGCACCGGCAAAACCCGCGGTATTGCCGATGGTGTTGAACGTTCATCGCTTTTCTTGCGTCTCATCGCTCCATCCTTCTCTTCAGTGGTCCTGTTCAGAATACAGAGCGGCGGAAGCGGCCGTTTCGGTCTCCCGACCGGCCTTGCTCCCGCCAGCCTCCCGTGTTTGCGGTCGTCTCTTACCGCACCTTTACTTCTATCTCTTTCCGCTTCGCCTCCTCAGCCTTCGGGAGGGTGATGCTCAACACGCCGTCGGCATATTTGGCCTCGATCGCGTCCGCCTTCACCGAGGACGGAAGGCTGAACGAGCGCTGGAAAGAACCGTAGGAGCGCTCCGTGCGATGGAAGTTCGTCCCTTTGGTCTCTTTTTCCTGCTTCTTCTCACCGCGTATCGTGAGCATGTTGTCCTGTATGGTAATCCGGACATCCTCCCGGGGCACGCCGGGGAGTTCGACCTTCACGACAAACGTCAAATCCTGTTCGGTGATATCCACCGCCGGGTTCCAGGCTGTGGTGATCAACCCGGAGTCCTCCACGCTCCCGCGGAAGAAGCTGTCAAACAGGTTGTTGATTTCCCTCTGCATAGTAAGTATGCCGGAGGGAAACGTCATGAGATCGTTTGCGGTATTTCTGCGTACGAGTGACATGAGAGTATCCTCCTTCTGTATGAATCAATGAATCGTTATCTCGCGCGGTTTGCGCTCTTCGTTCTTGTAAAGTTTCACCGTCAACACGCCGTTCTCAAACCGCGCATCAACGTTGGCAAGGTTTATCCCTTCGCCGAGTGAAAAGACGCGGGTATATGCCCCCGGGGGCACGTCACTGAAGAACAGCATCCCCTCTGCCGGATCGGTCCTATCGTTTTCCGCTTTCACGCGGAGTTCGCCCTTCTCAAGCGTGAGAGAAATCGACTCTTTACGGGCGCCGGGGAGGTCCAGCATCAGGACGTAGGCGTCCCCGGTCTCATAGATATCGGCGGCCGGAACACGGCAGTACACCGGCGTTGTCCGGGTAAGGGCATCCGTCTGAACATTCTGTGTTTCCATGGCACGGGTATTCATGATGAAGTTCTCCTTTCCTTACTTGACGCTGATCGCACGCGGCCGTGCCTCTTCCGCCTTGGGAAGCACAACCCGGAGAATGCCGTTGTTCAGTTCGGCGGCAATGGCGTCCACATTCACCGGATGGGGAAGTTCCAGGGTGCGAACGAATGTGCCGTAGCTGATTTCACTGCGGAGCGGACGCGAACCTTCCGGCAGACCGGGGTCTTTCCGCTCGCCGCTGATAGTCAGTATGCCCTTTTCCACGGAGATCTTCACGTCTTCCTTGGCTACACCGGGCAATTCCATTGCTAGCACGCTCTCGTTCTCGGAGTCGCGCAAGTCCATTACAGGTGCGCGCCGGGTCCGGGGGACAACGGTACCACCCAGAAGCGTGTCGAAGAGCGAATCGACATCGCGTTCGAAATCCATAACGTTCTCCCACGAGGGGCGAAGTAAAGGGAAACGCTGAAGTCTGACGAGCATGGCAGTTAACCTCCTTGTTGATGGATTGAAGTTTTTCTTTCTAGCGCATACTCACTCAATCCTCGTGCCATTTCTATAACTTATTATATATCAACATTTTAATTTCTTGGAGAGCAGAGTTCTTCGCCTTATGCGCCACTTTGTCATCATTCAAGCGACATTTTGCTACACGAGAAATGCCATTCCGTCATTCATGAATGCCAATGTGTCATACAATATGACATTTTGCAGCTTGAGGCACATGAGTCACTTGAGGCTCTTGAGCCACCGTTAACCCTGAGGCTCGGGGTGAGCCTCAGGGTGAGGCTCAGGGTGAGCCTCAGGGTGAGGCTCAGGAGGCACATGCGCTACAGGCGGGGCAAGGGCACAAAAAAACGCCAGGAGAAAAACCTCCTGGCGCTCGCGCCATTCCAACGACGGGACGACTTCCCTCAGCCGTGCCGGCTCTCCAGCCACCGCTCGGCATCAATTGCCGCCTGACACCCCGAACCGGCGGCCGTTATCGCCTGACGGTATACGCTGTCCGCAACATCACCCGCCGCGAAAACCCCGGGAATATTCGTATAGGTGCTCCTGCCCTTCGTCACCAGGTATCCCACCGGGTCCATGTCCAGCTGCCCCTTGAAGAGATCGGTGTTCGGTTGATGACCAATCCCCATGAACACGCCGTCGGTCTTCAGTACCGTCGCCACTCCCGACTTCACGTTCTTGAGCCGTACGCCGGTCACACTCTTTTTTCCGTTCTCGTTCTTCCCCAGAATCTCCTCAACCGCGGAATCCCAGACGAAAGCGATCTTCGGATTCGCAAAAGCCCTCTCCTGCATCGCCTTCGATGCGCGCAAGGCATCACGGCGGTGCACCACCGTGACCCTGGTTGCGAACTTCGTCAGGAATGTCGCCTCCTCCAAAGCCGTATCCCCTCCTCCCACAACGACCACCTCGAGTCCTTTGAAAAAGAATCCGTCACAGGTTGCACACGCTGACACGCCGTACCCCATATACTCTTTCTCGCTCGGAAGCGAGAGCAGCTTGGCCGACGCTCCCGTGGATACAATCACCGCATCGGCCGAAAATTCTTCATCATCGCTCCAGATCCGGAAGGGATGTTGCGAGAAATCCACGCGGGAGACATTTTTGAAAATCGACAAGGCGCCGAACCGGTGTGCCTGCGCCCGGAAATGCTCCATGAGTTCCGGCCCCTGAATTCCCCCGGGGAACCCGGGATAATTCTCCACCTCCGTGGTGATCGTCAGCTGCCCACCGGGCTGGATCCCTTCAAAGACAACCGGCTGCAGCGCGGCCCGCGCCGCATAAAGCGCCGCCGTCAACCCTGCCGGGCCTGATCCAATGATAATCACGCTGTGATGGGTGCTCATACTCTACTCCTGTGACGGACGTTTTCGATAAGATGCCACAAAACAGCTTGAAGGGTCATGGCTCTCTCCGTGTTCCCGCAAGCGCAAGATTGCGGGAGAACCCGGCATATTTCGCACGCAGCACCGGGCTGCCGGCAAACCGACCGGCGAACTCCTCCGGTGTCATCTTCCTCCATTCCTCAACATCCGGATGGAGGAATCCATCCCGCGGCGCAAACTCCGCACAAGGAGATGCAGCCTCCCGCTTCCTGTTCCACGGACAGACATCCTGACAAACATCGCAGCCGAAAAGCCAGCCATCCAGCAGTCCGGACAGTTCCGGATCGATCGGGCCGCGGTGTTCTATCGTGAGGTAGGGAATACACCGGCCCGCGTCCACAAGGTACGGCTCCACAATCGCCGCCGTCGGACAGGCGTCGATACACCGTGTGCAGGTTCCGCACCGGTCCACCGCCGGCGTGTCAGGCTCGAGTTCCATCGAACTGATGATCACGCCGAGAAACACCCACGAACCACACTCCCGGCTGATGATATTGGTATGTTTCCCCAACCATCCGATCCCTGCGCGCTGCGCCCATGCCTTCTCCATCACCGGGCCGGTATCGACATACCATTTTCCCTCCACACCCGAAAACTCTTCCTGCATCCACACCCAGAGCTGCTGCAGCCGCTTTCCGATCACCGTGTGGTAATCTTCTCCCCAGGCATAGCGGGAAATTCTGGCCGGAGTCCCTTCGGTCCCGTGGACAAACGGCGTGTAGTAGTTCATCGCAGTGACGATCACAGAACGCGCTTCCGGCACCAGCGCGCGCACATCCCTTCGTTCTTGGGCACGCGTTCCCATCCATTTCATGGTGGCCCCATAACCACGGTCCAGCCACTCACCCAGCAAGTCTCCTTCCGGATGAAGCTCGCCGGCACGCGTGATCCCGGTGAGGGAGAACCCCAGTTCCGCCGCTTTGCGCTTGATTCTCTCACCGGGCCGTACAGGCTTCATCGCCTCATCTCTCCCGCGTATGATACACTCCCTTCCAACCGGGGCTTCTCCCCGACGACCGTCCGCGTCTCTCCGGGCCACAACTACATCGCACCGCTGAACAGCGCAAAGGAGCGGTGTTACCCGGCGTCTCCCAGAGCAAGAAAGATCTCTCCTTTTTCGACTTTCACGGGGTAGGTTCGAATCCGTCCGCCACCCCGGACCGCCTCGCCTGTTTCCAGCGAATAGGTCCATCCGTGAAGCGGACAGGAAACGGTCAGGCCTTCGCGAATCCCTTCATGCAGGGTGGAAACGTGATGGTGCACGCACACCGCACTGATGGCATAGTACCGGCCGTCCACCTGCCAGAGCGCCACCTCATCGTCACCGACCCTGCAGCGCAGGCCCCGTCCTTCGCGGAGGTTCTCCGCATGGCCAACCGCTATCCACTGTTCGTTCATTTCCGCCCTTCGTCAGAGGTTCACCTGCTCGCCTGCGGCGTATCCCTTCTCGTTCTCCGTCACCCGTGCAGCTGCAATTACGGGATCGTGTTCGAAAAACAGCACCCATTGTTCTTCCGTGGCACGGCGAAGAATACGACGTTTTTCTTCCAGCGTGACGAGCGGACGCAGATCGTAACCCATAATCCAGGGGAGTTGCACGTGGGGCGCCAACGGCATCAGGTCTGCGCAATACAACAGTGTCGTTTTGCCGTCGGAAATCAGAGGGCACTGCAGCGCGGTCGTGTGGCCGTAAAACAGAAGCACATTGATCCCCGGGAGAATTTCCCGTTCGCCTTCAACAAATTCCAGAAGGCCGTGTTCCATCAGGGGCAGGTAGTCGTCCGGCAGAAAGCTCGCCTTGTCCCGCTCCGTGGTGTGGTGCGCGGCATCCCAGTGTGCCCGTTGTACATAATACCGCGCACGCGGGAAAGTCGGTTCCAGCTTCCCGTTCACCATCACGGTGGCACCGCCGGCATGGTCAAAGTGGAGGTGAGTCAGAATGACGTCGGTGACCTGTTCAGGCGCCACGCCGTGTTCACGCAGCGAACCCGCCAGGGTGTACGTGCTGTTGTCGAACTTGTAGATCAACCGGGCTTTGTCAGAATACTTCGTACCATTTCCGGTGTCCACCAGGATTGTCCGGCCGTTGCCGCGCAGGAGGAGCGCGCGCGCAGCCATGGTGATCCGGTTCCGTTCATCGGGCGGGTTGGTCCGTTCCCAGAGTGTTCGCGGAACCACACCGAACATTGCCCCGCCATCCAGACCGAAACGTCCGGTTTCGACGCTCAGCGCTTCGTAGGAACCGATGATCATCGCTTCTTTCCTCATGAAAAAAGTGAAGGCCGGCGCCTCACCCATCACCGGCTGGTGCCGTCAGGGGGAAGTCCGACCTTCGCGTGTTGTGCTGGAACCGCCTGAAAACGTCAGCCTTTGCGGAATCGAGATGTGGATGCGCTCAACTCCGGGAAGTCCTTTCCCGGATGGAGCGTTTTTGCACGGGCCATGAGTGCCTCTTCGCTTTCGGTACGGTTCGGATCGGGAACGCAGCAATCAACCGGGCATACCGCCGCGCACTGTTCCTGGTCGAAATGTCCGACGCACTCCGTGCACTTCTCAGGGACGATATAGTAGAAATCGTTGGAGAGCGCATCAAACATCTGACCGTTCAGCTCGTACTGGACGCCGCCTGCATAGATGGCGGTATTGGGGCACTCCGGTTCGCACGCGCCGCAGTTGATGCACTCTTCAGTTATCATCGTTGCCATGGGGACTTTCCTCCGTTATGATTTCGTGTGGGACACAATGTCGATGGGGAGTAGGGGAATTTAAGGCAAAGCCCGTCCAATTGCAATATGATCAGACGGAATCCCGGAAAACGTTCCGATTTCGCTGTTTTGTCTGATTTGCGGAAATGTTCCCGGAGTCTACTTGATATTGAAATACCGGGCTTCGGGATGGTGGAGAATGATGGCATTCGTACTCTGTTCTGGTTCAAGCGAGTATTCCTCGGTGAGCACCACGCCGATCCGTTCCCCGTCCAGAAGCGCAAAGAGTTTTGTCTGATCCTCCAGATTGGGACAGGCGGGATAGCCGAAGCTGTACCGAGATCCCTGGTATCCCTGCGAAAAAAGGCGCCGGATGTCAGGGGCGTCTTTCCGGTCTATCCCCAATTCCGTACGAATCCTCTTATGCCAGAGCTCCGCCAGCGCCTCCGCGCTTTCCACGCTCAGTCCGTGAAAATAGAGATACTCCTTGTAGTTATCCGCCCCGAACAGTTTTGCCGAATACTCCGATGCGACGCGGCCCATGGTGACCAGCATGAAGGCCACGATATCCATTCTGTCCGATTCCGCGGAGGCGAAGTAGTCGGAAAGACAGAGGTGCCTGTCCCCGCTCTGGCGCGGAAACGTGAACCGCATACGCTCAGACTTCATATCCTCGTTGTAGATGATCAGATCGTTCCCCGCCGAGCGGCAGGGGAAGTATCCGTACACGACCTTCGGCTGCAAGAGCTTTTCCGCCGCCGCCTGTTCTTTCAGCCGCGTTAACTCGGGGAGGATTTTTTCATTCAGCAACGTACGGTATTGCTCTTCCGTCAGTTTCCCTTTCCTCACCTGCCACTGACCCCTGATCAACGCAACGTCGTTGATATACGCGAAGATATCGGTCAGCGGGATATCCTCGATCACGCGCGCACCCCAGAAAGGGGGAGCGGGGACGGGCATATCGCTGCGAACCGCGGAGCGTTGCACACTGCCTGCAGGAAGGGAGGGAGCGGGCAGATCGGCTTGAACCACAGAGCGTGGCCCGGCACCCGCGGGTGCGGGGGAGGCGGCATATCGCGCGTCTTCCCGTTCGGCCATTGCGATCTTCGCTTCCGCCCCGGTCAGAATTTCTTCGTCGTCCGCGGGAAGCGCAGCGGAAGGATAATCCACCGTTCCGGCAGCGATTTGCTCCATATACCGGAGTCCATCGAACGCATCGTTGGCATAGAGCACCTTGCCCCCGTAGATCGGCCGGAGATCCTGCTCCACATACCGGCGGGTCAGCGCCGCCCCGCCCAGAATCACGGGGATGTTCAGCCGCCGCTCGTTCATCACTTCGAGATTCTCTTTCATGATGAGCGTCGACTTCACCAGCAAACCGCTCATCCCGATGGCGCTCGCCCTGTGCTCCTCCGCGGCATGCAGCATGGTCTCCACCGGGCATTTAATGCCCAGGTTCACCACCGTGTAGCCGTTGTTGGTGAGGATGATATCCACGAGGTTTTTGCCGATATCGTGGACATCCCCCTTCACCGTGGCGAGGACCATCGTGCCTTTTGATGTGGCATCCGCCTTATCCATAAACTGTTCGAGGTATGCGACCGCCGATTTCATCACCTCTGCGGACTGTAGCACAAACGGCAGCTGCATCTGCCCGCTGCCGAAAAGCTCCCCGACCACTTTCATCCCGTCCAGGAGGATGGTGTTGATGATCTCCAGGGCGCCGTGCGACTTCAGGCCTTCGTCGAGGTCGGCCTGCAGCCCGACTTTGTCACCGTCGATGATCCGGTTCTTCAGCCGTTCCTCCACCGGCCCGGCGACGACGGTCCGCTCTTTTTTCTCGCTTCCCTTGCCCGCATAGTGGGCCATCAGTTCCGTGAGCGGATCGTAGACGGCCTTCCTGATGTTTTTCGCCTGGCTCATGCGGAGACCTCCTCGAACCGTCTCTCGTCGAAGATCAGCTGGCGGCACAGCTCGCGTCCCCGTTCGTCGATCTTATACAGCGGCATGATCTTGCCCGCGTGCACGATGGCCATATCCAGTCCGGCTTCGATCGCGTAGTGGAGGAAGACGCTGTTGAGTGGATGCCGGATGCCCGGCGAGAGCCCGAAGGAGATGTTGCTGACACCGAGGAGCGTTTTCACTCCCGGCAGTTCGTGTTTGACGCGGCGGATGGCCTCCAGCGTTTCAATGCCGGCGCGGCGGAACTCTTCATCGCCCGATCCGAGCGTGAAGGTAAGCATGTCAAAGATGAGGTCATGCGGGCGCAGGCCGTACTTCTCCACCGCGAGGGCATAGATCCGGTGTGCGACGGCGAGTTTCCTGTCGGCGGTTTTCGCCATCCCTTCTTCGTCGATGGTGAGGGCAATCACCGCGGCGCCGTACTTTTTGCAGAGCGGGAGGATGACGTCGACGCGATGTTCGCCGTCTTCCAGGTTGATGGAATTGATGATCGCCTTGCCGCCGATGTGTTGAAGGGCCTCTTCGATCACCGGCGCTTCGGTGGAGTCGATAACGATGGGAAGGGTCACCTGTGTATTGAACCGCGAAATGATCTCCACCATGTCGCGGCGTTCGTCGCGCCCGACATACGCGGCGCATACGTCCACCATATGGGCGCCTTCCTTCACCGCTTCTTTCCCCATCGCCACGATCGCTTCCCAGTCTTCCTTCGCCAGCAGATCACGGAACAGCTTGCTGCCGTTGGCGTTGGTCCGTTCTCCGATGAGGACGGGGGGCGGGTCGAGATGCATGGGGGCATACTGGTAGAGACTGGAGGCGCTGGGAATGAATTCCGGCATTCGCGTCCGGGGAGCGAGGCCTCCCACCGAGCTTACAAGCTGGCGGATGTGCTCCGGTGTGGTCCCGCAGCAGCCGCCCACGACACTGACGCCGAGATCGCTGACGAAGTGGCTGAGAAACCTGGTGAACTCTTCCGGTGTCAGCGTGTAGTGGGCATGGCCCCCGACATTCTCCGGAATCCCCGCGTTGGGCATGACAAAAATGGGTTTCGGGCTCATGCCGGAGAGGACGCGCACGTGTTCGGACATCTCCATCGGTCCGGTTGCGCAATTCATGCCGATCACATCCACGTCGTACGGCTCCAGGGACACCAGCGCTGCGCCGATCTCCGTGCCGAGCAGCATTGTTCCCATGGTTTCCACGGTCACCGCAACAATCACGGGAACCCGGCGCCGGGCTTCGGCAAAGTACTCGAACACGCCGAAGAGCGCCGCTTTGGCCTGGAGGATATCCTGGCACGTTTCCAGGCAGAGAAGATCGGCTCCGCCTTCCACGAGTCCGCGTGCCTGAACGTTGTATGAGCGTGCCATGTCCGTGAACGATATATGCCCGAGTGACGGCAATTTTGTTGTCGGGCCCATGGAGCCGGCAACGTAGCGGGGGTGGGCCGCCGTTGAATACTGCTGTGCCATGCGCCTGGCGATCTGCGCCGCTGCAAACGAGAGTTCATAGGAACGGCCGGCGAGACCGTACTCTGCAAGGACAATCGACGCCGAACCGAAGCTGTTCGTCTCGATAACATCACAACCAGCATCGAGATAGTCGCGATGCACGCATTCGACTGCCGAGGGCTTGGAGACGACCAGATACTCGTTGCAGCCATTAAGGTGTTCTCCGCCGAAATCGTCGGCGATCAGGTTCTGCCCCTGGAGGTGGGTCCCGGTGGCGCCGTCGAACACCAGGATTTTTTCTCTCATCACGTCATGAAACGTCTTCATCGACCCTCCTGGGACATCCGCCGGACACTCTGATAGTACTGCACCATCATGGACCGGACCACTTCTGCGGCGGGAAGGATTTCGCGCACCAAACCTGCACTCTGGCCCGCCTCGAACATGCCTTCTTCGAGATTGCCTTCGGCGATGCCCTGTTCCTCCCGTTTGTGGCCGAGCAGGAGTTCGAGTTCTTCCCGCCCCGCGCCGCGGCGTTCCGCCTGTGCCGCTTTCAGCGCAAAGGATGTCTTGAGCATTCGTACGGGCATCAGTGCGCGAAGGGTGAGCAGCGTGCCGCTGTCTCCAGCTTCCACCACGCGTCGTTTGTAGGTTTCGTGCGCTGTTGATTCCACCGTTGCGGCAAAGCGGGTGCCGACCTGCACGCCCCCCGCGCCGAGCGCGAGAGCGGCCGCCATCCCGCGTCCGTCCGCGATTCCCCCCGCGGCAATCACCGGAACGGTGACCGCATCCACCACCTGGGGGACCAGTGCAAGGGTGGTAATCTCGTCCACACCGTTATGTCCGCCGGCTTCGAACCCTTCGGCCACAACAGCATCACACCCGGCTTCGACAGCCTTGCGTGCATGTCTGACCGCCGCAACCACATGCACCACGGTGCACCC
>Ga0209253_10001955_pt1 | contig 18159 bp, 13 predicted proteins | sample FrelakmetBRP12BR_FD_187145 | JGI IMG/M metagenome (GOLD analysis project Ga0209253, IMG submission 187145) | Freshwater lake sediment microbial communities from the University of Notre Dame, USA, for methane emissions studies - BRP12 BR (SPAdes)... | ecosystem: Environmental > Aquatic >... | reverse complement strand
TCATCCGTCACCATCCCCATGCAGATCCCCTGGCCCCGGAGAACCCGCTCATTTTCGGATGCGGGCCAATGGTGGGAACCCAGTTTCCCAGTGCCAGCAGGTTTACTGTCACCGGCAAAAGTCCGCTCACCGGTATTTTTGGTGACAGCAATGCCGGGGGGTGGTTCGCGGCACGGCTCAAGCAGGCAGGGTATGACCATCTGGTCATCCAGGGAAAAGCCGAGAGGCCGGTGGCGCTTCTTATTGAAAAAGGTAAAGCGCCGGAACTTGTCGATGCAACTGATCTCTGGGGCCTTGATATCTATGAAACAGATACCAGGATACGGGCAAAATACGGTGACTGTGAATCAGCCCGCATCGGGCCCGCAGGGGAAAATCTGGTGCGATATGCCAGTATCTTATCTGGCTCTAAAAGGGTCAGTTCCAACGGCCGGACCGGCATGGGGTGCATAATGGGCTCCAAGAATTTGAAGGCCATTATTGTTAAAGCCTCTGGTAGTGTGCCGGTGGCCCATAAAGAGGAGTTTAAGCTACTGGCAAAGAAATATCGGGATATATGGGGCAAGAGTTACTGGGTGCCTCTCAAAAAGGACTATGGCACCATGGTACTGTTATATCAAATAGCTGAACAGGCGCGCATAAAAAATGAACAGGAACCGATGACACCTGCACAGCTTGAAAACTATGACCTGGAAAACTACAAGCAGCGTTATAAGACCGGTCAGACTGCCTGCTACCGGTGTCCTTCCGCCTGCACCCAGAAATGGGAGATCAGAGACGGAGTCTATAAAGGTGACAAAGGAGATAAACTTGAATATGGTCATCTGTTTCATCTGGGACCGCTTCTCGGGATCTTTGATTTTCCTGCCATGCTCCACCTGACGGATTTGAGCAACCGGTTGGGCATGGACTGCATTCAGTTCGGATTCAATATGGCCTTTGCCATGGAGTGTTTTCAGAGGGGAATTCTGGGTACCGAGGCAACCGGCGGCGTGCAGTTGAACTGGGGAGATGACCGGGTGGTTGGACAGATGATGATGCAGGCGGCAAAACGGGAGGGGTTCGGCGATATCCTCGCTGAAAGCACCCCTGGGATGGTATCCCAGATAGGGCCTGATGCAGAGCCCTATGGATTTCATACCAAGGGGATGGCATTCACCTACAGCTGTAGCTATGGCCTGCCCATGAGCCTTGCCTCATCGGTGGCAAGCCGGGGTGGTGATCACCTGAAGGGCCATCCCTTTTCAGCAATCATTGGCCACCGCGAAATGCTGGAGAAGATTTTTGGAAAGGACATGCCCGATGAGATTATAGACCACACCAGCCCGGTAGCGAAAGGCCGGGTGGTCTGGTGGCAGGAAAACTACAAGATGATTTTGGACAGCCTGGGACTCTGTTTTCTTCCGGTGGTAAATTCCACCGTCTGCAGTGAGCCCCTTATCCTGGTTAATGAAATGGGAGAGATGTATCACACCATAACCGGACGGGACCCATCGGGGCTCTTTGTTTCGGCTGAGCGGGCATATCAGATTGAGCGGTGCTACAATGCGTTGCTGGGGCTTACCAGAAAAGATGATCTGAGAAAGGGAACGATGCGGGGAGAGAAGAATCCGGTTGAACTCCCGGGCATGCTCGATGAATATTATGTATATAGAGGCTGTTCACGGGATGGGTTGCCAACGCGCAAGAGACTTGAGGAGATCGGGTTAACCGATGTGGCTCAAGATCTTGCCCGGAATAACAAACTTTCCGAGGAGGAAGGCCCTGATATTGCTGAGTTGTTACAGCATTCTGTTGATATGAGCGGTTAGATTCTTACATTTGCAAATCTGAGAATTTCGGCGACATGGGAGATTTTTCTGAGCCCAACAATATATTCATTGGCTTTCGTCACGACCCCGTAACTTACGTATTATCAAAAAGACAGGCAGTTTCCAGCGCCTTCGACAAAGGAGGAATGAGATGGGGTCTGGCAGTGCACAATTCGTAAGGCACCTGCCGTTCTACAGATGTGTAAGCACTATTGTGTTGTGGCTCAGAAACATCTCCCCTGTCGCTCATAAAGGGTCTTAAAAAATTTCAAATACGTTTGGCTAGAATTTAAGCCAAGGGGATTTGAAATTTTACTATAAAGCAGAGAGTGCCTTTATGAGAGGATCCTGAATAGTAACTAATTTTATGAAAGGGGGAACAACAATGAAGATTACGGATGTCATGCAGCGCATAGGTGAAATTTTCAAACCCTATTTTCAGCAGATGGAGAAGGAGGAATTTGTGTTTGCAGAAAATGGCAGGGAGCGATTACGGTTTGAAATGTATCGGACCAAAGGGGATACACCTTTTCCCCTTAAAAAAGCTGGCTTCATGATCCTTGATTACGGACTGGTGTGGAACAAGGACAATAAGACCGCCCTGGATGAAGATGAACTGGTTGCCGGCTCGTTCATCACCAACGATAATCTTCCCCTCCCCATCCTTGCCCTTGAGGCATCAATGCACCTTAACAAATATGACCATCTGAATATTGACCTCTTCCCCGTATCAAAAGATCAGCGGTATCGGGATATATTCTGCACGCCGGTACAGGCAATCCGTAAAAAATATGAAAACCTTCCCGGTGTCCCTCCAGGAGCGATAACACCGAACCTGCCCCAAGGATTTACTTCAGGGGGGATGATGTCTGGTGACTTTGATATCTCTTTCAGAGCCAAAACGCTGCCGTGGTGGTTTGAGTACGTGGAATTGTACAAAAGCTTTTTAGATACGCGTGACAGTTATCCGATTTTAAAGGACCCTGCCATCATTAAAGAGGGCCGAGAGACCAGAGAACTGTTCCTCTCAAATTTCAGAAAGGCAACACCGAAAATTTTAGCTGATATCCCGAACCTCAATAATGAAGAACGGGGAAAGAAGCTGGGAGCAATTCTTTTTTAAGATGGCGTCGCAACCAGAAACTGAATGTATACCCTCATTACACTATGAGCTCCTGTAAACACGAAGTCTTAACGCTGGTACCGAGCAAGAGCAACAAGCTACGCTGCCGGCATTGTCATCTTACCATTACCGAAGATGAGCTTGGAAGCAACTGCTGCCCGGAATGTCTTGAAGTCCATAAGGTAAGGCGAAGAGATTTTGAAAAAATCATTGCAGCGGACAGCGGAACTATCCGCTATTGCTGTGAACGCTGCGGGATGATTATCGACTGTTAGGAGCCGCATCCGTCCACCAATACCATACTTATCCGAGGTAGCACAAAACGGGGATCCTATTTCCTCCCCAAACACCAGATGAGTAATAACATTTATGACTGTTTTTCAAGCAAAAACTGAGAGCAGGCTCATTGATTATCTCAAGGATAGTGGATACACCAGAACCAGGCTCAAGCAGTTGTTGAGACACAGGGCCATTGAGGTAAATGGAGAGGTGGTAAAGAACCTCGACCATCCTTTGCGAGAGGGGGATACGATTTCGCTCAGGAAAGACAAAAAAGAATCAAAGGTAATTCCGTCAATGGGGATCAAGATCGTGTATGAGGACGATGCGGTCATCGTCATAGAAAAACCCGCCGGCGTGCTGACCATCGCCTCTGAGGCAGAAAAGACCAAGACCGTCTATTACCAATTGAATGAATTCCTCACGCAGCGGGCTCCCAGGGCACGGGAGAGGATATTCATCGTCCATCGGCTGGACCGGGACACCTCAGGCCTGATGGTGTTCGCAAAGAACCAGGCAGTGAAGCGGATACTCCAGGGTAGCTGGAAAAGGGTTGAGAAACGATATTATGCTGTCGTTGAGGGCACGCCCGAGAGGAAAGAGGGCGAAATCGAGAGCCGCTTACGTGAGACGAAATCGCTCAAGGTCTATAGCGACCGCCATTCGGATGAGGCAAAACCTGCTAAAACAAAATACCGAGTCCTCACACAGAGCCGGGAGTATGCCCTGCTCGATGTCATTCTTGAAACCGGACGGAAGAACCAGATACGCGTCCATCTAGCGGACATCGGCCATCCCGTAGCCGGTGATAAAAAATACGGGGCACGAACCGACCCCTTCAGGTGTCTCGGACTACATGCATATCTTCTCTCGTTCACTCACCCCGTGACCGGGAAACCCATGCGTTTCGAGAGTACAATGCCGAACAGGTTTGGTATGATTGCGATGAGATGAGGGAACGGGGTTACATTGAACAGATGTGTTAATCCACTCAGGTGGGCTGAAAGCTATCTTTTGCAATTTTAAATGTGGCCTTGTTTGCTTCGAAGGAAGCAGAAAAACTAGTATGGTGTCCCCGCCGGGATTATGTGAACGGATAGCACCCTGAAGGAGAATAAGGGAAGAATGTGAACCTGACCCCTCATTTTTCCATTGAAATATTGCGCTTTATTTCTGTTTTGCGTATAATATTTTTTAAATTTGTGACAAGTAGCGGGTTTATCAAAGAGAGAGGGAATGATTTGACAGAAATAAGGGGAAAATCAAAAAAACTGGGGGAGATTTAAAGGCTATCATATGAATCGAAATGATCTTCAGGAACTTCATTATATTGCGGAAATAAGCAATGTTGAATCAATTATGGCTTATGGTATACTTTCACACAAACGCGTAGGCAGGGTAAAGCATATTTCTGTTGCTATGGAAGAAATTCAGGACCGAAGAAAGAGAAAAGCTGTTCCTGGCGGTCGCCCCCTGCATGAATATGTAAACCTTTATATATGTGCTCGGAACCCCATGCTTTATAAATTGCGTTCCAAACATGCAGATCTTTGTGTTTTACGAATAAATACTGATGTTCTTGATTTGCCAGGCGTTGTTATTACTGATGGAAATGCTTCAAGTGACTATGCGTCATTCCGCGCTGCTCCTCAGGGACTGAAAATCGTAGATCAAGCATTGACCTTTGCAGAGAATTGGACCTGCTCGGATGAAATAGAAGCATTTCGCCGCAAGTCAGCAAAATGCGCAGAAGTGCTGATTCCTGATAGCCTTGACACCAGTTATATTGTTGGTGCTTATGTTTCAGGACCTGCAGGTGCATCAGCTTTTAATGACATCAGTGTTGGTATCCCCACAACTATAAATTCTCATCTTTTCTTTTTATAAGGAGAAAGAGATGGTCAATGTATTATCAGGAGATCTATTCGAATCAAAGGCTCAAACGCTTGTAAATACTATCAATTGCGTTGGTGTTATGGGTAAAGGCATAGCGCTTCAGTTCAAAGAACGATTCCCCGAGATGTTTAAAAATTATATGGATCGATGCAAATGCAATGAAGTAAAACTTGGCAAGCCATATTTATTTAAAAAACTATTTCCACCCTGGATTCTGAATTTTCCTACCAAAGATCATTGGCGTTCTGTCTCCAAGCTTGAAGATATTATTCATGGCCTTTCATATTTGATACGCCACTATAAAGAATGGGGCATCACGTCTCTGGCTGTTCCTCCGCTTGGATGTGGATATGGTCAGTTGGAATGGAAAATAGTCGGCCCCACATTGTATCGCTATTTATCACAACTCGACATTCCTGTTGAACTCTATGCTCCACATGGAACTCCTCAAAATGAAATGGCTATTGAGTTTCTTACGCAAAAGGGAACAGCAGAAGGTTATGTAGACAGAAAGCAAATTTCAGACAAAATAAAGCCAGCATGGATAGCTATGGTTGAAATTCTGTATCGTATAGAACAGGAACCATATCACTGGCCAGTTGGGCGAACCACCTTCCAGAAAATCGCATATGTCGTAACCAGAGAAGGATTAGATACTGGTTTGAATTATCAAAGAGCAAGTTATGGACCATTTTCACCAGAGGTTAAGAATCTTATTACTCGTCTTGTGAATAATGGCCTGATTCAGGAAAAACGCCTTGGTAAAATGTTTGCCGTGGGGGTCGGCCCAACATTTTATGATGCTCGTAAGTCTTGGTTTGATGATTTGAAAAAATGGGAACCTGTCATTGATAAGGCAACAGATCTTTTTATGCGTTTGCACACCAAGCAGTCAGAAACCGTGGCTACTGTTCTTTTTGCTGCTGATCAGTTGTCGAAAACAAATAATGCTAATCCATCAGAGACAGATGTTCTGGATGAAGTAATGAAATGGAAACAAAAACGGCGCCCTCCACTTGAGGAGGGAGAAGTCGCTTATACAATAAGAAACTTAGCAGCACTGCGCTGGCTGAATGTCAAGCCCAGTCCTCAATTGCCGATTTCTCGTGAAGAACTTGCCGATGCTTAAAGCCAGAAACTTTAATAAATTAAGGCAGGGATTGGGTTCACATCTTCGATTAGCGATTGTTGGACATTAGGTCAGGTGTAAATATTTTAAAATCCGATGAATGAATAATCAATCCACCATTTTTTCTTTCCACTTAAATCAATGGTCAAGTCTGCTCTTGGCTCATTAATAATTTCTTCTCTAATTCTGAAACTCTTTTTCTTAGCATCTTGTCTTTGAGCATCTGCATTTTCATCTTCTCAATTTCACTTTCCACTGCTCTATTCTCAGATCCTACCTAGGGATGGTGATTACTGCCTGGCTGCACCCTGGCCAACCACGGTCGGTCAGGCCATATCGAGTGATCATCCTTTGGTGGACACACTAGATGGGCGCTCCTATATCTTTCATAGCAAAAAGCGACTTTTTATAAAAATTGCTAAAGTTCTTTTTGGGGGTATTCGATAAGCAAGTTAGTTAGGCTAGGCAGTGCCCCTACTGAGGTGTGGACCCCGTTGTGAGTCCCGACCAGAGGACTGCAAGTCGAAGGCACAGTCAAATCGATTCTTTGATTGATCTACTCCCTTTTCTGTGCCGGGGGAAATAAAGGCGGAAACGGAAGCATAACTTTGACACCACTCGAACATATAAGGAGGAATTATGTTAAAGAAGTTGGCGCTTGGATTGAAGCTGGGGCTGAGTTTTGGTTCAGTTGTTCTCATCATTGTCATCATAGCTACCATAGCCTTGATGAACATGAGTAGCATCAGGGCGACTTCCATCAACCTTATCCAGGAAAGCATGCCAGAGGTGAAGATTGCTACGAGCATTGAGCGTTCCGTGCTCAATATGGTCTTCGCACTGAGAGGATATTTCCTGACTCACGACGAGACCTATTTCAAAGAAGGAACCGGTCATCTTACTGATGTCAGAAAATACCTCGCAGAGGCACTGCAGCATGCAGCTCAATCTCCACGATTGGCCAGCTTGAGGGAGAATGCGAAGAAAGCGGATAATGCAACATCCGAATACCAGGCATTGCTTGAGCAGACCGTTCAACAAATTTCAACCATGGAACGAACCTTGAAGGAATTGGGCCCTCTTGGGGATAAGTTCATGGATAATTGCCAGCTTTTAATTAACCGTCAGACCAAATTCCTCGAAACAGATGCATCAGATCTCGAAAACGCCACATCAATCGGATTAAAAAACTCATTGAAGCAGATTACCCTTCTGAACGAGGCTCGTAACCTTGGGCACAAGGCAATTCATCATATGTGGAAGTCCCTGCAGAGACGTGACATGCAGTTAATGGCTGAAGCAAAAACGTTGTTCGATCAGGTCGCCCCAAGACTCGATGAAGTGAAAATGCTTGAATCAGATATCAGCGTAATCAAGAATATCGAGGCAATACGAGAGGCCAAGGATACATTCCTCAGCTCGCTGCGAACCCTGGACGAAAGTTTCAGAGAGGTTGAGCGGCTTACCAACGATCAGCGCGAAGCAGCAAATCAGGTCATCGAACTCGCCAAGAGTGCCGCATTAACCGGTATTGGTGACGCAGTTGATTCTTCCCAAAGATCTTTCGCTGCACTGTCATCAGCTTCGATCGTTATCATGATCGGCGGAATTATCGGATTTGGTGTGGCAATAGCTCTTGCCGTTTTTATCACCGTGGGTATCACCACGTCGATTAAGCGGATTATCGGAGCATTGAGCAACAGCACTGTCGAAACCATAGAAGCTGCAAATCAAATGTCCCAATCCTCGCTTCAACTCTCCCAGAGCGCAAATGAACAAGCCGCCTCAATTGAGGAAACTTCAAGTTCTCTCACGATGATAAACGATATGACACAACAGAATTCTCAGGCTGCTTCTAAGGCACAGGAACTTTCCCAGGAGGCATGCGGCTCGGCTGAAATGGGTAAGGAAGCCATGGCCGAGATGCAAGGTTCGATCTCAGCCATAAATCAATCCAGCGATAAAATATCAAAAATCATCAATACCATAGAACAAATCGCATTCCAGACCAATCTTCTGGCGTTGAACGCCGCAGTTGAAGCGGCCAGAGCCGGCGAATACGGCAAAGGGTTTTCGGTTGTCGCCGAAGAGGTCCGCAATCTTGCGCAACGGGCTACAGGTGCTGCAAGGGACACTACAGAGTTGATTGCAGATAACGTCGGTAAGGCAAAAGATGCCGTTGAGATCGTAAGAAAAGTAGGCGAGGTGTTCAAGACCATCACCGATAATTCCGATAAGGTTGCTCACATCATCAGTGAGATAGCTTCGGCGAGCAAAGAACAGACACAAGCTATAGGACAAATCGTCACCACCGTCTCACAGTTGGATACGATAACACAGCAAAATGCAGCTGCCGCCCAGGAGACGGCATCTACGAGTTCTGAATATTTAAATCAATCGGAAATCCTCAAAGGCATAGTGGGTGACCTACAGGAGTTGGTCAGGGGAGCGGCAGAAGGCACAGAGGATATGAGGAGCGTTGCAAACATGAACGAATTTCCACGGCAGCCTGTCACCGTATCCAGAACTGATACTACACTACGTGAAGAAAAGATTTCCAGCGGTAAATTCTCTGGCAGGATTAACGGGACTGAGGAGCGCGGTGAGCTGGACAAAAGTGAATTGATGTAGAACAACAAGGGGATGCGGTTTTTCGAGTCTAGGGGAAAAGGAAGGGGGTGATCTACAGGCAGCATTAGGTCATGGTGTGATAGGGATTTCTTAAAGTAAACAATTGAAGGAGGCGTGACATGTACAAAAGGACTTTTGTATGTTTGATGGTGATGGCTGTTGTGGCTGGATTGCGTGTGGAAGGAGTTTACGCACAGGGCAGTCCCAAGGTCATGGATGCGGTGAATCAGCTTAAACAGGAAACAAGCGCACTTGGGGCGGCGAGGGCCGAGGGTGGCGTGTTATACTTTGGCTCGACCAAAATCAATGACGATTTCACCATTGTGGACAAGATAAAAACTAGTAAAGGTTGCACTGCCACCTTGTTTGTAAAGCAAGGGGATAATTTTACTCGTATAAGCACGAATGTCATGGCAGAAGGAAAGCGTGCGGTGGGAACGTGCCTCGATGTGAGAGGGGGGGCTTACAAGGCCATTGCAAAGGGCCAAGCCTTTTATGGAGTGGTTGACGTTGTCGGAACGAAGATGGATACCGCTTACGAGCCCATAAAAGATGGTCAGGGAAACGTCATCGGCATTTATTATGTCGGGTTCCCCGTACAATGATGATTAAAGTTCGAATGGGGCAGGCATCTAAATTGAGTAACCGGGAAGGCCTGCCCCCCGTTTTTCCACACAAATAAAGGGTCAAGTCTGCTCTTGGCTCATTGATAACTTCTTCTCTCATTCTACAATTCTTTTCCTTAGTTTCTGTCCTTGAAAATCTGTATCTTCTCAATTACACGCATCAATCATTTATTATCAGCATAAAAGATCCAATTATCCACACAACAAGGAAATAAAGGGGACGGTCTATTACGTAAGAAGAACTGTCCTTTTTTCTCTGCATCTCAGCATCTGTCCAGTATCGAAGCCTTGACCGGCAGCTCAGGTTTTACTATAGTGGATACATTGGGCGGAGAGTAACACTGATTGACAAGGTTGTGAAATAAGGTGACGATAAAATATTTGGCATGACAAGAGGAATTAGTGTAGTTAATAAAACACATCGGTTTTTGTAGCGATTATTGTATGGTGTATTTATGAGTAACAGTATCAGAGTAACCGGAAGTCTTATCAAAAGAAAGTACCTCCATATCATACTTCCCACGTTTGTCGGATCGGTTATTGCCTATCTCGACCGCGTCAATATTGCCTATGCAGCGCTCACCATGAATACAGATCTTGGCTTCTCTGCGCAAATTTTTGGCATAGGCGCCGGAATCTTTTTCTTTGGTTATGTGCTGTGTGAGGTTCCGGGAGCACTTATCGCGGAACGGTGGAGCCCCCGCATCTGGATCTCCCGCATCATGATCACCTGGGGAGTGATCTCGTGCTGGATGGCCTTCATTCACACAGAGAGGCAGTTTTACCTGGTGCGGTTCCTGCTGGGAGCAGCGGAAGCCAGCTTCTACCCGGTGGTGTACGCAAGCGTTATCCCGCGCTGGTTCACTCCTGAGGAACGGCCCAGGGCAATTGCCCTGATGCTCACCTCACTGCAAATTTCGGCCATCATCGGTTCGCCGCTGGCCGGATGGCTTCTCGGAATTCATTGGTATGGTTTGAAGGGGTGGCAGATTTTATTCATCATGGAAGCAATTCCCGCATTGATCTTTGGCATTCTGATCCTGTATCTGCTTGCGGACTGGCCGGAGCAGGTGAGCTGGCTTACCTCAGAAGAGAAACAGTATTTAATGGCGCACTACCAGCGGGAGACATCAGTTAAAAAGGCAGTTCGGCAGTATACCGTATGGCAGGCGTTATACGATTGGGAGGTGCTGAAGCTTTGCCTGATCTATTTCCTGTGGATTACCGGCTACTGGGGATTCAATTACTGGATGCCCACCGTACTCAAGGAGGTATCCGGCTGGTCAAATCTGGCGATTGGCTGGCTGATCGTCATTCCCATGATTCTGTCGCTCACCGCAATGATCTATGTGGGAAGTTCTTCCTCGAAAACCGGTGAAAAGCAGTGGCATGGAGCACTGCCTATGTTTATCGGGGCGTGTGGTATGGGCATTGGCACGTATATCTCAAATCCAATGGTAAATTTCATGTTCGTAGGTATTACCGCAATCGGTGTGTACAGTGCTTTTGGCGTGTGGTGGTCATACCCGACAACATTTTTATCCGGAGCGGCGGCCGCAGGTGCGGTTGGTCTCATTAATTCTCTCGGCAATGTGGGGGGCTACGTTGGCCCGTATCTCACCGGTTGTATAAAAGACATGACCGGTTCTTTTCATTGGGCGTATGTGTATCTTGCCTGTTCCTTGACGGTGGCTGGGGTGCTCATGCTCACCTTAAAAAAGAAAGTGCCAATACCTTGATGCCGAGAATGTGAGCAAGCTACTTTTAAATACATACTGAAAATTCCAACGTGTTACATCAAGTGCAGTTGCGTGAGCCGAACTCAGCCAGGCCATATTGTGTGAGTATCCTTTGGTTGACACACAAGAGGAACTTTCATATACTTTTCCTTGTAAAAAGCACGTTCCATCAAACACACTAGAGATGTAATGCATGATTATTTATGATATCGCGGTAGTGGGAGCCGGTCCAGCAGGCATGATGGCAGCAATACGCTCGAGTCAGCTTAAAAAAAATGTACTATTAATTGAAAGAAATGATGTTATTGGTAAAAAGATTTTGCTTACCGGCAACGGAAGATGCAATATTACTAATATCTCTCCCCTTGAAGTATTCATAAAAAATTTCGGAAAACAAGGCACCTTTTTAAAGCCAGCATTTTTTGCCTTCTCCAATCATCACCTAATAGATTTTTTTAACGCAAAAGGGCTCTTCTTTAAAACAGAGGATGAGGGACGGGTTTTTCCTGTTACCAATAAGGCTTTTTCTGTGGTAAAGGTCTTGAAGGAATATCTATTAGAGAATAACGTGACACTTTTATATAATGCGCGTGCTTTAGCGCTGGAAAGAAAGGATGGCCTATTCCAATTAGAATTAGATACAGGCGATCACAATAAGATTTGCGCGGAAAAGGTTATACTCGCTACAGGCGGGGTTTCCTATAAAAAAACCGGCTCATCAGGTGATGGTTTTTGTATTGCCAAAAAATTAGGTCATACCGTTATTGATTTGCGCCCGGCGCTTGTACCGTTACGGGCAGAAGAACCGTGGATCAAAAAATTACAGGGACTTTCTCTCAAGGAGATCCGTGTCAGTATACAATGTGGTAATAGAAATATTGGATCCCCGACAGGAGAATTAATGTTTACCCATTTTGGGATTTCAGGACCTTTGGTGTTGGATGTAAGCTCTACTATTGTATCTGAATTGGCACATAATAAAAAAGTAATGCTTTCCATTGATTGTATCCCCGGGGTGAACCAAGAACAGCTGAGTAGAAGATTGTTGAGTGAATTTAACATAGGGAGGAATCTCCAGATACAAACTATTATAAAAAGCTTTTTACCTCAACGGTTGGTTTCTGTAGTTATGCAGTTGTTGGATATAGATTTGTGCACACGAGTACATCAGATTACTAAAAAAGAAAGATTTCTTATTGCCCACTTATTAAAATTTTTTCCTTTGACCATACTAGGCCCCCTATCTATTGACGAGGCAATGGTTACAAACGGGGGGATTTCAACAAAAGAAATTAATGCGAAGACCATGGAGTCAAGGTTGGTGCCCGGTTTATATTTTGCTGGAGAACTTATTGATGGTTGTGGGAAAAGCGGTGGGTATAATTTACAGCAAGCTTTTTCTACAGGTTATCTTGCAGGAGAGAAAGCCTGTGCGTAAAATAATATTAGCCTCACAATCAAAGGCAAGGCAAAAAATTCTTAAACAAATCGGGCTTAAGTTTTGCGTTGCAGTTTCTTCGGTAAAAGAGGATTCTTTGATAAAGGGAAAGTGCAGTGATGTAGTTATTATTAATGCTACTAAAAAAGCAAAAGATGTAGCGAGGAAGTTTAGATCGGGAATCGTCATTGCGGCAGATACGGTGGTGTTAGTTGGCAAAAAACTTATCGGAAAACCAAAAAACAAAAAAGATGCTTTTAAGATCTTAACACTACTTTCGAAAAAGCCTCACTGGGTATATTCGGGGATTGCGGTTATTGATCTTGATAAGGGAAAAATGTTTACCGCACATGATAAAACGAAAATATATATGTACAGGCTTACTGATGTTCAGATAAAGCATTATCTTAAAAAAGTACCTGCGTTGGATAAAGCCGGAGGTTTTGATATACAGGGACTAGGAGGAGTATTTATAGACAGAATCGAGGGATGTTTTTATAATGTGGTTGGTTTGCCTTTGGCTAAATTGGTAACAATACTGCACAGACTAGGTGTAGATATTTTTTAGGACACTATACATAAGGGGTTGCGTATGCTCTTGGTTATCCAACTTACCCTATCCTAATGACAATCGGCCCTACCATTCTTCCCCGAAAATCACTCATAACAATTACTCAGCTTCCCAAATGGCATGTTTGATTCCTTTGCTGGTATGGTGGTCGGTCTGAACTCCTCCATACTTTCAATTAATCTGAGGTAGCATGGCTCTAAAAAATTTTGCGAATGTTTCTTTCCTATAGATTCCCTTAAGAATATTGCTCTTCTCTCTGTATCATTCATTTTCCCCCTCCCCTAAATCCCCTCCCACCCGGGGAGGGGAATTTGGACTTTTTACAAAGTCATCATTATTGAGATGACCTATCGTTAAATAGAACTTAATACATGTTATAGATCAATTGAGATGCTCTATTTAACGGGGTTAAAAGGTGAGGGGCAATAGACTTCTTCAGACCTGTGCCTTTTTGCCGACCCCCAGCCGTGCCTTGGTACCTTCAAACAGCGAATAGCACACAGGCACAATCAGCAGGGTAATGAGTAGTGAGAGGGCCTGTCCGCCGATGATGACCTTGGCCATGGAAGCGCGTGATGCCGCGCCCGGGCCGGTTCCAAGGGCGATAGGGATCATGCCGGCGATGAGGGTAATGGTGGTCATAAGGATGGGCCGCAGACGCGTGTGGTTTGCCTCAAGAATTGCCTCGTTGAGGGGCTTGCCCTGCGCGCGCAGGGTGTTTGTATAATCGATCTGCAGAATGCCGTTCTTCTTAACGATGCCAAAAAGCATGAACACGCCCAGAATACTGTAGAGATTGAGTGTGTCGCCCAGCACCAGCAGCGAAAAGAATGCAAACGGCAGTGTCAACGGCAGCGACAGCAAAATGGTCACAGGATGCAGAAAGCTTTCAAATTGCGCGGCAAGCACAATATACATGTACACAAAGGCCAGAATGAATGCCAGCAGCATGTTGGTCATGCCTTCGCCCATCTGCTTTGCCCGGCCCGTAAATGAACCCGTGTAGCTCAGCGGCAGTTTCATATCTTTCACGGTGGCCACAATCGTATCTGCTGCCTTGCCCAAATCAATTTTGTCTAGATTTGAGAATATCGTCACTACTCGCTGACGATTGAAGCGGTCGATCTCGGCAGGTCCCTGGCCCTCGGAGAGATCGGCAACCTGCTGCAGGGTCACCATAGTTGACTTTGCGACGCCCACGGGAAGCCGCGCAATAAGGTCAGCATCGCTGCGGTCCTTTCTGTCAAGGCGCAGCCATACATCATACTGCTCAACTCCTTCGCGGAACTGGCTCACGCGCTCACCGCCCACCATGGTCCGAAGCGCCAGCGCCACATCTGAAGCCGACACCTCCAAGTCCGCTGCCTTGGGTCGGTTGAGCGACACGCGCACTTCGGGCTGCCGTGCCACAAGCGAGGAATCCAGGTCGACAAAGCCGGCAATCTTTCGCAGCATTCGCAAGATTTCATCGGAATAATTGATAAGCGCATTGAGATCAGGGCCGGTCAGATTGTAGGCAAGATGATAGTTCTGGCGTCCGCCCGTGGCGACAAGGGTTTCGATGTCATACACACCCGAACGCAGCTCCGGGTACTTGCTCAAAATAGCCCGCACCTCCTGCATTACTTTCTTCTGCGGGTAGGTGCGGTCGGCAATGTCCGGGAGGGCCACGTAGATGGTGCCCTGGGTGATGTCCTCGGCGCCCACCTCGGTGCTGCCGATCTGCGTAAGCGTGGTGGTGACGCCTGTCACCCTATGGATTTTTGATTCAATATTTTTAAAGATGGCATCTGCTGAGGACAGGCTCGAGCCCGCCGGCACCATGAGACTTACCTGAAACTCGCTGCGGTCGTCTGCTGGTAGAAAGTCCTTACCGAGCATGGTGATAATGGGCACGGCCATGAGCACGCAACCGATGGAGATGAGCACGGTGAGCCCGCGTCTGCGTAGCGCCCACTGCAACACCACGTCATAAGTATCCTGGATGAGCTTCCAGAATCTGGTTTCCTTGGATGAGGCGCCTGCTTGCCTGAGGCTCAGAAACCGTGCTGAGAGCATGGGCGTGAGAGTGAATGAAATGAGCAATGAGATGGCAATGGCGAACGCGACGGTGAGGCCGAACTCGTAAAAAAACCGGCCCGCCATGCCGCTCATAAAGGCAACGGGTAGGAAGATGACCACCAACGATGTGGTGGTGGCCATCACCGCAAGCCCGATTTCTTTTAGACCGTCGATGGCGGCCTGCACGGGTGATTTTTTCAACTCCTCCATGTGGCGGAAGATATTTTCAAGCACCACGATGGCATCATCGATGACGATGCCCACGGCAAGGGTCAGGCCCAAAAGCGACATGTTGTTGAGCGTGAAGTTGAGCACCCGCATCAAGGTGCACGTGGCGATGAGCGAGGTGGGAATGGCGATAGCGGCGATAACCGTGGAACGCAGGCTACGCATAAAAAGAAGCACTGAAAGCGCGGTGAGGATACCGCCCAAAATCAGGTGTAGTTGCAGCTCGTTGATGGAGCTGATGATGAAGCGCGACTGGTCGGCAACGATTGAAATCTTTATACCTGGCGGCAGCGAAGGCGCGATCTCCTTAAGGCGCTTTTTAACCCGATTAATAACGTCGACCGTATTGGTGCCTGATTGCTTCTGCACGACGAGTGACACTGCGGGGGTGCCCGCGCCGCCCGTGTCCTTTGTCCAGAGCCGTGCAAGCGAGCGCGGCTCCTCGACCGAGTCTTCTACGCGGCCGATATCACCGATAGTGATCTGGCGGTCGTTAACTGTGGCCACCACGATTTTATTGAAATCCTCAACCCGCTCTATGCGGGCAAGCGTTCGGAGCACCTGCTCGCTGTCACCCCGGTCGATCCGGCCTGAGGGAATCTCCACATTCTGCGAGGCAAGCGCCACCTTGACTCGGGAGATGGGAATGCCATAGGACTGCAGCCGATCAAGATCCAGAAATACATTGATAGCGCGTATCCAGTTACCCATGGGAATAACGGCACCCACGCCCCGCACGTTTTCAATTGCCTCCTTGATCTTGAGACGCGCAATCTCTGATATCTCCTTCATGTCGCGCGGGCCGGTGACCGCCAGATTCACCACGGGTATGGCGTCAAAATCGACCTTGGAGATGACTGGCGCTTCTGTGTCCTGAGGAAGGCGCCTGATGACGGTTGCGACCTTATCGCGCACGTCCTGGGCTGCTTCGGCGATCTTGCGCTCGAGAAGAAAGCGGATGGTGATGCGGGACATGCCTTCAGTGTTGAAGGCCTTCAGTTCATCCACGCCCTCTATCGTATTGATAGTCTCTTCGATGGGCTTTGTAACCTGCGACTCGATCTCCTCGGGCGAGGCACCGCGCAAAATCGTGGTGACGGTCACGACCGGAATTTCGATGTCAGGCATACTGTTGACGCCCAGCGTGCGGTAGGAGAAAAGCCCCAGCACCACCAACAGCACCGTCAACATGGTGGCAAGCACCGGTCTGCGTATAAAGATGGTGAGAATATCCATGAACTTCTATTCCTTGCGGATAGTGATGGTGCGGCCGTCGGTCAATAGATCAACGCCAGTCGTGACGATCTGCTCTCCTGCGGTAAGGCCCTTTGCCACAAGCACGCGGTCCCGCGTCTTGCCTGCGGTTTCGATAACGCGTTCGGAAGCCTTGCCGTCCTTTGCCACAAATACGCGCGGCGTGCCGGCAAAGGTAAAGACCGCAACTTCAGGCACGGTCAGCACATTCTCCATCTTCTTTGTCAAGATGGAGATACGGGCGAATGAGCCGGGCTTAATGCTGCCCTCGTTGTTGTCGATTTTTGCCTCAACTGCAAACGAGCGAGAGTCACTTGCGATGCTTGGGCTCACCCGCACAATGGTGCCGGCAAGGGTTATCTCCTTGGCGGCATCGGTGTAAGCGAGTACCTGATCGTCTTTGCGCACGTCGCCTGCAAAGCGCTCGGGCACATCGCCTTTAAACTTGATGGGATTTAAACGCACGAGATAAAACGCGGCAGACCCCGCGCGGATGTATTCGCCCTGATTTACCAGGCGCTTGGCTACAGCACCGTCAAAGGGAGCCCGAAGCACGGTGTCGGCAAGTTTCTTGCGGGCAAGGTCTGCTGCAGCCCGTGCCACATCGAGCTTTCTGCGGCCTTCGTCAATCTGCTCTTTGGACACCACTTGTTCATCACGCAGCTTTTCAAGGCGCTGATAATCGGTCTCGGCTTTTAAAAGATCTGCCTCGGACTGCGTCTTTTTCCACTCATATTCAACCGGCATAATGCGACACAGTACCTCGCCTTTCATGACCACATCGCCAAGGTCCACCGGCAGCTCGGTGAGCCTGCCGTCTACCTCTATAGAAACTGTGGCTTCCTCCCACGGCGCCAGAGTGCCGGTGATATCGACGCGGCGCTCGATCACTTCCGTTGTCACCGCTGCTACGGAGACATTTTGCGGTGCTTCAGACTGCGTCTTCTGGTCGCCCTTTTTGCCGCACCCCTGAGCCAACATGGCAATCAGGATCGCAGCCGCCCACGCACTACAAGAGTTGCTTTTTTTCATGATGGTTAACCATGGTTACAATTTGGGTACTTTGTTATAGCTTCCTGCTTGAATATCTATACTAGAGTATACCACAGAAATATTTGGTGTCAAATAGGTAGTGCACTAATTAAACAGCAGTATTTTATATTTCGGCTTTTAAGGAAAAAAAGTTTACCCTTTATTATTGAGAAATGTAGTATACGTGTGCCGTGAAAGCGTATTAGTTCTTGCTGGTGCAAGTCCAGCTTGGGTAAAGGCTAGCCAAAGATATTTGAAATTTTTTAAGACCCTTTATGTGTGACATGGGGATTTTTCTGAGCCCAACACTATAGTCATTGGCTTTGGTCACGACCCCGCAC